>Ga0116129_1000244_pt1 | contig 38315 bp, 28 predicted proteins | sample June2015DPH_17_2_FD_89732 | JGI IMG/M metagenome (GOLD analysis project Ga0116129, IMG submission 89732) | Peatland microbial communities from SPRUCE experiment site at the Marcell Experimental Forest, Minnesota, USA - June2015DPH_17_10 | ecosystem: Environmental > Terrestrial > Soil > Wetlands...
CAATCGATGCCATGTTCACGATGATGCCGCCTCCGTTCGCCTTCATGTGAGATACCGCATTATGCATGCAGTTGTACATTCCCTTTACATTTACCGAGAAAACTCTGTCAAACTCAACCTCCTCGGTACTCTCCAAGGTGCCGACGTGAGAAATTCCGGCGTTGTTCACCAGGACATGAATACGCCCCTCTTGAAATACCTCCTGAAAAGCGGCCTTCACGCTATCGTACTGCGACACGTCGCAGCGATAGGCTTTGGCTTTCCCGCCATCTGTTACGATTTCGCTCGCGACCGTTTTAGCAGCGCTTTCATCGATGTCAAACAGGCGGACATCGGCTCCGCTGCTGGCGAATCTCTGAGCAACCGCGCGACCGATTCCGCTGGCTCCTCCAGTGACTACGGCAACTTTGCCGTCAAGGCGAAAAGAATGTGAATTACCCTTCAGAAAGACCTCCTCTTTTCGATCCACGGAGCATATCGTACTGACTGCTGCTCATGGTGCGCGCTCAAGCGTGCCTAATGCGTTTTGTATATCGGCGTCGTCAGGTGCCAACTGCAGCGCAGTGCGCAACTCCTTCTTCGCCTCGCCGATGTTTCCGGTTCGCCCGTAAAACAGACCCAGATTCTTGTGAAGGTGAGCGCTTTGCGGGCATTTGCCGCAAAGCTGAATCGCCTCATTCATTTGCTCCACGGCCTGAGGCCAATTCTGTGCGTTGGCTGCTTCCAGCGCGAAGTTTCCCAGTTCCGAAACTCTGTCCGCAATCTTCTGGTTCTTCTGCAACGCATCGAAGCGCTCCTGATACTGTTGTGCCTCGGGATCATGAATCCGGTTCAGAGACTTGGCCAAGTTGAAAAGGGCTTGCGAATGATTTGGGTCGGCTCGCAACGCCGCTTTCCAGTGTTGAATGGCCGCGAGGCTGTCTCCCGAATGCTCCCTGTTCTGCCCCAGCAGGTATTGCGCATCGGCATTGTCCGGTTGCAGCGCCACCACTTTTTGCAAGAGGATGGTTGACCGCTCCATTTTGTTTTCTTGCTTCGACGTGAGCGCCAGGAAATAGAGTGCGCCAACATAATTTGACTGCAGTCGAATCGCGGTTTCCAGTTCCTTGTCCGCGTTTTCGTATGCACCTGTCTCGAAGAAAAATCGGCCAAGATTATAATGAGCCGCGGCCAACTTTGGATCTAACCGGGCAGCTTCAGAGAATTCCTTAAGTCCTCCAGGGCGGTCGAACTGGTCCACAAGCGCAATCCCCAAATTGAGATGAGCCTGTGCGGAGGATGGCTCCAACCCGACTGCTTGTTGAAAACTCTTGACGGCCTCGGCTGCGCGCCCCGTCTTTGCCTGGAGCATTCCCAGTGCGGCGTAAGCGTCCGGGTATTTTGCGTCCAGTCCAATGGCCGCGCGAAACTGTTGTTCGGCCATCGCGAAAGCTCCTTGTTGCGCCATCACTAGACCGAGATTGACATAGGCCTTCGTGTTCTTGGGATCGTTCTGTATAGCCTTTTGAAACAGCGAAACCGCTTCCGCGTTCTTGCCCTGACGGTTGTAGAGGACACCAAGATTGCTCTGGGCTTCGGAGAAACTGGGATCGGTCGCCAATGTCTTCTTGAAACGCTCCTCTGCCTCCACTTGCTGCCCGTTCCGGAGGGCAAGCATCCCTAACTGATTTTGCGCAACCGCAAGACTGGGATCCAACTCGACAGCTCTCTCCAGTTCCTTCCGCTGGGAAGAGGAATCTCCCAGTCTGCCAAGTGCCAGCGACAGATTGAAGCGCAGTTTTGCGTTGCCGGGGTTCAGTTGCACGGCTTGTCGATAACTCTGCACGGCTGCCTTCGCGTTTCCCGCCTCGAGATCCTTGCCACCGGTCTCACTCAACTTGGCGATCGCCCTGTCCTTCTCGTCCCCAGACTTCAGGGCCGCCACCCTGCCCTTTTCGACGCGAGCCCCTTCTTTGTTGCCCGTCTTTTCAAACAGGGAAGCAAGTTCCTTGGAAATCTCGATGTCGGATGGATTGATGCGTTCAGCCGCATCCAACTGCTGGATGGCGACTTCTGGCTTTCCGGCAGCGGCCAGGAGCATTCCAAAATCGAAATGAATCGCCGGGTCTTTGGGATTAAGGACTGTGGCGCGCTGCAACGCCCCGAGCGACGCGAGCGAATCGTTGATTCCCCGATATGCCAAACCAAGGGCGTAGAAGCCCTGTGCATCTTTCGGTTGGCGGCGGGTATACTCCAGCAAGATCGGCGTCGCGTCGGAATACTTCTGCAACGAGATCAACACTTTTCCCAGTGCCAGCCTGGCGCCATCCATGCTTGGATCGCGCTCCAGTGCTTCGCGGAACTCCGTGACTGCAGCCTCTTCGTCCGACTCGCCTTGGGCCTGACTCCGCCGGGCGTACAGCAATCCCAGATTGAAATGGGCGTTCGCAGAACCGGGTTGCGTAGCGACCAGATTCTTGAGTGTGGTAAACGCCTTATCAATCTCGCCATTTTCCACGTAAGCAACACTAAGGGCTACCTGCAACGACTCGTCCTGAGCGCTCGCTGGTGCCGTCCCGTTTGTGTCTTCCAAGAACCCGACCGCCGCTTGGGATTTCCGCTCGGCGATCAAGACCTCACTCAGCTTGATCGCGCCAGGGGCGAAATGCGGATCAATCTTCACGACCGCGCGGAATTGTTCCTCCGCCTCGCCCAGTTTCTTCGCGTCTTCCAATGCGGTTCCCAGGGCAAAATGAGAGCTTACAGAATCCGGCTTCTGTTGAATTGCGGCTTGTAGTTCGCGCACGGCGTGCCCTCGATCACCTTTCCTAAGAAAGGCAAGGGCGAGATTGTAGTGAGCTTCCCAATCCTGGTCGTCCAACTTGAGAGCAGCTTCGAACGCTGAGATGGCACACGACAAATGGTTCGACTGGGCGTACAAAACTCCTAGCGTGTTATAGGCGCCGGCCGTGGCGTGATTTTGGACGATTTCCAGCAGGTCCGAGATCTTCTCGGAAGGATGGCTTTCGTCGCCACAGGACTTCGGTAAAGCGGAGGGACGCGCATCGGTCGATTGCTGGCTAGTAGCAGTCTGTGAAGCCACCAAGAGCGCACTCGCCAGAGCAATCAGGACGCTTCGCCCCAAAAGCGAGTATCTCTCAGCTCGAGCGCGTTCTGTGCCAGACACCCACATCTCCAGTGCTTTCAACTTGCACGACATCGGTCAAAGCATAAAACTTCGTTATCCCCGATGAGTATTTCCCGGTTGGCGGTTGCATAAAGTATAGCTCCGAGGAGACTTAAATCTATTGCGATCCGCGGGAAGAGACTTCGGGTGGGCACCTTAGCGTTCGGCTCCGCTGAATGCCACCCTGCCGTCATTGATGAATGCTTTAGCACCACCGTTGCTGAGCAGCGCTCGGGTTAGAAGTAAAGCTTGAGTCCGAACTGTAACTGTCGAGCTGTGTTGAGCGTGCTCGTGACCTGTCCGAAGTTTGCATCGTCTATGCTGGTAACAGGGATAGCCCAAACGGGAGTGTTCGTCGCGTTAAACATCTCGAAACGGAATTCCAGTCGGAACCGCTCTGTGATCGGGAACTGCCGGAAGATCGAAAGGTCCAGATTCCTATACCAGTCGGAGCGCAGAGAATTCCGGCCCATGTCTCCAAACGTATCCAAAGCGGGCAATTGGAACGATGGGACGTTAAGCCAGTCGGAAGGACCTTGATTTCTCGGATAAGGGCTTCCCACCACGTTGGCTCGCTCATAACCATAGCCATTGCCATAGTTGTAATTGCCCGTCTCTGCCTGGTCTTTACCAGTTCCTACGTCGAAAGCCTCTCCCGAGTTAAATGAGAGGATGCCATTCAAGTTCCAACCTCCAATTATCGTGTCCGCCACGGAGTTGCCCGAGGAAAACTTGCCGCCTTTCCCGAAAGGCAAGGTATAAACCCATGCGGCAGAGAAGATTTGCGGAAGATTGGTAGCCGAAGGACCTTTGTCAGCCTCGGGGTCGTAGGGGTTCTGAGTGGAGCAACCTTCCACTCCGTACCATCCGGTACAGGCGAGGTCCAGACTCTTCGACCAAGTGTAGGAGATCAGGTAGGTAAGGCCGTGCTGCTGTCTGCCGTTGAGTGAAACCTGCAGAGCGTTATAGCTGCTCTTTCCCGTGCTTCGATCATAAGCGGTCGCCCCAATATAGGGGAAGGGAGCCCCGCAGTTAAAGTCGTTGGGGTTTGTGGCGAAGGAGGGACAGTTAGCATTTCCGCCAGGATTGGTGGCCACGTCGTACGCTCCTCCAATGTCCAATCGCCTGCCGACCGAACCCACGTAGTTGACCGTCAGCATATCTTGGGAGCCTATTTGCTGCTGGACCCCGAAGTTCCATTGGTCGGCATAGGGTCTTTTCAAGTACGGGTCCGCAAACCAGGTTGACTGGGTAAAGGGCGTCAGGGGTGGGGGTCCGAGCGGATTTTCCGCCGACCCCTGGCCGCCCGGGGCTGGGATGACGCCGGTGGGCTGGCCATTCACCAAGTTTAGATTACTGGCCCCGCGCTGGTTCGGGCTCGGCCAGGTACCTTCGAAGTTCTGCGCGGTTTGAGTGATGGCTGCCCAGTTGTCAAAGAATCTTCCGTAACCGCCACGCAGCACAGTGCCGGGGAGTAATTGGTAGACCAGTCCGACGCGAGGCTGGATGTCGTTAAAATCGTTGTGGTATATCGCGCCACCGGCCAGTGGGGTTACCGAAACGTTTGCGGGAAGAACGCCGCCCGGTATGCAGGGAGGCGGATTGGCCGGGAGAGGAGTGGGGCACGCAGCAGGCTCGTGCGTCAGAAGATACGTCCCATTACGGAAATCCATGTCGCCCACGTAGTAGTCGGTATTCGGACTGTTCCCGTAAACGGGCATCAACGTGAGATCGTAGCGCAAACCGATATTCACATTGAGCTTGGCAGTCGCCTTCCACTGATCCATGGCATAAAATCCATCCACCCAGCCACCGTGAGTCGTTTCCGTCGTATTGCGGCGTGAGGCATTGTTCGGATCGCCTAAAAGGAACGAGGCTAAACCGTCGCCGGATGCCGCAGCGCCTTGAGGTGCGTTGGGTTGGGCCGTATTCGTGGTTAGAAACTGCACGCTTGAGTTCAGGTATTGAGCGTTAACATTATTGCTCGCGAAATTGGCGCCCGTTTTGAAAGTGTGGTGCCCGAGGGTTTTGGTGAAACTCCCTCCCCACTCCCAGATATCCGACGCGTGGGTGTCGTCAATCTGGGCGGCACCGTGCCCGCTGGGATCGGAGTTGCCGATGTATCCTTGAAGATAAACTTCCGGGACCATGGAAACGCCGTTTTGGAAGCCACCGGCGAAGCCTGGGTTGAATATTGTCGGGCCGAAGCTGGGTGGCTCGTTTATAAAGTTGGTGTTTTGGTCGATATTTATGCTATTGCGTCCGAAGTGGAATTCAGCGAGCATTGTCCCCGAAAATACGTGCAAATAATCGGCAGCGAAGTTATAGCCATCGGTTGCCTGATTGTGCGCCAATCCGATGAAGCCGCCCGAATCCGTGACCGGCTGGCGGAAACTGCTGTAACGGGCCCACACGCTGTCACGTTCGGTGAACTGGTGGTCCAAGCGCGCGCTGCCCTCGTCCTGGCGCGTAATCGTTTTGGTCGTATCAAGTCCGTTGAACGCTCCGGGCACAGGGAACGATGTTGGGGAGGTCGTGCCGATGTTTGGCGCCGGCATTAGCTTGAGTGCATAAGCGACCATGTTCTGGTCAATCATGTCGTTGGGAATCACATTGCAGGGCGCCCCCCCTGTCTGCACGCCGTGATTGTCCGGCTCTGGCACGCCGAGCGAGGAACAAAGAAATGGCTGGCCGCCGTTGTTCGGATTGTAAATTTGGTTCGGGGTCGAGAAAACGGCGTTGCCCCCGGCAGCGACCGCCGCCAGTTCCGGCGTATTTGGCGTCACGTATCGATTGAGCGCCGCAGAATGTAATCGAAAACCCTCGTAGGCTAAGAAGAAAAATGTCTTCTGTTTCCCTTCGCCTGGAATGGGCACCGGGCCGCCAATCGTAGCGCCGAACATATTCTGCTGGTACTGGGGAGGTGGCCCGGTGAACGCGTTGGCCGCGTCGAATGTCTTGTTGCGCAGGAATTCCCAGGCAGACCCGTGGAACCGAGATGTTCCGGACTTGGTGACCACGTTGATGACCCCGCCCAGCGCACCACCAAAGGATGCGTCGTCATTGTGAGATTGAACCTTAAACTCCTGAATGTCGTCGACAATCGGCGGGACGGCATAGGTGCTGCCGAACGAACCTTGGTCGTTCACACCGTCCAACAGGAATAGATTGCTACGGTTCGTTTGCCCGTTCACCGACGGGTAGGAAAAAGTACCGATGGGATTCGACCAGACGCCGCCGCTGGTGGTGCTGTTTTGCGACACATTGACCGTGCTCACGCCCGGCGTGAGATTCAGGATCTGGGTAAAATTCCTTCCGTTCAAGGGCAAATCATTGACCTGCTCTTTGACCACGGCGACGCCCACTTCGGCCGTGGAAGTTTCCAGAGCAACCGAGTTGGCCAGCACATTTACAACCTCATTGACGGAGCCGGCCTTGAGGGTAAAATCGAAAGTAGCGGTCTGGTTTACGAGCAGGATAATCTCCGATCGCACGGTCGCGGCAAAACCGCTCTTCGTTACCTTCAGATCGTAATTCCCCGGTTGTACGTCAGGCATGACGTAAGTGCCAACGCTGCTTGTGGCCACCGTACGGTCGAGGTTCGTGTCACGGTTGTGCAATATCACGGTGGCGTCGGTCACGACCGAGCCAGCCGCGTCACGCACCGTGCCGTTGATGGCGGCGGCGGCCTGGCCCCAGGCGGAGATGGGGCAGAACGCAACGGCGAACACCGCCGCGAAAATCAACGTCAACGCCACGACACACCGCTTTTGCACTTTCAAGGAAAGCCGGCATTTCATCGCATATCCTCCTCGCACCAAGTGCATCCTGGCTCCCGTGCGATATAGTTCCACAGCGTTCGACCGCCGCTTCAGGTACGGATAATCGGGCCGCCGACAATGGCGAACAAATGAAAGCTCACGGTTCAAGCTTGTACCGTGATTGTATTCATGTTGTCAATTAAAAAATTTCACATGAGTGAATCTAGTTCCACTGAATGAAACGGATTCCTGGATTTTGGTGAATGCTTGTGGTAGTGTTCCATCCAATGAAACGTAATGCCGAGATCGATCTGCCGTCTAAACGGCCGTCAAACCCTGCAGTTAGCCGAAAATCGCCCGGGAGCGACGCCATGCCGCGAGTCACAAAATCGAGTTCAGGCGCAGCGCCTGTGGGCGTAATCTCCAAAGTGTTGCTCATTCTGGAAGCTCTTCAGGGCTCCTCTGCTGGATTGGGTTTGAAGGCCATTTGCGATCTGACCGGCGTTCACAAAAGCACAGCGCACCGCTTTCTGAAACATTTGGAGCGCGAACGCTATCTTATTCGGACAGAAGCCGGGACTTACCTGATTGGTCCGCGGTTGTCGCAGATGTCGACACGCGGTAACGAGGGGGCGACGCTGCAAGCGGTCGCCCGGCCGATCCTTGGAGAGTTGTGGAAATCCACGCAGGAAACCGTCAACCTGGCTGTTTTCGACCAGGGCACAGTGCTCTATGTTGATGTGATCGAGAGCCCGCACGAGTTCCGGCTGTCATCACGCGTGGGCGCGCGCCGTTCATTGCACGTCACGGCGCTGGGCAAGGCGTTGGCAGCTTTTCTGCCTGCGGAACGACGAGAGAATGTTTTGAGCACGATCACATTCCAGCCGGCGACTCCGAGAACCATTTCGAACTTGCTCCAGTTCCGCCAGGAGTTAGAGAAAATCCGGCACCAGGGCTACGCGGTGGATGACGAAGAAGCGGTTCAGGGTGCACGCTGCGTGAGCGCTCCGATCCTTAACTCCGACCGCGAACCGATCGCTGCCATTAGCGTTTCGGGGCCCGTGACCAGAGTGAGTCCCAACCAGGTCGCAGCACTCGCTGAGGCAGTCTGCGCTGCTGCCCGGGCTATTTCGGCAGCTATGGGATTTTCACAGTCTGGCCAGGAAACTCGGAAGCATCCCATCGGAAAGAATCACGTTCCTGTTCGCAATTGACTGCGAATATCGGGACGGAATTTATTTGCTTACTCCCGTCGAACCGGAGTTGCAGCGGCTCATGAACAACTCGCGCATGGCATCGTCTTGCGGAAACCTCTGCGAACCTTGAGCAGCGACTTCACAGCCTTCCAGCATTTTCCCCTGCGCAATGTAGATCTTTATTATCTGACGATAGAGATCAGCATCGTAGGGAGCTGCTTGCATTCCCTGTCGCAAGACCGCAACAGCGTCGCTCTGGCGATTATCCGTGGCGAGCAGGCGGGCCAGTTCTTCGAAGTCCGCGGGATTCGCCGCCCCATGAGCGACGGCCTGTTGAAGATATCGAATCGCCTCGTCGGCGCCTGCGGCGCTCTTGTGCTGCAAGGCCTCGTCAGCCAGCGCCTCCATCACCTGAACGTTGTCAGCATGGCTCGCCTTAAGTTGTTCCGCCATAGACCAGTAGCGGGCCCGATATTCCGGATGCGACAACATGACCTGCCCATAAGCTTGTAGCAATGTCAGCGGCGCCGGCGCATCCCGTTTTGCGGGGTCGGCGCTGAGGTGAACCAGATCGGGCAGTTGAGGGGTTGTCATGTGGAACGCGACCTCGGGAAACGGCTCTTCAGCTTCGGCCACAATGCGATGATTAGTAAGCACCGAATGGGAGATCACCGTCACGTCCCGCTTGGGCATGTGACAGCCTGCGCAGTCATTCGCGGGAGTCTTGCGCTGCCGTAACGAAAGCGGCACGGCACAACTTTTTTCGGTGTGGCAGGTGAGACACTTCTGGCGAAAGTACGCCGGCGCTTCCTGTTGCGAAGGTTGCAGGTGAGGATCGTGGCAAGTGATGCAACCCAGCCGTCCGCTTTTCAAATAGCACTTGCTGAGCCGCATCGAGAGGTAGTGCTCCAACAAATCGTCTTTCGGCGCAGACTCGCGATTAAAAGGCACCATGAAAATGCTGAGCGTATCGTCCAGCTCGGCGCCCGGCCGAAAGTCACGATATGTCTTTCCCGCTTGCAAGACTCGCGCATCGCCAGACTGATGGCAAGACATGCAGATGTTGTCCCCCAGCCAGGGCGAAAGTTTGGCCGGATTTGCGATGGAGCCGGTTGAATCTCCCATATTCGCGGCGGCCACGTGCGATAGGCCTGCGCCGTGGCAGTTCTCACAACCAATCGCGAGTTCCGCAAATGGCGGCTCTCGAAAACGGCCGTTTCCCTCTGGTATGGATTCAGGCTGACCGCTGTGGCATGCGATGCAACCGGGAAGAATAGGGCGGTTGAAACCGTAGTCGCCGTATTCATAGCCGGGAGAGAGTGCCCAGCGATTTGGTTGCGCATAGAACGAGAGCGGCGCTTCGAATAGGTAGTCATCCTGCTTCACAATGGCACCGCTGCCATTGGCAGCCGATCCAATCATCCATTCGACTTTGTGCGTTTCACGGAAAATTTCTTTGCCGTCGGCTTTGGTTTCGTACTCGCTCTGGTAAAGATTGTTGTCCCGGGCGAAGATCTCGAAATGGCGATTGAGCTTGGCGTCGAAGATACTGGCCGATGCCGGTATCTTCTCGAGAAGTGCAGGACTAATCTCCAGCATGGAACGGCCCATGGCTGTGTGCGAAAAAGATTCGGAGATGCTCGAGTGGCACTTGGCGCAAGCTCTGGAACCGACATAGGCGGAATCTCCGAAGGAACTCTGATCCGTCGCCGTAGCTTTGTTCGGCAATTTGCTCTGGAAGCCCAGGCAGATGAGAAGCAGCGCAGCCACTCCGATGAATGCAAAACTGCCTGCGCCGGCTCGCAGCAGTCCTCCAACGCGGGAATTCGAAGACTTCGTCACTGTGACCCCAGCTTCCACGACGCCAGTTGCAGATTGACCCATCCGGCATTTTTTTCCGCGTGGCACAGCAAACAGGCATTTGGACTTTCTTCCTGCCCAAATCGCTCCGTCATATCGGCATTGGGGATGTCGTCAATCTGGTGGGTGCGTGCTCGAAACAGAAGAGCGTCCATAATGCGTGGCATGTGACACGAAACGCAGCGACTGCCTTCCGAGTCGATCCGGTGATGGGTATGCGCAGCGAGGGAAGCACTTTTCTGAAATTGCGAATGGCAATTCGTGCACATGAGGTCGGGCTGATCGCGAAACTTCGCAGAAGTCAGGTTCGAAGCCGCATCGTGTCCGTGCGGATCGTGACAGTTTCCGCAGCTTACCTGCCCTTTCCGGAAACACTGAGAACGCTGCAGCGATTCAACGATGAAGGTGGTTTGACGGAAGCGCCCGTCTTTGTAAAAACCGATCCTCGAGAATTCGCCGAACGGAATGCTGGGACTACTTCGAAAGAACTCGCCGGAGCGTGAATAGTTCAACTCGCCGCCAGCACCGGAGTCGCGGATCGCAGACTGCATATGACATTGCGCGCAGATTCTGACGAAATCCCGGTTGCCCACGCCGTCGAAATTCACCGGCGGTTCGATCGCCCGCTTTGCGTAGAGATCGTCTGCGGCCAATTCGTTTGCGTTCGCCTCGTTTACGGTCATATTTACGACATGCTGCAAGGACGGGCCGTGACACATCTCGCAGTCAATCCCCGGCTCTTTGAATTCCACGTCATTCACCGCGAACCCGCCACCTTTTACATTTTTCAGTTGGCTGGTGTGGCAAACAGCGCAGACAGCTTGATAGCTGGTGGCGGCGCTGAACTTCTCCCAGGAGCGCAGATCGCCACGTTCCCTATCCGGGCCATCAATAATTCTCCAGTAATTGATCCACCGTTTTTGCATTGCACTGTACTGGATAGGAAACACATGAATCTCGCCGTTGGGCAGCCGGGTGGCGTAAGCCTGCTGGAACTTCGAGCCGATTGTATAGTCCACAGGATAGGTATGTAACTTGCCGTCGGATTGCTGAATGTCGAAATAGCACCGGCCGTCACGAATCACCATGCGGGCAAACAACGTCCGCTCCTGGCGGTTCGCAAACTCTACTTTTCCTCCCGTATATGCGGCTTCATCCTCCAGATAGAACTCGTTCTTGTTTTGAAAATCGCCGATGACATTCTCTGGGGCATACGGCCGAAGCATTCTGGACATTCCGGTTTGCGACCACCGGCGGTAAACATTGGAATGACACTGCTTGCACGAATTCGACCCAGCGTACTCGGAGATGGATTGGGCCGGAGGGCTTCCCACTGCGGCAACTCGAATCCTCGACGCGGCATTGTCCTGGTGTTCAGCTTGCGACACAAAATTCTCGAAGGTATCGGCGATACTCAGCGCTTTGTAGATCGTCTGCAAGTCCGCACGCGCTTTGGAGGCAAGGCTGCCATTTCCTCGAGAAACCCTGGCGAAACTTCCGGCGGCGGAGCGCAGATCTCCAGAAGCGAACTGCGCTAACCCGAACAGATAAGCAATTTCAAGGTCGGCCGGATTCAAGATTTGCGCGTCCACCAGGGAGGTGTTGCACTGCTTGAGTAAGGCACTGCGCTTTTCTCCTTTCGGCAGCGCAAGCACTACATCCAGCAAAGCTCGACTCTGGGCGAACTGCGCCGTCGCCCTCAATTTATTCTTGAGTTCCGCCCAATTCTCCGGCGCCACAGTTCCAGGAACAGCAAAACGGTCGAGGTATTCGATCGCATCTTGAGCATCGACAATCGCCACGTCGTTAAGATGCTTTTGTGCCTCCACGTCGGCCACGGACACCAAAAGCAGCGGATTCTCCGGCAAGTAGGTCAGAGACTGTCTGGCATAACTCAGTCCCACGTCGTAGTCCTCTAATGCAAAGCCGGCGCGTGCGGCAATCTCATACGCCTGGAACAAAAAAGCGGATTGGGGAAACCGCACCAGAAATGACTTGGCTTGTTCCAGCATCTGTTTTGGTTGTGCGTTCTGAAACAGAGCCAGAAAAGCTGCCCGCTCTGCCGGGTCAGAAATCTGATCGGCTACCGTAAAGGCCCTGCGATTTTGCGAGGTAAGATTTGCGTCAATGTCCTGGCCTGCGAGAGGCACGAGAGAAAAAGCAACCAATACGATGACCAGAAGCCGCTGGGACATTTCAGCGCACTCTAGCTCAAAACAAGCCTTTTGAGCAATGCATCAATCGCGCGCTCGTCTGCGAAAGAGTTCTAACAAATCTTCACCGTGCAATTGTCGATGAAGTCCCAATCCCACTCGACCCCGATTCCCGGGGCTTCCGGCGGACGGGCAAAACCATCCGCGTCAATATCGATGGCGCGTTTCATGCCAAAGTCCATGTACGAAACGGGGTAAAGCAGTTCCAGAAATTCGCAATTTGGAATGCCGGCGCAACAATGCAGATTCACGATCTCCAGGGGATGGTAAATGGTAGTGTGCAACTCACAGCGCACTCCAAAAGATTCTGCCAGATGTGCGGTCTTCACAACGGGCGTGACCCCGCCCTTCCAGGAGACATCGGTCCGCACAATGTCGACCACGTTATTCGAAATGACCTCGGCGGTGGAGTAGTGAGAACCGGCCAGAACTTCGGCGCCACAGATGGGAATATCAAGCTTGGCAGTCAGCTTCTGCAAGGCATGGAAATTGACGTCGGGCAGCGGTTCCTCCAACCAGTAGAAGTTCAAGCGCTCAAGTTCGCGGCCAACGCGCAGGGCCTCCTCATACGAATACGCTGCGACCGGATCGGCCATCAGCTTGAAATCCGGGCCCACAGCTTCTCGGCAGGCACGATAGGCCGCGAGATCAAATTCAAGTTTTCCGGGGGGATGGAGTTTGTAAGCATGCCAGCCGCGCGCCTGCACTTCTAGCGCTTGCTTCGCATAATCTTCCGGTGAGGCCAGCACGAACGAACTGGCATACACTGGAATCTTTTCCCGATAAGCACCGAGCAGCTTGTACAACGGCAGACCGGTTTTCTTGCCGGCGATATCCCACAGGCAAATGTCGAATGGTCCATAGGAATAAATGGGGACGTGATTCCACCAGCGATCGTAAGTGCGGAATTCTTGCCACAGCTTTTCGCGAAACAACGGATCTTTCCCTTCGAAAAACGGCTTCAGGGCCGAGGCGGCAATCGCGCCTGCCATCTCTGCCCCGCGACCCGCGAAACCGAACGAGTGAGCCTTGATGCCGTCATCGGTTTGCATGGAGATCACCAAGAAGTCGAAGTTCGACTTACCGCCGGCGCGCATCTCGCTGTCTGACATCGCCTCTCGGGTATTGCGACAAGCTCGTACCTCAATTGACTGAATGACCACTGTGTATCCTCGGAGTTTCTCCATTGCCGACTTCGAAACGTCGCAACTGTAACCAATGCGCCTTCCGCTGTCAACGAAGCGCAGCTTTTCTTCATAGCGTCCATTACACTCTCAGTTCTTGCAAGCGCGCAGATTCTTGCCGGACCCAATTACCTTGTTGAATATTTTGCTGTTGAAGATTTTGCTTGACGTAAAGAGCTGTGATAGTTCATTGTCCGCACTTCTGCTGCACATTTCGTGGGCAAGATCTGGTCACCCAAGGAAAACATGAGCGGAACTGTAATATCGGGCGTGTTATTGGTCGTTCTCGCTGGCTCCATCCAGGGAAGCTTTGCTGCGCCTATGAAGCGGATGGCAGCGTGGCGCTGGGAAAACAGTTGGTTGCTGTTTGCTTTCTCCGGGCTCATCATTTTTCCGTGGCTCATCACTTTCGCCACCGTGCCGCATGTGCTCGGGGATTACACCGACGTTTCCAGCTCTACCCTCATTAAAGTTGCTTCCTTCGGGATCCTCTGGGGAGTCGGTGCAACGCTTTTTGGCCTCGGCATTTCCCGGGTAGGGTTGGGCTTGGGATTTGCTCTCATCCTGGGTATCACATCCTCGTTTGGTTCCTTGATCCCGATGGTGATTCTCCATCCGCAGGAACTTCTCCTGAAACGTGGGATCGCCTTGATCGCCGGAACCGTGATCATGCTTCTGGGGCTCGTGTTCCTTGCACTTGCCGGGCGAGCTCGCGAACACGATCTGGGCGAAGCTGGCGGGCCCAGCTCAGGCTTTACTATCGGCTTAGTGATTTGCATCCTCTCGGGCATTTTCTCGTCGATGATGAACTTCAGTTTTGTCTTCGGCGACGAACTGAGGCTGCGCGCTCTTCATTCCGGAGCGACCGAGGCAATGGCCGCGAATCCGATTTGGGCGCTCACAGTATCAGGAGGCTTTGTCGCTAATTTCCTGTACTGCGTGTATCTGCTGAATAAGAACCACACCTGGTCTGTATTCCGTGAGGGAAATTCATCGGTCGGCTGGCTGCTGGGATTCTTGATGGGCCTGCTTTGGTTCGGCGGAACCTTCCTGTACGGAATGGGGGCGGCCTCTCTGGGTACGCTCGGCGGAATCATTGGTTGGCCTATCTTCATGACCATCGACATCATTGCTGCTCTGTTCTGGGGAGCTGTATCGGGCGAATGGCGCGGCGTAAGCCGTCGAGCTCTGGTTTACAACTGGACTGGAGTCGTGATTCTGCTGGTGGCAATCGCTGTCATCTCCGTTGGTAACGCAACCTAGAAGAAATAAGCAGGAGACGCTATTTGGCGCTTCCCGGTAGATCAATTCGCACGTCGCTGGCTCCGTGAGTCTTGCTCTTATCAATCCCGCTGCCTTCTCGAATTAGATAGTACTGATTCGCGGGAAGGTCGGAGAGCGTCTCGACCAATCCGCTGGGCCAGCGAATCACGATCTTCTCTGCGGTGGACGATTTGCCCAAACCGAAATGCAGCCGCAGATCGCTCTGCGAGATGTAACCGTCGCCGCTGCGCACTTCCTTCTCGTGCTTATCGTTGCTCTGTTCTAAAGTCACCACGGTGCCCAAAGCGGCGCGATTCGATTTCACGCCGATCAGTTGCAAGGTGATCCAGTTTCCGATTGGGCCAGTGTTGTAGTAGAGCGACGGTCTCTCGTTCATGTTGTTCACCAACGCTTCTTCGTGACCGTCGTTGAATAGATCGCCGAGCGCCATGCCATGACCGGCGTGTGGCTCGCTGAGAACTGCGCCGGCATCCGCCGTGATGTTGGCGAATGTGCCGTCGCGAAGATCATAATAAGCGACCTTCGGCTCGCGATAACTCGTGCCTAAGCCTTTCCCATCCACCTCCGGATAGACGTGGCCATTCGTGATCAGGATTCCGGGCCACCCACTGTTGTCGAAGTCGTAGAACTGCACCCCCCATCCCAGCCACGTTTTGATTTTGCCCAGTCCCGCGCGATAAGTGACGTCATCGAAATTGTTGTCGCCACGATTCAAGTACAGGGTTGGCGTGTCATCGCTGAAGTTCGTTTTCACAATGCTCTGATATCCACTGTGAGTAAAATCATCAGCCGCGAGACCCATGCCGGCCTGCTCCGATCCGTCTTCGTTGTACGCCACGCCAGCTTTCTTACCGGTATCGGTGAACGTGCCGTTCTGATTGTTGTGATACAGAATGCCGGCGGTAGAGTCGCAGGCAACATAGATATCCGGCCATCCGGTATTGGAAAAATCTGCCGTCAGCGACGTGAATCCGTAGCACCCCGTTGTGTTGAGAATGCCTGATTTCTGCGAGACGTCGGTAAACGTGCCATCGCCGTTGTTGTGATAAAGCGCATTCACTCCCGGCTTGAGTCCACGCGGCCCGCACATTACATTGATTCCCTTCCACTGGCACCAGCGCCCTTGCCCTGGCCGCGGCACGGAGTCGTAACTGAAGTCCACGTAGCGCGCCACGAAAATGTCTGCCTTGCCGTCGCGGTCGTAATCGACAAAACTGCAACCCGTGCTCCATTCGTCATGAGAGGTCGAGAGTCCGGCTTTAGAGGTCACATCGCTAAACGTACCGTCTCCGTTGTTGTGATACAACAAGTTCTGTCCCCAGTACGTGACCAACAAATCGAGATAGCCGTCATTGTCGTAATCGCCGACGCAACCACCTTGTCCCCAACCTGAGCGCGCAAGTCCCGCACTAGCTGTGACGTCGGTGAACGTCCCATCATGGTTGTTGTGATACAGATGCCCGGTCGGAGCTTTGTCTTTGGCAAATCCCTCTACGGTCGAGCCGTTGGGAAGAAAAATATCGGGCCACCCATCGTTATCGTAGTCGAAAATAATGGCGCCGTTGCCGGTTGTTTCGATAATGAACTCTTTGTGAGTATCGCCGCCGTACACGTTCAGCGCGTTCAGTCCGGCTTGCCGGGCAATTTCTTCGAAGCGAACCGGACTCGGCTTTATTCTTGCGGTCTGCGCTTTGGCGGGACGTGTTGCCTGGGTCGCGAGGAGGATTCCTTGCAGCGAAATAACTGCGAGAAGCAGAGCGAATCGGGATCTCTTGACGGCCGCCAGCGGGATCACCATCACAGTTTAGAACAGAACATCTCGAACCCACGGTGCTCAAGCGGTTCGATTGAAATCAACGGCCTCAATGTTTGTAGGCTGCCAGGCCACCACCGTCTGCCGCGATTGGCCAAGGTGGTCAATCCCCAATTCAACGACATCGCCAGCCTTTAAGTACTGTGGCGGCTTCATGCCCAACGCTACGCCAGCTGGCGTTCCTGTGCTGATGACATCGCCAGGCAGCAACGTCATGAACTGGCTCACATAGCTGATGAGTGTGGGCACATCAAAGATCATTTCGCTGGTGGAACTCCGCTGCTTAAAGATGCCGTTAACCTTGAGCCACATTCCCAAATGGTGTGTGTCTGGCATCTCGTCGGAGGTCGCGAGAAACGGTCCCAGCGGAGCAAACGTATCCGCGCTTTTTCCCTTCACCCACTGTCCGCCACGCTCCAGTTGAAACTCGCGCTCGGAATAGTCATTATGCAGAACGTAACCAGCCACATATTCGACGGCTCGCTCCCGCTCGATGTAGCTCGCCCTCTTTCCGATCACGACAGCCAGCTCCACCTCCCAGTCTACTTTTCGCGCGCTCTTCGGGATTATAAGATCGTCATTCGGTCCGACTAGCGAGGTCGTGGCCTTAAAAAATATCACCGGCTCTTTTGGAATTTCCAGGTTGCTTTCGGTTGCATGATCGCGGAAGTTCAACCCGATACAGACGATCTTGCTGGGGCGGCAGACGGGCGATCCCAGGCGAGCCGATTGCGACACTCGCGCCGCGGAGGAGGCGTTCTCGTTCAACCAATGGCGAAGCCGGGACAGTCCATCACCGGCAAAAAATGTCTCGTCGTAGTCGCGAACACCGCTGGAAACATCCAGGCGTACGCCGTTGTCCATAAGAACGCCGGGAGCTTCCCCGCCTTCTTCGCCAAATCGAATCAACTTCATGACTTCCTCTCCGCCAAATAGGGAATCTGCAACATCTCAAATTTCTTGCCGATTTTCTTACCGTGAAAAGGCTGGATCGTAATTGAAGAAATTCGCGAGTGCAAGTGGGGAACGGGAGTTTCTTGAAGATCAGGGCAAGAATTTCAAAGGCTGAAACATTTTTCTGGTTTGCGCACAAAAAATAACAAAAAGTTTGGCTCGGTGCGGTGCTTACTGCTAGAGTTTGCATTCGCGCAGGAGGAATTCACGCAAACGATTATGAAAAAAGACTCCGAACTGCCCGATGCTTTCCCGCATCTCGATTACAAACCCAAGTTGCCGGAAAGCCTGGACCGCGGGATCGGAATCATCGGCGCCGGAGGCATTGTCAACTATGCACACTTGCCAGCCTACAAGAAGGCTGGATTTAAAGTTGTCGGCGTTACCGACCGCAATCTTGAGCAGGCCGAGCGTACCGCCAAAGAACACGGGATTGCAAAGGTTTACGCCAGCGTCGAAGAATTGCTGCGCCAGCCGGAAGTGGAGATCGTCGACATTGCCGTCTATCCCGCCGAGCAGGTCAAAATCGTCGAACAGGCTGCCGCCGCTGGCAAACATATGCTGTGCCAGAAACCTTTTGCTGATGAATATTCGAAAGCAGTTCGCAACGTGGAAGTCGCGGAACGCGCGAAAGTAAAGATTGCCGTTAACCAGCAAATGCGCTGGGACGCCGGCATCCGCAGCTCGCGGCTGCTGATTGACGACGGATGGTTAGGCACTCCCACTTACGGCTGCATCCAGGTTCACTGCAAAACCGATTGGAGTCTCTGGCCTTGGATTTATCAGGGCAAGCGACTGGAGATCATGTTTCACAGCATTCATTACATCGATTCGCTCCGTTATCTGCTGGGCGATCCCGATTATGTATTTACTAGCGGCAGTCGCGCTCCGGGCGAAACCACGCAAGCGGAAAGCAAAACGCTGAGCACGTGGGAATACAAGTCTGGCCTGCAAGTGCTCATCGATGCATGTCATAGCACTTGGCAGGATGATCCCTATGCCATCTTTCGCTTCGAGGGCACAGAAGGGGTCATCAAAGGAACGATTGGACTAATGTACAACTACCCCGCCGGACGCCCGGACACACTGGAATTTATGTCCAAGAAAAACTCGGGCTACTGGTTCTCCGCTCGACTTGAAAGCATGTGGATTCCGGATGCTTTCGTGGGACCGATGGCCTCGCTCATGCGTTCCGTGGAAAGCGACTCGGAGCCGGAGACGAGTGGACTCGACAACCTGCGCACCCTGCAGATTGTGTTCGCCGAATACCGATCCATGGCGGAGAGGCGCGCGGTCCGTCCGCAAGAAATCAGCGCGTGAAGAGATCGGCCGGTGAATTCGCTACTTTCACGGCTGTACGCTTTTCAGCTCAGAGGAGGAACCCGGCGCCGACGGCGTCACATAAACCCCGTTTTCTACGCGAGCTGGAGTCACAAAGTACTGCTGTAGATGTGGAATACACTCTAGAAATAAACCTTCATGCCCCATGGCGATGTGATTGAACAAAACTAAATGTTGGTGAATCTGCCCCATGTCCCCGACATGCGGAACCACCCGCAGTCCGAACTTTCGCGCAAGTAAACTCACCGTGAGAAACTCGGAAATTCCTCCGACCCGAGTGCAGTCTACTTGCACAATCTGTACTGCTTGCGCCTGCATGTAGTTCTTAAACATAATCCGGTTCGGAACGTGCTCTCCCAATGCAATAGGAATCGGCGTGATCGCGTCGGCGAGTACGCGGTGCGCGTGAATATCGTCCGGATGAGTGGGTTCTTCTATGAAGAAAGGAGTCATACCCCGAAGCTTGGCGCACATTTCTAGCGCATATGGAAGCGTCCATTGCTGGTTGGCGTCGAGCATAACCAGAGCTTTCGCGCCCACAAGTTCGCGCAGCATCATGGCGCGCCGCACGTCGCGCTGCCCGTCAGCGGATCCAACTTTCAACTTAAAAGCGTGAAATCCCTTCTCCATCGCCTGGCGCGCCAAATCCCGTACTTGACTGTCGGAATATTGGAACCAGCCAACGGAAGTGTCGTAGCCGGGGTATCCGCTGCGCAAAATTCCTTCTCGCTCTCGCCGGGAACCCGCATGGACGCTCAGGATCGCTTCCGCCTCATTCGGCGAAAGCACATCTTCCAGATAGCTCAAGTCGAGGAGGCTAACAACCTTTGTTGCGTCCAAATCCAAAAGCAGCCGCCACAGCGGTATGCCGCGACTTTTGGCCCATAAGTCAAAACACGCGTTGGTGAGCGAAGCAAGCGCCAGGTGGACGACACCCTTGTGAGGGCCCAACCAGCGTAGCTGAGGATGTTGCGCAAGTTTCTGCGCAACCCTCCCGAAATCTGCCATTAGTTCTTCAATCTCCCAGCCAACCAATTCCTCGCCCAGGAATTTGATCGCTTCGCAAACCAACTGATTACCCAGGCCGAGCGTTAACACGATACCCGTGCCGAAGTGTGACTTATCGGAGCCGAGCAAAGTGGTGGCGAATGCATACTCGGCGCTGGAATGCACCGCATCGCTGCCGGCGCCTTGTTCCAGCGGGAAGCGTACGTCGCGCGTTTCCAATGATGCAATCCGATGTGGTGCCATGTTTATGAATGCGGGATGGGCCGACCTGTCACAAAATGTACCCGGCTTCCAAAAAGATCGAATATAGTAGAGCGGCTTTGGAAGCGCAATGTATCACTCTCGCTGGTCTGCCCGGATCGAAGGTTGAACTCGCAGATCGGGGGTGAAAGGACGACGACATGAAGCGATATGGTTCGGTAATAAAAGTGAAGCCCGCGTTTTTGGAGGCCTACAAGAAATATCACGCGGCGGTGTGGCCGGAAGTGCTCGCCATGATTCGGCATTGCAACATTCGGAATTATTCGATCTATCTAAAGGACGATTTTCTTTTCGGATACTTTGAATATCACGGCGCCGATTACGCCGCAGACGCGGCGAAAATGGCGCGTGATCCCAAGACTCAGGAATGGTGGGCCATAATGATGCCCATGCAGAAGCCGCTCGAAACACGCGCGCCGGGTGAGTGGTGGGCCAACATGGAAGAGGTTTTTCACGCCGATTGATTTGACAGCTCCCCAGGTTTGCCGATAAAGTTTTCGCCCGGTCAGCGGAGTTACGCAATTGCGTAGGCCGTATATGCAGGTCATGTTATGCAGATCATAGACACACACCAGCATCTCTGGGATTTGGATCTTTTTCATTATTCGTGGCTTGACTCGCTTCCGGAACTTAACCGGTCTTTCCGAATGCACGACTATCTCGCGGCCGCTGAGGGGTTGAACGTCGTGAAGTCGGTGCACTTGGAAGCCGACGTCGACGAGCGTTACATGGTCGACGAAACTCGACATCTGCTCGCCCTTGCCGACCGGCCCGGCAATCCACTCGAAGGTGTTGTAGCTTGCGGCCGCCCCGAGAACGATGATTTCAAATCCTATCTGGAGAAGATCGCAGGCCATCCCAGGCTGAAAGGAATTCGCCGCGTGCTCCACACCCAGCCCGACGAATTAGGCCAGCGATCGACTTTCATTCGTAATGTGGCCGCGCTCTCGGGCTACGGCCTTTCGTTTGACCTCTGTGTTCTGGCCCGGCAGCTTCCGATCGCGATCAGTCTGGCTTCAAAATGCCGGGATGTAGTTTTCATCCTTGATCACTGCGGCGTGCCGCAGGTTAAGGAAAGAAAGCTCGATCCCTGGCGCGCCGATATTGCGGAACTCGCGAAGTTCCCGAATGTTTCTTGCAAGATTTCGGGGCTGGTTGCCTACGCGGATTCCGAGCGATGGGAAGTGGGGGACCTGCGGCCTTTTGTTGATCATGCCATCGCCAGCTTCGGATGGGATCGCGTGCTTTTCGGCAGTGATTGGCCGGTTTGTACGCTCTCCGCCAGCTATCGACGATGGGTAGAGGCGTTGCAGACCATCACGCAGGGGGCCGGCGATGCCAATCAAAAAAAGTTGTTCCACGATAATGCGATCCGTGTCTACCGATTGAGCTAGAGCCCAAACTCCTTTTGAATGGTCTCCGTGTGTTCTCCAACCCGCGGGGCGAGTCGCTCGCTCGTCAGCAGATTCCCATCCAGCCGAACCGGAAACCGGGTAGTGAGAATCTCAATTCCTTGCCCATCCCTGAGGGTTTGCACCATCGCGAGTTGCCTAAAAGCTTCACTGGCGCAGAGCTTAGGCCAATCCAAAACTTCCGCGCACCAGATGTCGGCGGCGTTCAGAATTTCGAGCCAATGCTCCGTCGTGTGTTCCTTGAGACGCTCGGCGATGATTCGTTTGATCTCGTCGCGGCGAGAAAATCCGTCGGTCGGGTTCGAAATTTCATGAAGAGCAGGTAACTCAAGCAACTTGCCAAGGGTGGGAAGATGCATCATAGCCAGCGCCAGATAGCCATCCGCCGTGTCGTAAACTCCGTAGGGTGCCGCCAGATAAGCGTGGGCATTGCGGAACCTACTTCTCCGCGGCGGGCGCAGACCGTCGTTCAGATGAGTAGTCAGCACTTCAAATTGAAAATCGAGTAAGGCCTCAATCAGGCTGGTTTCCACCAAACCGCCTCGACCGCTTACTCCGCGCCGCACCAGACAGGCCAGGAGTCCTTCACACAAGTTGTGACCGGCAAGCATGTCGGCGATGGCGAGAGCCATCGGCGTCGGAGGATCTCCGTCATTACCACTTAGCCACATGATCCCGGAGCGCGCCTGCGCAAGCAGATCCTGACCGGGTCGATCGCGCCATGCTTCGGCATTTCCATATCCAGAAACCATTCCGTAAACCAAACGGTCGTTGATCCGCGACACATTGTCGTAGCCGAAGCCCAGTCGCTCCATCACACCCGGGCGGAAGTTCTGCACCATGACATCAGCTCTCGTAATCAACTGACGAAGTTTCTCGAGGTCGTTGGGATTTTTCAGGTCCGCCGCGTAGCTCTCTTTGTTGCGATTGATGGCGTGGAAAAGCGTGTTCTCACCGTGGACATCGGTGTCGCTCAAATAGAGCGAACGGCCCAGGTCGCCAACTCCCGGACGCTCGATCTTGATCACGCGCGCGCCCAAGTCCGCCAGCCGAAGTGTGGCCAGTGACCCAGAAAGAAATTGACTGAAGTCCAGTACAAGGATGCCGTGAAGAGGACTTCCGCTCCCATCCCTTTGAGACGTGGCATTAATCACGAGAGCTCCTGACTGCGGCGAACGGATCGCCCTTATCTACGCACTGAGATATCCTGCCAGCTATCCCAGCAATTCTACTTGTGAAAATGTATTTTTATTAGAGAAATTATAGAGTAAGCTGAGAGCGAGACTCACGACCATGAGCACACGGCGTATGCTCCCAGTTCGGCGGCAGGTGCTTTCGCGGAGAATCCGTTACGCCGCCCCTGCCCTCGAAAAAGGCCTGGACATCCTGGAACTCCTCGCCACGGTTTCAGATTCCCTGACCCACAGCGAAATTGCCGGCCTTTTGGGTCGGACTGTCACTGAGGTGTTCCGCATGTTGGTATGTCTCGAAGAACGCGGCTACATCTCACGCACGGGCCCGGACGAGAGATACCAACTCACGCTGAAGCTGTTTGAGATTGCTCACCTCCATCATCCCCTGCAACGATTTCTCAGCCGGGCCCGCCCACTGCTGCAGCGAGTGGCAAGCGAGGCCGGCCAGTCGTGCCATCTGGCAATGCTCAATCACGCGGAGATTGTGGTTGTGGCGCAGTTCGACGCCCCGGGCAAGATGGGTTTCTCAGTGCGCCTGGGAGCAAATATCGATCTCTTGAACACCGCTTCCGGGCGCGTGATTCTGGCTTTTCAAAACGACGAAGTCTGCGCCCGCGCGCTCGATGCATGGTGTCTCCGCTCCAGAAAACAGATTCCCGCCGGTCTCCATCGTCACCTAAACCGCATACGCCGCCGCGGCTACGAGGAACTCGCCAGCTATGAAGTTCGGGGCGTGGTGAATATCAGTTACCCGGTGCTGAATCACCATGGAGAAGCGGTCGCGGCCATGGCGGTCCCCTTTCTTGCGCGCATCGCCGACAGCGTGGGGCCGCGGCAGGTCAAGGAGGCACTGAGTCTGGCTTCCCGCAAGCTCTCTTCAACCATCGCTGCCAAGCAGCCCCGACTTGCTTCCGGCGCGGTGCAGCCATGACACGAACTGAATATTTCGAAGACTATATGGTCGGGGCGCGGCGAGTCACCTCCGGACGCACGATAACCGAAACGGATGTCGTTATCCATGCCGGGCACTCGGGTGACTACTTCCCGCATCACGTGGACGCGGAGTTTGCCCGCCAGACTTCCTTCGGTCAGCGCATCGCTCATGGCACCATGACCTTCACCATCGGCATCGGGCTTACGGCGACTCAAATCAATCCCGTCGCCTTCACTTACGGGTATGACAAATTGCGCTTTCCCAAGCCGGTGTTCATTGGAGACACGCTGCGGACTCGCGTCACCATCAAAGAAAAACAGGACGAGCCAAAGCGGAAAAACCTCGGACGTATCGTGGAGGCGTGTGAAGTGCTGAACCAGCGCGACGAGGTGGTCTTATATTGCGAGCACATTTTGCTGGCGGAGAAGCGGCCAGCCGCTTGATGCGGCCCGAAAAACTCTTCTGAGCGGGAGGCGGTGTGGAAATTACTCTCAAGGGGCTCACCTGGGATCATCCCCGTGGCTATGGCCCTTTGCTTGCCGGCGCTCCGGAATACGAAGCACGGCATCCGGAAATCAAGATCCGATGGGATCGGCGAACTTTGCGGGAGTTCGGGGAAGCACCGATTGAACGATATCTGGATCGTTATGATCTTCTCATCGTCGATCACCCCTTTGTTGGATTCGCCGCAGCTCACGAGGCGTTAGTTGACCTCGCATCCACTATTAACGAGGCCGAGAAGCTTTTCTTTGCTGCCGATTCAGTGGGTCCTTCCTGGCAATCGTACGGTTACGGCGGCGGTCTCTGGGCTTTTCCCATCGATGCTGCAACGCAAGTCGCAGCCTATCGCCCTGACCTGCTGCTTACGCTCTCCCCTGTTGTTCCGGCCACGTTCGACGCTGTTTTGGAACTCGGAAGGAATGCGCGCCAAGCGAACAAGTACATCGTCGTGCCTGCGTGCCCGACAGACGCGATCAGTCTGTTTTTCACGCTCAGCGCGAATCTCGGTTTTCCCATTCGCGAGGAAAGCGAGATCTTTATTGACGAATCCGTCGCCGCTGAAGTTCTCGATCGCCTTCATGAGCTTATCGCGCTTGCTCATCCCAAGTCTGTGGAATGGAATCCGCCAGAGGTCTACGACTTCATGACCGGCAGTTCCGAGGCCGTTTACTCTCCATACGGTTTCGGATATTCCAACTACTCGCGGGTCGGAAATCTCATGCGCCTGAAGTTCACGGACACTCCCGCCGCCGGCCAGCGTGGATGTGCCGGGACGATGCTGGGAGGAACAGGGGTTGCGATCAGCAAGCTTAGTACGCATCCATCGGAGGCCATTGCCTATGCCAAATGGCTCGTCAGCCCTGAACATCAGCGAGGCACCTATTTCCGCGCCGGAGGCCAGCCCGCGAGCCTGGCCGCATGGACCGACTTGTCAGTGAACGCCATGACAGACGACTTCTTTTCCGGCACGCTGCGAACCTTGCAGACTGCCTATCTGCGGCCCCGCTTCGATGGCTTTGTTCGCTTCTTTGAGGCCGCAGGTGTCGCCATCAATCGCTGCTTGCGCGGAGGGTTGGATGATGCGGCCCTGATCCGATGGATGAATGACCGCTATGCCAGGCAGCGAGCTGCAGCGCGCCGAATCGCATGACGACCAGAGAGGAACCGTGAAGAATCCAAATCCCGACCCCGCGAAGCACAAAGAAATCTCCATCTGGAATGCCGAGGACTGGTTATACGAAGATTTCGAAGTGGGCAAACGTGCGCGTTCGATTCGCCGCACCATTTCCGAAGGCGAAAGCATGTTGTTCAATGCCATCGTCCTCGACATGCATCCCTACGTTGCGGATGATGTCTTCGCCAAAGAAGAAGGGGTCTTCCAGAGACGACTCGTAGCGGGCGCCATGGTGTTCAGTCTGGGACTGGGTCTGATGGCGCACAATAACATTCACACCTTCAGTTATGGATATGACAAGTTGCGCTTTATAAAACCGGTGTTCATCGGCGACACCATCTATACCATTCGCACCCAGCTTGAAAAATCGCCAAAGTATCCGGAAATGGGCATGGTCAAGGTTTCGTATGAAGTTTTTAAAATGCCGGGAGACCTGGTTCTCTATTGCGAGCATTTGCAGACTGTGAAGTACCGCCATCCTGCGAGTTTTAAGACGCAAACGCAGAGTGAGTCGAAACCGTGACTGCAACCATCACGCTTGCCGACAGATTGCGAGGCTGCTACTCCGGCTCCCTTTATGACGTGCTGCGAGCAAAGGGTTATCACCGTCAAACATTGCCGCAATACATCCGGCCGCTGAACCTGCAACACAAGCTCGCCGGCCCGGTCTACACCATTGAGGGCACGCGTGACGATTCCTTGGACGCCCATCAGACTCTGCTGAAGTGGTGTGAGCTGCTGTCGAAGGCGCCCGCGAACATGGTCCTCCTCTGCCAGCCGAACGACCACACGCTCGCCCACATGGGAGAATTGTCTTCAGAAACACTGGCCTACAAGAAGGTGCTAGGCTACGTCGTGGACGGCGGCTGCCGCGATTCGGAGTTCATCGAGACTTTGGGCTTTCCCGTGTTCTGCAAGTATTTCACACCGGTGGATGTGGTCGCCAAGTGGGCAGTTACTGCTTTCGGCGAGCCGATTCAGATCGGTGAAGTTACGGTGCACACCGGCGACTACCTGATTGCCGACCGCGACGGAATCGTCGTGATCCCGGCTGCAATCGCCGAAGAAGTAGTGCAGGAAGCTGAAGATGTTCTGCGCACAGAGAATCTGGTGCGCAAGGCAATTTTGCAGGGAGTCGATCCGGTGCAAGCTTACTTGCAGTACGGAAAATTTTGATGCAACCCGAAGAAACGTGAGGAAAACTGTTGCGAATCCATCGCGACGACAACGTGCTGATCATGGTCGCGCCCATAAGACCTGGCGACCGCGAGCTCATCGATGGACGCGAGGCCGTGTTCACGCAAAACATAGCCATCGGGCACAAAGTCGCGAGCCGCGACATCAAAATTGGGGACAAGGTGTACAAGTGTGGCGTGCCGATCACTGAAGCAAATGCAGACGTAACCGGGTCACTGAGAGGATGCCAAGCGTCCGCGCGGACGGCAGTGCTTTGAATTGAAGATCCAACACTGATGACATGCTTCGACAGCAAGCCTTGGATGACCAGCACCCGCGCAAGAACCACGAGTGTAAAAGGTTCAGGAAGGCGGTGAGGAGTACGAATCTGGTGAATGCTCTCCGTCAGGTTGAAAATAGCGCAGCGACCAAAAACAGCTCCACGACTAAGGCGGCGAACGGCTCTGCCTTGCCGTGGCCATAAGGATGGTCGTCATCCGGAGGCTCAACTGCAATCTTCAGACCTAGGTAAACAACAAACCCGCTCAAGACATCGGACAGCGACTCAACAGCATCGGCAACCGGCGCGAAGGAGTGACCCAGCGGTCCCGCAATACCCTTGGACAAGGCTCGTACCAAGTTCGCGAGCATTCCCAGCAACGAGGATTGCATTCCGCGCTTCGCCAGGGATTCTGACTTTGATCTTCGATTCACAGTGTTGGCATTCTAATCCGCCCTAGGCAGCGAGGCTCCTTGCGTTGGTGCGCCGCGTCAGGATCTGGAACGTCTTCGAGGACACACGGAGCGCGGATTTATTTCAGGTACGCGCGCACCAGGCCAATCAGGTCCTCGGCCAGCTCTACTGGGGGCATCGCCGGTTTTTCGTGGCCCATCATGTGTAAGCGTATGTGGTCTTCAAGAACTTCCGCCATCAGACTGTTGATCCCTCCTCGCACATTGGCGAGAAGCATCAGTACGTCGGCGCAATCGTCCCCCGTGGTTAGGGACCGCTCGATGGAGTCGACCTGGCCCCGGATACGCTTAATCCGAGCTATCAACTTCTGTTTTTCTTTTTCAAGATGTGACATTTTTTCCTTTTTTGTATATCCTAAGGGGATATGATATAACATTTTGAGTCGAGATTCCAACGAGACTCAACGGAGAATTATAGAAGGACTATGAACACGGAATCGGTGCACGACCCTCCGAATCGTTCGAGGGTCGCTCTGTGTTGTGACGAGCATTCTGGATGAAGCGCCCAGCGTCTTGTGGGCCGCCCGCCTCCTCGCGCATCGCGGCAGTTGACCGTGATGATGAGCGAGCGAATCCGCCGAATGTGAACGGCCCGACTCACTCCTAACCCAATTTTGTCGTGAGACAGTAATCCGGCCACACCGAAAACAAACACGGCGTTTGAACAGGATACGTGTCTCCACTAAAGAGGGAACGATGACGAACACTTTCATTCCAACATCGGGCCGTCAATCGCCGCATTGCGTTCGGATCAAGACCGGAAATCCGTCTCGGCCGCACAATCGAAGACTCAGCACTGGAAGAAATCGGGACGATTCATCCGCGAAAGAATACTGGAAGATACAGAGTTGCGTGCATGTATGCATTTCCTTACGACTTTTTTATTTGACTAAGATATAGGGGGGTATGATATATAACCCTTGTAAGGATGGTGGATAGACCATCCAGAAATAATGAGGGCTATGAATAGCGAATCTGCACAAGACCCTCCGGAATGTCCGAGGGTTGTACTGTGCTGTGATGTGCGTTCTGGAAGTCCCACCTCTTCTGTTGTGGGTTGATTCTGCTCGCTCTTCACAGCATTCGACCTGTGAATACGAGCGAGCGAATTTGCCGCCGAAAGTAAACGGCCAGACTCACTCCTCCTAACCAAATCCTTGATGACACCGTTTACGGCGCCGGAATCGATCCGGCCACGCCGAAGCGACAGGTGTCTCAAGCAGGAGGAAATCATGACGACCAAATTCACTTCCACCTTGCCCCGTCAGGGTCTGTACTGTGTCTGGATCGCGACCGAGAATCCGTGCCAGCCACTGGCCTGTATCTGGATTGATCCGCAAGTGCGCAGTTACGAATTGGAGCATTTTCAGCAGGCGCCAACGGGCTGCGTAGACAGCTGCCAAGTCGCGAACCAGATAGAGACGTGCCGAGATCGGAAGCCCAAATCTTCAAGGCGGTCTGTGACCTCTAAACCATCACGGCAATCGCAAGCAAGCAGGGCCGGAGTAGTGCGTTGGGTTGCGCCGATCGTCCTTGCGCTGTGTGTTCTGCTCAATTCCTCCTGGGCCGACGTTGGCGGGCGGATCGCGGGGGTTGTTACCGATCCCAGTAGTGCCTTCCTTGCCGGCGCAACCGTCACTCTCAGCAATACGAACAACGGAACGAAACAGACTGCAACCACCAACGAACAGGGGCGATACTCGTTTCCCGCAGTTCCGGTTGGAAAGTATGAACTCGAAATCAGCGCTCCCGGATTTCAGACGCATAAGAAGATCGGCATCGGAATCGATCTGGACACGGCACTGCAGATAGACGCCGCACTGAAGATCCAGCAGAGTCAGCAGTCTGTGGACGTCAACGACAGCGTGATAACGGTCCAGATGTCCGACACAGAAATCGGCCAGACGATTGCCAGCCAACAAGTCGTCGATGTACCGCTGAACGGTCGTGGCTACACCGATCTTTTGGCTACCCAAGCAGGGGTTTCACCTGTGACCACCAGTGGCGCTTCCAATAGTAGTTCGGGCGGCGGATTCGGCACGGTTCCGGTGGCCGGAAATGAGAATACAGGCCAGTTCTCCATCAATGGCCAACGTGAGTCGGCGAATGAATTCTTCCTGAATGGAGCGAGTGTGCAGGAGACGATCGGTCAGCAGGCTGGCATTATTCCTAACCTTGACTCGATCGCGGAGTTCCGCATTATCAGCGGTAACGCTGATGCCGAATACGGCGGTTTTAACGGAGGATTGGTAAACGTCATCACGAAATCCGGCGGAGACCGCTTTCACGGGTCTGCATTTGAATTCCTCCGCAACACGGACTTGGATGCCAACAGTTACTTTTCCCCGCAGCGCCCAGATTTTCAGCAGAACCAATACGGCGGAACGTTCGGCGGCCCGATCAAGAAGGGTAGGGCATTTTTCTTTGTCGACTATCAGGGGCAGCGCACGGTGGAGGGAATCGAGACAGGGATCGCAAGTGTACCCTCCTTGCTAAACCGCGCCGGCAATTTCTCCGATTCGGCCGGCACATTCACCGGGAAGGTGAACGGCAGTTTTCTGGCACAAACGCTTTCAAGTCGTCTCGCCTATCCCGTAAACCTTGGCGAACCTTACTACACCCCGGGTTGCACCGCAAACACGCAGTGTGTCCTTCCCAACGCGATCATTCCTCAAAGCGCGTTTGGGCTACCCGCCACCAAAATGCTGCAGTACATTCCGCCGCCAAACGTAGGAAGCAACGAGTTTTCTTCCGGTGCTGAGAAGATGCGTACGGACGACGACAAGGGTTCGGCTCGCATTGACCTGAATAGCGCTAGATACGGAAATGTCTCCGCTTATTACTTCGTCGACGGTTACACGCTGGATAATCCGTACCCGGCAGGCTTCGGAGGCGCAACTGTTCCCGCTCCGAACGGCGCGTATGACGCGCTCTCAAGTGGAACAGATCAAGTCGCCGTGTTGCGTGACACGAAGACGATCGGCTCGTCCATGGTGAACGAAGCGCACATCAGCTACACGCGGCTGAGCAATCTGCTGGGCGTGCCCAAAGGCGGCCTCGGAGTCAGCCTGGCCGACCAGGGGATTTCGAGCGGTCCGGAAGGCATCCAACAGGGTTTCCCGCAATATGCCGGAGTTGAGACTCTCTACTTCAACAGCTTCACCGTTGGCGCGAATCCCTTCTTCCTGGATCAAATCGACAACAACTATCAAGCGGGTGACAACTTCTCGAAGGTAGTTGGCAAACACACTGTCAAATTCGGCGGCCAATACATCTGGTACAAGGTGCTGCAAGTTCCAGATCTGGTCGCAAATGGAACATTTTCGTTTTTTGGCTCCGGAACTCAGTCAACGGGAAATGGATTCGCAGACTTCTTGCTCGGCCTGCCGGACTTTTACTCGCAGCAGTCTTCGCCGCCGTTCCATGAGAGCGCGAGCGACGGAGGCTTTTTCGGTGAGGACAGCTGGCAAATCAAAACCAATCTTACTTTTAACTTCGGGCTGCGATGGGACTACGTTACTCCTTGGTCCGAGTCAAATCACCAAATCACGACTCTGATTCCTGGTGCGGAGTCACAGACTTTCCCCGGCGCTCCGCTCGGCTATCTCGTGCCCGGGGATCACCTGCCGAACGGCCAGACGATTCCCGCAGGAATCGCGCCCACGCCGAAAGACAATTTGTCGCCTCGGATCGGCATCGCCTATTCGCCCAATTGGTCTGACGGTTTGCTGAGCAAGCTGACCGGAGGCCCGGGAAAGACCAGTGTTCACTTGGGAGGTGGCCGATTCTTCACTTCGCCCGAAGGGCTCACTGTTGCCTACCCGACTGGCAATCCGCCATACGGGCTTACCTACACGAGCCCCGAGCCGCCGCTGATGTCTACTCCATTCGTGGGGGCGCTGACTGGAACGCAGTACATTCAACAGTTTCCCGTCGATGTTCCTCCGTACACAGTGTCGCCGACCAATCCCGATCCGAACGTGAATTGGTCGCGCTACACACCGATAAGCGGCGCGGGTAGTGTGTGGTACCAGAACAAGACCGCCTACACGATGTCATTGAACTTCAGTATCGAACGGCAGATTGGATCGAAGATGCTGGCGAGCGCCAGCTACATTGGATCGGAGAGCCGCCACTTGCTCACGGTAGTTGGAGCGAATCCGGGAATCCCTTCTCTGTGCCTCAGCCTGAGCCAGCCGCAAGACGTAGCTCCAGGTTCGCCCACTTGCGGACCATTTCTAGAAAACGATGTATTTACGAGACCAGACGGAACCGTGGTGAACGGTACGCGAGCGCCATTCCCGAACACGATCGGCTCCGATGCCTGGTACAGAAACATGGGTAACAGCAACTACAACGCGCTGCAACTCACATTGAAACGCACAACCGGACCTCTGACGCTGCTGGCCAGCTACACCTACGGCAAGTCGCTCGATTGGGCCTCCAGCATTCAGGAGCAAGTCTATCCCTACAACTACCGATTGGAGTATGCTCCTTCGGCGTTCGACATCAAGCAGAACTTCGTCGTCAGCTACAACTACGAACTCCCGGTTGCGAAGCTCTCAGGAAGAAATAGTCGATGGACTGACGGATGGGCTCTGTCCGGTATCACTCGTTTTGCCAGTGGGTTGCCGGTCACATTTGCGAGTTTTGGCGACAACGCGTTGGTCTACGTTCAGAACAACGGCGTGAATTCCGTCAGCATCGACTTGCCAAACTACACTCCGGGGGATCTCGAGATCAATCACAATCCGCGCAACGGAAAGCCCTACTTCAACACAGCGCTCTTCACTCCGAATGCGTTAGGAACGCAGGGAAATGCCAAGCGACGGTTTTTCTACGGACCGGGAATCAACAACTTCGACATGGCGCTTCACAAGCTGACCAAAATCACAGAAAGCAAGACTCTCGAGTTTCGCTTCGAAATGTTCAACACCTTCAACCACGCGCAGTTCTATCCGAACGGCTCCGTCGATGGAAACATCAACGATGCAACGTTCGGAGATGTGCTGAAAGCAGCACCGGCTCGCATCGGGCAGGCGGCGTTGAAATTCAATTTCTAGGCGAAGGACCACGACATGAGTTCGATATCAGCGCAGTTCTTAGATTTTCTAAGGAAGGACATTAAGGACTGGGAGGATGCCGCGGCTTTCTTTGACAAGATCCACACCGTCACGATGGATGGACAGATCTACAGTGGCAAGGACTTTGCCGAGCGATACCGCGCACGTATCCGAGAAAGGGCGGAACTACTGTCTAGCCTGAAGACCGAATTGGGTCTCTCCGAGGAGGATTCGTGATTCCGCATTCTCCTGAATCGGAATACAACAGCAGTTCCTGGGACGCCAAATCTGACACCCGGAATGAAGAGCGCCCGTTGTCATTTGCCCCGAAGGTCAAGTTAAGGTACTAGCGGTTTTGCAGGTGCCGCCAATATGAATCAGTCTTTTCTGTTGTCCCCGACAGTATTCGCGGCCCAGGCTGCCAACTCCGGAAAAACGGAAGGCAATGTCATGCGGCGCGTACTCCGTCGGCCGCGCTTTTGCGGGGACGAGCACTGTGAGATTGCTTCTAACTAGCCAAGGGCTGCGCCCTTGATATCCCATCGCACCCGGATGCTGCAACAGGACGTTACAACGTTGTTACAACGAGAACAAAATTCTCGTTTCACGGGCCATAATGACTAACTAATCGGCCTGATTCGGTCGCTGTGCCTGAACTCGAAGCGTCCAGATTTCTTGAACCACTATCCGTTTGATGAACTCCAGCCGCGACCTTCCTTCGGCTTTGTGCAGAAGTGTGAGAATCTCACGCGTTGCCGTCAGCTTCTCAAATTTCTTTCGCTCCCGCACTTCGGCGAGCCGTCCGGCAGTCTCAAGGTAAGAACGGGCGGACAGTTCGGCCTCTCTCACCCCTTCCCCGAACGAGTGCCGGTTGTCCAGCGCGGCAAGCAAAATGCTTGTAGCAAGGCGCCTTAGGTCAATTTCGTAAGGGCCCGTCGTTGCCTCGTCGAAATCATTGATGTCATAGACAATTTCGCCGATAATCGCCCGGTAGGCCCCAAAATTCTCCATGTGGTAGATCGCCGATAATCGGCCCTTCAACATCCGCTAGAGTCCTGTCCCGACACCATCCTTCTTATAAGTCGGACGCAGAAAGGTGGAATGTGGCCCGAAAGAACGCAAATGGCGACGCAACCATTCTCTCCAGTTTTCTCTGAAGGCGGAGCGCGTGGGGAACTTCGATTGAATGCCAAAATCTCATCCACCGCGGACCGCACTGTCACCTTGCGTCTCCACTTTCCGTCAACATACTTCATTCTAGGGCTCGCACCAGGGTGGACGGTCGTAAACGTGATATTCGATTTGAAACTGCCTTTAGTTTCCGAATAGCAAGCGTTCTAGCAGAGGGCCCAGCGCCAGCGCTGGTAGATAGCTCAGTGCCACCATGGTTATTAAGCAAGCTGTGAGCAGTAGTCCGAAGATGAAAGAGTGAGTCGGAAGAGTTCCGGATGTAGAAGGAGTATTTCTCTGCCGCGCGAACAGCGCCGCCAGGGCCAACGCCGGAATTGCCAGGCCGAACCTGCCCACCATCATCGCCAGTGCCGTCGTCAGGTTGTAAAACGGCGTGCTCACACTCAGACCAGCAAAGCTCTGACCATTGTTGGCAAAGCAGGAGGTGTAGGCAAACAAAATCTCGGTAAAAGCGTGTGGACCGCTGTTCGTGGTCAGACCTGAGAGTCCTGCCCTGGTGCTCACGGCAATGGCGGTCAGCGGAAGCACTACCAGCGGTGCAGCCAAAGCGTACAACATGATCATCTTGTTTTCGGAGGGCCCTATCTTCTTGCCCAGATATTCCGGTGTACGCCCCACCATAAGGCCTGCCAGAAAGACCGCAACGGCGGCAGCCATGACCATGCTGTAGAGACCGCTGCCTAGACCTCCGAATACCAACTCCCCAAGCAGCATATTCACCAGGAGCACCATGCCACCGAGCGAGCTAAAACTATCGTGCATTGAGTTGTTGGATCCCGTGGCCGTGTTCGACGACACGACCGCCGTCAGGGTAGAACCCGCGATGCCGAACCGGACCTCTTTCCCCTCCATGTTCCCATCGGGCTGGACTCGACTATTTCGAAAATCGATATTGCTGAAATGGGGATTCCCGCGTTGCTCGAAATGATGTACGAACAGCAGTCCGCAGGTGAAGAGAAGAAGCATCACCCAGTAGAGAAGCCATCCCTGTCGAGGTTGACCAACCATCCTGCCGTAGGTGTTGGTCAATGCCGCCGGCAGGAGCACGATTGCCAACATTTCCAGGAAGTTACTGAGCGGCGTGGGATTCTCGTACGGATGAGCGCCGTTCGCATTAAAGAAGCCCCCGCCGTTTGTGCCGAGATTCTTGATAATTTCGAGCGCAGCGACCGGGCCCTGCGGTATGACCTGCTTGGTGCCCTCGAGGGTGGTCACGACCGCATAGTGGTGGAAGTTCATGGGAACGCCCTGCCAGACCAGCAGCAGGGCGCCCACTAACGCTCCTGGCAACAGGATCCATAGCAGTGCGCGGACCAGATCAACCCAGAAGTTACCCAGTGTGTCGGAAAGTTGCCTGGAAAGACCGCGGATGAAGGCAATCCCAACTGCCAACCCAGCTGCACCGGCCAAGAAATTCTGGGCGCAGAGTCCCACCATCTGGCTGAAGTAGCTCATGGTGTTCTCGCCACCGTATGCCTGCCACGTACTGGTCGTCGAGAAGCTGATCGCCGTGTTCAGCGCCAGATCTGGGGATAGAGGCGTCGTTTGGTAGTTGGGAAAAAACCATGGGAGGAAATGCTGCAGCCGGAGAATGGCATACAACAGGAGCGTGCAGACAAAACCGAACAGCACGAAGCAAGTCGCATACTGAGCGAACGTCATTTCCGCAGTGCAATCAACCGAAGCGGTGCGATAGATCAACCTCTCAACCGGACGGCAGACGCGATCGAGCGCCGTACGCTTCCCGGCAAAAACGCGTTCTACGTATCCGCCCAAGGGCTTTGCAAACACAGTGACAATGACGATGAACAAGAGGTACTGCGCGGCGGCGTAGAAATTAGACATCTTTGTGATCAGCTCAGCCGGCTCTTTCGAAGATCCTGCGTGCGTCGCTAAGCAACTGCTCTGATTTCACCACAGAACTCCATAAAAATGTGCATAAATGAGGCAAACCACAAAGGAGCACCAGCGCAAGGACTCCAACGAAATATGGATTCCCTGACAAGCAGTGGCGGTCCGCAGTCTTAGAGGCTACAGCAATCCTGCGCGAACGTGCCGGTTCTCCGCCTTGGACGATCACATACGGCGATTCTGTATCGCGTTCAACAAATATCACGATTGGCTACCATGATCAATGGATCATCTGCTTGCAGAAGTGTCCAGAGGGGAACACGAATGAGAGCGTGGGCTACGTTCCGCAAGTATGGCGACACGGAGTCGGGCAACGGTTTGAATGACATCGCAGATGAATCGGGGATTTGACGTTTCTAATCCCGAAGGCTTTTGGCTCTCCGAGTTCACGATCGTCACTGAGTACTGGAAGAACCACTCCTCTCGTCGCCTCGCATGATCTGGACACAGCCGGATTTAGTTCCAGGCGGTCACTAGTGGCTTCCGAGTAGCGAGCGTTCTGAAGGCGAGGTCGTCGATTCCAGCACATCTGCTGTCCCACCGGGCACTCGCAATCATTTGTGCCGCGCGTTCAACTGGTCAAGTTTTTGCTTGAGCTGTTCAAGCTTCTGCCCGGCTTCGCCGAGCTTGCCTTCCGCTGTCAGGCGCTGATAGTCGGCCAGGTCTTTGGCCGCTCCCTCGACGAGCGTGTTCACATTCTCCGCAGGTTTGGTGGCCGCGGATGCCGCTTCGTTTCTTCCCGGTTCGGGGGAGGCAGCAGCGGCGCTCAACGAAGATGCTTCCCCGCCAAATAAAGACTTCATGGCCGACTCGAAGGTCGGTCCATAGGCGAGCCGGTCTTGCAGTGCGAGGACCACCAGACGTAACTCCGGCATCGGGCTTCGTTCGGCTTGCAGGTAGATCGGTTCCGCATACAAGAGTGCGCGTCCGCACGGAATCACTAGTAGAGTGCCGCGCCGCACATGCGAGCCTTGCTGATTCCACAACGTCAATTGTCCGGAGAGCTGTGCGTTTTGATCGATACGCGCTTCAATCTGCAGTGGTCCGTCGACCAGCTTCGTCTTCGGAAAGTCGTAGACCACCGACGTCCCATATTGCGCGCCATCGCTGCGCCCCGCGATCCAACCAATCAGGTTGTTCCGGTTGGCTGGGGTGAAGGGCAGAATCTCCACGAACTCCTCAGCGTTCTCCCCGGGCAGTTTCATCAGCACGAAATTTGGTTCCATGGCCTGCGTCCTCTGTTCGCCCGACTCGCTCATCCCGACCTCGGAAGCAACCGTCCACAAATCCTCACGGTTGTAGAAAACCTCCGGAGCAATCATGTGATAAAGGCCATATACGGAGGCTTGCATCTTGAGCAATAACTCGGGATAGCGCACGTGTTTGCGCAGTGTCGCCGGCATGGCCGACGCATCCTTAAATAAAGAAGGAAACATCTGGCGATACGCCGCGATGATCGGGTCCTGCGGGTCAAACACGTAGAACGTCGTGGTCCCATCGTAGGCGTCGATCACGACCTTGACGCTGTTCCGCATGTAGTTAATGGGATTGCCGTTGAGCGGATAGTGGCTGGAATACGGATAACTGTCTGAGGTGGTAAACGCATCCATCATCCACGACAAGCGGCCATCGTCGCCGACCACGACATACGGATCTGAATCGTAAGTGAGCAAAGGCGCCAGCGCCGTCACGCGATCACGGACGTTGCGGCGCATCAGCAGCCGGCTCTGCTCGTTGATATCATCGCTGAAGGGCAGCTTCGTGAGGTCGCCTTGATCGAACGCGATCAGTAGACGGCGCAGGAATCCACCGAGAAGAATGCCACCGTTGCCCTCGTAAGAGGTCAGATTGTTGGTCTGGCCCTGCGGGTAATTGAATTCCTGTTGCCGCGTCTTCACGTACACATCGGTATCGGTCAGCTCGCCGAAGTAAATCTCCGGGCGGGTTACGGCGATACTCTTCACCGTGCTCTGGATGGGCATGTTACTCAGAATCAGCGTCGGCAGCCCTTCCGAGGTGAACCCATTCACGGGATTCATAGTTATGCCGTATCCGTGAGTGTAGATCAGCTTTTCGTTGATCCAGTTGCGGCTGCTCTCGGGCAACTTATCGATGCTCAGTTCGCGCGCGGCGAGCATGACCTGGCGCATACTACCGTCGATCTCATAGCGATCGATGTCGATGTCGGGAAAATCATAGTAGGTACGGATTTCCTGAATCTGGCGCAGCGTATCCTGGAGCGCGCGCCAATCCCAGAGCCGGATGTTTTGCAGCGTCGCCTGATTGTTCGCCGGATCGGTCGCCTCAACGGTTGTCTCGGCGGGAAATTCGCGCTGCGAGATACGATCCAATCCGTAGGCCTGCCTCGTCAGCTCGATGTTGTTGGCAATGAAAGGCCGCTCGCGAACCAACTCGTTCGGTTTCACAATAAAGTTGCCGACGTACCAGCCGACGATCTGAAGCGCCAAATAACAAACTATGGCTGGAGCGATTGATGCCGCCAGCCAGCGGACGCGCGGCGCTGACACAACGTTAATGAACGCAAAAGCAGCGCCCAGAATAAGCGCCCCACAGACCACGAGCAGGCCGGTAAGCATGACGTGCGCATCGGTGTAGGTGACTCCGCCAAAAATCGTGTGCTCCTCGAACAACGCTTCAAACCGGCTGATATATACGCGCATCGCGAGGGTCAACAAGAAGAACGCGAACGCAATAGAAAAGCCGCGCCACGCCAATGGAATAGAACTACCTCTTCGACCGGAGAACACCGGGATGCTGCCGGTAATCAGAATAAAGAAGATGGCAATCCCACAGGCAATCACCGCCAACGTCAGCAGCCACCCCGTAATCAGCTGCCAGGCGGGTAGTGTGAAGAGATAAAAGTGCAGCGACCTGCCGAAGATTGGATCTACGATTCCGCCGGTTGTGCGCGGCGCGTACCAATAGAGTGCGAACGTAGGCCATTC
>Ga0116129_1000247_pt1 | contig 38233 bp, 28 predicted proteins | sample June2015DPH_17_2_FD_89732 | JGI IMG/M metagenome (GOLD analysis project Ga0116129, IMG submission 89732) | Peatland microbial communities from SPRUCE experiment site at the Marcell Experimental Forest, Minnesota, USA - June2015DPH_17_10 | ecosystem: Environmental > Terrestrial > Soil > Wetlands...
AACCCCGGTAAGCGACGGCCTGGCGGCCAATCCCGTGCCTGGCCTTGGTCGAGCGCGCGGTTGGCAGGCGAAAGCGCCTGCCCCACAATTGGCCCGATCGCTCCCGAGATGTAGAAACTCCAGTGAGGCGGCCGACGCCTCCCAGAAAGTAACTGCCGGATTGTTCGGAGTCCATCGGCGTCCAGGCTTGGGCTTCGTAGGGCAGAACGGCTTCCCGCGGCAGGACGCCTATGACTGTGTAAGCTTCGTTATCCAACTTGACGATGCGTCCCACAATTCCACGGTCGCCGCGAAACAGGCTATGCCAGAGCTCGTAGCCCAGCAGGATGACTTTGGCCCCTTTGGGCCGGTCCTCTTCGGGCAGGAAGTTGCAGCCGAGAGCGGGCTTGAGGCCGAGCACGTCGAGCAGGTTGTGAGTGACGTTGGCGGTCCTGATGCGCTGCCTGAGCCCGGCGCCATCCGAAAGGTTGGCGCCATCGTTGCCATAGGCGGCCATGGAATCGAAGGTGGAATTGTGGTCGTGCCAGTTATAGAAATCGATGGGCGAGGCCGGCGTAGTGAAGGTTCCACTTGGGCGCGGTCTCGTCCAGATCGATGAGGCGCTGCGGATCGGCAAAGGGGAGCGGGCGAAGAATTAAGGCATCGAAGACGCTGAAGATGGCGACATTGCCGGTGAATGCCGACCGCCAGCATTCCGGCGACCATGGCGGCGAAGGACGGCTTTGACAGGAGGACGCGGGCGGCGACTTTCAGATCGTGCCAAGAACTGGACATGACGTTTCCTTTCGCGGCGCCGATAACAGCGCGATCGCGCGCGAGCTGATGGTTCACGCGCCGGCTCTTGCGGAGTTGCCCCGCCAGCAGATCCTGCGCGTCGAGTTCCTCGATCACGAGCCGCTCGGCCGCCACCGTGGATTGCCCGGCGGCGAGCAACTCCGCGAAGCGCTGATCGAGGTGCGCGGAAAGCTCTTCGACAATTTCGGATTCACGCGTGCCAGCGAGGTTGAGCTGGGCCAGGCGCGCGCGGACGGCGGCCGGCCAATCAGGCATATTCCACTCTCGTGATGCGGCGGATGGCTTCTACGAAAGCGTCCCATCCGGAACGGCGCTCGGCCAGAATGCGGCGGCCGGCGGCAGTGAGGCGATAGTAGCGGCGACGGCGCTGGCCGGCCTTTTCCACCCAGCGGCCGGAGATCCAGCCGCGATCTTCGAGGCGGTAGAGCAGCGGGTAGAGCGACGCCACGCGAAAGCGGACGCAGCCGCCGGAGCGGGATTCGATGAGCTTGGAAATCTCGTATCCGTGGCGTTGGCTGCCGTCGAGCAACGACAGAATGAGCAGCTCGGCCGAGCCTTTCTTGAGGTCCCGTTCGGATTGCGGTGACATGTTGTTTAACAATATATTGCTGAACAGCACGTCTGTCAACCTGCGCGAGCGCCGGCTGAAAGCCGGCTGCAGCCAGGATTGGCTGCCCCACAAAACAGGCCGATTAACAATCGGCCGCAGGTTAACAACCTACCCCACATAGCGCTTCGGGCGCCACAGTTCAGCCGCGACGCTCAACTACGCACCGCGCTATAATCTGCGTGCCATGCCCGCTATTCGGCCCTCCATCCTAAGCGCCGAAGAGATCCGCAGCGCGATCGAGGGCTTTCTGAAGCAATGCAAGCTACCCGCTTTACTTGAGCCCGGCGAAGAGCTGTTCCCCCTCACCGCCGACAATCTCGCGCTGGACGTCCGCGGCTCGCGGCTCACGCTTCAGGCCTGGGACCGCACCCGCAATCTGACGCGCCGCGTCACCGCCATCCAGGCATCCGCCGCCGGCCGGCTCGAAATGACGGTCGAGCGCTTCGCCAAACGCGAAGGACAAATGTATCTCCTCGACCTTGCCCGCCGCTCCGGCGCCGATCTGGGGCGGCGTAGCGAGCGCCTGATCTTCCGCGAGCGCTTCCGGCTTTTTCTGCGGCGCCAGTTCACGGAGTGGAAAATCGCCGAAGTGAGCGCGGAACAGAATCTCGAATACAGCCTCTCGCCCGCCTTTCCCCGCGCCTTTCTGCGGCACGGGCAACATGCGTGGGCGGCCATCGCGTGTCCGCCCGAGGCCGACGCGGGCGCCGTGCTCTCATTCGGTTTGATCTGGCTATCGCACCTTCGCGCACGCGAGCGCCGCGTGACAGTGGAGGGCCTGGCGATCTACGTTCCGGCCGGGCGGGAGCGCGCCACGGCCCTGCGCCTGCTTTGTCTCAACCCCGCGGCGGCGCGCTTCGCGCTGTTCACCTACACCGAAGAGGATGCCATCGTGGCCGTCGATCCGCAGGACCACGGCAACCTCGACACGCGTCTCGATGTTTGCCGCCAGCCCGGACCGAACCAGGCAGCGGCATGGCAGCGGATTATGGAGCTTCCGAATGTGGAGGCTATCGCCAAGCACGATGGGCGCGTCAGTCTGCGCGTCCGCGGTGTGGAATTCGCCGAATTGGATGGCGCCGATTTGCGCTTCGGCCTGAGCGAGCGCCGCCCGGCGCGCGAACATCATGTGCCCGAAATTATCCGCCTGGCGGAAGAACTGGACCGCGTCCGCTCGCCGGAATCGGAGAGCCGCGAGCACCCGCTCTACCGCCAATACCCCGAAGCATGGCTGGAATCGCAAGCCCGGGCGCAGATCGAAACCATCGATGCCTCGCTCGCGCGCGACCCGGTGTACGGCCAGGTACCGGCCTTCGCGGGCGGCGAGCGCGGCATCATGGACCTGCTGGCGGTGGACTACGCGGGGCGTCTGGCGGTGGTGGAGCTCAAGGCGTCCGCCGATCTACACCTGCCGCTGCAGGCGCTCGATTACTGGATTCGTGTGAAGTGGCACCTGGGCCGCGGCGAGTTCGGCGCGAATGGATACTTTCCCGGCGTTGCGCTGCGGCCGGAGGACCCGCGGCTGATTTTGGTCTCCCCGGCGCTGGAGTTTCATCCCACCACGGAGACCATCCTGGGCTATTTCGCACCGCACATCGAAGTGGAGCGCGTCGGCGTCGCGGTAGAATGGCGGAAGGGGCTCGAAATCATGTTCCGCCTTTGCGGAGCGCAGCGGCCCCGATAATCCTTCACTATGTTTGCAACCTTCAGGCAGGCTCGCGTTGCGCTGTCCCATTTGAACCCGGCGGAAGTTCGCAACGATGCCGCGCGCCTGGTGCGCGTGGGCTTGATTGCCGCCACGGAATATCGGTATGCAGCCATGGAAGAGGCGCTGGTTCCAGCGGCCGCGGACCAAGACGATCGTATGCGAGGCATGAGTGCGATCTTTCGCGGCGGCGACCCCAATGCGCCCGCCCAGGTGGATCTGGTGCTGTATGACGAAGGCATCCCGGCGCCCCAAGGCGCGTACGTGCTGTACGCTCAGGATCTGCCTGCGACGCTTGAGGCGATACTCCACGACGAGGCTTCGTTTGAGCTTCCACTGGCGCGGCAGTTTCCCGGTCTGCGCAGCCACGTGGTGGACCGCATCGTGCAGGCTATCGCTCGAGAGAATGCGTTGTTCGCGTTTGCCACGGCTCTGCCCGACGTAATCCCCAGCTTCGTGGAGATTCCGTGGGCCTTCGGCGAATGGGCTACCGACACGGCGTTTCTCACGGCGAATCAGATCCGCATGGCGTTTATGATCTCGGCGGCCTGCGGCCAGGAGACCGGTTTCGCCAGGCAAAAACTACAGATTCTATCCATCGTTGGGGGAGCGTTTGGCTGGCGCGCCATCGCGCGCGAGCTGGCGGGCAAGATCCCACTGGGCGGGGGATTGATCGCCAAAGCCGCCATTGCCTACGCCGGAACGTTCGTGGTAGGCAAGGGTCTGGAGCTCTTGCATTACGGCCAGGTTGGTTTTTCGCACGAGGCTAAGCGGAGCATGTACCGCAATGCGCTGGAACGCGGCCGGGAAATTGGCCGGTCGCTGGTGCAACCACGCTCCTAATGGGCGCGTCATAAGTCATAATGGAATTAACGCCACCGCCGCTATTGGTTCGCCTACGCGTGCGGCCGGGTGAAAGGATTACCATGCGCCTGTTGCCTGTAGCTATCGCTCTCAGCCTCGCGGCCGCTTGTTACGCCGACACCATCACTCTCAAGAACGGTCGCATAATCAATGGAACCTACCTCGGCGGCACGCCGCGCCAGATCAAGGTGGAAGTGGGCGACAACATCCAGACCATTGATGTGGGGGATATTGCGCGAATCGAATTCAACGGGGGCGGATCTACCAGTGCCCGCAGTAGCTCGAGCAACGATGGGCGTCCCACCCTGCGTCGGGCGGATGATTCGAGTTCGGGCTCAAGTTCGGGCTCAAGCTCAAGCGCTTCGGGCTCAGGCACGACGGGTTCCCGCCCGGTGATTCTCCAGCCCGATCCAAACGATACGGGGTCGTATGGATCTTCGGGATCTTCGGGATCGTCGTATCCTACCGACGATTCGCGTCCCACATTAAAGCGATCTTCGTCCGCTTCGTCCTCCGATTCTTCCTCGTCTTCGTCCTCCGACAGCGGTGCGCCGACGTTGCAGCGCCCCTCGTCGGATGCGTCTTCGTCGGATTCGTCTTCGTCCGCTGACAATAGCAGGCCAACGTTGCGACGCGCTTCGGATTCCGCGCCGTCTACATCGTCCTCGTCGTCGTCCTCATCGTCAGACGACGGCGACAGGCCGGTATTGCGCCGCGGTGCTCCGGACGCTTCCGCGCCAGCGCCTACGGCAGCGCCCGCGGCTGCGCCGTCGGCGCCACCACCGCCGCCTGCTCCGGCTCCGGCTCCGCCCAAGATCGGGCAGACGCAGGATGCGGTTGTCGCCGCGCTCGGGCAGCCCGACTCGGTGGACGCAATGGGAGACAAACAAGTCTACGTGTACAAGAGCATGAAGGTCACCTTCATAAACGGGAAGGTTGCGAAAGTGGAGTAGTTGTGGGGCAGCCCGCTGCAAGCGGTGAACGGATTCATGCATCGTTGTCCCATCGTTGTCCGGAATTTTTCAAATACGCGATCAGCGCCGCGGGGTCGTCGGAAATGATCCCGTCCACGTTCGCCTGAATCAGCGCCTCCCAATCCGCGGGTGTGTTCGCCGTCCACGGAATCACCTGGACGCCCGCGCGGTGCGCCGCTTCCACCTTCTGCGACGTCACCAGATGGAAATCCGGCGCGACGATTTCCGCTTCGGCCGCCTCGGCCGCAATTGCCACAAACTCGCGCGCGTCGTTCTCGACCAACGCCGAAAGGCGGATCTCCGGCGCAAGCTTACGCATCGCCACCAGCGTCCGGAAATCGAACGACTGCAGAATGCTCCGCTTCTCCAGCTTGTATTGCCGGATCTTTTGCAGAACCATGCGCGCGAATTCCTCAGGCCGCGGCGTGTAATCGGGTCTATCCGGAAAGCTCTTGGTCTCGAGGTTGTAATCGAAGACGCCGCGCGGCGCGAGCTGGAGCACGTCGTCGAGCGTCGGTATGCGCGTTCCGGAAATGGCCTGCTGCGCCGGGAAATGCGGATTCGGCGCAGCGCCGCAATCCCACTGGCGCACTTCAGCCAGAGTGAGCCGGCGGATCACCGCGCTCTTTTGCGGCCCCGTACAGAGCGGCGGCTCCAGGATGGGGTCGTGCGAGATCACAATGACGTTGTCTCTGGTGACCGCCAGATCCATCTCAATGGCATCCACGCCATGCGCGACGGCGTACTCAAAAGCCGGGAGCGTATTCTCGGGCCGGCGGGCGCGCGCGCCGCGATGGCCGTGCACCAGAATGCGCGGAGGCCGAGAGTAAGAGGCTGCGTCAGAATCTGAACCAGGCATAGTAAGCATGGGCCCCGGCATCGACGCGGGTTTCTGAATCGTAAACTAAACCGATTCGTAATACAATCGCAATATTGGTTGGCTAGAATTTGGTTCAGTCTCCACGACCAGAGGTGAATCGTGAAATCCATCCGCTGCGCTATTCTAACGCTTGCCCTGCTTCTGTTCCCACTCGCGCTGTTTGGCCAGTTCGAATCGGCCGAGGTGCTGGGGACAGTGCATGACCCATCCGGCGCGCCGATCGCCAAGGTCAGCGTCACTCTGACCAATCAGGACACCGGAATCGAAGCGAAAACCATTACCGACGATGCCGGCAACTACGATTTTTTCAATGTCAAGGTTGGCCGCTACACCATCACCGCCGAGCAAGCCGGTTTCTCGAAGTTTACGACTACGGATGTCCGCGTGGACGTCGACGCCCGCCAGCGCGTTGACATTGGATTGCAGGTCGGCGCCGTGACGACGTCCGTCGAAGTGAGCGGCGCGGCGGCTGCTCTCGAGACCGATTCCAGCGAACATGGTCAGGTGATCAACACGCAGCAGGTGGTGGAGCTGCCGCTGAACGGCCGCAACTACGCGGATCTGGCGCTGCTCTCCACCAATACCGTGAAATCGCCAATCGCGGCGTCCTTCTCGCCCAGCGGCACGCCGCGCGAGGCCGCGTTCAACGTGAACGGCATGCGCAGCACGTATAACAACTTTATACTCGATGGCGTTGACAACAACTATTACGGCACCAGCAACCAGGGATATTCCTCGCAGGTGGTTCAGCCGTCGCCGGATTCCATCGCAGAATTCAAGGTGATCACATCGAATTACAGCGCCGAGTACGGGCGCGTGGGCGGCGCGGTGGTGAGCGCGGTGATGAAATCCGGCACCAATCAGTTTCACGGAGCGGCGTATGAGTTTCTGCGCAATACCGATCTGAACGCGATCGGCTTTCAATTCAGTCCGACGGTGTTCCTGAAGCCGACGCTGCAGCGGAATCAGTTCGGCGCCGTGATCGGCGGACCCGTGATCAAGAACAAGCTATTCTGGTTCGGCGACTACGAAGGCTATCGCCAGTTGCAGAATTATCTCAACTTCGATTCCATTCCCAGCATGACCGATCGGGCCGGAATTCTTCCCGTGACGGTGGTGGATCCCTTGACCCAAAAAGTCTATCAGGCGGGCACGCAGATTCCCATCGCGCAACTGAATCCGTTCGCATACTATGCGTTGAGCAACCTGCCGCCCACTAACGCCGGCGGAACCGGCCGCTCGAATAACGATGAAGCGCTGTTGCTGATTCGCGATTACAGCGATAAATTCGACGCCAAGCTCAACGATCAGATCAGCGACAAGATGTCGGCGTTTATTCGCTTCAGCCAGCGCAAGGATCAGCAATATTATGAGCCGGATCTCACCGGACCCTCGGGCGGCGATGGCAACGGCTACATTCACGTGGTGGATCAAAACGCTTCGGCTGGCTACACCTGGACTGTTACGCCGACTTCGATCTTCGAGGCGGAATTCGGCTTCACCCACGTTCTGGGTGGGAAGGAGCCGCCGTATGTCGGCGGCCCGAGCCTGGCGGCAATGTTTGGCGGTTTCGCCGGGCTGCCGACTTCGTCGAATCTTACGGGCGGTCTCAACACGCAAACCATCACCGGGTTCTCCACTTCTCTGGGACGCCAGACCAGCAACCCTCAGTTTCAGAATCCGACATCGTTCGTTCCGAAGCTGAGTTTTTCGAAAATTATCGGGCAGCACTCGCTGAAAGCGGGTTTTGAGCTCACCATCGTGCACACCGAAGTTCTGGACGTGAATCCACTGTATGGGCAGGACACTTACAACGGACAATTCAGCAAACCGACGTGCGCGCAGTTGGGCGAGCCCACCGGCTGTACCATCGCATCCGATGCGACCAGTTACGATCTGGCGGACTTTATTTTCGGCCTGCCGAGCAGCGTCAACCTGGGTAACAATTTTGTCTCGAATCTGCGCCAGCAGGTTTACGCAGGATATTTTCAGGACGACTGGCGCGTGACTCCCAAGCTAACCTTAAACCTGGGACTGCGCTACGAGTTCGCGACGCCGCTGGTGGACCGCGACAACAACTGGTCGAATTTCGATCCGGTGACTGACACGATGATCCGCGCCACCGGCGGCAGCTTATATGACCGCGCGCTGGTGAATCCCAGTTATACGGATTGGGGGCCGCGGTTGGGCTTCGCGTACAATTTCATGCCGAAGATGGTGTTGCGCGGCGGTTACGGCATCAGTTATGACTTCTTCAATCGCGTCGGTAGCGCGATCGAAGGAATCAACGCTCCGGAAGCTCTGTTTGGCGTGTTCAGCCAGACAATGCCGTCGGGCGGGCCCGTTCCCGCTTCGTTCCTTACTACGCAAAACAGCTTCTCGACGGGCATCGCGAATCCCGCTAACTTCAATCCGCTGGTGTCCAATGTCGATTACATCCCGGCAAACTCCCCGTGGCCCCTGATTCAGAATTGGTTCCTGTCGCTGCAGCGCCAGATCGCCAAGGACACGGTGCTCGAGATCGGGTACAACGGGAACCACAGCGAGCATCTGCCGATTATTGCCGATTATAATCAGGCGACGCCGAATCTGCCGGGTGGCACTTTGACTTACCAGCAGCGCGCGCCGGTGCCGACGTTTGGCCCCATCACCTGGGTCGATCCGGCGGGCACGGATCACTACAACGGGCTTTCGGGCCGCCTGGAGCATCGTTTCGGGGGCGGCTTGTACTTTCTGAATTCGTTCACCTGGGGCGTGGCCATCGGCGATTCCGAGCAGGCGCTGGAATACTACGCCGGCTATGTCGAGGCCAATCCGCAGAACATCCACGACCTCGGCGCCGAAGCCGGCCCGTCCAGCTACGATGTGAAATTCAACAACGTCACCAGCATAGTGTATGAGCTTCCGTTCGGAAAGGGGCGCAAGATGGCATCGCATATGAATCCGGCGCTCGATGGCATACTCGGCGGGTGGGAGCTGAACGCCATCAACACCGCGCATACCGGCACGCCGCTCAATGTCTATTACTCTCCGGCCACCGCCAACGCGGTCAGCGGCCTCTCGAACGACTATCGCGGCGAGCCGTTCCTGCGTCCCAATGTCTCCGGCAGTTCCGACACTCAAAGCATCGTTAACAACTTCTTTGGCGGTTATACATTTACTACTCCGCCGGTCAACGATCCGTTCGGCGATTTGGGACGCAATGCGTTCCGCGCGCCCGGCTTTGAACAGTTGGACATGGCCGCGGATAAGAGCTTCCGTATCCGCGAGTCGGTTAAGCTTCAGTTCCGCTCCGAGTTCTTCAACCTGCCGAACCATACTAACTTCGGAATCCCGAATACTAACTACGGTTCCTCGTCGTTTGGCACGATCCGCACCACCTATGCGGCGCGGCAGATTCAGTTCGCGTTGAAACTGCTATTCTGACGCGGCTCGTGGGGTGAACGGGCTAAGGCGAAGTTTTAAGGCTAAACCACCGGCGGCAAGACCGCCGGCGTTACCAGATTCGTCGGGATTGCCGGCACAGAACTTGCTCACGCGGGCGAAGAGAGCCGGCTGCAGCCAGGATTGGCTGCCCCACAATGCTATGCTGATGCCGGAGTGACGCGCGCCGAGCAATTCCGCCGACTGCACCACCACGATGGTCCCTGGGATTTCATCGTCATCGGTGGCGGAGCCACCGGCGCCGGCGTCGCCATCGATGCCGCCGCCCGCGGCTATAGCGTGCTGCTGCTCGAGCGGCACGATTTCGGAAAAGGCACGTCGAGCCGCAGCACTAAGTTGGTCCACGGCGGCGTGCGGTATCTGGAACAAGGCAACCTCTCGCTGGTGATGGAAGCGCTCAAAGAGCGCGGCCTGCTGCTGCAGAACGCGCCGCACCTGGTGCGCAATCTCGGCTTCGTGGTGCCCACTTACGACTGGTGGGAATCTCCCTTCTACGGCCTCGGCCTCAAGCTTTATAATCTGCTCGCCGGCAAGTATGGCTTCGGCGACTCGCGCATCCTATCCAAAGAGGAAACTCTCGAACGCCTGCCCACCATCAACACCGAAGGACTGCGCGGCGGCGTAATCTACTTCGACGGCCAGTTCGACGATGCGCGCCTGCTCATCGACCTGGTGACGACTGCCTGGGAGCGCGGCGCGACGCTGCTGAACTACTCGCCCGTGTTCGCCGTCATTAAGGACGCCGACGGGTTCGTCGATGGGGTGCGCTTTCGCGATTTGGAAACGGGCGAAGAACACGAGGCCCTGGCGAGGGCCGTGGTCAACGCCACCGGCCCTTTCGCGGATGCGCTGCGTACGCTAGCCGATTCCACGGCGGAGCCGATGATTGCGCCCAGCCAGGGCATTCACCTGGTGTTCGATTCGACGTTCCTGCCTGGCGACAACGCCATCATGGTGCCGCACACCACCGACGGGCGCGTAATGTTCGCCATCCCCTGGCACGGTCACACGCTGGTCGGAACCACCGATACGCCGGTCGACGAAGCCGTGGCGGAACCGGTGGCGCTGGAGCGGGAAATCGAGTTCATCCTGCACACCGCTTCGATCTATCTCGCCAGGAAACCCACGCGCGCGGATATTCTCAGCATATTCGCCGGAATCCGCCCTCTGGTGAAATCGGACAGCGCCACCAACACCGCGGCTCTATCGCGAGGCCATGTCATCCGCATCGAAAATTCCGGCATGGTCACGGTCTGCGGCGGCAAATGGACCACCTACCGTCACATGGCCGAAGACTGCGTGAACCAAGCCGCGACGCTGGCGCGCCTCCCCGACCGGCCGTGCATCACGGCGAATCTTGCAATCTTCAACCCGGGAGAGTTGCCGCAATCCGAGTTACTGCACCCCGCGCTGCCGTATACCGTCGCGGACGTAATCCGGGCCGTGCGGGACGAGATGGCGCGCACAGTTGAGGATGTGCTTGCCCGCAGGACTCGCGCGCTTTTTCTCAACGCGGGAGCCGCGATAGAGATGGCGGAACGCGTGGCGGAGCTGATGGCGCCCGAGCTGGGACGCGATGCGGCGTGGGCACAGGAACAGGTGACGAGTTTCTGTGAAACTGCGGCGTCGTATCTGCCGAGCCCTAGCTTAGCTGGTCAATGAGTCACTCGGTAGGTCTTATCTTATAAAGCTTTATGTATTGAGTGACAGCGCTGTCATTATATTCGGGGAGACTCGGCAGGTTCGATCTGCGCTACGATATGGCGCACGCACTTCTGCGACGCGCTGCCGCGGGCAGCGTTCAAACTTATGTGAACGCGTCTTCCGCTGGCGCGAACCCCTGCGTCCTATGATTGGGGACGCGGCACGCAAGAGTGGCCGCGCGATCGGACAAAAAACACCGGCGGCAAGACCGCCGGCGCTACCGAGGGCGGCGATACCCGAGGGCGTTACCGAGGGCGTTACCGAGGGCGGCAAGACCGCCGGCGCTACCGAGGGCGGTACCGGAGGGCGTTACCGAGGGCGGCGGTACGATTTGGCGGCGCTACCGAGGGCGGTACCGGAGGGGCGTGCTGCCGAGGGCGGCGTGCGCCACGCATGCTGACTTACTCGTACTTCAGCGCCTGCACCGGACTGATCCGCGATGCTCTCCGCCCCGGCAGGAACGCGGCGCCCATCGCCACCGCCGCCAGGAATGCCGCCGCGCCGATCAGTATGCGCGGGTCCGCCGCCTGCACCCCGAACAATTGCGCTTGCACCAGCCGGCTCAGCGCCAGCGCGGCTGCAAGGCCCACCACAATTCCCGCCAGCGCCAGCTTGCCCGCTTCCGCCAGCACCATGCGCAGCACGTCGCCCGGCAGCGCGCCCAACGCCATGCGCACGCCGATCTCCGCCGTCCGCCGCGTCACCGCGTACGCCACCACCCCATAAAGTCCGATCGCCGCCAGCAGCGTGGCCAGCGCGCCGAAGGCCGTGGACAGCATCGCCAGCAGCCGCTCGCTATATATCGTGTCGTCGATGCGAACCGTGATCGGCTGCAATACGGCAACCGGCACATTTGGATCTTCGTCGCGGACCGCGGCGCGAATCGCCGGTCCCAGCGCCGTCTCCACACCCGCCGCGCGCACATAGTACATCAGGCGCTCAGGCTGCTTCCACTGGGTGTAGGGATAGTAGAGCGCCGGTTTGGCCGGTTCGCGCACATTCTTGCGGACATCGCTGGCCAAGCCCACAATCTCGCGGTCGAGAGTCGGGTGATTGCCGCCCCCAAACATCAGATGCAGACCCACCGGATTGCGTCCCGCGCAGTAGAGTTTCGCGAACGCCTCGTTGACTACCACGGCCTTAGGCGCGCCGGCGCCATCGCGCTCCGTGAATTCCCTCCCGGCGCGCAGCGGGATGCCAAGCCCGGCGAAGAAGCCCGGATTCACGGCGCTCATGCCGACATCGACATCCTCGCCGTTCTTCGGCTGATAGCCCTCCATGGTGATGTTGCCGGAGCTGTTGCTGTTGGAAAAGGGCCCGCTGCCCGACGCCGCCACGCCGGTCACTCCGGGAATGGCGGCCAGCCGCACCTCCAACGCACGGTAGAAGGCCACCGCATCGGCCACCAGCGGGCGGTTGCGCGCGGCGTCCACTTTAAACGTCATCAGGCGCTCCGTGCGGAAGCCCAGGTTCACTTTCGCCAGGTTGTACAGCGTTCCGCTGAAGAGCCCCGCGCCCACCACCAACACCAGCGAAAGCGCCACCTGCGCGGCCACCACGCACTTGCGGAACCAGACGGCGCGCCCCACGGATGCCGCCGCGCCCGCGCGCAGTGCGTCCACGAGGTTGTGCCGCGTGGATTGCAGCGCCGGCGCCAGCGCGAACAGCACCCCGCTCACCAGCGAAAGGCCGCACGCGAAGGCCAGCAATCGCAGGTTGAGGCCGGTCTTCAGCCAATCGCCGGCGAAATCTTGCGGCAGCGCGTGCAGCAGCGCCTTGGTGCTCCAATCCGCCACCACCAAGCCCAGCGCTCCGCCCGCCGCAGCCAGCATCACGCCTTCCACCAACAGTTGCCGCACCAGGTTCCAGCGCGTTGCGCCAATCGCGATGCGTATACTCATTTCGCGCCGCCGCGCGGTGGCGCGCGCCACCGTCAGGCTGGCAACATTGGCGCAGGCGATCAGCAGCGTTAACCCGGCCATCGCCATCAGCGCCAAGAGCGGCGTCTGCTGATCCCTGCGAAACTCGTTGATGCCTTGCGGCGCAGGGCGAATTTCAAGGCGATACTTTGCGGGATTCGCCGCGGCGCCGCTCGCATGCTGCTTCGCCAGTTCGAGCTCGACGCCGATGCGGTGCGCCGCATCCGTGGGCGCCTGCGCGCGTGCGATGCTCGTGCCCGGAGCGAGGCGCGCCATGATGGTTAACCAGCGAAACTGCGGATCGTCCAGCGCTTTCCACGTGGGCTTGAAGATGCGCTGCATCATCAGTGGAAGGTAGACTTGTGGCTCGTTGCCTGAGAACACTCCGTCAAACGGAGCCGCCGCCACGCCAATCACCGTCGTGGGATAACCGTTCACCTGAATCGTCTGGCCCACCACGGCGCGGCTGCCGGCGAAACGCTTCAGCCAGTAGCCGTGGCTCAGCACCGTCACCGGTTGAGCCGCGGGCGTGGAATCGTCGTCCGGCGCAAACACGCGTCCCGCGGCCGCTCCCACGCCCAGCACCTGGAACAAATTGCCGGAGACAATTTCCGCGTCCGCCGATTCCGCATTGCCTTGATACAGCACCGTCACCTGCCCCCCGCAGCGTGCGATCACGCCGCTGAAAGCCGCATCGTGGTCGCGTATCGCGCGGTACATCGAGTAGGAAAATACCGACTCGTAGTTATCGCTGCTGTCCGAACCGTTCAGGCTGTAGTTGCGATGCAGCACCACAAGCTGCTGCGGATCGCGCGCCGGCAGCAGCCGCAGAATCACCTGGTCCACCAGCGAAAAAATAGCCGTGTTCGCGCCGATTCCGAGCGCCAGGGACAAAATCGCCACGGCCGCGAACATCGGACTGCGCCGCAGCGTGCGGAAGGAAAACGAAAGGTCGCGCCTCATCTTAATTATTGGACGCCGAAACGGCCGTTTCGTGTAGCAAATTTCCGCGCAATGGAACTATGCCGCTAACGATACTTGCCGCGCACGCCGTTCCAGCGCACCCGCACCGGGTCCAAAAATCCCTTTGCCCCCAGCCACATGCTCACCTTCGTGCCCGCCACGTCGTTCCAGCGCACCGGCACCTCCAGCGTCCGGTAGCCCAGATGGCTGGCGATGTAAAGCACCTCCACGTCGAACCCGAATCCATCCAGCGTTTGCTTGCGATAGATCTCGCGCGCCGCCGCGCTTTCGAACAGTTTGAAACCGCACTGTGTGTCGTGGAACGGCAACCCCGTCACGGCGCGCATCGCCAGGTTGAAGGCGCGGCCGCTCATTTCGCGAAGAAACGGCTGGTGCACGCCCACCAACGACCGGTCCACCGCCCGCGACCCGATGACCACCGGGGCGTGCTCACGCTCCGCCGCGCCCCATAGCCGCTCCACTTCTTCAATCGGCGACGAGAGATCGGCGTCGGAAAACAGCGCCCACTCGCCTTTGGCCTCCAGCATTCCGTGCCGCACCGAATAGCCTTTGCCGCGGTTGCCCGGATTGCGCAAGACGCGCACGCCCGCGGCTTCCGCCACTGCCACGGTGCCGTCGTGCGAGCCGTCGTCCACCACCACAATCTCAGTGAACTCCCAGTTCGACGCGGCAAGATACTCCCGCACCCGCAATAACGTGGCGGGCAACCTTGTCTCCTCGTTGTATGCGGGGATAATAATGGAAAGGGATCTGCGCAAACGAGACTTTATAATAACCCGATTCGCGGATGCAGGAAGGCGGATTGACAATCCGCCGCAGGTTGAACAACCTGCCGCACAAGGGCGCCCCGGGCGCGCCTCTCTCGACTAAGTCAACTGAAAATCGGCGATAATAGCTGCTTTCCCCCTAAGGAGACCATTTGTCCCTGGAAGACGAGTTGCTGAAGCAGCGGGCCGCGCGCATCCGCGAAATCGAGGCGCTGGGTTACTACCCCTACGGCCGCCGTTACGAGTTCACCCACGCTATTCCGGAGATCCTCGCCGCCTACGCCGCGAAGAGCGCTGAAGAGCTCACGCCCGAAGTCCACGTGCGCGTCGCCGGACGCCTGATGACGCTGCGCCACATGGGCAAGGCCGGCTTCGCGCACTTGCAGCAGAATGGCGAGCGCCTCCAGATCTACGTCAAGAAAGACGCCGTGGGTGAGCGCGATTACCAGCTCTTCAAACTCGTCGATATCGGTGACATCGTGGGCGTGGAAGGCTACCTCTTCCGCACGCGCACCGGCGAGCTCAGCATCCACGCCGAAAAGCTCGAGTTCCTTTCCAAGACTCTGCTCACCATGCCCGAAAAGTGGCACGGCCTCGAGGATGTGGAGACACGCTACCGCCAGCGCTATCTCGACCTCATCGCCAACCCCGAAGTACGCAGAATCTTCGTCACGCGCGCGCGAATCATCTCGTCGCTGCGCCGTCAACTGGAAGAGCGCGGCTTCATCGAAGTGGAAACGCCCATGATGCAGCCGCTCTATGGCGGCGCCACTGCGCGGCCCTTTGTCACGCACCACAACACGCTCGATATCGACCTCTACCTGCGCATCGCGCCGGAGTTATATCTGAAGCGCCTGATCGTGGGCGGCCTCGAGCGCGTCTACGAGATCAATCGCAACTTCCGCAACGAAGGGCTTTCCACGCACCACAACCCTGAATTCACCATGCTGGAGTTTTACCAGGCTTACACCGATTACCACGGCCTGATGGATCTCTCCGCGGAGTTGCTCGCGCAGGCGGCGCGCGACGCCGTGGGAACCACCGAAATCGAATACGACGGACACAAGCTCGATTTCGCCAAATTCAGCCGCTATTCCATGCGCGAGGCCGTGGTCCATTTCTGGGAGGGCGATGGCCGTCCAACTCTGGAAGAGGTCGCGGACCCCGAATGGCTGCGCCGCCATTCCGGCAGGCCCACCGCCGGCGAAGCGCTCACCGATATCTTCGAGCGCCGCGTGGAGCACCAGCTCATCCAGCCCACTATGATCTACGATTACCCCGTGGAGACCTCGCCGCTCTCGAAGAACAAGCCGGAAGATCCGGCCTTCGTGGAGCGCTTCGAAATCTACGCCGCCGGCATGGAGCTGGGCAACGCCTACACCGAGTTGAACGACCCGCAAGAGCAGCGGCGCCGCTTCGAAATGCAGATCGCCATGCGCGAGCGCGGCAACGAAGAAGCGCACCAGATGGATGAGGACTACGTGCGCGCGCTGGCCTACGCCATGCCGCCCACCGGCGGCGAAGGCATCGGCATCGACCGGGTGACCATGATTTTCACCGGCTCGCGCTCCATCCGCGACGTGATTCTGTTCCCGCTGCTGCGTCCCGAAGGCCCCATCGAGCTGGTGCAGAGCCTGCGCGAGTTGGATGCCCAACAATGAACACGCCGCGAAATGTAGGACAGGCCTCACGAAATGCCAGCCAACTTTGAGCTCTTCATCGCCAACCGTTACTTGCGCGCGCGCCGCAAGGAAGCGGTCATCTCCGTGATCACCGCCATCTCCGTGCTCGGCGTAGCGGCCGGCGTCATGGCGCTGGTGGTCGCGCTGGCCGTCACCAACGGCTTCCATAACACGCTGCAGCGCAATCTGCTCGGCGCCATGGCCCACATCAACGTGGAAGAGCGCCAGCCGCTCTACGGCATTGAGGACTGGCGCGACCTGGCCGCGCGTCTGCGCAAGGCGCCGCATGTCATCAGTGTTGCGCCCGTGCTTTATGAGCCGGTATTCCTCGCCGGTCCGGCGCAGTCCAAGGGCGTGCAGTTGAAAGGCATCGACGTCGATGCCGAAGAGGCCATCAGCCCGGCTCTGCGCCATCTCAAGGCGGGCACGCTCGACCGCCTGCGCAACGACGCCGCCAACCCTCCCGGCATCCTGCTGGGCTCGCGCCTGGTAAGCGATGCCGGAATGCTATTGAATTCCCGCGTCAGCGCCATCACCCCGGAAATGGTTGGCTTCACAGCTATCCCGGTGGCCCACCGTTTCTACGTTTGCGGCATCTTCGAAACCGGCTTCTACGATGTCGACGAAGGCTGGGCATACACTTCGCTCGCGGCCGCCCAGAAGGCGCTCCAACTCCCGGACGTGGTCAACAGCATCGAAGTGGACGTCGATGATGTCGACCGCGCGCCGGAGATCGCAAAAGAGATCGACAAGTTAGTCATGCCGCGCTACACAGCCACGCCGTGGACTGAGCAGAATAAGTCGATCTTCAGCGCCCTGCGTCTGGAGCGCATCGTCACCATGATTGTAATCGGCCTGATTTTGTTAGTGGGCGCTTTGAATATTCTGATCACTCTGGTGATGATGGTGATGGAAAAATACCGCGACATCGCCATTCTGATGTCGATGGGCGCGCGCCAGAAACAGATCCGCCGCATCTTCATGATGCAGGGAGTGCTCATCGGCGCCGTGGGCAGCGCCATCGGCCTGACGGCGGGATACACGCTCTGTCACTTCGCGGAAAAGTATCACTTACTCAAGATCGATGAGTCGGTATATTCCATGAGCTTCGTGCCCTTCGAAACGCGCTGGACCGACGGCATCTGGATCGCCGCGGTAGCCATCTTAGTAAGTTTCCTGGCCACCTTGTATCCCGCCCGCAACGCCACGCGGATCGCTCCCGCGGAAGTACTCAGATACGAGTAACTCTCCGCCCGGAATGTCGCTGCATGTTGTAGGTCAGTGATCTCGCAGTAACTCCGCCGGCTGCACGCTTGCCGCGCGCCGCGAAGGGACAGTGGATGCCGCCAGCGCAACTGCCAGCACGGCCGCGGCAACCGCAACCAGCGTGAGCGGGTCGGCCGCGCCCACGCCGTATAGCTGGCTTTTCAAGAGGGGGTTGGCGACGAAGAATCCGGCTGCGCCCGCAAATAAGCCCAAGGCAGCGAGTCGAAATCCCTGGCCGAAGATGAGCCCGCGCACCTCGCTTGCTGTCGCGCCCAGCGCCATGCGGATGGCAATCTCGCGCGAGCGCGCGGCCGCGTGGAACGCCACAGCCGCGTAGACGCCCACCGCCGTCAGCAGCAGCGCGAGTGCGCCGAAACCACCCACCAGTTGGATGGCCGCATCGCGGCTATCGAGGTCCCGCTCTACCAGCGTCAGCAGCGGCGTCGGCCGTACACGCTGAATCCGTGGGTCCTGAAGGGCGACCGCCGCGGCGATGGCCTCGGGAATCCCGGCATCGTCGCGCCGCGTGCGAATCGCATAGCCCGCGCCATCCGCGCCGGACTGCGTCATGGAAAGGAAGATCTCCGGAACCGGTTCGCGGTCCATGCTACTCTGCCGCGTATCGCCCGCAACGCCGACGATTTCCCACGTCGAACCCGCCGGATTTAATTCGCTGACAAAGTGGATATCGAGCGTGGTTCCCAGTGCGTGACCTTGCAAGTAACTGCGCGCGAAGGTCCGGTTGACGATGGCCACTCGATGCCCGCCCGGCCGGTCTTCGTTCCACGAAAACGCGCGCCCTTCGATCAGTGGAATTCCCATGGCGGCGAAGTAATCGGGGCTCGCGACGTTGATGGATGCGCGCGGCCGTTGTGCCGCCGGAATGTTCGAGCCTGGTATTTGGAACGAGCCTTGGAACGACCCGCCCAGCCCGCTCTCACCGCGTAACGGGGAGCGCCCGGCGGCGCCGGCAGCGACTACTCCCGGAATCGCCGCCAGCCTCTGAAGCAACTCGCGGTGAAACTCGATCTCTTTCCGCTCCGTGTCGTAGCGCTTTTCCGGGATGCCGATGCCGCAGCGGAAGGCATGCGCGGTTTCGAAACCGGGGCTGGAGTTCACCAAATGCAGGAAACTGCGCAGCAGCAGGCCCGCGCTCAGCAGCAGCACCACGCTGAGCGCCACCTGCGCCACCACTAGTGCGCCGCGCAGCGCGCCCGCCGGCGATGAACCCGCGCGTCCGCCCGCTTTGATGACGCTATAAAGGTCCGTGCGCTGCGCAAACCACAGAGGCAGTGCGCCGAGCAATGCCGCCACTGTGATCGCGAGGCCCGCGGCGAACGCAAAGGCCGCGGCATTCAAATGCAGCGGCTCCGGCGAAGGACCGGGGATGAAGCGCGGAATCGCGCGCAGTAGCAGACCCGCAGCGAAGAGCCCGCAACATGTTCCCGCCACGCTGAGAACGGCCGCTTCTGTGAAGAACGGCCCCGCGATCTGCCGCCAGCCGGCGCCAAGCGAGGCGCGAATCGCCGCCTCGTGCGCGCGCGCCATCCATCGGGCGAGCATCAGCCCGCTTACATTCGCGCATGCGATGAGCAATAGCAGCGACGCGGCGCCCAATAGCAAGAGCAATGGCTCGCGCCGCGCGCCCGTCATCTGTTCAGCCAACGGCTCAAGGCTCGCACTGCGCCCGCGATTGGTATCCGGGTGCTCCGCCGCAACGCCCGCTGCCAGCGATTCCAGTTCCGCGCGGGCGCGTTCGATACTTACGCCCCGCTTCAGACGCGCGGCCGCGGCCAGCGACCCCAGCCTCCCGCAGCAATAATCGCGGCGGCTCAGCGGAATGAAGGCATCGGCCAGCACGGCGCCCATGGGATATTCGAAGCCGCGCGGCATCACCCCGATGATGGTGTACGGCTCCTCGTTCAGGTTGATCGTGCGTCCAATCACTTGCGGACCGGCTGCGAACACGCTCCGCCAGAGACGATCCGTAAGAACGATCACGCGAGCATCGGAGGCTTCCTCGGCTTCCGTGAACGTCCGGCCCATCGCCGGTGGAACTGCTGTGACGCGGAAGAAACCGGACATCGCCATCCCGGTCTGAATCACGGTGACCGCATCGCTCTCGCCCAACGTCAGGCCGAACGATCGCGGCCGATACGCAGCCATAGCTTCGAACAACGTGGACCGTGCGCGCCAATCGAGCAGATTGGCCTCGGCGACATCGCGCGGCTTGTGATCGAGCGCCGTCTCGTGCAGCGCGACCAACCGCTGCGGATCGGGGTAGGGCAGCGGTTTCAGCACAAGCGTATCGATGGCCGAGAACGCGCCAGTATTCGCGCCGATGCCCAGCGCCAGCGTCAATATGGTTGAGAGGCTGAAGCCAGGCGTACGCACCAGGCCGCGAATGGCGTGCCGGAACATAGTCAGGAATGCGCGTAGACCGAATTGCCGTCGGGATCGGCAAACGCAACGGCGCTCACGGGGTAGTGCGAGTCGCGCAAGATCCAACTCAGATCGCGGCGCTTCGGCGCGGCGGCGCACACCTCGGGGCCGCCCAGAACGCGCGTCCCGGACCCGCGCCTGCCGTTAATCAGCCCTTCGGCCGCGAGAGTTTCATAGGCGTACAGCACCGTGTTCCGCGAAACCCCGAGCTGATTCGCCAGTGCGCGCGTGGAGGGCAGAAGGCATCCGGAAGGCAGCTCGCCGCGGCAAATAGTGCGCCGCAGCCAGCCATACACCTGCACTTGCAGGGCGCGCGCGCGGCGGTCGAGCTTCGGTGGCGGAACCATGTGGGAGCAGCGTTTCAAAGTGGCGCCTTGCTTCACGAAATCGGCTCTTCCCATCGTCCCACTGTTGGGTCATGCCAGGGATGGGTGATGCTATGGAGAAGGGAACAGCACGCGCGCAAAGTGGCGGCCGGAGACGTCCAGCGCCTTGATGCAGGCTATCCCCAACTGCTTCGGTAATGGAACACGGCGGCCGCGGGCTGAGGTAGATAGATAAGCCAGGTGGGCAAGGATTCTCTCAACCCGCCGCGGCGATAATGTCAGCTACTCGCGCTTGCCCAGCTTGAAGGTGTACCGAAGCAGCAGCGAATGGCTGGATGACGTTACACCGTAATCGGTGGTGAACAGATACTGAACGAAGAAGTTCGGCGAGAATCTCCAACCTACGCCAAAGTCCGAGAAGTGTGAGGCAAGGTCGTACGCAGTAGGCGTCAAAGGAAAAAAGGAATCCTGAACCAGGCTGGTCGCGCCAAATTGATCGGGAAAGAGATTTACATTCAGATGTTGCTTGCGCCAAACGTTCAAATACGAGGCGCTGACGAACAGGCGGCTTGAAAGATCGATCTGTATGGCGGTGTGACCCGAAAGAAAATATCCATTGGCCGTCCCGTTCTGCAACAGGTTGCCAGTGGCGTCTTCAAAACGCGACGATGCCACGAGAGACGTTCCACCGGCCGCATCGAATGTGAGGACTGTGCGGCGCGAAAGCACATACCCGAGGCCCCAGCCTACGGATGCCCTTTGCCCGCGGTCGGTTTCTCCGGAATTGACGGTTCCGGTTCGTACCAGCGCATCGGTTAGCGATACCCCGCTCCATGCGCCGGTGAAGCCATAAACGAGGCGGGGATTCCACACGCCGCGCAGCCGCATGCCAACTTCCGACGAATGTCCCGCCGAGTCGGTAGAATTGAGCGCCACTGGAACGTTGTTGACGGTGTGGCTGCGGTCATGATCGAAGGCTGAGATCCACCCGTACCGGTAAAACACGCCGAGATTAAGCTTCTTCCCAAAATCATGCGAGAGCCCGGCGGTCAACCTCGTTTGAGAAACGCCCGATACCGCGAATATCTGCTCAACCGAAGGCTGACCGTCGGTATCGGTGCTCGTATTGGAAAGCGAACCGCTTCCGCGCAACGATTCCAATTCCACGCCGAAGCTAGTTCCATCGATACGCCGGGCCGCCAACAGAGAACCCGAATAGAAGCTGCTGGTAGAAGCGCCATAGCTGTGAAGGGAAGGGGAGTTCTGTCCCGCCGAGCTCGAATCTTCGTCCGGTGAAGCGAGGGCCGAGTTATTGGTGGCGCGCGAGCCGGACACACTCGCGCCCACGAAGAAGTTCGAGCGGCCCACGGGCGTGAAAATCGAAAGTTGCGGCGAGATGCTGTAATCGTTCGGCAGGTTCGCGGCGGGACCGAATAAAGCGCGATTGTCATCCAGATCCGGGCCGCCGCCGAAGGTCGGCAAAACGACTATTCGAGCTTCGGCTGCACTGAACTGAGTCGCATACGCCGGGTTTTCGAGACTATCCAGATGGGCCTCGGGAAACGCATTGAAGCGGAAGAGGAAGGGCATTTGACCGATATCGGAGAGGCTTTCAATATAGCTGTCATATGCGCTCGCCGTGGCGCGAGGAGAAGGCATGTCACGGTCACTGTGCGAAGCCGATCCCGCGGATCCGGCGCTGGAACCTGTCGCCGCCTGAGTAAGGTTGGCTGCCTGGTCCGATTGTCCGCCGTGTTCGTCCAAAGCCAAATGCCCGTTGCCCGGATTCGCGGCCGCTGCAAGCATATGGAAATCCTGCCCCGCTTGCACCAGCACGCCGCGACCGGCTTCCACCAAAACCGTCTGGTTGGGATCGGAAAGGCTGGTCACCTGGACCGCGCCTTCATATACTATTACTTCCGTCGAGCCGTCCGGCCGCACCTCTATGCTGAACTCCGTGCCCCGTACCGCAATCGACGCCGTGGGGCTATTCATGCGATACGGATTCGGCCGTCCTCCGAAGTGGTTGATCTTGACGCGAACCTTGCCCAGGGTAATTTCAAATAACTCACGCAAGGATTGCGCCTGGCGGAAATCCTTAAATACGATGGTGGACTGCGGTTCGACCACCACCATGCTTCCGTCGCTGAGTTCGACAACCACGCGGCCGCCATTTCGCGTGTCTACGCGATCCCCCGGATTCAAAAGGAAGCCCGCTGTAACAGAAAACGCCCCGCCGGAATTACCCGACGTAATCAGGGCAGGGCCGGTGACGCTTGCGATGCGGGCCACCAGAACGCCCCCTTGCCCCGCGAGTGGCAGTGGAACGGCCAGACTCACGACCAGGGCCGAAACCGCTGCGGTGATCGCCCAGCGTTTTCTGTGTCGCGCCGGTCTCACTGGGTGTCAATGGGCCTTTCCGCAGAGTCCTGTCCCAGGTCCGTGTCCGCCTCTTCTTCCAGATCCGGCGCTCCTTGAAACCGGTAGCGAGCTATCAGCCGCTGGATGGTGCGGCGGTCGAGGTCAAGGACGCCCGCTGCGCGCCGGCGGTTCCATCCGTTTTCCTCAAGTGTGAATAGCAGGTAGCGGCGTTGCAATTCCTCCATAGAAGGCCGGTCCGCTATCATTTTCCTTTCCAACTCTGCAACGTCCGGACCGTCGCGGCGCAGACTGGCAATCTCAGGCGGCAGGCAGTCGGCGGTAATCATCCCCCCCGATGAGAGAGCCATGGCACGGCGCAGCGCATTTTCCAACTCGCGAACATTCCCAGGAAAATCGTGGGCCGAGAGCGCGCCCACCGCTTCACGAGAGAGGCGCGGCGGAGCGTCGCCCGGATCGCAAAAATGCTGCAGGAAATGCGCGGCCAACAACTCAATATCGCCGGTTCGTTCGCGCAACGGCGGCAAGTCCATACTGAGAACGCTGAGCCGGTAATAAAGATCGGGGCGGAAGCTGCCCTCGGCCACCAGTTTCGGCAAAGGAGCGTTGCTCGCCCCTATCACTCGTACGTTCACCTTACGCGCCTGAGTGGAACCGACTCGCCGCACTTCACCGCTCTGTAGAACTCGCAACAAACTGGCTTGGAAGGCTGGACTCGTAGACGCCAACTCATCCAAAAACAGAGACCCTCCCTCGGCCGCTTCGAATAGGCCTGCACGGTCGCGATCCGCTCCGGTGAAGGCGCCGCGCAGGTGACCGAAAAGCTCCGACTCCAGAAGCGTGTCGGTGAGACCGGAACAGTTCACCGTAAGAAAAGGGCGGCTTTTGCGCGGGCTGAAATCGTGAATGGCGCGCGCCACCAACTCCTTGCCCGTTCCCGATTCTCCGGTGAGAAGCACGGCGGCCTCGCTGCGGGCGGCTTGCGCGATGAGCTTGAAGACCCTAACCATAGCCGGGCTACGCCCCACCAGGCCGGAGAACGAAAACTCCTCCTCCGGCTTCTCGGGAATGGATGTAGCGTCGGCTTCACGCCGCGCTTCGATGTGGCGCCGCAGCAATGCCACAACTCCCGCAATCTCGAACGGCTTGCCGATAAAATCCGTCGCGCCACGCTCCACGGCCTGAACCGCGACCTTGACTGAAGCCTTCGCCGTCATCAAGACAACCGGAATCCGCCGGTCGGCCGCGCGCAGCGAGTCTACTAACTCCAGACCCCCGCCATCGGCCATATAGATGTCACTCAACACAGCGTCGTATTGATGTGACGCGGCTGCCTCCAGGGCCTCGCGGCCTGTTCGCACGCTCGTAACCCGAAAGCCGTTCAAAGACAGGCCGGTCTCCAACATCAGGCGGATGGATGGTTCATCGTCGGCGATTAAGACTTTGGGTTGGTATGGCATCGAGGGCGTTTCACTCCACATCACGGGGGAAGCAAGTCCCGCCAAGGCGGCGCGCGCGGGGTTGAATTTACTTCTCCAGTGTACTATCTGCGCGCTCCCCATCCGCAATGGGAAGCAGCAAGGTAAAGGTCGAGCCCTGGTTGACTTTGCTTTCCACGCTCACCCTGCCTCCGTGCAATTCCGCAATTTCCCGCACCAGTGCCAGACCAAGGCCGGTTCCGGGGATGTCCGCGTCCTCAACGCGCGGAACCCGATAGAATTTTTCAAAAATGCGCGACAGATCGGCCTCCGGAATTCCGCAACCGCGGTCGGCAACCTGGATTGCGATTTCACTCCCCGCACTGGACGCGCCGATGGAGACATCGGTTCCGAACGGGCTGTATTTGACCGCGTTCGAGATCAGATTCTCGACGGCGCGGCTCAGCAGCTCGAGATCTGCAAAAAAAGGCGGCAGCGAAGGGTCTACCTGTAGCAGCAAGCCGATTCCGCGCTGCGCCGCCACGGGCTCAAGGACGAGTACCAGGCGCTTTAACGCCGTCCCGATTCGAACCGGCGTCTTGTGTAAAACCGTAGCGCCCGATTCCAGGCGCGTGATGTCGAGATACTCCGTGATCATGCTCGTCAACCGCTTGACTTCGCCATTGATGGACGCGCTGATCTCTTTTCGGCGCGCTGGATCGATGTCGTAAGTAGCCAACAGTTCCGTCATGCCCTGTATGGCCGTAAGCGGTGTGCGCATTTCGTGCGAAACCAAAGCGATGACGTCATTTTTGGTCTGCTGTAATTCATGCTGGCGCGTGACATCCGAGAGAGAGGCGACAATCCCGAGGACGGGTTCGGCGCCATCCGCGGCTGCGACGGCGGCCATTTTCAGAACATAGCGCCGCGAGCGGACGTCCGGAATCTCGATTTCCCGCTCCACGCGCGCCCGGTCCGCGACCAGGCGCCGCAGCATCTCGTCCTGCGGGAGATCCAATCTCCGAAACAGGTTCTGGCCTACGAGGCTGTGTTCGGCAGTACTCAAAATCGCGGCCGCCCTAGGGTTGGCAAACGCGATGTATCCCTCGGGGTTAGCGATGATCAAGCCATCATCGACGCTTCTCAGGGCAAGATCCACGAACTGAGCGCGCTCGATCAGCCTGGTATTGAGTCCGCGAATCTTTTCCACCTTCCATTCCAGCCCATGCGGCAGCCAGCGCGCGCCACCCGCCTCGGGTCGGTGTGGCGGCGCAGGCGGGATATTGCTCGACAGCGCCAGCTCCGCGATTCCGGCATCCAATTGCGCGCTCGCGGTAAGAGACCGCTGGAGCAATCCCATAATGGCCGCCGAAACTAGTGCTATCAGAGCCGGCGCGATGGGCGGTAGAATCAGCAGCCGGCTAAACTCCAGGTACGACAAAATTACAACCGCCGCCATCAACAGGATCAGCGCTCCGGATTGACGAATCGCCTCCCACCTGCCCTGCGAACGCTCCAAAAGCAATAAGGCGCTAAGCGCAGCCAAGGCGGCCCAAAGGAAGGATGCTCCATCGCCGGTCTCCGCATAAAAACGCGAGCGCAATATTGTGTTGACGGCGTTCGCTAACACTTCCACGCCGGGCATCAGAGAACCGTTCTCATCGTCCCGTTCGTCGGTTCGATGCACGAACGGCGACGCCACCCGGTCGCTCCCGCTAGCTGCCGTGGAACCGATTAGAACGTACTTGCCTCGAAAGCTCGAAGCCGGTACCACTCCGTGGAGCACATCGGTGACGCTATAAGTGACGGGAGCGAACGACCCCGCCGGTCCAATATAGTCTATGGTCATTCGGCCTGTATCCAGCCGCTCGACGGTTCCGGACTGGCGGATCCGAACGGTTGCCGGGGAGACCTGCAATGGGATCGCGCGATTGCCCACCAGCATCGATTTTCCGTTGAAGAAGACGTTTGCCGCCGGCGCGCCGCTGGCGACCCTCAAGGCTTCGATGGGGAGGGCTCGAACCGTCAGCCCAGAATCGTCCGCGGTTTGCACAGCTATTTGGCGCGCCACGCCTTCCGACTCCACTTCGACATTGACATGTCCAATTCCCGCCGCAGCAGCGGCAAAAATCGGCATTGGCATAAGCCAGGTCGATGGTCCGCCAGGAACGGGCGAGTCGACCAATTGCGCACCTAACACCACGTTGTGTGCGCGGCTTATCGCCTGGGCCAGCACCGCATCGTCTTCCGGTGCGGAGGGGTCGGCAAAGAGCACGTCCACCGCAATGACCATAGGATCGGATCCGCTTACCGCCTGGATGGTTTTCGCCAACACTTGGCGTGGCCAAGGAAATCGCCCGTAGGCGGCGATGCTTTTCTCATCGATGGCGACAATAGCGATATCGGAAGGCGCGGGCAACGGGCCGCGCTCGCGCATCAGCCAATCCTCGGCGTAGCGGTGGACGCCCGGCGCCCGCCAGTCTACGAGCATCCCTAGCGACGCGGACGCCAACACGATCAGCGCAAGGGATCGGAGCCTCCGCTGCTTTACCGTTCCTACGGACATCAGCCGTTAGTCATCCTCAAAAGATCACGTCGAAGTCAGCCCTGAATCGCCGTGGATAATCTCCGAAGAATACCCCAAACGCCGGATCGGCGACGTTGGCATGCACGGCCAGGGCGTTGAAATGGTTCGTCAGGTTGTGCCCTATCATCGACAGGCGCACGGTGTTTTTCGGGCTGACCTTGATGCCGGGGAGCAGAGGCAGCACGTAGTTAACAGTTGCCGGGCGCGAGGGCAGTTCCTTAACTTCAACTGCCTTCACAGTCTGCGCTGGAGAAGTGCCTGCCGGCGCCGTGGGGGCAGTGGCGCGTACTTCCACCGAGTCGTGCCGGGCCGGCGGGGTTTCCGTGGTTTGCGCGGCGCCGAATGCTGGAATGAGCAGCAGCCACGCGACCGTGCACTTGGGTCTTGGCATGAGCGTCACTCTCTTGGGCACGGCCTCTGCCACCCGAGCTGAACCGGAATCTTCTGAAAACAAAGCCCCAGCCACGATTACCTGAGGACTCGGAGCGGCAAGTTGCCGCACAAGAAAGGCCAAAGGTCAATCCATTCCTGGCATCCCGCTCTTCAAAATGACTTCTTGGGCAGCTATCGGCCCCCTGGGCCGTGCCGATCACGCTAAACGAAACTGCACTCCGGTGAGGGTCCTAATGGCACCCGAGTAGAAGTGGCAAGGTTCGAGCTTTCTAGGTTGGTATACCGGTACGTTCAGATTGCGATGCATTTTTCGCAGTGTGCGGGGCAAGCACACGCCAGTCAATCTGCCGCCGGTGGCGATTTGCCACACCCACCGTCGCGGAAGTGCGGCAAAGCTGCTCCAATCGGGCTCATTTCGTCAGCCCTAAGTTAGGAGTCACTCGCAACTTATTGCCCTTGTGGGCACTTCACTATAAAGTCTATGTGAATCTCCGATAAGGGTTACGGAGACGAAAGCAACCATGATCAGTCAAATCGGCAACTCGAACATCTTACCCGCAGCTCCGGCGCCGGCGAACAACAAACCACAACCGGCGGCGCCACAATCGTCCGGCTCATCTCAAGACACCGTGCAGCTGAGCCCAGCTGCCCTAGCGGCCGCGGCCTCAGGCGATGTCGACCATGATGGCGATTCACATTAGTCCTCTGTGTAATCAAAGTATCATTCCCGGGGCCCATATGCAGCGGTGGGCTCCCGGCTTCTACTTCAATGGGGCGACGTCAGCATCGTCCTGAGATTGGTAACACGATTAGCGCGAGGAATAACGGCTCGCGGCACTAATGTTTGAAGCGACGCCACATCTACGCGGCCGAAGGTAGAAGTAAGCGTCGGCGCCACGGCGTGAGCCCGCTGTTCCGCGGCCCCCGGCGAGGTACGGATCGGACGAGCCCAGGTCCGGACAGCCAAAGCGCTTGGCGTTGGCCGACGCGGTCGGCCCACTGCGAGACCGGCTCCCTACGCGCTCATAGGAAGTTACATTTTCGCCGTTCTGTTTTTGCTGGAAACGATCCGTTTCAAGCAGCAGTTCGTAGCTCCGGCAGCGCTCTTCGAACCGCTTGATGGATCTGAAGCGCCAGCCACCGGCTAAGGCGCTTTTTGGAGATCGGCTACATGAGTTTTCAGTTCGGCGAGGGAACTGTCGTTCAATTCTCCATGAAATCGCCATCGGATCGCGCCATCCGCATCCATTAGGATAAGGTATGCGTCATTCGGACGGTCGAAGCCAAACTGCTTCCTTTAGTTCCTTTTCACCACTGAATACAAGAAGAAACCGCTCGCGCTGTTCTTGGGGCACGCCGCTTTTAATACCCGCGACTGCCATGCCGCGTACCAATCGTGGCACATCCTGAAGCACTGCCAGGGAATATGTCGCAACTTCGGGATGGAGTCGTGCACTCCAAGTCTTCGTTTGCGACTGCGACGCATGCGTGAAGCCGATCACAACAACCATGGGATATCCGGCGCCAGCTTGAGGAAGCGCGATCTTTTTGCCAAGCAGGTTCTCGCCTTCGATTGCTGGAAATTGTTCGGCGCACCAGCCGCTCGAGTTACAGAGGGCGATCCATGCGATGACAAGGCGCAACACATGCATGATTTTTGGGACGCGATCCTTCGGGCGGCGCGCCGCTTAACGATATTATTGCATCGCATCGTAATGGAGTGGCTTAACGGCGCGAGCGGATTGCCGACTCCGAGGCCCAATTTTCCGCAACGGTCTGAGAGCCTGAGACGGGTGCAGCCAAGGTCTTCACGGACTGGGGTGACGTTGACGGCTGCACCGGACTGAACCGAGAACACCCGTGGAGCGCGAATGACCTTTACGGAACCCAAATCGCGTATGCCAAATAGCAAAGCAAAGCGCCGGCCGCTAAAACCAATAATCCCGAAAAGCGCCGTTTGAAGAGGAAGAAAATCAGAATCAGGCCGGTCATCGAGACCAGCGTCAACAAGATCGCCGAGACATCGACCACCACGCCCCAAGGCTTCCCACTGTCGCGGCCTTTGTGCAGGTCGTTGATGATCGCCACTAACCCCATGCGGTTCTCCGTCACATCATACTTGCCCGTGGCGCGGTCGATCACGGCATCGGCGCTGTAACCGGGGCCCTTGAAAGTAACCTCGCACTGGTCATCTTCCACGCGGAACTCGCTGACCGCTCCGGTGATGTGGTTCGACTTGCGCAGGTATTCCACAATCTCCAGCTTGCCCACGCCCGAGGCCCCGGCCTGGATCCATTTGGGGTCCAGACTACCGTTATATTGACTCGTTCGCTGTTGGCCGCTGAACAACTCCTGGTGGTTGAGTGTAAGCCCGGTCACCGCAAAGAACAGCAAAACGCCGAAGCTGAACATCGAAAGGTAAATGTGCAGCCAGCGGGAAAGCGTGGCGAGGCGCCGTTTCCATAATGGATTCTGGCGGACTGCCGGCTTCGCAACCGGATTATTTGCTAAGTCTGTGGTAGTCAAAGGCCGCTGTCGTGACTTCAAGATTACCCGGCAGGTCGATCTTTTTCGGCTCGCCGTTGAAGTCCATCTCCTGATGAATTAATTGGTAGGTGCCGTGCTCGCGCGCGGCTTCTAAATAGACCGTATACTTACCCGGCTTCACATACTTTCCGGCATTGTCTTTGCCGTCCCAATTCATCGTGTACTTACCGGCTGGCCGGGTAGCGCTGGATACAGAATTGAGTAAGTCCGAACCCTCGCTCATGGCGCGCAGCCGGTCGCCGCGGTACCACGCCTTCAATTCCGCGACATAGCGCACTTTTTCCCGCCAGAGAGCGATGGTCCGCACCGGGAACTTGTCCTGGTCTTCCACCCAGATCGCTACATAGGGACGCCGCGCCTGCATGTTAAAGTGAGCCAACTCCAGAGAGACCGTCAATTCCATCTGGTTCCAGGTCGGCGTATCGACCGCCGGAAAAAACAACGCCTTCGGACGTACTGCGGCAACCAAAGTGGGCCAACCGCGGCTCGAAATTTGCCGGCCGTCTTTCATTACCAGCAAGTATTCCGCGCCCGGCACGGTTGCCGCCAACCGCCGGCTTTCGTCCGGCTGCAACACCGAAAACGCCGTAGCCAGCGCGCCCGCGTCAGCCGCGTTGGGCGCGACCACCGTCGAACCGATCACATCTTCACACGGGAGACCCGTTCGCGGATCGACGATATGCGAATAGTGCCGTCCGCCCACATCCACGCCGCGCCGGTAATTTCCGCTGGTCGCCACGGCCCGGTCTTCAATCCGCAATCGCGCGATGGGCTCGCTGTTTTCCGCATCGGATTTCGGGTCGGCGATATCCACCGTCTCGGTCCATGCGCCGCGCACCACCAGATCGCCGCCGATGTTCACCACCACGGCGTGCACGCCGTCTGTCGCCAATGCTTGATCCGCCGCGTGACCCGCAATGTAGCTCTTGGCGAACGAGTTCAGCGCGATGGGCGCCGTACTGAGATGCGTGGCCGTTTGATTGGCCGCATCAAGCTTCCAATGCACCCGCTTTACCTCAGCCACCGCTGCGCGGAGTTGCTCAGGGGAAGGCTCGCGATTTTGCGCCTCGGCCCCTTTCCACATGCGCGTAATCACCTCGGCCGACGCATCCAGTGCGCCGCCACCGGCACGGAAGTCAACGACATGCCGTATGCAAACAGCCACAGCCTGCGAAACGCGATGCAGTTGATGCCGGGCGTCGTCGGACTCACCGGCCCAACGCATAGACCGCATCGCCCGGATCGCCAAATTTGGCTTGCCGGGAACCGACATGCCGGGGCACGAGTTCCTCTCCGACCGCGATATAGCGTCCATTAGCCTTTGGGTAGCCCAGCGCATCGCGCCGGCGATGTCGACCCAACCAACCGAAAAGCCTACTAATGAAAAACACTGTTCCGTTCTGCCTGTTAGCGCTGCCGCTCTTCTTCCTCACCACGGCCCGCGCGCAGCAACAGACTCTCAAGATCGAACCACAGTCGAGCGTGGTCGCGTTCAGCCTTGGAGATGTTCTCCACCAGGTTCACGGAACCTTTCATATTCAGAGCGGGACCGTGGAGTTCGACCCTAGCGCTTCGAAAATTGGCGGCGGCGTGGTGGTTGCCGCCGGCAGCGGCAAGAGCGGCAACGACACCCGCGATCGCAAGATGACCACGGAGATCCTCGACGCGGCTCACTTTGCGGAAGTCTCATTCGCTCCCCGCAGTTATCAAGGAGCTATCTCCCCGTCAGGAGATTCCAAGATTCAAGTTACAGGAGTCTTCACGCTCCACGGAGCGTCGCACGAACTGACCGTACCCATGGAGATTCACATTGAGGGAACCAACTGTACCGTGAAGACACACTTCGCGGTTCCCTACGTCAAGTGGGGCTTGAAGGATCCAAGCACGTTCATTCTCCGCGTGTCCAAGGAAGTGGAGATCGATCTTACACTGGTCGGCGCCTTGACTCGCCCCAGCTAGAACCATGCCAACAGATATGATTCCGAAAACGTGCGACGCCTTCGTCGTTGGGGGAGGACCAGCCGGACTAGCGACTGCCATCGCTTTGCGCGCCCGTGGAATGGATGTTACCGTGGCGGACCCCGCGTTGCCGCCCATCGACAAAGCCTGTGGTGAAGGTTTAATGCCGGATGCCCTGGCGGCGCTCGCACGCCTCGGCGTCACGCTAGATTCCCGCCATTTCTTCCCGTTCCGTGGCATTCGCTTCGTAGGCAACGGCGTCTCCGTGGATGCCAGTTTCCCCAAGGGCGGCGGCGTCGGCATCCGACGCAAGCACCTTCATCAGGCGCTCATCGATAGCGCTCAAACAGCCGGCGCCAGATTGCTTTGGGGTAAACGCGTGACCGGCTTGACTGCCACCGGTGTAATGCTGGATGGCGGCGCGGTGGATTGCGGCTGGGTAGTGGGCGCCGACGGCGAAAACTCACGCGTGCGCCACTGGGCCGCGCTGGATAGTCCCGGAGCCGCGTCCCTGCGCTTCGGCTTCCGTCGTCACTATCAAATTGCCCCCTGGACCGATTGCGTCGAGATCCATTGGGGCTCGGTTTGCCAGGTCTACGTGACGCCGATCGGCTGCAGGCAGGTCTGCGTGGTGGCCATCTCCCGCGACGCCCGCCTGCGCCTGGATCGGGTCTTGCCTATGTTCCCGGAACTGTTCGACAGATTGCGCAAAGTCCCGGTGACCACAACCGAACGCGGCGCCATAACCGCAACCCGGCGCCTTCCCTCGGTCTATCGCGGCCGCATCGTTCTAGTGGGCGACGCGTCGGGGTCCGTCGATGCCATCACTGGCGAGGGCCTACGGCTCGGCTTTGAGCAGAGTTTGGCGCTGGCCCAAGCGCTCGCCGATCACAATCTGAAAGCGTATGCCGCCGCTCACCGCAAGCTGGCACGACGGCCTTCGGTAATGTCAGCCCTGATGCTCTCGATGGATCGTTCCGCCTGGGTACGACGGCGTGCGCTACGCGCGCTTTCCTGCGAGCCGCGGATTTTTGCGACACAATTGGCCATGCACGTGGGCGAGGCGACTACCGTCGATTTTATCCGGCGCTCTTTGCTTCCCCTGGGGCGCCATATGCTTACGGCATAAATCTTGCAAGCCAAGGTGGTGCGGGTTGGCCGGTCCAATCTGCAGGGTGCATAACGATGGGTATAGTTCAATGACAAATCACGTTCTTCCGATTGCCAGCGATGTCTCCTATGGCGACTTCGTCAATCCGCAATGGCTGCGGCTGCTCGACCTGATGCAGATGAATGTTCGCTACGAGCGCTGCCTCGGCGCCGAGCTCTTTACCGCCGACGGACGCCGCATACTCGATTACCTCTCCGGCTATTGTGTCCACAACGCCGGCCACAATCACCCGGAAATCGTCGCCGCGCTCAAGGACGAATTGGACCGGCAGGGCCCTGCGATGTTGCAGAGCCATGTTCCGGAACTGGCGGGCGAACTGGCTGCGCGTCTCTGCGCCCGCGCCGGCGGCAAGTTGAGCAAAGTATTCTTCTGCAGTTCCGGCAGCGAAGGCGTGGAGGCCGCTATCAAGTTTTCGCGCGCGCACACTGGTCGTAACGGTTTGCTATATGCCCACAATGCCTTTCACGGGCTTACATGCGGCGCCCTATCGTTAATGGGCGATTCCTTCTGGAGCGAAGGCTTCGGCCCCATGCTACCTGACACGCAGGGCATTCCATTTGACGACGCCGAGGCTCTCGAGCGCCAACTCGCCACCAGGCGCTTCGCCGCATTCATCGTGGAGCCCATCCAATCCGAGGCTGGTATCCGTCTGCCTGCCGCCGACTATCTGCGAACCGCGCAGGCGCTCTGCCGCCGTTATGGCTCGTTATTTGTGTTGGATGAAGTTCAGACCGGCATGTACCGCACCGGCCCCTTTCTCGCCGCGCACCATTTCGATGTGCAGCCGGATATGGTGATTCTCGCCAAAGCTCTCAGCGGCGGCCTTATCCCCAGCGGCGCTGTGCTGATGTCTGGCGAGATTTACGAATCGGTGTACGGCTCCTTGAAGCGCTCCATCGTGCATACCTCTACATTCAGCGAGAACGGGCTTGCAATGCGCGCTGGATTAGCGGCATTAGATGTGCTCGAACGCGACCGCCTGGGGGAGCGTGGCGCGGCGGCGGCCCAGGAGTTGCGCCAACGATTAACCCACGCGCTTTCCGGCTACGAAATGGTGAAAGAGGTCCGGGGAATAGGCATGCTTTCCGGCATCGAATTCACCGCTCCAAGGGCAATGGCAATGCGCCTCTCGTTCGAGGCGTTTCGAAGGATACACCCGGCAATGTTCGGCCAGATCCCGGTAATGCGTCTCTTTCGCGATGAAGGCATCCTCACCCAAATCTGCGGCAACAATTTCATGCTGCTGAAAGTCGCGCCGCCGTTAGCCGTCACCGAAGAACAAATAGGCGCGTTCGTCGACGCCGTCCACAATGTTGTCGGTCTAGCTCACAATTCGACTATGTTCTGGCAGGAGGCCCTGGGCTTAGCGCGGCGCGCAATAAACCTTTGAGTGTTGGAGGGCCTTCAGATCGTGCCGAGGCACGCTGGCGATGTTCTAGCCAGCTTGGCCCTTTAACACAGGCGACACGGGTGGCAAGTTGCCGCCTGACGCCTTTATCGCGCGTTGTCCCTCGCCGCTGTCGAAACAGGGATACTCTTTTCGGGTCAATAAGTTGCTGGATCGGGGAGGAGAGCGTCCGGGTGCGGAAGCCAACGTGCAGCAGAGCATCTCTAAAATGCATCCGAGAACCCCAAGGGCCCTCCTTGCGATTGGGATTGTAGCGCTTGCTCTTCTGACCTCAGCCCCTCTGCGGGCGCAAATCGCCGGCGCCGCACTGTCCGGCGCTATTACCGACTCTTCGGGAGCAGTCGTTCCCAACGCCAAGGTTTCCGTCAAGAGTGTGGCCACCGGTCAATCGAAGGAAACCCAAACCGATGCGGCCGGGAAGTACAACCTATCGGATCTCATACCGGGCGATTACGAGGTCTCCATCTCGGCGGCAGGATTCGACGTTAAAGCAGCGGCCGTGACGCTCGCGGCAGGGGCCAAGCAAACTATGGACCTAAGTTTAGTTACCAGCGGTTTTGCGGCGCTGCCTTCGTTGGGGGATCTGGGCTTCCCTCCGGATCAGACGCAGGGAAATTCTCAGGATCAGGCGAGACTCAACAAACGCTCGCACATGCTCAAGATGCATCAACGGTTCGGTCTGATTACGCTCGCTCCATTGATCGCCACCATCGCCACCTCCAGTCTGGCCGGCGGCAGGCACAGTACCGCGACCGGCCGCGACATACATGGCGGTCTGGGATCGTTCACGGCGGATATGTATTTCATGACCGCATACTATGCCATCCGCGCGCCCAAGATACCGGGAACGGCGACGCGCGGCCCCATCCGCCTGCACAAGGCCCTGGCCTGGATTCACGGCCCCGGGATGATCCTGACCCCTATCCTGGGGGCGATGGCTTTGAGTCAAGAGGACCGCGGGGAAAAGGTTCATGGAGTCGCCATGGTGCATTCGGCGGTGGCCACCGTGACCTACGCGTCGTTTGGTCTCGCCGTTCTGGCCGTATCCATTAAATTCTAGGCAGGGCTTATGAACAAAAAAATCCCGATGGCCATCCTGGTTCTACTGCCTTTCCAGCCTGTGCTGGCACAAGCGGATCGCCAATGGGTTCTAGACCAATCCACTCTCACGTATCACGTGTCGCACCCGCTGCATCAGGTCGACGGCGTCAGCCATGCGGCGCGAGGCAAGGGCGTTTGCCACGCCGGACAATGCGATTTCTTGATCGCGGCGCCGGTCAAATCGTTTGATACGGGAGACAGCAACCGCGATCTACACATGCTTCAGGTAACGCGCGGCGCACAATTCCCCATGGTCACGGTGCGCACCCGATTACCCGAAGCGGTCTCCGCATCAGCCACGATCCATGCCGATCTGGAGGTCCAGTTCGCCGGCCAGACCGCCCAGTTTAGACAGGTTGGCTTCCAACTGGCGACCCAAGGAAACCAGATTCGGATCACAGGAACGATTCCGGCGACGCTCTCCGATTTCAAAATCGACCCACCCTCGCTCTTAGCGGTCGCTATTAAGAACGAAATCCCGGTGCGAGTGGATATGACTTGGCGTCCACAGTGAATGGCAGGCGTCGCCCCCTTCCGGGCGGGAACTACCGACCTGCTCAGAGTGATCACGGCAGTTCAGACCGACACCGAATCCCACCAGCGCTTTCGCCCCTGCCGAGCGCGTTAGGACGACTTGCCGGGGAGAGGAAACCTCCCAGCGCCTCATTGGCTGGCTATCGGCAAGCGTATGAAAATACTTTTATATAACCCCGACAACGGCATAACCCAAAATTTTATGCCGCATCTTTGGATGTTCCTTTTGCAGTCGCTCACCCCTCCCGGACATGAAGTGGTGCTGGTCGACGGCAATACGCAGCCCATGGACGACGAGGAACTGGTCCAGTTCGCCCTCCGCTCGAAAATCGACCTGGTCGGCATCGGCGCCATGACCCGCATGGTCGCCAAGGCTTACCGCGTTGCGGATGCCCTCCGCGCCGCCGGCCTCCGCGTGGTGATGGGCGGACCGCACGTCACCGAAGTGCCCGATGAGGCCCTCGGCCGCGATGGTGGACCGCGCCATGCCGACGCCATCGCGCTCGGCGAGGCCGACGAAACCTGGCCGCGCATTGTCGCCGACGCCGCAGGCGGCTGCTTGAAGGAAGTCTACAAACCGCTGGACGATTTCGGGCAGGAGCGCAAGCCCACTCTACAGGACTATCCGCCCATCCCATGGGAGACGCTCGATCTCGATCAGTTCAATCGCATCCCGGGTTTCGTCAGCCCAATCATGCGCCATTTCAAGTACCAGTGGGAGACATTCCATATCATTCCCATTGAATCCGGCCGCGGCTGTCCCTATGGATGCGAATTCTGCACTGTCACGGGCTTCTTCGGCGATTCCATCCGCTTCCGCACTAACCAGAGCATCGTGGACGAACTGCTGCGGCTGAAGGCGCGCGCGCGTAAATCGAGCGGCCAGGTTGCGGTGTTTTTCGTCGACGACAATTTCGCCATCAACGTCAAGCGCACCAAGTCCCTGCTGCGGGATATTATCGCCGCCGGCGCCGAACTGAACTGGGTAGCGCAGATCAGCGCCAATCTTCTGCGCGACGAGGAGCTGGTGGACCTGATCGCCGCATCCGGCGGCAAGTGGATCTTCATCGGCATGGAATCGCTCGACCCCGCCAATCTGGCGGACGTGAAGAAGAGTTTCAACAAACCCGGCGAGTACGCCGGCGTTCTGGAGCGCCTGGCGCGCCGTAATGTTTACGCCATTACGTCTTTCATCTTCGGTCTCGATCACGATACCACCGGCGTCGCCGAGCGCACACTCGCGCAGATGCGGGCCTGGCCGCCGGTGTTGCCCGTCTTCGGGCAGATCACGCCGTTCCCGGCCACGCCTTTGTACGACCGGTTGTTAAGAGAAGGCCGCCTCACGCGCCCTAAACATTGGCTGGAATTCGCACCCTTCCGTATGGCGCACACCCCCATGAAGATAGCCATCGACGAGGTGCAGGATGAAGTCCGCTACGCATGGATGAACGCCTACAGCCCGGCCGCAACCGAGCGGGCGCTAGAATCGATTAAGGATGAGCCGGTTCCCTATAAGATCAGTCACATGGCCTCGCGGCTGTTCTTCCGCGGGATTTACTTCCCCAGAAGGGGCGTTTGGCAATGGCTCAAACTGGTCGCGCAAAACCGGCGGCCCATCTTTCGTATCGTCCGTGAGTCTTTCACGCAGTGGCATGGCGCCGAAGGCGCTGTCCGCAACCGCGCTGCTACTGCAGCTTTACCCCCTGTGGCCAAGAGCGCGACTGAGGGAAGTGGCGGGGATTAAGCCGCCGGATCACCAAAACGAACCGCACGAGCACGAGCATCCGTAAGCCGCCGCGGAGAGATCTGAAGCGTTCTTAAACAGAGGGTAAATGGTTATGAGGCAATTCGTATTCGGGTTCATTGCGGCGCCGACGTTGATTGTGGTCGGGGGCTTTAGTTACGTTGCGCTCGGTCTGGCGCCTGTTGCAACCGCGTCGGCCCCGCTGCCGTTTGAAAAACTAATAACTGGTATCGCGTTGAATGCGCGCGTCAACAAGGAAGCGCCGAAATCATCGCCGATTCCGGCATCGGATGAGGTTTACGCGGCGGGAGCACAAATCTACCGTGACAACTGCGCCGTTTGTCATGGGTTGCCGGGGCGGGATCAGACAGCGATCGCAAAGGGGGAGTTCCCCAAGCCGCCGGAACTTTTCAAGGGTAAAGGCGTTACTGACGATCTCGCGGGCGTCACTTACTGGAAAGTCGCGAACGGCATCCGGCTGACCGGGATGCCTGGGTTCAGCGGCTCATTGAGCAACGAGCAGATATGGCAGGTCAGCCTCCTTCTGTCGAAGGCCGACAACTTACCGGCTACCGTCCGGGCCACCCTACAGGAGCCTCTTCCGCGTTGATTGGACACTACGCTAGCTTA
>Ga0116129_1000248_pt1 | contig 38143 bp, 28 predicted proteins | sample June2015DPH_17_2_FD_89732 | JGI IMG/M metagenome (GOLD analysis project Ga0116129, IMG submission 89732) | Peatland microbial communities from SPRUCE experiment site at the Marcell Experimental Forest, Minnesota, USA - June2015DPH_17_10 | ecosystem: Environmental > Terrestrial > Soil > Wetlands...
CTCGGTCCAGATGCGCTGCGCTTCGTCGTCTTCCTTGTAGACGGTGACCCAGAGTCGCTCCTTCGGGATGCCCAGAGTTACCGTGACGAAGTTCCACGCGTAGTGAATCGCTTCCCGCTTGAAGTAGTCGCCGAAGCTGAAATTCCCCAGCATCTCGAAAAACGTGTGGTGGCGGGCCGTATAGCCAACGTTTTCCAGATCATTGTGCTTACCGCCGGCGCGTACGCAGCGTTGCGCCGTGGCGGCGCGCGAGAAATCGCGCACATCCTTGCCGAGAAACACATCCTTGAACTGCACCATGCCGGCGTTGGTGAACAGCAAAGTCGGATCGTTGCCGGGGACGAGCGAGCTCGAGGGCAATACTCGGTGGCCATTCTTGCGGAAAAACTCCAGGAAGCTCGCACGTATGTCCGAACTCGTCATCCACTTCAATTTAAGATCGCGTTTCATAGTCTGCGTCGTCTTCAATCTAGTTCTATATCGAAACCCAAAGCGCTGCGGATCTGCGCGCTCGTAAAACCTCGGTAACTTAAGAATCTGGCCTGGCGCTGCTTGTCAGGGTAATTCGTAGGCTGCGCCGCGCCAAATTTCTTCCGCTGCACGTCGCGCAGGTGCAGCATCCAGTCTGGGTAAGTCGCCAAGCACTCCTCAACCAAGTCCCCCTGCAGGCCCTTCTGCTGCAGGCGCAAGCGCACACGCACAGGCCCCTGACCTCGTGCCGCGTGATAGGCCACGAAGTTCTCCACATACCGCCCGTCATCGACAAGTTTTTCGGCGCGCAGCGCCTCGATCAGCGGCGCGACAACGACGCTATCGTAACCTTTTTCGAGTAGCTTTCGGCGTAAATCCTCGGACGCGAGGTCGCGGCGCGCCAGCGCGTCCAGCGCAGCGGCTCGCGCCGCGCGAGGGTTTAGGGGTTCTACTGAACGCTGCCCCAGCAGGACGTCACGCTTCTTTGACGTCGCCGCCCCGGTTCATGGTCGCCTTTTCCGGAATAAGTTTAGCGCGCACCTGCGCCTCGATATCCTTGGCAACCTCCGGATGTTGCTGCAGAAAAATGCGGGCGTTGTCCTTGCCCTGCCCAATGCGCTCGCCCTTGTAGCTATACCAGGACCCGGATTTCTCCACCATGTTGTGCAGGACGCCCAATTCGATCAGTTCCCCTTCCTTGGAAATGCCGGTGCCGTACATGATCTCGAACTCGGTTTCCCGGAACGGCGGCGCGACCTTGTTCTTCACCACTTTCACGCGGGTCATCGAGCCCACCACCTCCTCACCGTTCTTGATCGCGCCGATACGCCGAATATCCATGCGTACCGAGGAATAGAACTTTAGGGCGTTGCCGCCGGTGGTGGTCTCCGGATTGCCAAACATGACGCCGATTTTCATGCGTATCTGGTTGATGAAGATGACTATGGTGTTGGAGCGCTTGATGTTGCCGGTGAGTTTGCGCAACGCCTGGGACATGAGCCGCGCCTGCAACCCCATGTGTTGATCGCCCATTTCCCCTTCGATCTCGGCCTTCGGTGTCAGCGCCGCCACCGAGTCCACCACCACCACATCGACGGCGCCCGAGCGCACCAACATGTCGGTGATTTCGAGCGCCTGTTCGCCGGTGTCCGGCTGCGAAACCAGCAGATCATTGACCTTCACGCCGAGCTTCTCCGCATAGACCGGATCGAGCGCGTGTTCGGCATCGACGAAGGCCGCGGTGCCGCCATTGGCCTGTGCCGAGGCGATGATGGCAAGCGTCAACGTGGTCTTGCCGGAGGATTCCGGCCCGAAGATCTCGATGACGCGCCCGCGTGGAATGCCGCCGACACCCAGCGCGATATCCAGACCTAGAGACCCGGTGGGGATCGAATCGACTTCGTAAGTCGCGCCGGCGTCGCCGAGACGCATGACCGAGCCCTTGCCGAATTGTTTTTCGATCTGGCTCAACGCCGCAGCGAGTGCCTTCTTGCGATTCTCTTCCATAGCGATTCCTCACGAAGTGTGGCGCTATTATTTCATATTCGGCGGCCAACGCTCGTCTCATATGCATCTCATTTGCATAGATTTCTAGACGATTTCAAGTCTTATCCAGTAGTGGCCAACTATCGACTACTGTATAAACCGATTCACTCCCGCCGGTATCCGAGCGCATCAGACTGAATGAGTCGGAGACCCAGATGATCGGAGACATTGCAGGGAGCACAGGGGCTTGCGTGACCTTCCTCGCCAGGGTTGCATGCGCGCGCCATCTACTCTCTTCAGGTTTGGCACCTACATGCACGGCGACGGCTGCCCGCAGCAGATCGGTCTGCGCCGCCAGAACGCGCGGATTCTCGCCCGCGGCCAGTACGATAGCCCACGAGCTCGGCCAGTACTCGAACGCATCCAATTCGATAGCGCACCGCCGCAAGCCAAGCGTCGCGCCTGTTCTGCGAAAAATGGGCAAGTCGCGATCGGCAGCCTCGCCGACGAAGGCCAATGTGACGTGAAAGTTCTCGGGTGCAACTGGCCGCGCCCGTCCGGCTATTTTCAATTGAGCCGCGGCCTTGGAAAGGCGCTCGCGCGTGACCGCGTCAGGATATAAGGCGAAGAACAAACGCACCGAGTGAGACCTTCAGCGCATCAACCCGAGCAGCGCCGCACGTACGGTTTTACGTCGCACGGCATCGCGATCCCCGCGGAAGTGCCGCAACTGGACGGCGACATGAGCGCCGCGACCGCTCCGTCGGGCCCACGCGAGCCATACGGTGCCGACAGGCTTTCCTGGCACGCCGCCCCCGGGTCCCGCGATACCCGTCACGGCCACCGCAATATCAGCATGGGCGCGCCGCAACGCTCCGGTAGCCATCGCACGCGCCGTAGCCTCGCTCACGGCTCCGTGTTTGCGCAATATCGATTCGGCACGCCCAAGCGTTCATGCTTCGCCTCGTTGCTGTAAGTCACGAAGCCTTCCGTGAACCATTGTGAGCTGCCGGCGACGTCCGTGAGGGTTTTTGATATCCAGCCGCCGGTGCAAGATTCTGCGGCCGTAAGGATCAACCGCGCGGTAACAAGCCGCCGACCAACACGAGCCACAATAGGAAGCAAAGCATCATCGGCAGGCGCCATTACGATTCCAGGTGTATGTGGTCCGGCGGTTCACCTCGCAAATATCTTTCGAAGACACTTGTGTAGGCCCCCTCCAAATTTGCGGTGAACCGGCGCATATCGAATGATGGCGTGGCCGCACGATTGCGCAACAACTTAGCTCTGATCTCTGCGATGCGGCTCGGGTTTGCAGCAAGTTCCACAGCGACTTCCTCATACTGTTTCAAGGTGATTGCAATGAGCTCTTGCAAGCCGACTTCCGTTAGCAAGCTGGCCGCCACCCTTGAGGCGAAAGACTCGCCGAGGCGTGTGATGATTGGCAATCCCGCCCATAATGCGTCGAGCGCTGTCGCATGGGCATTGTAGGGAAACGTGTCCAGGAAGAGGTCAGCGTGACCGAGCCTTGCCCTATGGTCGGCCAAGCACTCGATCCGATTGGCGAATATGAGCCGTTCCGCCGCGATTCCTTGTCGTGCTGCTTCGCGTCGTAAATTATTCGCCGCAACTGGATTGGTTTGTGCCAGCCAGAGCACGCTGCCTTCAACCCGATTCATTATCCGCATCCAAGCGCCGAAAGTGCACGGCGTGATCTTGTAAACGTTATTAAAACAACAAAACACAAACGCGTCCTTGGGTAGTTCGAATTGTTGGCGAGAACATCTGATTGCGGACGGCGGGCGCGTCGAATCGCTCGGTAAGTAACAGTTGGGCAGATAGACGATCTTTTCCGCGTAATAAGATTGCTGTGACTCGGGCACCACGATGCGATCGGCGATCAAATAATCAATGAAATCGGCACCCATGGTTCCAGGATACCCCAAGTAATTGATTTGTATGGGTGCCGCCCGCAAGGAAAAAATTTTGGTGCGAGCGTGCTCCGTAAACCCACCGAGATCCACGGCAATGTCGATTTCCAGCCGTCGCGCGAGGGCAGCCACTTCGGCATCGGATTTATCTCGAACGTCGGCAAATCGATCGAAGCATCGCTCCAAGCGCGCGCGCATGGCGTCGTTGGAAAGTGGCCCAAACGCAAATGCCGTGATCTCGAAACGATCCCGGTTGTGCCGCTCGAACAATTCGGCCGTCAATTGCGCCACCGGGTGATTGCGAAAATCGGCGGAGAAATACCCTATCCTGAGTTTTTTGCCGTGCCCTTGTCGGTTGATGGGGCCGAGCGCGTCACTGGATGAGTTCTCATTGCGGGCCCAAAGCGCTGCCGCGCTTCGATGCAGGGGTGGCTCGTCTATCAGAGCCAGCATCGCAAACGGCGGACAGACCGGAACTCCTTCTTTCGTAGCAAGAGCCAGGCGTTGTAAATCCTTCTCAAGGTCGCTCCAATCGCAGATTTGCATCTGTACATAGCGGCGCATGCCGGGAATGAATTTTTGCTGCGGATTGAGCGCGAGAGCCTGGCCGAAGCTCTCGATCGCCGCCTCCAACCTCTTCAACTGGTAGAGTGACGTTCCTCGACCTTGGAATGCCTCCGCGAAAATCGGCTTAAGCTGAATCGCTTTGTCGTAGCTTGCAATCGCATCCTCATGACGCCACAGCTCTTGAAGAACGTTGCCGCGATTCACATAAGCCTCCGCGTAGTCTCGTTTCAGCAGGATTGATTTGTCCAAGCTCGTGAGCGCCTCTTGCCGGCGATGGAGTTGTCTGAGCACTGTGCCTCGATTGTAGTGCGCCAGGAAATCGTCTGGATTGATGGAAACAGCCACATCGTAGCTATCCAGGGCCTCTTCCTTTCGATCCATCCGTTCGAGCACGGAACCGCGGTTGCAAAACGCGTATCCGTAACGCGGATTGAGTGCTATCGCCCGGTCGTAGTCAGCGAGGGCAAGCTCCAATCGGCCAAGTGCATTGAATGCGATCGCTCGCTTATAAAAGGCTTCTGCGTGGGTAGGCTTGCGCTCGATGAATCCGTCGTACAATTGAATCGCCCGCTCGAAGTCCTCCGCCTTAGACGCGCTCGCCGCGCTAGCGAGGAGCACTTCCCACTCCTGCTCCTCAGCGCGAGCCTCAAGCATCACGCCAGTCGAACGCCTGCGTGCAAAAAGCCGCGCTAATCCGGGTAAGTTCATTGGCAATTCATACTCCCCAGCCCAGGGAGAATCCACGAATGCGCATTCGACGCTCAGTTAAGAGGATATTCACGGCGCAGTTTGCTGGCCACGCGCTCGAACACGTCGCTCCAATTGTCAGGCGACTGTTGACGAACCAACTTCATCATCGGGTACCAAGGGCTGTCCTCTCGGTCGCGCAGCCAGCGCCACTCGGCAATAAAGGGTAGCAATACCCAAGTTGGACGACCCAAGGTTCCGCTAAGATGTGCAACACTGGTATCCACACTGATCACCAGATCCATGCATTGGCACAATGCGGCGATGTGCAAGAGATCTTGGACGTCCTCGTCGACCGAACCAATGAACGGGTTCGACTGCAACGTCGCTCTATCCTGTTCGCGCACGTCTCTCTGGAGTCGAAAATATTGATATCCCGTCGGGAGTCGTGTAACCCAATCAGAAAGTCGTACACTCCGGCGCTGATCGTTCGCATTGTCAGGGTTCCCGCTCCACACCAAGCCAACGCGCGGTCCGCCTTGTTTGGCTTGCAGTGAAGTCCATCGCGCCCGCTTTGTTTTATCGATTTGCAGGGGCTTGGCAGGCGGCGGGACGGTTTCCAGCGTAGTCCTGAACGCCAAAGGCAGACTCATCATCGGGCAATGATAGTCGAAGGGTGGTAGAGGGTTTCCTTTGACGACGATGCCTGAAACGCCCTCGAGCCTGGAGAGGAGCTCCCGCAACGGGGCTTGGATTTCGATATAGACCTTTGCGCCGCGAGCGGCCGCCAAGGACGCGTAGCGACAAAACTGAACGGTGTCGCCCAAGCCGCCCTCGCTATGCAGCAACAAGCGCTTACCGTCGAGGGATTGCTCACCCAGCCAAAGCGGCTGTGGAAAATTTCGGAGTTCTCCCATGCCCAGTCGTCCAGCGTTCTTCCAGCGCCATTCGTAGCTCCGAAACCCCTGCTCCAAGTATCCGCAATACAATAATGCGAGAGAGCGATTGTATTGCGCATCGGCAAATGCCGGATCGATCGAGATGGCTCGATCATAGCTCGCGATCACATCATCCCACCGGGAGAACTCCTGCAATAACAGTGCGCGATTGTAGTGGGTCATGACGTCCGATGGGTCGTGCCTGAGGGCTAAATCGTAGCTCGCCAATGCCTCCACGTTCAGCCCTAGTGCCTGCTGGGTCACACCGCGATTGCAGTAAGCATAGGCGTAGCCAGGCTCCCGCTCGACGGCCTGATTGTAGCTGGCGATCGCCGCGTGCCATTCACCTAGATTCCGCAAGGCGTTGCCGCGCTTGTAGTATGCCTCTGCATGGGTTGGGTCGAGTTCGATGACGCGGTCGAGCAGGCGCACCGCACGCGCAAAATCTTGGGCACCTGCAGCGCGCAGCGCCTGATCGTAGAGCAAATTGACTTGGCTAGCATCCACTAGGTTGAAGTTGGCCGAATTCGCAGGTACAGAACAAGAATATCTGCTCACTGATGCTGGTCCACCAAAGCGTACGAGTGAAGGCTACTTCGCCAGCCCTCTACTAGCAGGTGTTTCACTGCCATCAGTTTCTCAAAATGCAGAGCCCGCCGGAAGCTTAGCCCAATAATGCTCTAAAAGCGGTGACGGAACCGCGAAAACACCCTAGCCCCCCCGCCACGAGACGCAATTTGGAGCTCGATATCAGCCTTGCGGGATATCCGGGTCTCACGCTTGCAGGTGTCTTCGATCGCACCGCCACTCCCATAGGCGGCCGCCTGTTACGGCGTTGGATGCACGACCCATGCAGGATCACCAGGCCCTGCGCTCGCGCTACGACGCGGTCGCAACGCTGATCGGGCAGGCTTCCTCTTCCTATCCTAATGTCGCCGAAGCGCTCCGCACCGTTGGGGATTTGGAAACAATTCTTGCCCGGGTGCCCTTGCGCTCTGCGCGTCCGCGCGATTTGACGCAACTACGCGATGCACTTGGGATCCCGCCACAATTGCTCCCGTTATTGAGGAAATTGAACTCACCGCTTCTGCGGGAGTTGATCACTTCGCTAAACGACCATGCCGACGAGCACGCCTTGCTCACCAAGGCGGTGGTAGAGAGTCCACCTCATCATCTGCGTGACGGTGGAAGGCCCTCAGCGCATCAACCCGAGCAGCGCCGCTCGCACTGTTTTGCGTCGCACCGCGTCGCGATTTCCCCGGAAGTGCCGCAGCTGGGCTGACACTTGGACCCTTCGTCCGATGCGGCGCGCCCAGGCCAGCCACACCGTGCCCACGGGCTTTCCCGGCACGCCGCCCCCGGGCCCGGCAATACCGGTCACCGCCACGGCAACATCGGCGTCCGCACGACGCAGCGCCCCAGCAGCCATGGCGCGCGCCGTCGCCTCGCTCACCGCGCCGTGTTTGCGCAGCACCGACATTGGCACCCCTAAGCGCTCGTGCTTTGAATCGTTGCTGTAAGTGACGAATCCCTCGTTGAACCACTGCGAGCTCCCGCTCATATCGGTAACCACCTTGGAAATCCAACCGCCGGTACAGGATTCAGCGGTGGCAAGGGTAGTGTGCGCAGCGGCCAGCCGCCGTCCCACTCGGGCGGCGAGGCGCGTCAAATCTAAATCCTCGTCCATTGTCACGGATCCACGTAAATGTGGTCGGGAGGTAAACCAGCGCTGTGTCTATCTACGATCCTGACGTACGCGGTCTCTAGATGTTTTGTAAACAACCGGGTGTCGAACAGCGGCGCATTAGAGCGATTTCGACGCAATTTGGCCTTGATCGCGCCCAGCAATTGAGGGTTAGTAGCCAGTTGGACAGCCAGATCTTCATATTGCGCCTCCGTTGACGTGATGAGTTCCGGCAACCCGACTGCCGTCAGTAAACTCGCCGCCACCCTGCCGGCAAATGCCTCCCCGCGGCGAGTGATTAGGGGCAGTCCAGCCCACAGCGAGTCGGTCGCGGAAGCGTGGGCATTGTAAGGGAGCGTGTCCAGGAACAAGTCGGCGCTACGAAGGCGCGCCAGGTGTTTCGCCAGCGAATCCACGCGACTGGAGAATACCAGCCGCTCCCCCTCTACGCCGCTACGTTCCGCCTCGCGCCTCAAGTTGCGCGCCGTTGTTGGGTCGTTCTGAGCCAGCCACAGCACGCTATTGTCCGTCCGAGTCAGAATTCGCATCCACGAAGAAAATGTATTCGGTACAATTTTGTAGTTATTGTTGAAACAGCAGAATACGAATCCGCCCCTGGGTAGCCCCAGCTCTTCCCTGGTAAATTCTGTTGAGGCGATTGCGCAAGTTGAATCGTGGGGCAGATAACAGTTAGGCAAATAGACGATTTTCTCGGCGTAATGGCATCGCTGCGCCTCGGGCACGACCGTCTGGTCCGCTATCAGATAATCCATGTATTCAGCGCCCATCGTTCCAGGATACCCTAGGTAATTAATCTGAATCGGTGCCGCGCGAAGTGCAAAGATGTTCGTGCGGCTGTATTCGGTGTACCCATTGAGATCCACAGCGATGTCAATCCTCAGGCTGCGAGCCATCAGAGCCACGTCCATGTCCGACTTATCTCGGACCTCGAGAAATCGATCAAAGGCTCTTTCGAGGCGGGCGCGCATTGGGTCATTCGGTCTCGGCCCAAAGGCAAACGCCGTGATGTCGAAGCGGGAACGATCGTGCATTTCGAACAGTTCGGCTGCCACGAGCGAAACCGCGTGTTCACAGAAATCTGAGGAGAAATACCCTATGCGTATCTTTTCGCTTCGGGCCCACGGTAGGATCGGGCCCAAGGATCTGTCGCGCGGATGCTCATTTTGGGCACAGATCTCGGCGGCTGATCGATGCAATGCGGCGGAATCGGTCAGTGCCAACATGGGAAAGGGCACCGACACCGGCTCGTGCACCCGCAGCCCTTCAGACAGCCTTTGCAGTTCCGATGTCAGATTTGTCCAATCGCAAATCTGCATTTGCGCATACACGCGCATGCCCCGCAGGTACTTTCGACCCGCCTCGATCGCTATCGCTTTATCATAGCTCTCCGTCGCGGCCTGGAATCGCTGCAAACGCATTAGTGAAAATCCACTCCCTTGGTGAGCGGCGGCAAAGGCCGGATCCAATTCGATCGCTTTGCCGTAGCTGGTCAGAGCCGCCTCGTGCTGACCTATTTCCAGCAGAACGCTGCCGCGATTGGAATGGGCCTCCACATAGGTCGCCCTGAGTTCGATGGCACGATCGTAGCTGGCCAGCGCCTCCTGAAATCGTCGAAGGTTGAGAAGCGTAATGCCGCGACCTTGATGGGCTTCCGCAACATCGGCATCCAGATCGATTGCTTTATCATAACTGGCAATCGCTGCCTCATATCTGCGCAGCTTCTGCAGGACGTTGCCCCGATTGATGAACGCAGCCGCATGATCATTCTTTAGTTCGATCGCGCGATCGTAGCTCGCAAGCGCCTCTTCAAATCGCTCTAATTCCTTGAGCGTCGAGCCGCGATTGTAATAGGACAGAAAATCGCCAGGATCAAGCGAGATCGCGCTATCGTAGCTAGTTAGGGCTTCATCCCATCGAGCCAGCTGCTCTAGTACAGCGCCACGATTGCAAAATGCGTAGGCATACTCCGGGTTGAGTGCAAGGGCGCGATCATAGTCAGCCAGCGCCTTTTCCCATTGACCAAGTCCGTTATAGGCGTTTGCACGTTTATAAAAGGCCTCAGCATGATTGCCTTGATGCTCTATTACTTGGTCGTACAACTGAATCGCCCTTTCAAATCGTTTTTCTTGCAACGCCAGTGCCGCTGCTTCGCCCAGGGCTTGCCAATTTCCAGCCTCCCTCGTGGCTGCTTTCGTTCTAAACCGGTGCAGGAATTTCGGAGCCATTCGGATACTTAGGTAATCTGAAATTCTCGGCGCAGGTCGGCGGCGACTCGCTCGAATACCTCACGCCACTCGCCGGATGACTTTTGTCGATAAAGTTTTACGGACGGGTACCACGGACTCGTGATCGCTTCATGGAATCGACCCAGGTCCTTGAGAGCGTTTCCGCGCTTGTAGTAAGCCTCGGCATCTGAAGGGCTGATCGCGATGGCTTGGTCATAAAGCCCCAGGGCGCGTTCAAATTCCAGCGCAGCGCTTGCGCTTATCGCTTGACTGCAAAGAGAGACGAACAAACTTGGTGTTGTGGCAGAATTGCTTTTGCCATTGAGCAGCTTACCGAGGATGGACGCCATACCATCAGTCTAACAAAGCGATAACATAAACCTAAAGCACGACGGAGGCCATCGCCAACACGCACGAATGTCGGAAGGCGTCCGTTATTGTGACCATCCGCTTCGCTCGATATTGACATGCTCCGGCCGCAGGCCCGCGTTGTACCGCTCGTATATTTGCGTATAAGCCGCTTCCAAAGTCCGAGCGAATTGTGCCGTATTGAACAGGGGCGCAGCCAGACGGTTAGCTGCCAGCTTTTGCCGAATGTGCGCCATCATACGGGGATTCGTCGCCAGCTCCACGGCCAATTCCTCGTACTGCGCAGGCGTACTGGTAATCAACTCCGGTAAATTGATGGCAGTTAAAAGGCTGGCCGCAACCCGGCCGGCAAACGCTTGGCCCATGCACGTGAGGACCGGGAGACCAGCCCATAAGGCATCGCTCGCGGTAGTACCGGCATTGTAAGGCAGGGTATCCAGGAATAGATCCACGGCTCGAAAGCGTGCGAGATATTCCTCGAACACAAGCTTCTCGCCGAACACGATTCGGCGAGAATCGATACCGCGGCGCTCACCTTCCTTGTGAATGTTACGCTCGGCCACTTGGTCGCCGACGTAAAGAAACAAATTACCACCCTGCACCTGGCCTAGGATTCGCATCCACACTTCGAAAGTCGCCGGTGTGATTTTGTAATTGGCGTTAAAGCAGGCAAAGACAAAGCCTTCCCGTGGTAGACCGAGCTCTTCGCGGGTAAACGTCCTTTCGGCGATGCGCCGCTTCGAATCGTTCGCCTGGTAGCTCGGTAGATAAATGATTTTCTCCATGTAATGTTGTTGTTCGGAACCCGGGATTATCATCGCATCGGCCAACAGATAATCCATATACGGCGCTGCCATAGTGCCCAAATACCCGAGGTAGCTGATTTGTATTGGTGCAGCGCGGAGCGCAAATACCTTCGTCCGACCGTGTTCTGTAAATCCAGCAAGGTCCACAGCAATATCGACCCCAAGACTCCGGGCTAGCGAGGCCACCTGGATATCGGATTGATCTCCTACTTCGATAAAGCCGTCAAATGCGTGCTCCAATCGTGTCCGCACGCTGTCGTCGGTTTTGGGACCAAATGCAATCGCCGTGACATGAAAACGAGACCGGTCGTGAATTTCAAACAATTCGGAAGTCAAAAGCGAAACAGGATGGTTACGAAAATCAGGGGAAAAATATGCGATGTGAATCTTACTCGCGGGCAGCCGCATCGAAATGGGTCCCAAAGAATCGTCCTGAGGATACTGCTCCTCAGCCCATAATTTTGCCGCCAACCGGTGAACAGGCGCTGAATCAATCAGCGCCAGCATCGGAAATGGCGTAGATACTGGTATTCCAGCTTGCAGCCCCTTGGTAAGTTTCTCTATATCCGTCTCCAGATCCTTCCAGTCGCAAATCTGCATTTTTAAATGTCGACGCAGACCGAATAGATATTTCTGATCCGGGTTGACCGCGAGCGCCTGGTCGAAGCTCGCTATTGCGGCTTCGAGTCGCTTCAGGTTCAGTAGCGCAAAGCCGCGGCCCTGGAGCGCCTCGACATAGCTGGACTTGAGTTCGATCGCTTGATCGTAACTCGCGAGTGCAGCCTCGTACCGCCCCACCTCCAGAAGCACATTCGCACGATCGACGTGGAAATCGGCACATTCGCTTTTTATGGAAATGGCCCGCTCGAAGCTGGTCAAAGCCTCATCAAGCCGCCTGAGTTGGCGAAGCGCGAGCCCACGACCCTGGAATAGTCGGGCGTGCATCGCTTTGAGTTCAATCGCCCTGTCAAAGCTCGAGACCGCGGCCTCATATCTGCGTAACTCGAGAAGGACGCTCCCGCGATTGATGTAAGCCTCCGCATAGTCGTCTTGCAATGCGACGGCGTGTTCGTAGCTGGCTAAAGCATCTTCGAGCCGCCCGACTTGGTGCAACGCGAGACCGCGGCCATAATGCGCCTCTGCATAGTCGCCTTTAAGTGCAATGGCTTGTCCGTAACTGGCCAGCGCCTGGTCGAAACGCTTCAATTCGACCAGTGCGTAGGCGCGGCTGGAATAAGCCATGTATGGCAGCAAACCACTTGGAGTGAATTCGATCGCCTTATCGTGGCTCGCAATGGCTGCATCGAATCTTCCCAATTCATGTAGGACGGCGCCACGATAAAAGTATGCTTCGACATAGTCGCTCTTTATCGCAATGGCTTGATCGTAGCTGATCAGCGCCTCCTCGAATCTCTTTAGTTTTCGAAGTACCGAACCACGATTACAGTGGGATAGGAAATCCTCAGGATCTAGAGCCAGCGCTCGGTCGTAACTTTTCAGTGCTTCGTCCCATCGATGTAGCTGTTCCAGCACCACCCCTCGATTACAGAAGGCATGGGAATACGCCGGATTTAGATCAATGGCCCGATCATAGTCAGTGAGAGCTCTCTCCCATCGTCCGAGCCCGTTGAACGCATTGGCTCGCTTGTAGTAGGGCTCGGCCTGATCTTGTTTGCGAGCGATCATTGCGTCACACAACTGAACGACGCGCTCCAACTGCCCACTTTGAATTGCGATCGCCAAAACCGCATTCAAAGACTCCAAATGTCCGGGATCTCGCTCCAGGATTGCCTGGTACACCACCCCAGCCGACTCCAACTGCCCATCGCATCGTAGCGCATGAGCTTGCACTAATAGCGTTTGAATTGAGGTCGATCTTCGAGCCCCTCGCGTCTTGAAGAAATTCAGAAATCTTAGTGTCATCGTGTGACAAGCCATGCCCGTATGAACGGGTCCTCGAACCGCCAGATTGCCGCAGTCCCGGTGAGATCCTGGCGCAGGAAATGCTGCCGCTCGAGCGCCTCGAGCGCGCGCTGCATTGTGGTGCGCGGTAGCCCATGCCGGAGCGCCGCCGCGGAAATCTCGAACCCGATCGGCTCCTCACTCACGATCCGGAGGGTCTGCTTCTGGGCGCGCGCCAGAAGGAGCCACCGCTGCAGGTAGCTGACGTGCTGCATTGAAACGACGCGGCCGAGCGCCTCGTCAACAAGCGTGGCTGTTAGGTGCCTGCGGCGGTTGTCCGTAATGAGTACCCAGCATTCGCTTGCGAGCTGCTGCACGTTATAGGGGACGTCCTCGCCCAAGTCGAGGATGTGTTCAAGCGCACCAATTGCGATAGTGGCACCCGCAGACTCGAATCCCTTGCGCAGGAAATCGCCGAAAGCCGGGCGCGGGATGGGGCCCAAGTGCATCTGGTCGCCGAGCTGCCAAAATGCGCGGTTCGAGGTAGCGATCATTTCCGTCATCATCCGCGAGCTCGAGCCCGCGAACACGTAGCTGACCGCTCGGTGCTTCTGCACCGCCGCGCGGATTTGACGCTCCGCCTTCTCCCCGGCCTCGGTGACGACTTGCTGGAACTCATCGACGACGACAAGCGCGGGACGGCCGTCTTCGGCCGCGAGCCGCTCGATGCCATTCAAGACATCCGTGAAAAGCGGGACAGCACCCAGGCGAGCGCCGGGCTCAACGCCGACGGCCACGGTGATCTTGCCGTCGGACGGATCGAGCGTTAGGCTCGGCTTCAGCGCGACGAAGAATTTCTTGGCGACGGCCTGGGCCCTGTCGAGGGCGGAGGAGTACTTGCGCACGGCGCCAGCGAGGAGCGCCGCCGCGAGACTGCCGATGTCATCGAATGCCTCGGCATCATAACGGAGAACAACTTTGCCGGCGTCGGTGAGCTTGGCCTCAGCGGCCCGCAGGATTGAGGTCTTCCCAAAGCGACGCGGGCCAATCAGGAACAGGGTGCCACACTCCTCGCCGACGCGGACGACGCGGGCGAGTTCGTCGATCCGGTCAACGAGGACGTCGGCCTCGCGCCCGTACCGAAAGGGATTCCCTGGTATTTTACGTTCGCTCAAGTTGCCTCCGCATGCCGCACATGCGCGTGCCGCATTTATGCGTCATACCAGTCTACGCGAATAGTCCATGACTTCAAATTAATATGTCGGCCGCTGTGTGCCGCAGTTCCGCGTGCCGCTAAAGCGCGGCATATTCTTCCTCACCTACAGAGACGTTGAGGATGTCGCAAAAGCGCATCAGCACCAGCCGTACCAGCGTCGTGAGAGATTCGTTGGTCGCGCATGCGGCAAGCAAGATGCGGCCTTCTCCGTAAATTGCCGCTCGACACCGGCCACTCAGGCCGCTGACGTGTGAAGCTTACCGGCGAACTTCGCGTGCTTCAAAGCATCGGCGCGTACCGCGCGGTGTGGCGGATCCGAAGCTTTTAACTGTTCGGTATTAGGAACTGCCTATGGGGAGCAAACGACACAAAAGCGAGGTGCTCGGCGACGCTAGATGCCGACTGTTCGGGTGCTCTCGTCTTGGATGAAGTCCAACAACCCGGCCATCGTCTGACCTATAGATCATATGAGCCACACCTTCTGTTCACCGCCCGGAAAGCGTGGTCATCGACCGGGGATGGCGAAAGCTCATGTGAATCGGCGGAGTGATAGTATTCCGCCAATATGTATACGGCTATAAACTACTTCGTGAGCTTTCTGTGTTCAACGGTTTGAGATCCCGTCTGGCGCGAGCAACTCCTAATCGGAGGTTATTTGCACTATTGGCCTTGATCGCACTCGGAACGACACATTGCGCACCAATGACTTGGAACGATGAAAGCCGAATGGCGACAATTCAGTCTCTGGTGGAAACGAAGACCTTGGCGATCGATCGCTCCGATTTTGCGACGACAGGCGACAAAGTATTCGTCGCCGGGCATTTTTACAGCGATAAACCGCCGTTCCCGGCCTTGGTTGGCGCGGCTATCTATGCTCCGCTTTACGCGCTCGGATTCAGGCTGCATGAGGGCCGCAGCCTATCGTATTTCGTCATCACTCTATGTACCGTTTCGCTCGCATGGCTGTGCGGCACGATCGCGCTATTTCATTCATTAGAGTTCACCGGATTGGACGATGAGAAGCGAATGCTTGTGTGCCTTGCACTAGGGATAGGATCTACCTTCCTTACTTGGGCCACAACCTTCAACAATCACGAAATTGCGGCCGGATGCATATCGATTGGATTGATGTTTCTTCTGAGAGCCCGATTCAAATACTCGCCAATGGATCTCCTGCTCGCAGGACTTTTCATTTTGATCGCCGCAGTCTCGGATATTCCCACCACAGTCTTCTACGTCATTTTTCTAGTCTACGTAATCGCTAGAAAGGAAACGCGACGGAGCGTGGGTTTTTTTGTATTGCCGTTGCTCGTGACAGCAGTACCCACGGCAATCGTTGATTACGCTATTCATCAAAGCATCATGCCGGTACAAATCTACAGCCAGTATTTTCAGTACCAAGGATCGCCCTGGCTTGGGTCGCACGAACTATCAGGTATGAAGATAAATGATTTCCATTTTTTCTTGGTTTATGCTTTTCGTACGCTCTTTGGTCCTGCGGGCTTTATTCTTTATAACCCGTTTCTATTCCTCTGCATTCCTGGATGCGTTTGGGTATTTTGCAGGCGAGAACATTTCTGGCCCGAAAGTCTCTGCGTTTTGGCAGGCTCGATTGCGCTGTGTTGCTACTATTGGGCTACGAGTACAAACTCCGCGGGTTGGTCCTATAGCATTCGCTGGTTCGTCCCCCTCCTCCCATTGTTCTTCTTCTTTCTTTATCCGTATGTCCGCACTGGCAACGCATGGCGCAAGCACATATTTTTAACCATACTCGCCGTCTCAGCTATTATAGCTTGCGTGGGGGCCATGAACCCGTGGTCACCCTTGATGTACAGCGACTGGCCGCTTCTGGCCAACATAAAACAATTTATTGAACATTTGGAACATCCCGGAGCGGTGTACGTAAAGCCCCGCCCGGGCACGTAGCCTGCCATCGTGACGACGAAGCCTCCATTTCCAGACCTTGTCACGGGGGAAGCAAGACCTGACCACACCCCCATGATGCAGCAATACCTGCGCATCAAGGCGCAGCATCCCGACGTGCTGTTGTTCTATCGCATGGGCGATTTTTACGAAATGTTCTATGACGATGCGCGTCGGGCGGCCCAGTTGCTGGACATCGCACTGACACAACGCGGCGCCTCGGCTGGCGCGCCGATCCCCATGGCCGGTGTACCTGCGGTAACGCTCGACGGATATCTCGCGAAATTGGTGCTTAAAGGTGAATCGGTAGCCATCTGCGAGCAGCGCGGCGAGCCGGGAAAAACCAAGGGACCGATGGAACGGGAGGTTGTACGCATCGTCACTCCCGGCACCCTTACCGACGAGGCGTTACTAGAAGAGCGACGCGATACGCTGCTGGCCAGTGTGTTCGAGCGAAACGAGCACTACGGTTTGGCTTGGCTTGATCTGTCGGCCGGACGATTTTGCGTCATGCAGCTGACCGGAATTGCGGCATTGGAAGCCGAAGTGGAACGCTTGCATCCGGCCGAAATCCTGATGCCCGACGATGCCGCCACGTTGTCGCAACAGTCTTCGAGTTTTTCGCGCAACCCGCGTCTGCGGGCGCCCTGGCACTTCGACTTGGACTCCGCCACGCGCGCCCTGACCGAGCAGTTCAAGACCAAGGACCTGGCAGGATTCGGCTGCGCCGAAAAACCTCTGGCCATCGCGGCCGCGGGCGCACTACTCGCCTACGTAAAGGAAACTCAAAAATCGGCTCTACCGCACCTGTTATCGATGAGCACCGAGGATCGCGATGCTGCCCTGATCATGGATCCGGCGACGCGGCGCAACTTGGAACTCGACATCAGCCTCACCGGAAATCCAGACCTCACGCTGGCGGGCGTTTTCGATCACACCGCCACACCCATGGGCGGGCGCATGTTGCGCCGCTGGCTGCACCGCCCCGTAAGGGATCGCGCTCTCCTGCGCGCACGCTACGATGCGGTAGAAACGCTAATCGATGATGCTCACCATACCAAGATTACCGATGCGCTGCGCTCTGTTGGCGACCTGGAAAGGATTCTCGCTCGAGTCGCGCTGCGCTCCGCTCGTCCGCGAGATTTGACACAATTACGCGCCGCGCTGGGAACCCTGCCACAGTTGCTGCTCCCGCTGAAGGAATTGACCTCACCCCTTTTGCGCGAGCTGACCGGCGAGGTAAGCGAGCATAGGAACGAGCACGCCCTGTTGAGCAAGGCGGTCGTCGAAAGCCCACCGCACTACGTTCGCGACGGCGGCGTGATCGCCGCGGGATTCGACGCCGAGCTCGACGAGCTTCGTTTGCTCGGCAGCAACACGGAGTCATTCATGCTCGATCTGGAGCGGCGCGAGCGCGAGCGCACGGGCTTATCCAGTTTGAAATTGGGTTTCAACCGCGTGCAAGGATTCTTTATCGAGGTAAACCGCAGTCAAGCCGATGCTGTTCCGACGGACTATCTGCGGCGACAGACCGTCAAGTCGGCCGAAAGATTCATCACGCCGGAACTCAAATCCTTCGAGGACAAAGTGCTTGGAGCGCGGGATCGGGCCCTGGCACGTGAGAGAAGCCTTTATGAAGGTTTGCTCGATTCGCTGTCGGCAGAGCTTGCGGCTTTGCAAGCCACTTCAACGGCGATAGCGCAGATCGACGTGCTCAATAACTTCGCGGAACGCGCCGTCACCCTCGATTGCGTGCAGCCGCAACTCGTCGACGAACCCACGCTCTGTATCGAAGCCGGACGACATCCGGTCGTGGAGCGCGCCAGCAGTGAACCGTTCATACCCAATGACCTGAGATTCGACGACTCGCGTCGCATGTTGATCATCACCGGACCCAACATGGGTGGCAAAAGCACCTATATGCGCCAGACCGCCTTGATCGTAATCTTGGCGCACATCGGCTGTTTCGTGCCGGCCAAGCGCGCGCTGATGGGGCCGCTGGACCGCATCTTCACGCGTATTGGAGCGTCGGACGATCTTGCCGGGGGTCGTTCCACCTTCATGCTGGAAATGACCGAGACCGCCAACATTCTCAACAATGCCACGGATAAGAGCTTGGTGCTGATGGACGAAGTGGGTCGCGGTACCAGTACATTCGATGGCCTGTCGCTGGCTTGGGCGTGCGCCGCCTATATCGCCAAGAAGATTCGCGCCTTCACGTTGTTCGCCACGCATTACTTCGAACTCACCAGCCTGCCGGCAGAAATCCCTGGAGTCGCCAATGTCCATGTCGAGGCCATGGAACACGGTGAGCGGCTGATATTTCTGCATAGCGTCAAGGAAGGGCCCGCCAGTCAGAGCTACGGCCTCCAAGTAGCCGCGCTGGCGGGCATACCTAAGACCGTCACGACCCAAGCGCGACGTTACCTTACCGAATTGGAACGGGAACGCGACGCCCTACGCTCGTTCAACTCGCCGCAGGGCGAACTTGCCCTGTTTACACCGCCAAGCGCTGCTGCGCCCGCTGCATCCCCGCCTTCCGCCGCGCTCGCTGAATTACGGGCGGTCGATCCGGACTCCTTAAGCCCAAAAGCGGCCTTGGATTTGGTGTTTCGGCTGCGGCAGCTTGATGGGGATCAGTCCTGAGTATCGCTGCCGTCAAAGCGGCCTGCGCGCAGGAAAGCCGCAGTTTGCTTGGCCACCGCGGCGGAGAATGGCAAGCCCGTGTGGCTGACATGCATGACCAAATGCTCCTTCATGCCCGGGATACAGGTTTCATCCACGTAGATGGTCCCATCGCTGCTGCCTCGATGGTCATTCACGATGCGGCCCAATCCGACGCTCAAGGTGCCTGCGATAACGCCGAGGTCTCGGCCGCACGCCCAACGACGTTGCCGATCGACCAACAGTTCCTCACGCACGCCTCGACCCATGATCAACCTGCCGAGCTTCCATTGAGCAAGTCTATGGGCGGCTCGACTCCCGGCTACGGGCGAGCCCAACAAGACAACCCGCCCGGGAGGCAAGGATTCACCGCCCGCTTCTTCAAACATCTTGCAAATCAGCACACCGCCGAGACTGTGACCGACCAAGTGCAGGGTGTCGGCGCGCAATCGACTCAGGCATTTGGCCAGCGATCGCGCATTTACCGCAATGCCGGCACCGACGGATCGGTATCGAAAAAGCGGCGTCTCGGCAGCGAGTTCCCGCCCTAGGCGCCGCCGCAGCACCATACCCTCGAGACCGGTCATCCATAAGCCATGCACATACACGACCGCGGTCTTCAACGAAGCACCCCCTAAAGCCGCAATTCGGCAATCACGGCACGATTGGTGTCCGAGGAGACGGTTGCCAAGGCATCACTGTCGCTCGCCCAGCGATATTGAACGTGCTCGCTCTCGCTCAAGGTCACGGCAACGCGCGACGGCAACCTCAAGGAAAATGCATGCTCGAGATTTCGAGTGACGCCCGGCGCGTACACCTTGCCAAAGGCCGGCAAAACCTCATACACCTGAGTCCATTGCAGATTGACCAAAACGCCCTGCGTGATGCCGGTTTCCTCGATGACCTCACGGCGTGCGGCGTGATCCGGCATCTCTCCCCACTCCAGGCTGCCCGTCACCGACTGCCAAAAACCCGCGGGCTTGCGCCGTTCCATGATCAGAAACTCTTTGGCATCGGTATGGATGACGATGAGGACCGACTCCGGGCGCCTGAACCGCTGCATTCACTCGATCTTGGAAGGCGCGCGGACGCGGATGTGGACTTCTCGCAGTTGCTGCTCCGTCACTTCCGTGGGCGCGTCGGTCAATGGATCCGCTGCGGTTTGCGTCTTCGGGAATGCGATCACGTCGCGAATACTGTCCGCGCCCGCCATCAGCATGGCGAGTCGGTCCAAGCCAAAGGCGATACCGCCGTGTGGAGGGGCGCCGTACTTGAGTGCGTCCAGCAAAAATCCAAACTTGATGCGCGCTTCCTCGGGAGGGATGCCGAGCAGATCGAACACCGCTGACTGCAGCTCCTGGTTGTAGATACGCACCGAGCCGCCGCCGATTTCGGAGCCGTTGAGCACCATGTCATAGGCCTTGGCGACGGCCTCACCGGGACTCGCCGACAGCGCAGCGGGATCGAGATTCGCGGGGCTGGTAAACGGGTGATGCACGGCTTGCCAGCGCTTGGTGTCCATGTCCCACTCGAACATGGGGAAATCGACTACCCACAGCGGCCTCCAGCCTGGCTCGACAATCTTTAAATCCTGCCCCACTTTCAGGCGCAGAGCGCCGAGCGCATCACTCACGACCTTCGCCGTATCCGCACCAAAGAAAATGAGATCACCGTCTTTGGCACCCGTGCGTTGCAAGATGCCGCTCACGGCCGCGTCGCTCAGGAATTTGAGAATGGGCGACTGCAGACCCTCGCGACCCTTGGCGAGTTCGTTGACCTTGACGTACGCCAGACCCTTGGCACCGTAGCGCGCCACATAGGCCGTGCAGTCGTCGATCTCTTTACGCGTCAACTTGCAGCCTTGTGGCACGCACAACGCAGTAACACGACCGTTCGGATCTGCAGCCGGGCCCGCGAACACCTTGAAGTCGCAGCCCTTGACGAGATCAGCTACATCCACCAATTCCAGCGGAACGCGCAGGTCGGGTTTGTCCGACCCGTAGCGTCGAATCGCGTCCTTGTAGCTCATCTGGGGCATAGGACTGGGTAGCTCGACGCCGAGTACCGTCTTGAAGAGCTCGTGCACCAGCTTTTCCATCAGACCCTGAATCTCGTGTTGGTCCAGGAACGAAGTCTCGATGTCGAGTTGCGTGAATTCCGGCTGGCGGTCAGCACGCAAATCCTCATCTCGATAGCACCGGGCGATCTGATAGTAGCGATCGAAGCCGGAGATCATCAAAAGCTGCTTGTAGATTTGCGGCGATTGTGGCAGCGCAAAGAACTTACCGGCGTGCGTGCGACTTGGCACCAAATAGTCGCGTGCCCCTTCGGGCGTGGCCTTGGAGAGCGTGGGCGTTTCTATGTCGATGAACCCAGCCTCGTCCAAGTAGTGGCGCATTGCCCGGGTAATCCGATGCCGCAACATGAGGCGCTGGCGCATCTCCTCGCGACGCAAATCCAAATAGCGGAAACGCAACCGCACTTCCTCGCTGACTGTTTCATCCAGCTGGAAGGGCAACGGCTCGGAGCGGTTTAGTATTTCGAGCTCCTGGCAAAGAACCTCGATGTGCCCAGACTTGAGGTTGGTATTCGCCGTACCACTCGGGCGGGCGCGCACCAGTCCGGTGACCTTCAAGACGTACTCGTTTCGCACACGCTCCGCCTGTGCAAAAACCGCTGCTCGGTCCGGGTCGAACACGATCTGCAGCAAGCCCTCGCGGTCGCGTAGATCGACGAAAATCACGCCACCGTGGTCACGCCGGCGCTGCGCCCAGCCCGCGACGGTGACAATTTGGCCGACGAGGGAGCCCTCGACCTGTCCGCAATAATGAGTACGCATAGCAAAAAACAACAAAAAAGAGGGTTAGTCCATAATTTTGCGGCTTCTCCCAGACCTCGGCAAGCCAAACCGCTGTTGCTTCCGAGATTGATGTCACAGGCTGCGCCGCCCTTTAATGTTAACTTATCCACGGATAGGATGAGCCGCCAAGTGCGCGGCCTCATGAGCTAGAGAGGATTTGGGCTTATGTTCGGAAGATTTTTTGACACGACGGCGGTCGACGAATACGCGGATTGGATCGTCGATGAGGTCAAGCGCACGCTGCCTGCAGCGTTTGACCCAAGCCTTAAAAACGTATCTGACAAGGTTGATCGGCTTGACAAGCGGATCGCCCAGCGAACGAGCACGTTCACCCAATCGTCGAAATTGAATCTCTATCAGAAGGCCCGACTTGCGAGCAGGGTCCAAGAAGGAATGACCGCTTTCGGCTACCCAAAGCCATTTATCAAGACTTTTTCGATGGATGTCGTCAGACGTGTGATGTTCGCGTCGAAAAGCCGCTAGCGGCAAGATCGAGCATGACCGACACCCCGGGTACCGGCCTTCATCCGCTGCTGCCAACGGCGGTCGCGTTACACCAAGCCGGCCGTATCGCTGAAGCACTCGCCATGTACGAGAAGGTTCTCGCCGATGTGCCCGAGCAATTCGACGCGCTGCACATGATAGGCGTAATCGCGATGCAAGAGGGCAGATTCGAGGAGTCTCAAACCAAAATCTCGGCGGCGCTCAGGCTACAACCGGACAATGCAGCCGCATTGGGTAACTTGACTGCTGCTTACCTGCGCAACGGACAGCCTGAGGAGGCCCTCGAGTGGGGCCGGCGCACTTTGAAGATGGATCCTGAGTCCGTAGACGCCCTGATAAATCTTTCATCGAGCCTGTATGACTTGGGTCGCTTTCAGGAGGCGATTCCCTATTTGCGACAAGCTCGCAATCTATTGCCGAACTCAGCACTGGTAAGTAATCTGTTGGGCTCGTGCCTGTTCCAGTGCGGGGACGCGAGCGGCGCGGCGGAAGTCTTCGAAGCCGCCATCGTCGCATCTCCGAGTGACGCCGGTGGCTGGGCCAACTTGTCAGCCGCGCTAAACGCGCTATCGGAGTACGAGCGCGCGCTCGAATGCGCCAACAAATCAATCGCGCTGCGCGCAGATTCTTCGAGCGCGTTGGCCGCGCAAGGCGCGTCGCTTCTTGAACTTGGCAAAGTAGACGAAGCGATTGCAAGCTATCGGGAGGCAGTCAAGCACTCGCCCACGGTCCAGATTTTGTGCGCGTTTGCGAACGCCCTGATCACCAGCGGCCTGAACGATGAGGCCGCGGAGTGCCTTCGCCGCGCTATCGAATTGGATGGCGCCAATCCGTCCGCTCGCTGGATTCTTGCCATCTCGACGCTCAAGCCGATTTACGAGACCGAGGCGGAAGTGCAGTTGACGCGCGAAAAGCTTTCCGTGTCGATAACGGAGCTGAACGACTGGTTCAAAAAAACTGCAGATCCGCACGCGTACCAGGCAGTCGGCGCGACACAACCATTCTTCATCGCATACCACGAGCTCAATAACCGCGAGTTACTCACGCGATACGGTGAATTATGCTCTTTGTGGATGTCGTCCTTGAAGGCAGAGCCGCAGGCACTGAGGCCGCCCATTGCGCGCACCAAGAAGATGCGCATCGGTATCGCCTCCGCGCATATACGCGATCATTCGGTTTGGATTGCGATTGCAAAGGGTTGGGCGTCTAGAATTGATCGGAATAAATTCGAACTGTACATTTTTAGTTTGAATCCGCAATCGGATAAAGTCACCCTGGAGGCTAAACGCACTGCCGACGTATTCGATGGCGAATTCAAAAGCGTCGAGGGATGGATCGATTCCATCAAGAAATCGAATTTGGACGTACTGATCTACCCAGGCATTGGCATGGATTCTCTGGGTTACCAGCTTGCCGCTCTTCGCCTCTCCCCCATACAGGCGGCCTCTTGGGGCCACCCTGAAACCAGCGGGCTCGCGACCATGGATTATTACTTTTCGGGCGATGCCTTCGAGCCCTCTGATGCACAACTGAATTACAGCGAGAAGTTGGTTCGACTGCCGAATTTTGGCGCCTTCGTCGAACCACTCGAACCCAACATAAAGGACATAGATCGTCGAGAACTAGGTCTGCCCAAAGGGGTACCGTTGCTTTTGTGCCCTGGCACCCCTTTCAAATACATGCCCAGCCACGATTGGGTTTGGGTTGAGATGGCCAAGGGCCTGAAGAGCACCTGCGACGGCAGGCTGGTGTTTTTCGCGAGCAGTCGCGGTTCCATGTACGTTGCGCTGATTACACGTCTGCGCAAAGCCTTTGCAAGTGCGGGCGTGGATTTCGACACTCATGTATGCGTCATTCCCGTACTGGATCGATCGCGCTTTTTTGGCCTCATGCAGAAGAGCACGCTACTTCTTGATACTCTCGGCTTTTCGGGGTTCAACACGGCCCTACAGGGGTTGGAGTGCGGACTGCCGGTGCTCGCCTACGAAGGTAAATTCATGCGCGGGCGCCTGGCCAGCGCAATCATGCGAAAAATGGACATGTCAGAGTTGGTTGCCACTTCGCATCAGGATTTCATTCAGAAGTCGATCGAATTCGCAGCAGATCCGAAGCGTCTCAAAAAGATACGCTCCGCGATCCCAAAGCGGGTCAAGTCATTATTCAGGGACGATTCGTCGATTCGCGCACTCGAAGATTTCCTCGAGACCGAGATTCGTAAGAAACGTGCCGGCTGAAGCTCCCCGTTAGCGCCTGCGTTTGGCCTTTGCAGCGGGTTTCCTCGCCGGCCGGCTCGCACGCTTGGGTGTTGCCCGTTTCGCCGTCGGCTTCGTAGACCGCGCCGGCGTCTTCCCGGCCGGCTTTTCACTTGGCTTTTCTTTGGGTTTGGCGCCTTCGCCGGACCCGCTATCAGACGCCTTAGCTTCGCTGGGCTTGGTCTCACTATCCTTCGATTCACCGACCTTGGCATCCGTTTTAACGTCCGTGCTGGCGGAGTCGCCATCCTTCGCCGCGCCTGCCTCCGGCTTATCGGCCAGGTTTCGCTTGTTGTCCTGATCGCTCTTGAAGTCCGTTTCGTACCATCCCGAGCCCTTCAAACGAAACACGGGCGCGGACATGAGCCGCTGCAGCTGCGACTTGCCGCAGTGCGGACACTTCTTCAGCGGCGGGTCGCTGACCTTTTGCATGGCCTCGACTTCTTCGCCGCAACTCTTGCATTGATACTCGTAAAAAGGCATGTCATCCCTCTGGAAGCAATGGCGCTGCGAAGTATAGCGAACAGATCGCCAACCCCGCAGCGCCGCGATTAATGCAGGCGCTCCTTCTCGAACACCAATGCATCGCGTTTCAATTTGGCGATCACGCGGTCTCCCGCGGCGAAGTCGCCGCGCAGTATCCGCTGTGCCAACGGGTTCTCGATTTGCGCTTGGATGGCACGCTTCAACGGCCTCGCACCATACACGGTATCGAATCCTGCCTCGCCGATCTTGTCGCGCGCATCGTCGTCCAAGCGCAGCGTGATGTCCCGCTCCGCCAGCCGCTGCCGCAAGCGCCCCAATTGGATGTCGACGATGGAGCGAATCTGCTCGCGTCCCAGGGAATGAAACACCACGATCTCATCGACGCGGTTGATGAACTCCGGCCGGAAATGTTGCGTGACCACCTGCATCACCGCATCTTTCATCTTGGCGTAATTCGCCTCGCCGCCGAGCTCTTGGATCACCTGCGACCCTAGATTCGAGGTCATGATCACCACGCAGTTGCGGAAATCCACGGTGCGCCCCTGCCCGTCGGTAAGGCGCCCATCGTCCAATACCTGCAGCAGCACATTGAACACATCGGGATGTGCCTTTTCGATTTCGTCCAACAAAATGACGCAATAAGGACGGCGGCGCACGGCTTCGGTCAAATATCCGCCCTCTTCGTAACCCACGTAGCCCGGGGGCGCGCCGATCAGGCGTGCCACCGAGTGCTTTTCCATGAATTCCGACATATCGATACGAATCAAGGCTTCTTCCGTGTCGAACATGAATTCGGCCAGGGCCTTGCAAAGCTCGGTCTTGCCGACGCCGGTTGGACCCAAGAACATGAACGAACCGCTGGGGCGATTCGGATCGGAAAGTCCGGCACGCGAGCGACGAATGGCATCGGCGACGGCCTTGACGGCTTCCTGCTGCCCCACGACACGCTTGCCTAAAACCTCTTCCATGCGCAGCAGCTTGTCGCGCTCGCCCTCGAGCATGCGCGATACCGGGATCCCGGTCCATTTCGACACAATTTCCGCGACTTCAGCCTCGGTGACCGAGTTGCGAACCAATTGGTTCGGCTTCTGTTCGACTTCCAACGCTTTGGCGAGGCGCGCTTCCAACGCTGGAATGCGCCCATACTGCAGTTCCGACATACGCCCCAAATCCTGGGCGCGGCGCGCGGTGTCCACTTCCTGACGGGCCCGCTCCAACTCCTCCTTGATGTGCGCGGCCCCCTGTACCGTGGCCTTCTCGGCCTTCCAGATCTCCTCGAGGTCCGCGGACTCCTTTTCCAGTGCCTTGAGCGAGTCCTCCAGCGTCTGCAGGCGCTTGCGCGAAGCCTCGTCCGTCTCTTTCTTGAGCGCCTCGCGCTCGATTTTCAGCTGAATGATGCGCCGGTCGAGCTTGTCCAAGACCTCGGGCTTTGAGTCGATTTCCATACGAATCAAAGACCCTGCCTCGTCGATCAAGTCGATGGCCTTATCGGGCAACTGACGATCCGCGATGTAGCGATGCGACAGCGTGGCCGCCGCCACGATGGCTGGATCCGTGATTTCGACGCCGTGGTGCACCTCATAGCGCTCCTTCAAGCCTCGCAGAATCGCGATGGTGTCTTCCACCGAAGGCTCGTCCACCAAAACTTTCTGGAAGCGACGTTCCAGCGCCGCGTCCTTCTCGATGTACTTGCGATACTCATCCAGCGTGGTCGCGCCCACGCAATGCAACTCGCCGCGCGCCAGCGCGGGCTTCAACATATTGCCCGCATCCATGGCACCTTCGGCCTTGCCGGCCCCTACCATGGTGTGCAGCTCATCGATGAACAGGATCACCTGCCCTTCCTGCTTGGCGAGATCGTTGAGCACGGCCTTGAGCCGTTCCTCGAATTCGCCGCGGAATTTGGCGCCCGCGATCAGCGCGCCCATATCGAGCGCCAGAATGCGCTTGTCGCGCAGGCCCTCCGGCACCTCGCCATTGACGATGCGCTGTGCCAGGCCCTCGACGATGGCCGTTTTGCCGACGCCCGGCTCGCCGATGAGCACGGGATTGTTCTTGGTGCGGCGCTGCAGGACTTGGATGGTGCGGCGAATTTCATCGTCGCGGCCGATCACGGGATCGAGCTTGCCCGCGCTCGCGCGCTCGGTAAGGTCGATGCTATATTTCTCGAGCGCCTGACGATTCTCCTCGGCGCCCGCGTCCTCCACCTTGGCGCCGCCGCGAACTTCATCGATGGCTTTCTCCAGCGCGGCTTTGGCCGCGCCGTTCGCCTTGAGGATGCGGCCGAGCTCACCGCGGTCCTCGCACGCGGCCAGCACGAACAGCTCGCTCGATATGAACTGATCCTGACGCTGCTGCGCCAGCTTGTCGGTGACGTTCAGCAATTTATTGAGGTCGTTGCCGAGCAGCACTTCACCGCCGGATCCTTCCACCTTGGGCAGACGATCCAAGGCAGTCGACAGGTTCGAGCGCAGCTTGGCGACTTGCACGCCGGCCTTCTCGAGCAGGGGCCGGGCGGTGCCGCCCTGTTGGTCGAGCAGCGCCGACATCAAATGCACCGGCTCGATGTATTGATTGTCGCGGCCCACGGCCAGAGACTGGGCCTCCGCCAGTGCCTGCTGAAACTTGGTCGTCAGCTTGTCCATGCGCATGGAAATACCCTTAAGATGTCGTTTGCGATGGTCCCGAAATGGGGATCGACAGGCCGCAATTCAACGCTAATCTCGCCAGATGAGGGTCGCCTGACGCCCCGTATTGCCGTCGCGCCGGTGCGAGAAGTACTCATCCGGCGAAGCATACGTGCATTCCCCTCCGCCATAGATGCGGCTGATGCCGAGATTCCCAAGTCGGCGTCGCGCCAATAAGCCTAGGTTCGCCATGAAACGGCCGCGTGAATTCGCCCTGAATGCCTCGTGCGACCCGGCATCCTGTTCCAGGAATGCCTGCCGCACCTCGCCGCCCACTTCGAAATGCTCAGGGCCGATCGCCGGCCCGAGCCATGCCAGCATTCGTTCTGGCGCCACGCCCATGGCGCGAACCGTGGTCTCGATGACTCCTGCGGCAAGCCCGCGCCAACCGGCGTGCGCAGCCCCCACTAGCTCACCCGATTCGGCGGCAAACAGGACCGGCAAGCAATCCGCCGTCAGGATGGCACAGACGCGGCCCGGCTGGCGGGTGAATGCCGCATCCGCCGCTGCGAGTGAACCGCCGGCATCGAGATCCGCCACCGCCACGCCATGCACCTGTACCAACCATCGCGGCTCGGACGGCAGGGCCGCCTGGCGCAGCAGCCGCCCTCTATTTTCAGCTACCGCGGTCGGATCGTCCCCCACATGATCGCCCAGGTTCAACGATGCAAATCGCCCGCCGCTGGCACCGCCGCCGCGATAGGTCGATAAGGCCCTTATCCCCGAGGGCACCGGCCAATCGGCCTCCAGCCAGCCGATGCTCACGCGGTTAGCTCGAGATCGGCTCGCAGGGCCCCAAGCAGGTGACCTAAGTCCGCGGGAACCGAACTTTGCAGCGTCAATCGCTTGCCGCTGCGCGGTTGATCGAAGGACAGGGTCGCGGCATGCAATGCCTGCCGCTTAAAGGCGCTCAGGGCGTCGATCAAGTCGGCGCCGGCACCGCGCGGTCGGCCGAATCGGCCGCCGTACACCGGATCGCCGACGATGGGGTACTTGAGGTGCGATAAGTGCAGCCGGATCTGATGCGTGCGTCCGGTCTCGAGCTTGACCGACAAGTAAGTGTGGGCGCGAAAGCGCTCCAACACACGGTAGTGGGTGACGGCGGCCCGGCCGCTCTCGCGCACGGCCATCCGCAGCCGGTCGCTGCGATGGCGGCCGATAGGTGCATCGATGGTGCCGCCCCCGACCATGACGCCCACGCACACCGCCAGATATTCCCGCGACATGGTGCGCGCCATCAACTGCCGCGACAGCGAGGTCAGCGCCATCTCATTGCGGGCGATGACCAGCAAGCCGCTGGTATCCTTGTCCAGCCGATGGATGAGTCCCGCTCGCGGCAGCCGGGCCAGCGCCGGGTCCAGCGCCAGCAAGCCGTTCTGCAGCGTGTGGCGCGGGTTACCGGCTCCTGGGTGGACCACCAATCCCGCCGGTTTGTCCACCACGAAAACGTCCTTGTCCTGATGCGCCAGATTCAGCGCAATCGCCTCCGGCTGCACCCGAGCTTGCGGCTCGGGCGGACTCATCCGCACCCGGACGCGCACGCCCGCCTCCACCGTGTCGCGCGGTTTGCACGGACGCCGGCCGAGCAGAACGCCACCGGCCTCGATCCAACCCTTGATGCGGGTGCGGGAATGCTCGGGCATCAAGCGCGCCAGTGCGCTGTCCAAGCGCTGCCCAGCCAATTCCGCTGGAATCTCCAGATCGATGATTTGGAACTCTGGGTTCATTCAGGCACTCGAAGCTAGGCGTTGAGGGGAACCCCAGGGTCATCGGGTATACTGCCGCGCTTTCGGGCCCGCCCCACCGGCCCATTGTAAGGAATCGCTTGTGAGACTGCGTGATCTTCTGTGTCCGGGCCGTGCGCTGCTGATCGCCGCCGCCGCGGTGCTGCTCGCTACCGGGTGCCGCAGTCACCGCGCCGATGAGGCCAGATCCGGCCCCGAGGTCATCTACGCCAAGGCGCAAAAGGCGATCCGCAATTCCAGCTACGGCGAGGCCGTCAAGCAGCTGGAGGCGCTGCAGTCACGTTTCCCGTTCAGCGAACCGGCGCGCCAGGCGCAGCTGGATTTGATCTACGCCTACTACAAGAATCGCGAGGTCGATCCGGCCATCGATGCCGCCGACACCTTCATCCGCGAGAATCCCACCAATCCGCGCATCGACTACGCCTACTACATGAAGGGATTGGTGTATTTCGAACGCCAATCGAACTGGCTGGAACGACGCTTCAACGTCGATCTATCGCAGCGTCCACCGATCAATGCCAAGAAATCCTTCGATGCCTTCCAGCAGCTCATCGAGAAGTATCCACACAGCCAATACGACACCGACGCCCGGCAGCGCATGGTGTTTCTGCGCAATCGGTTGGCCGACTTCGAACTGCACGTAGCTCAGTACTACATGCGCCGCGGTGCCTATGTGGGCGCGCTCAATCGCGCCAAATTCTGCGTCGAAAATTACGACGGGTCGCCTGCGGTCAAGGGCTCCATGAAGGTCATGGTCGATGCCTACCGCGCGCTGAAGATGCCCGATCTGGAGGTCAACGCGCAGAAGGTCTACGCGGCGAACTACCCCGCCTCTGCCAGCGATGTGCTCCAAAAGAAGCATTGGTGGGCGATTTTTTAGCGCAATTTGCGTCGGTACTCGCGTTCTCCCTCGCGAGCGGCGCCGGCGCACACCCCGTGAAATCCGTCAGCGCGCCTTGTAACCGCTCGTGATCGGGTAGCGCCAATCGCGTCCGAAGGCTCTACCGCTGACGCGCACGCCCGGTGGCGCTTGGCGTCGCTTGTACTCGTTGCGCTTAACTAGATCTAAAATGCGCCCCACGGTGGCGCGGTCAAAGCCGCGCGCGGTGATCTGATCGACGGAGAGATCCTCTTCGATGAAGGCTTCGAGAATTGGATCGAGCACTTCGTACGGCGGCAGGCTGTCCGTATCCTTCTGCTCGAATCGCAATTCCGCCGTCGGCGGGCGATCGATGACTCGGTCCGGGATGACCTGCGACCGCGCATTGCGCCAGCGGGCCAGTCGATACACGAGCAGCTTGCTGCAGTCCTTGATGGGCGCGAAACCACCCGCCATGTCGCCATACAGGGTGGCGTAGCCCACGGCCATTTCGCTTTTATTGCCCGTGGTGAGCAGCATCCTGCCCGTTTTGTTCGATATGCCCATGAGCAACACGCCGCGACAGCGCGACTGAATGTTCTCTTCCGCCGTATCGGGCGGTCGGCCGGCAAATTCGGTCTTAAGTGCAGCCAATGTCGCCTCGAACATACCTTCGATGGAGATTTCGCTATGCTTGACGTGCAGATTCCGCGCCTGCAGAGCTGCATCGTCCTTACTCATCTGCGAGGTATAGCGCGACGGCATGGCCACGGAATGCACGCGGTGCGCGCCCAACGCGTCCACCGCAATGCACAGGACCAGCGCCGAATCGATGCCTCCCGACAACCCCATCACCACGCCCGGGAAGCGATGCTTGTCCACATAGTCGCGGGTGCCCTGCACCAGGGCGCCGTACACGCTTTCTTCCTGACTCTGCAGCGGCACGATGCTCGCCGGCACGGGATGGACCTTGCCCGCGGCATCCACCTCGAGGTCGACGACGTACAAATCCTCGGTGAACGCCGGTACGCGCTGCGTGACCGCACCGCTTGCGTCCATGACAAAGGAGTTGCCGTCGAACATCAGTTCATCCTGGCCGCCCATTAGGTTCAGGAACACCGACGGCAGACCGGTTTCATTGACGCGCTGGGCCACTACCTGCTGCTCGCGTTGACTTTGCTTACCCACCTCGTACGGCGAGGCATTGATGATCAGCAGGATTTGCGCGCCTGAGAGTTGCGCTTGCTTGGCGGGCTGCGCCTCCCAGACATCCTCGCATACCAGAACACCGGCCTTGACACCTTTCACCTCGACGATGGTGGCTTCGGTCCCCGGCGTAAAATAGCGTTTCTCATCGAACACGCGATAGTTCGGCAGGCAAGCCTTGCGATGATTGGCCAGCACCGCGCCATCGCGAATCACGATGGCCGAATTGTAAATGCACGAGTCGACGTACTCCGGATATCCGGTGATGAGCACGATACCGCGCACTTCCTTCTTTAGCCTCTCGAGCGAACGCGCGACTTGTAGACGCATGCCGGAATGGAACAGCAGATCCTCGGGCGGGTAGCCGGAAACCGCGAGTTCCGGCAGCATCACCAAATCCGCGCGATAGCGATCGCGGGCCTCGTTGGCGGCCGCGACGATGCGCGAGGTATTGCCATCGACATCGCCGACGACCAAATTAAGCTGCGCCATGACACAACGCAGCTGCCGCGGATTACTCAATGCCGTCCCCTACTTCGGACGCCGCGCTGCGCCGCGCTTGGCTGTAACCTTCGATTTGACCGTCTTTGACTTGACCGCCTTCGTTTTGGACGCCTTCACCCCGACCGCCTTTTTGGTCGCCGCTACGGGCTTTTTGCTTGGCGCCTTGGTGCGCTTCGACCCAAGTTTAGACGCCAAACGCGCAGCGATCGACGAGCCCAGGTCTGCCGGCGAGCGCACCGTCGTTATGCCGGCCGCTTCCAGGGCCTCGAACTTGGCCGCCGCCGTGCCCTTGCCGCCGGCGACGATGGCGCCGGCATGGCCCATGCGCTTGCCCGGCGGTGCCGCCATCCCCGCGATGTAGGCCACGACGGGTTTGCTGACGTTCTTGCGAATGTAGGCGGCGGCGGCCTCTTCGTCGCTGCCGCCGATTTCGCCCACCATCACGATGCCTTCCGTCTGGGCGTCGCCTTCGAACAGCTCCAGCACGTCGATGAAATTCATGCCGCGCACCGGATCTCCGCCGATGCCGACGCAGGTACTCTGCCCCAAGCCATTGTTGGTTGTCTGAAACACAGCCTCATAGGTAAGGGTGCCCGAGCGGGACACAATGCCCACACGACCCTTCTTGTGGATGAACCCCGGCATGATGCCAATCTTGCATTCTCCCGGCGTGATGATCCCGGGGCAATTGGGTCCTATGAGCCGGGTCTTGTAGCTGGACAATGTGGCCTTCACGGTCACCATGTCATTGACCGGGATGCCCTCGGTAATGCACACGATGAGCTCGATTCCGGCATCCGCTGCCTCGAGAATCGCGTCGGCCGCGAAAGGCGCCGGCACGTAAATCATGCTGACGGTAGCACCGGTCTTCGCCACCGCTTCCTGGGCGGTATCGAATACCGGTAATCCCAAGTGCTTCTCGCCGCCCCGTCCCGGGGTAACGCCGCCCACCAGTTTGGTGCCGTATGCGAGGCACTGCTCCGAATGGAAACTGCCCTGCTTGCCGGTAAAACCCTGACAAATGACCTTGGTGCTCTTGTTGACCAAAACGCTCATCGTTGCGCTCCCGCCAGGCTCACGGCTTTGACGGCCGCATCGGTTAAATCACTCGCCGCGGTGATGGCAAGACCGCTGCTTGCCAAAAGTTCCCGTGCCAGCGGCGCGTTGGTGCCCTCGAGCCGAACGATCACGGGAATGCTCACGCCGACTTCCTTGACCGCCGCGATGATGCCCTCGGCGATCATGTCGCAGCGGACGATGCCGCCGAAAATATTGATAAGTATGGCGGTGACCCTGCTGTTCGATAGGATCAATTTGAAGGCCGCGGAAACGCGTTCCTTGGTGGCGCCGCCTCCCACATCCAGAAAGTTGGCGGGCTTGCCGCCGTGCAGCTGAATCAAATCCATGGTCGCCATGGCAAGGCCGGCGCCATTGACCATGCAGGCGATATTACCGTCGAGCGACACGTAATTTAGGTCATGTTCAGCGGCCTTGCGCTCCATGGGATCCTCTTGCGAGGCATCGCGCCAGGCCGCGAGGTCCTTGTGCCGAAATAGTGCGTTGTCCTCGATGTTGATTTTGGCGTCCAGAGCGAGCAAGTCGCCCGCATCCGTGACGATGAGAGGATTGACCTCCACAAGGCTCGCGTCGCGGTCCAAATATAACTTGTAAATGGAATGCGCAATCTTGCCAAACTGCGCCACCTGCACGCCGCTGAAGCCTAAACCGAACGCCAACTGGCGGCATTGAAAATCCTCGAGTCCGGCGGTGGGGTGCACGTTGACGCGAATGATCTTCTCGGGGGTGTGTACGGCGACCTCTTCGATATCCATGCCGCCAGCCGCCGAGGCGACGAAGGCCAGGCGCCCGGCTTCCCTGTTGAGAACGAGACTCAAGTAGATCTCGCGGGCAATCTTTGAACCCTCCTCCACATACACCTGGTGTATCGGCAACCCTTGAGGCCCGGTCTGGTGCGTAACCAGCGTCGTGCCCAGCATGGCCTTGGTCGCGTTTCTGACTGAGTCGAGGTCCTTGACCACCTTGACGCCGCCCGCCTTGCCGCGTCCGCCGGCGTGCACCTGTGCCTTCACCACCCACAAGGAACCACCCAATTTCTCGGCGGCCGCCACAGCCTCCTCGGGAGAATTCGCCACCTCTCCTTTCGGAATTGGAATCGCGTATTGAGCAAAAAGCTCCTTTGACTGGTATTCGTGCAAATTCATGATGGTCCTTAAGTTCGATCAGTTCGCGTAAGGCGCACTATTCTGAATTAAGCTCATGGGCAGCGCAAAGCCGCCGGGATGTACACGTCGAACGGCCAACTCGACCGCAGGATCGTCTTCGGCGATCCTAAGCGCTTGGAGGAAATTAAGGGCTCGTGCAAATTCGCCACGCCGTTTTGCGCGTTGCATATCGGATCAAGAAACACGGGATTGAATGGGTGTGGGCTGAATTTGCCGAGTAGTCATGCAAGGAGTGTGATCGCTCTCGCAAAATTCCTGAACTCCACATTTCTTAGCGACATATCTTAACGTTTCCGGGACAATCATTTGGTATTTTTGGCCTACAGACGTCCTAGCGGAACGATTCAAATGCCATGGAACGCATTCGGTGTCGACAGACGAAGATTTTTCGATTACCTGGTGAATCGATTGATAGTTGTGACTCTTGAAAGCCCGACTGACCGCGGGGTGAACTTGGTTTCGGGGCGCCGGGGGCGCGCGGGCCAAACTCAAGCCAGCTTTGGCGTGGAAGTCAAGCGATGATACGCGAGTGGTTCAGAGCGCGCGCAGCTGTCAAGATTGGAACCGCGTTGGCCGACCAATTTGCCCTGCAGAAAGTGTCCGTCTCAGCCACCGACGGAGAAAAGGCACTGCGGCAGATCCTCCAGCAGGCCGACCCCGAAATTCATACTCTGCGAGCGAACGTCGACAAGAGAGCAAAATTGGCGGATTCCTTCAAATGGAGATTGCTCGAGAAGGGCGTTCAACGAGTGATAGCCGATGAGGTGACCCAGAGATTGGTAGTGCATCTCTCTCTGAATCAACGCAGCCCGGGGTCCGGCCACAACTCGGTTGCCTCACCGGCGGACAGGTCCAACTCTAACGAGCGCCAATATCTATTTACGCAGGGCAATAAATGCTTTGCTCAGGGCGCTTATGCCCAAGCGCTCGACTTATATCAGGATTTGGTCGCGCTTGATCCGCGTCATGCCGATGCGCTCAACAATCTTGGGGCGGCTCTTTGCAAGCTTGGCCGCTATAAGGAAGCCGAGGATTATTTTCGCCAGGCAATCGGGATAAATCCGAATTATCCCGAGGCACATAACAATCTTGGGAATGTGCTTCGATGGAGGGGACGCATCGCGGAAGCCGAAATTCCGCTGCGACGCGCTCTCAAGTTGAAGCCAGACTATGTGGATGCCCGCAGTAGTCTCGGCTTGACCCTCGTGCTGCTTGGCCGCTTGCGCGATGCCAAGGGCCGCTTTGCTAAAGTGCTGAAATCCGCGCCTGGTCACGCCGATGCATTGTTAGGCTTGGGACAAGTCGCCAGCATGGAGGGCCGATTCGACGAAGCGCAGACCCTGTTCAATCGCGTGCTTGAAATCAATCCGAGAATGCCGGGTGCCTTGGCAGCCCTGGCCGGCGTCCGAAAGATGACTTCCCGTGACGGCGCCTGGCTGGCGGCCGCGGAGGAGATGGCTGCGAAGGGGATCGCGCCCTTGGAGGAGGCCGATCTGCGTTTCGCCATTGGAAAGTATCACGATGATGTACGGGACTTCGCGCGAGCGTTTCAGAGTTACAAACGCGCCAACGAGTTACAGAAAGCGAACGCCGAAAACTACGATCGAAAGGCGAGAACGCATTTTGTGGATGACCTGATCCGCGTATATTCGCGGCACACGCTCTCTAGTATCGAGGGAGGTGCGTCTGCCTCCATGAAGCCAGTCTTTGTGGTCGGCATGATGCGTTCCGGCACATCGCTTGCCGAGCAAATCATCTCTTCGCATTCCGCGGCGAAAGGAGCGGGTGAGCTGGGATTTTGGAGCGATGCAGTGCACCAATACGAAGCCGTCATCAAGCAAGGACCGCTCGGCGAGCCGACCAGGAAAAAACTCGCTGAAGCATATCTTCGCTCTCTGGCGAGCCATTCCGTCGATGCACTGCGTATTGTCGATAAGGCGCCCGTGAACTCCGACTATCTCGGCATAATTCACTCGGCTTTCCCGAATGCTCGGATTGTCTATATGCGGCGTGACCCAATCGACACTTGCCTGTCAATTTATTTCCAGCAGTTCTCTCCATCCATGAATTTCACCATGGATTTGTCCGACTTGGCGCACTACTACCGGGAGCATCAGCGCCTCATTGCGCACTGGCGCACTGTACTGCCGCCGGGAACGATTCTGGATGTGCCTTACGAGAGGCTGATTGCAGACCAGGAGGGTTGGACGCACAAGATCCTGGATTTCCTCGGTCTCGAATGGGATGAGCGGTGCATGGACTTCCATAAGACCGAACGTCCAGTCGTGACTGCCAGCCATTGGCAGGTGCGACAGAGGATTTACAAGGATTCCGCCGGACGATGGCGCAACTATGAGAAATTCCTCGGCCCGCTGCGAGAGTTGAGGAACTTGGATACATGAATTCGAGAGCGGGTACAGCGAGAACTGAATTTTCCGCCTGATGAAATGCCCCTCGGTGCCCATCTGACCGCATAAGGCGCGCTATTCTGAATTAAGCTTAAGAACAGCGCAAAGCCGCCGGCACTTGAGAACACCTTGATTCGCGACTCAGACCGTACGACCGACGCCAAGCCCGCCCTGAATTGGCGCGTGCTGGCGGTCCTGAACCTATACCGGGTGCTCGTACCGCTGATGCTGGGCGGGCTCTACTTGCTCGGCGGTGCCAAGGGCATTTATCTCGAGTCCCAGGACCTGTTCTTCGGCTCGATCGTGTTCTACATCTGTTTCGGCCTGCTCAATGTCATTTTAGTGCGGCGGCGCTTGGGCGGCGTCAACCTGCAGCTGACGCTGCAGGGGTCGCTCGACATACTCATTTTGACCCTCCTCTTGCACACCTTTGGCGGCGTGCCCAGCGGCTTAGGGTTGCTTTTTCTGCTCCCTGTCGGCGGTCTCGCCTTTCTGCTGGGACCGCGGGCAGCGATCTTCCTGGCCGCGGTGGCGACACTGGCCATACTCGGGGACACGATTTGGCAACAAATCGCGGGCCATCTAGATAGCGCGTGGTACGCGACTGCTGGGCTGTTGGGGATTGTCCTGTTCGCACTTGCTGCCGCCTCGAGCTTTGCCGCCACACGCTTGCGCGAAACCGATGCTTTGGTTCGCCAAAAGGACGTGGACTTGGCGAATCTTGCGGATCTGTCGCAGTACATCGTGCAGCACCTACGTGAAAGCATATTGGTCGTGGATGCCGCCGATCGCATTCGGCTCATCAACGAGTCCGCCGCGGAGATATTGGGAGACGATCATGCGGTTCCGGCCGCTCTGGTTGGGGAAGTGGCGCCGCGCCTCTTGTATTCGCTGACCACGTGGCGGCGCAGCGAACGCGAAGACAACACGCCGCCGAGTTTCGTCGCTGCGGATGGCGCGCGGCTCATCCAGCCGCACTTCGCGCCGCTCGGCAGCACGGCGCCAGGCCCCACGCTGATTTTCCTGGAAGACACCAGCTTGATGGCGGAACGGGTTCAGCAAGGCAAGCTCGCCGCGCTCGGCCGGCTCTCCGCCAGCATCGCGCACGAGATCCGCAATCCCGTGGGTGCCATGAGTCATGCGGGTCAGTTGCTGGCCGAAAGTCCCAACATCGGCGTCGATGAGCGCCGTCTAACAGACATCATTCGGAACAACTCCGAGCGCGTCAGCACGATCATCAATAATGTTCTGCAACTGTCGCGCCGCGAGGCCACGAAGCCGTCGCGTCTGAATCTCGGCGATTGGTTCGAGGATTTCCTGGCCGAATTCTGCGAGACTATGCAGATTCAAGAATCCCAGATTGGCATGCGCGAGGATTCAGTCAGCTTGGAGGTCCGTTTCGACCCAAGCCATCTGCACCAAGTCGTCTGGAATCTTTGCGAGAATTCGCTCAAGTACGGCGAAAGCCGTGCGGGGATCAGCTTGGAAATTAGAGTTGGC
>Ga0116129_1000250_pt1 | contig 37850 bp, 22 predicted proteins | sample June2015DPH_17_2_FD_89732 | JGI IMG/M metagenome (GOLD analysis project Ga0116129, IMG submission 89732) | Peatland microbial communities from SPRUCE experiment site at the Marcell Experimental Forest, Minnesota, USA - June2015DPH_17_10 | ecosystem: Environmental > Terrestrial > Soil > Wetlands...
GGACGCGTCATCGGCACCCGCGGCGACTCCAACGACAAGGCCAATACGGCTACGACTCCGATCGCCGAGTACTACGGCGTGATGATGGCCCAGGACACCGGCGTGGAGGTGCTGAACGGCCCCACGGCGATGTTCCGCGCGTATTCCGAAGAACGCCGCGACCGCGCGCCCATCATCGAAACCGAAGACTACCGCAACGAAGGCGCTCGCCGCATGTGGGACGACTTCTCGCCACCGTACTATATGGCCAAGAAGGGCCCCAACGACACCTGGAAGCGCGACGGCTATCTCTATACCTCGGAGAGCTTCGCCCTGGACGGTGTCAAGCAGTACTGGAAGTACTGGATCAACCGCATCTCCAACACTGACCCGGCGCACGCGCGATGGTCCGGCTACTGCTCGATTTACTTCACCGATGAGGATGCCGATGGACGTCAGGACTCGAGCGAAGTCTCGCGCGTCAGCGGCAAGGTGGACGCGATGCGCCTGCCCAAAGAGATCTACTACGCGTATCGCGTGATCCAGAGCGAGCAGCCCGATCTGCACATCCTCGGTCACTGGACCTATCCGGCAACGCAGCCCGACGGATCCAAGACCGCGAAAACCATCTACGTCATCGCGAATACTGAATCCGTGGAGCTGATCCTCAACGGCAAGTCGCTAGGCGTGAATTCGAATCCGGACAACAACTGGATCTTTTCTTTCCCTAACGTCGAGTTCGCTCCGGGTAGCCTGAAGGCGATCGGAAAGAACGGGGCGAAGATTGCGGCGCAACAGGAGTTGACTACCGCAGGCGCGCCGGCAACGATTCGTCTGACGCCAATCCTAGGACCGAAGGGATTGCAGGCCGACGGCGAAGACGTTGCCCTCATCGACTTTGAAGTTGTCGACGCCAAGGGCCAGCGTTGCCCTACCGATGACGCTCGTATCGATTTCACATGCGACGGTCCGGCGATTTGGCGAGGCGGATACAACAGCGGCAAGACTGATTCGACCAACAACCTGTATCTGAATACCGAGCTCGGCATCAACCGCGTTGCTGTGCGCTCAACTCTTAAAGCTGGGACGATTACAGTTACCGCCAAGCGGGATGGCTTGAAGTCTGCGCAGGTACAGATTGTGCCCAAAGGTGTAGTCATAACCGACGGTATCGCTACCTTCCGCTCCCCTCAACTCCAGGTAGCGGGAAGAATGATAGGAAAACTGCCCATTTGAACCTTTCAAAGATGGTTGAGGAATCAGCGAAGCAAATATGCGGGTGCGCCGGGCAATGGCCTAAATACGACGCTACGAGCGCGGCTCGAGCCTGATCACCTCCAACTTGTAATGCGGTGCACCGCATTATGCAGAGCATTTTTAGCCCGGCGGCGCGGCGGCATCCCCTTGGCGAAAGCCGGAGATGCTCGCGGCCGCGCCGGCGGGATAAAAATGCTCTGCTTTATGTGTTCGAGCACATAAGGTGCGGCGAATCCGCTTGCCCGGTTCGACGAGCGAGCAGGGCGGCGGCGAAGAGCGCAAGAAGAGAGCGCGGGAGGGACAACACTATCATGCGGAACACCCTAGTGCATGGGGAGCGCTTCTGTCTCTTCCAATGGGAAACTATTTCAAATGCTCTGGTATAGTTTGGACGCGGTAAAAGGAGATGCTTCAATGCGGCTTGGCGTTCCCGTGACGTGCGTGGCTGTTGTGGCGACGGCGGCGCTTTCGGTGGCAGCGGCAAAGACGAACCCGCGGCCATGGCAGAAGCTGAACCTGCCGACTGTGGCGCAGGTGCGCGGAGTGTTGGCGGACCCTCCTCCGGAGTATGGACCGGAGCCCTACTACGGGCTGAATGGGCCAGCGACGATCGAGACGGTACAGCGCGATCTAGACACGATGAAGTCGCTGGGGTTTCATGCGGTGACTGTGCAGTGTGGCTATGGCAGCTACAGGAGGTATCTTTCGCCGGAGTGGTTCGCGTTCTTCAAGCAGTTCGTGGCCGAGGCGAAGAAGCGCGATATGCGCGTGTGGATTGTGGACGACGCGGGTTATCCCAGCGGGTTTGCGGGGGGGAAGTTTACGAGCGAGCATCCAGAGCTGCGGATGCAGGCGTTGGTGGTGACAAAAAAGGTAGCGCTGAGCGCAGCGGCGCGGTTTGATGAGAGTGTGACGCCGGATACGGTAGCGGTGACAGCGGTGCGGGCGGGCGATGGGAGGACAGTGCAGGTGCCGGTGAAGGATGGGCGTGCAACGTGGACGGCGACGGACGGAGAGTGGACAGTGTATGTGGTGGAGCATGCGTTTCGCACTTCGCCAACGCGGTCGGACACGAACCCGAAGCGCGTGAAGGACAGCGAGCAGTCGTTGGAGGACTATCTCGATCCGGCGGCGACGGCGAAGTATCTCGCGTTTACGCATGAGGCCTACAAGAAGGCTGTGGGCGATGAGTTTGGCAAGACGATCATGGGGTTCCGCGGAGATGAGCCCGACTTTTCGATCAGTGGGCTGCCATGGACACCGAAGCTGTTTGCCAAGTTTGAGGCGATGAAGGGCTACGATGTGCGGCCATATGTTGCGGTATTTTTGCAGGGACGCGATGCTGTGCTGACGCCTGAGCAGCTTCGCGCGCGCGCGGACTACTACGATGTGTTTGCGGATATGTTTCGCGATGGCTTCTTCAAACCGCAAGGGGTTTGGTGCGCGGCGAACGGGCTTGAGTACCAGGTGCACCTGAATCACGAAGAGATGCAGATGCAGCTTGCGCACAGTGAGGGCGACTTCTTTCGCGATATGCAGTTTGTGGAGGTGCCGGGGATCGATTCGATCTGGCACCAGATTTGGACGGATACGGTGTCGGACTTTCCGCGGTTCGCGTCGTCGGCTGCACATGTGTATGGGCATCCGCGAGCGTTTACGGAGAGCTTTGCGGCGTATAGGCCGGCTCCTGATGTGGCGATGGCGCGGTACATCCTGAACGAGCAATTTGTGCGCGGAGTGAACCTGGTGGAGACGATGTACTTTGCGGCGTCGAGTACGCCGGGGGGCGGTGGCCCAAGTGCGCTGATGCGCGATGCGGGCTGGCCGGCGCTAATGCAGTACACGAGCCGGATGAGCTACCTGATGAGCCGTGGACGGCCGGCGACGGAGGTGGCATTGCTGCTGCCGGCCGAGTCGTTGTGGATGGGCGACAAAAAGGCGGATGACACGTTCGTGTCTGCGGAGCGGCTGCTCGGGCAGCTGCAGGTGGAGTTCGACATTGTGGGCGAGGATGCAATTGGATCGCAGCTGACGACGACGCCGGGAGCATTTGTGAGTGGGAGCGGGAACCGCTACAAGACGGTGATTGTACCGAACGCTGAATTTCTTCCGGATTCTGTGGTGGCGCGGCTGCGAACGTTTGCTGCGAGCGGTGGCAAGGTCTTGATTCTGGGTTCGGCGCCAGAGTTTGTGGGCGGGCGGAATGATCTGCATTCGCGGAAGGTGACTGCAGAGGATTTTTCATGGGCAACGGTGATCTCTGGGGATCTGCCGGTGACGCCGACACCGCCGGCTCAGCCACCGCGGTCGGCGCCAGAGGCTATGGTGGTGCCGCCGGGATACCTTGAGGCACTGAAGCGTGAGCTGCCGGTAAGCGATGTCGCTTTGGAGACGCCGAACACGGGAGTGCGCGTGATGACGCGGCGGCTGAAGGATGCAAGACTAGTGCTGCTGTTCAATGAGTCGAGCGCGGCTCTGAATGACAGGCTGCTGGTGGGCGACGTGGCAGGCGCGGAGGAGTGGAACCCGCAGAGTGGTAACAGCGCAGCCGTTAAGACGGTGCAAGCAGGCGGCAAGACAGCGGTGCCGCTGTCGCTGGCGCCGTACGCGACCGAGTTGCTGGTGCTACGCTGAAGGCCGATACACGGCCGGGTCGTCCACCTTAATTCCGATATCTGGGCCATGACCACGATGCTCTAGGGTGACCCATGCTGGGCAGAACACCATCGGCCAGCATGGTCCTCAACGTCGATCCAGAGTTCCGGAAGCGGCTTGTGTTAACCCTCCCAAAACTTCTGCGCTTCCATTGCCTGCGGCTCGCTCGCCAATTACGGGGCGACCGGCGGGATTTGAGCGTCTACCCTTCCGCTCTCGGACAAAGTAGGATAGGGGTTACTGCCGTCGTTGAGCTCCAGGCGGACATGGTCCCATACCACGCTGGTGGTGAGGTCGCCGGCCGGCACCGTGAAGGTGACGGAGTTCTCGCCGGCCTTCAGCAGGGAGGCATCGAACTTCTGCGCATCCTTGTACCAGACGCCCATATCAGTGTTGTAGCGCAGAGCATTGGTGGCAACCGGATGAAGAGTCCCAACGGTCTGACCGTTGACACCGATGATGAGACCGCCTGGTGGATTCGAGCCGGGATAGCCTGAATTGCCTCCGGCGGGCTGCCCCCTTCTCCCCATGGCCGAACCGCCGTCGTCGGCGCCCGCCAGCGCGATGCGCACTATGGCCACCCCTTCGAATCCCGCGGCATGGTGAATTTCACTGTCCAGGTAGTAGAGCGGCCCTGGCCCCATTCAGGCCACATATCCTGAATGCCTGTGGGGATGTTGACCCAGCCTAAGCGTTGGTTGTAGGGGTCCTTGGCGGCAGAATTGAGCCAAGCAGTAGTGGTCGAGTGAGGCACCTCCTCGAAAAACCAATTTCCGCGATAGTCGCTCTTACCAATGGTGTAGGTGATGCGGGGAAGAGACCGCTGTAACGCAAGGGCCAGCCCCATAGCCAGTAGTTGGCCCCATCGGCTTTGAAGAACTTGTCGCCGGTGTGATCAGGGTAGCCGATCTCCCAGATTTGCTTCCCGTATTGGACAGGTTGCCAGTCGAGTTTGCCCAGATCGATCTTTCTGCCCGCTTCAACCGTGATGTCGGCCATGGCGTATTCACCGAGCACTCCGTCGGCAAAGGCATGTAGCGTGTAGGTTCCCGGCCGCACGTTAGCAATGGTGAATCTGCCGTCCGCGCTGCCTTCGGTCCAGAACTGATAGTAGTTACCGTCATGCGGCCAGGTGACGATGGGACCGTTTCCCGCGCGAAGCGCATAGCTGCTGTTCGAGCCCTGAAGGTTCGCGTGTGTGAGCCCACCGTTCAGATTGGGGAGAGTCCTGGATGCTGCCTGAGGATCGTTGAGCACAATTGTTCCGGTGACGGTGGCGCGCTCCGCTTTGTGAGGGTAATCCATGCCTTCCACCCAGTTGTACGGCCAGGCAGCGCGTATCGACTTCTGGACCGCGTCGTTCCATAGAACGAGGCTGTCGGCGCGCCATTCCGCGGGCACGGCAGGCATGCCGCTTCCGGAGGTGGCCTGCGGCTTATCCAGTTCCGCCTGAGATGGATTCTCGGGGGTGGTCCAGCGCATTGAAGTAGACGAAGATCGGACCGACAACCCGGGTCCATTCCACTCCCTCAAGAACCTCGGTGTTGTCGCCCCGGCGTAGTGCCCGGAGCTCCAATAGTCGAGCAGGATCGGTTGCAGAGACGGCGATCCGGGAGCCGAGAGGTTAGCGACGAGATCCTGAGTTCGCTATTCCGGCTTGTCCGGGCTGCCACCGATGTACTCATTGGACGGATTGATGAAATAGACGCCGATGTGGTCCTTGGTGCTGGACCAGCCCAGGCGGTGAGCTTGTACACCATAGGCTCGTCCCTTAGCGTTCATCGCGGCCGCACCGGAGATCGCCAGAAAACGTCGCCGGGTCAAAGCTTCAAAGTAGGTTATGTACGTGCGTATTCCCTATGCAAGCAGGCCCGGCTCAGACTTTGAGCCGGGCAGCCGTGATCTTGCAGAAGCCCAGTGGCCTCGACTAGAAGTCAATTCGAGCGACCAGTTGCAGGTCTCGATTCCGAAAGCAGATCCAGCTGCGTTCTCGCTAACCCGTGCGTGGCAGCCGTTTAGCTACGGGAGAATGGCGTCTGGAGCCGCACGGCTTAAGAGCACCCTGATGTCTGAAGACTTGTTGAACGAGAACGCACGCGGCTGCGTGGGAGCGGTGATGAAGCAGAAGTCGGCGCGGTGAACGTCGTCTGTGTAAATCGCGGGGCGGAGGTCGAGTGCCTTGGGCTGGACCTCAACGTGGCTCATCTCCAACCTGTTCACGTGGCGGAAGTAGAAGCCGTAAGCGGGAAGCGTACCGAACATCCCCGGCTCGGGGTAGGCGTCTTCCTTTTCGGGGACCTGGATCTGTGCCAACTCCGCAGCGCCTCCGCCGACGTTTTCGACGTAGATGTCCGAGAATTTGAGGTCCTCAACCGGGTAGCCAGGAATACCGGTGATGTTGGAGCCGAACTTTGCGGCCGTGTTGGAGCTCGTGATGTTGGAGATCAGGACGCGGCGCAGCGTGCCGACGACCGTCGACTGATCTCCCGTGCCCTTCGGTCCACGCAGGCGAGAGCCAAGGCGGAGGAAGATGGGACACGAGATGATGTCGCGCATGGTGATATTGGTGACCGCGATGTCCTCGAGGAGAGCGCCGTCGACGGTCTCCAGCGCGAGCCCCTGGCAGCCCTCAAAGACGCAGTTTGAGATGGTGATGTTCTTGAAACCGCCATTGGACTCAGTGCCGCATTTGATCCGCCCGGTGCCGCCCACTTTGCCGTGGTCCTGCTCAGATCCGTCGAACTTCTTGAAGGTGCCATCAAGTACAGTGCCGAGGCGATATGCGCCGGTGATGTAGCAGTTCGTAATCGTGAGGTTCTCGGTGGCGCGGTTGTAGCCGAGAGCGAAGCTCGATTTGGGGCAGATGCCGTCATCCCACGGAGAGTTGACGGTGCAATCGGATACACGGATATTCTTGCAGCAGTCGATGTCCATCCCGTCGCGGTCTGTGTCAATCTTCAGGTTATCGATGATGAGGTTGTCCACGCCAGTAAGCAGAAGGCCGAAGTGGCCGCCCTTGAGAATGGAGAAGTTGCGCAGCTCAACGTTGTAGCAGTTCTTGAGGGCAATGGCTTTGTTCCCCACCCCGGCCTGCTCCGCCTGATACATGGGATAGTTGCCGCGCACCATGCGGGCGGGATTAAACGGCCGTGGGGGCGGAGCACTGGGAGCGGCTGCGGGCCGTTCGGGTCCGAAGCCGCGACCGGTTGCGCCTGCCGAAGCGGGTGGGCGGCCGGGACCGGCGCCGAAGCTGAGGCCCTTGCCATAGATAAGCCCCGGGCCGGTGATGGAGAAGTCGTGGATGTCTTCTCCCCAGATCAGGGAGTTATGCCAATGATTGTGCCCGTAATCCTGGTACGCGTCATAGGTGGTATTCGGCTCGGCGGGATCATACGTCCCGCCGTTATAGCCGCTGCTCTGTCTCGGAAGAGGTGATTCGGCCGCCACAATCGTGCAGCCCTGGGATAGATAAAGGTTCACATGGCTCTTCAAGTGGATGGAGAAGCAGATGTAATTGCCGGCAGGAAACAGAACTGTGCCGCCACCCGCGGCCGCTGCGGTCTCGATTGTCCTGTTGATCGCTTGCGTATCGAGCGTCTTGCCGTCGCCCGTGGCCCCAAAGGTGCGAACGTCGAAGACACCCACGCCCGAGGACGGCGTGAGGACCTTTGTTGGCGAACCGAGAGCCGGTATGGTGGCGGCAAACACGAAGGGGGACAGCCTCAGGAGTTCACGGCGGCGAAAGTCGGTAGTTTCCATAGGAACATAATGTTAGCAAAGAAATTTGTCGGCGGCGTGCCCCCGGCCAAGATTTCTATCCTGTTTCTGTAATCCCTGGAAAGCGGCTCCCGTTTGGCAGGAAGATGGCCCGCTGCGTTGTTCAGGAGCACGCAAGAGACATGCCGAAATTCAAAGGTTTAGCCCGACGGCATTGTAATTCCACCGCCCGTCGTGATCACTAAAGGCATTCGCCCGCTGCTGGAAGAAATACCGTGCGCCCCGTTGCGGTACTCGCCTGGGAACAGCGAGTTCGCCATAACGCAACGGAGGCGAGTTCTCAATCGGACCCTTTATGGTCCGATAAGCTCGTTCCATGTGGGCGCGGCGATCGGCGATTGTGGGAATGCTTGTCTGGAACGCAATAGTAATCTGCCGTAGGGCTTCGGATCCACTGATTTTCAAACTGACCCACTACCAAGCCCAAGCCATGCCATTCAACTGCAAAGCAACGCGGCTGGCGTATAATCCCCGGCGTATGTCGACACGCGGAATTTCCCTTGCTATCCTGCTGGTTGCTCTGACCGAGTATGCCACGGCAGCGCAGCCCTCCGACGGCACCCCTTATCTGGATAGGTCAGACCCTATTCCCCATCTTGTGGTAGACGGAAAGCCGTTCCTTATCCTGGGCGGCGAGTTGCGCAACTCAAGCACGTCCAGCCTGGACTATATGAAGCCGATATGGCCGAGGATGGCTGCCGAACGTTTCAACACGCTGCTGGCGGCCGCAACATGGCAGCAGATTGAACCGCAGGAGGGTAAATTCGACTTCTCCTATGTGGATGCGACGATAGCGGGCGCTCAGGAGAGTCACCTGCACCTGATAATCCTGTGGTTCGGAAGCTGGAAGAATGGGACGTCTACCTATCCGCCTGCGTGGGTCAAGGCGGATAGGAGGCGGTTTCCGCGGGTTCAGGACCAGCAAGGGACAAATCTGGAAACTCTCTCGGCCTTCAGCAACGCGAATCGCGATGCGGATGCGAGGGCGTTCGCGGCGTTGATGAAGCACATCAAGGAAGTGGATGGAACCAAGCACACGGTGCTGATGATGCAGGTGGAGAACGAGTCCGGCATTCTGGGGCCGGGGCGCGACTACTCGGCGGAAGCAGAAGCAGCGTGGAAGAGGCCGGTGCCGGACCCGCTGCTTGCGTTTCTCGCGAAGAATAAGGAGCGCCTGCAGCCGGAGTTTCTGGATATATGGGGCAGAACCGGATTCCGCACGAAGGGTACGTGGGGCGAGGTCTTCGGCGATTCGCAACGGGCGCAAGAGATATTCGAGGCATGGCAATATTCGCAATACATCGATACCGTGGCAGCTGCGGGCAAAGCCAAATATCCGATCCCGATGTACGTGAACACCTGGATTACGCAATACACCGGCGAGCCCGGTGGTGAGCATCCGAGCGGTGGCGCAGTGTCGCGTGTACTGGATGTGTGGCTTGCAGGGATTTCGCACATCGATCTGCTTGCGCCGGATATCTACCTTCCCGATCTGCGCGGAGTGTTGGCTGCCTACGACCATCTAGGCAATCCGCTGTTCATTCCGGAGACGCGGGGCGGTGAGGCGGGCGGTGCGAACGCGCTGTATGCCTTCGGCCAAGGGGTCTTCGGGTTTTCACCGTTTGCCGTCGATCAAAGTGGCGACAACGGGCCGTTGAGCGCTTCGTACGCCGTTTTGAATCAGCTCATGCCGCTGTTGACCAGCATCGAAAAGTCAAAGATGACGAGCGTGGTGCGACAGGCGGGTGACAGCATGGCCGCGGTGGAACTTGGAGGATATCTGCTGCGCATTCAGTATCAGCAGGGGCAAGGCGCGCCGGCTGCGCTGGCAGGTCCCACGCTGGCGCAGTCGACTGTGCCTCCAGGCGCGGCATTGATTCTCAATACGGGCCCGGATGAGTTCATGATTGCCGCCGAAGGGCTCACGCTGTCCTTTGCGCCCAACTCCAGCGGACCGCGGCAAGTAGACATCCTGAGCGTCGAGGAAGGAACATTCCACGACGGAGTCTGGGTACCGGGCCGGCTGCTGAACGGCGATGAGACCAACGGCGACAACTATCTGATCTTCCGCGGAAGTACGCCGACCATCCAGAAGGTGAAGCTCTACCGGCACGACTGATTTGCGGGAGACTGTTCAAGCGTGCACACCTCACTGCGCGTGTACGACTTGGATCGTCACTCGCCGACTTTGAAGAGGCAATTGCATCGGAAGAGCCACCGACGCGAATCTCCACATTGTCGCTCTCGACAGCCAAGGCTTTGCCGTCCCCAATATGCCAGTGCTCTCACTTTCAGTGGAATCGTCACGGCACGAGTCTCGCCGGCGTGGATCATGACTCTGCAGAAGCGCTTCAATTTCTGACGTCGACTCGTAACCGCTGAGCCCACGTGCGACGTATAGTTGCACAACCTCGTCGCCCTATTGTGCGCCTGTGTTCTTTACGTCCATCCTGGCAGTCACGGAGCCGTCCCTGGCGGGTGCACGCTGCTGACGCGCAGGTATGAGTAGGCGAATTTCATCTAACTGAGGCCATACACAACCGCTTGGCGAAGAGATACATATAGCTACTTCCAGATGCCAGTCGGGCGCATCGAAGCCGATATGCGCATCGAGCCATGAGCGCCGGAGCAAAAATAGGCCACAGAGCGCCGCGTAAGCGGCTCTTTGCGGCGGAGTAAAAGTAGTCCACCGCCAGATGTTGATTTCGTGAGCTTTTGCCTTGCGGGGCTGGTTCATAAACACCGGAGGGATGTTGCAGGTGGAGATATACGGGCGTGTGTGGCGGGCGGTCCGTGTCAAGGGCCGGAGTCAGCGTCCGGTGCCAGGGAATTTGGGCTATCGCGAGAGACGTTAAGGAAGATGGGAGCAAAGGTTTCCACTCGTCCGCTCAGCGGCACACCCGGTTCGCCCGCGGCCGTGTGCCGAATCGAGGTCGCCGACCCCACCGGTCGCATCTCCTGTTTCACCGGTAATCTGAGCAGGCCAGCACACCAGCCGCGTCAATAGCATCAGGCGTTCGGCTTCCTTTAATAAACCATTCGCGCGCGTCCAGCGCACCAACTCGCTGATGGTGTTGGCCAGCTCTTTGCGACTCAGGCCCCGGCGGGCTGCCACTACCTCGCGAATCAGAGCGATCTTGGATGCCGGGACTATCCGGCCGCTGCACTGAAACGCGTTGTTGTCGGCTGGCCTCGCCACCGCTGCTCCTCCCCTGCAGCCTTACTATAGCCAAACACAAGAGAAATGTTCGGCACTCATCGCATCCATCCAGACATGCGCGCAGGTGTGAGCTCAAACCATCTACGTCGAATGCGACGATGCCCAGTAACTTTACCTCACCCTTAGCGTGGCCTGGCAACAGATGGTTCAGCGTTCACCGCCATGCGTTTCAACTCACTCGCCGCCAAGAGAAAAGCACCAACGCCGTAGTTATAGCTCGAACCCGGCAGATAGTAGGCAGGTTCTGCGCCTGTCTGCTGAATGGAGCCAAGCCGGCCGGATGCATATACGTGATGCAACATTCCTCGCCACCCGCTGGCTATTACGGGGCGGTACGTCTTTGCGTCCAGCAGACCTTCATTCACTCCCCGGGTCAAGGCATAGATGACCAAGGCCGATCCCGAAATCTCCGGCTCAGGAAAATCCTTTGGATCTAGCAACGCCGATGTCCAGAGGCCATCGCTTCTCTGTAGCCCAGCCAACCGCGTAGCCATCTCCTGCAGTTGCTCCACGTAAAACGCACGATGAGCATCTTTCTGCGGCAGATATTCGAGCGTCCGAACGATTCCACCCATCACCCAACCTTCGCCGCGCGACCAGAAGATTTTCTTTCCGTTTGGTTCGCGCTTACTCTTGTACGATTCATCCCGCGCGTAAAGATGCTCGTCCTTGTCATAGAGCAGGTTATACGTCTGCTGCCACTGTTGATCGAGGTAGGTAATATAGCTGAGATCACCGGTCGACGCATACATCCTGGCCCACACCGGAGGAGCCATAAACAGCGCATCGCACCACCACCACGGTATCCTGGGATCACCGGGCTTCAACGTGCTGAGATTTATCACTGTGTCGAGATCGCTGCGCGTAGGCGCGATCATCTTCTGGTCATTTTTCCCGCCCAGCAAGTAGAATTCAAGGTAAGTCTGCGCGATGCTCTGGTCATCCGCATTGGGAAGTCTGCTCTCCAGAGCCCAATCAAACTTCGCGGAAATTACTCTCATGGCATCGCGATATCTCTTGTCTCCGGTTGATTCGGACGCTGCCATGAATCCGCTGTACAAAACACTCCACGTCCAGATTCGATCGAAGTACGGTTGCGATCTCGCCAACTCCCAGTCGGCAACTTTACGCGTCGCTTTATCTATATCCGCAGGCGTTAGAGCAGCCGATAGATCTACGGCCATTGGGCCAGGATTGTCAGGAGCATCGCCGAAGTGGCGACCCGTATCTTTGTCGATTCCATGTTGCTGCTCGGGAGTGGGAGTGGGATAGGTCTGGCCACAGAGGGTCGTGGTGAAGCTAGTGAGAAGTGCAAAAGCGAGCAGATTGGTCCATCGAGAGATCTTCATCAGTTTTTATCCTGTTCAGCAAAGCTCTTTGCGACTGGGTCGGGTTTCGGTTGATTCGCTGGCAGCGCGCGAGAGGCGATCCCAATAATATTCGAATCATCGGAGAGCCCGACAACGCTGCTGTCAACAGTCGCCAGCGAAGCATCGTCAAAGGTCCAGTCTCTGGCATCCGAAATGTGGCCAGCAGTCGACGCTTGAATATAAAGATGTTTGAAGGTGAAGTGGTCGAGTTGGACCTCTGGAAACGCATCGACCTCGAAGGCAGTCTTCGCACCCGTGGCCTTGATGTTCCAGATATGCACGTCGCGAAAATGAGCTCTTCCCTTATTCTCTGGGACAGGAGTTGCGAGAACTTTCCAGTAGGGTGGATAGCCGGTCATCCCGTCGGGAATCCTGGCGTAGCTATAACTCGGGTTCCAGTTCATCGTGATTCGGAAGACCACGGGGACACCAGCAAGGGTGATGTCGTGCACGCGAATGTCCTCAGACCAGCCTCCACGCGTATGCGCTGACTTGAAGAGAATGCCCACTCCGACTTGAGATAGTCCGGTAAGGTTGTATGCTTCGATATTGCGAAAGCCACCAGAAGTCTCGCTCCCAATGGTGATGACGGCGGCTCCATCGCGCACGATCGAGTCGCGGATTACAACATCCTCCGTCGGTCGATTCACGCGCAGACCATCGGAATCACGTCCGGCCTTGAGACATAGCGCATCATCATTGACGGCAATATCGGCGTGCTCGACGAGAACGTGGCGGGATGAATCGATGTCGACGCCGTCGGTCGATGGGCCGCGTCCGCCTTCGTTATTGCGAATCGTAATGCCATCAACGGTAACATCGGACGAGTAAGCGATGTGCACGGTCCAGAAACCCGAGCGGGTCAAGTTCAGTCCACCGCCAAGATGTACATCGTTGGCCTCAAAAATCTGGATGAGCCTGGGCCGCCGAGCATCGTAATCTGCAGCCCAGCGAAGGCCGCGAGGTTCATACCCTTTCCGCAAGGTCCAGTAGCTCTCCCAGAAGACTTTTCCGTCGCCATCGATGGTCCCTTCGCCTTCGATCGATGCATTGGACTGTTTATATACATTGATGAGTGCGGCGGGCCACGGCATTTCGATGCCGGCGATACGCGAGGGTAACACTGGATAATCCGAGAGCCGTTGAGAACCTTGCAAGGTAACACCCTTGTCGATCCGCAGCGTGACATGGCTCTTCACAAAGATTGATCCGGTCAGATAGGTGCCAGGGGTAAAGACCACTGTGCCCTGACTGCTGGCGGCCGCGTCGATGGCCTTTTGAATCGCCACAGTGTCGAGCGTAGTGCCGTCCCCCTTCGCGCCGAAGTCTCTCACATTGAAACTCGCTGCGCGAACCGGCGCCGCACCTATTGTGATTGCAAGCAAGGTAAGCGCAAGGGATCGGATCATCTTCCCTCCACAGAGAGGAGGCGAACGGATCCAAGGAGACCAGAAGAGAGAGGCTTAACTTGATCCAGATCCTGCATCTGAAATCGGTCTCCATACTTCGCGATCAGAGGTTCGTAGTTATGTGAAGGAAGAGATGACCAGGCGTTGAGCGCTGTGTTGTAGACACGAATCTTGATCTGGTTCCTGCCCGGCTTCAGATACTTTGTGACATCGACGACGTATGGCGGATGCCATAGTGCTCCAGCTACCTGTCCGTTGATGCTCACCAGGGCGGCTTCCCGAATGGGAGGATCATAGTAGGCACGCATTCCGGGGCCGGTGCGAGTTACAAGTGGATTGGGCAACCCATGGGGGCCAATCGATTCTGTCTGCGCTTCGGAGTTCAGAGAGTTGGATACCAGCTTGCCTCCATCGATACTGAGAATGACACTTCCCTGCCGGGGAAATTCTGAATCTATAAAGTCGCGCGAATAGACGGCTTCGCCTGAGTAATGAAGAGTCGAAGGATTGGCAATCCAATCCGTGAGAGCGCTCTCGTCATATGACTTATGAGTAGAAACGAATTTGATGCTCCAGTTTTTGCTTAAGTCAGCAAGCTGCCGCGATGAGGACAAGGAATATGACGGTTTTGAGGTGGATTGCGCATCGCAAAAGACAAAGACGCTGGATTCATACGGCGCAAGGTGCAGAGGATATGCTCTTGCTGACGCCGATGTCGCGATCGTAGTGTCTGGATTCCATTGTTCGGCAAACTTGAAGTCTGTCGCGAAGTTCACGGTCGCATTGATCTCATGGTTGCTCGTGTTGACAACGAAGTAGATGTCCGCAAATGAGAGCTTGCGGTGTATGAAGCCGAGTTGACTCCTGTTAGCGGTATCCGTATCGATGAGTTCGAAATCGGGTTGAAGCATCTTATGCAAGGCATCACCGAGCTGCAATGGGTCAGCGACGAAGGTGTGCGCTGCAGCGTCAAAGAGTGGGTGGCACGCGGTTGCACTCTGCTTATCGCCACGGTGGCCGCAGTCCATAGGAATGTTCATGGGCTGCCCTTCCGGTGTCATAAAAGGAATGCGTCCGACAGCGATGACCTTGCCACCATCGTTTACAAAATCGACTATCTTCTCAAGTGTTTTTTTAGGAATGCGTTCGGTGGCGGGCAATATAAGAATCCGCGAATGGATACCCCGATGATCGATAGCGTCAGCATCAATGAAATCCAGATTATAGCCAGATGATAGAACGACATCGATCAGATTCGGAGGCACCAGCTTCTTCATTCGGTCCGTGACACTGACGCTGCCCGGAGAGAAACTCGCCCACGCATCATCGTTGGGGAGAAGCAACGCAACTTGGTTAGCAGGCTCACCCTGCCGCATCAGATAGCTGAGCCGCGTGAGGTATTTGGTGACATAGGGCATGACAGGGTGCCATGGATTGTGGTCGTTCAGGGCTGCCGCAGCATAGAGCGACCATCCCGGCTCGTCAACTTGTGGTGGCGAATACGGCCAGCCGTGGAAGATGATCTGATTCTCTCCCATGATGAGATCGATGTCGGCTTCGGCCTTCATATCCAAGGGTGTCGCTCGGAAGACAGGAGAATGCAGCCAAGTGAACGTCTCGCCTGAAGTAATATTGTGGCCGAAGACATGATTGGCGGAGGTTGCCCAACGAAGCGTTGAGAAAGCACGCCACTGTGAACCCTCGCCCTCGGCTAAGGTCACTCGATCCTGACTGGAGAAGCTAACCGCTGGCGTGCCATAGGTCTGAGAGCGAAAACGAGTATGGTGAGCGACGGCCCAGTCAGTAATCTGCGTGAGATAGTTCTCGTCAACGAGCTCAGTGAGGGTCTTGCCATAGTCATGCCGGATTGTGTCTGCCGCGACCGATCCGCCTGATACCAACTCTGCGAGATGAGGGAGGAGGTCGTAACCGCGCCGTCGAAGAAACTCCGCGGGGAGGCTAGGCGTCCAGTCAGCTCCGTACGCCTCCAGGGAGTCGGAAAAGATTGCAAAGGGAGGCGTATTACCAAACGCATTGACGAGTGGAGCGCCAACGGACCTAAGATAGCTGGCGACCGCCTCATGACTGAAAGGGTCCAGCACATACCCCTCCGCTCCTACCGCGGAACGCTTTACCTGTTGGCGCGAGTGACCTGCGATAAAGAAAAGCACCGTGCGTGAATCAGTACCTGGAGCAAAGGTTGTAGTGTCCTGGGTCAGGTTGACAGGCCGAGCGGAAGTGGCGTCCCAGTTTCCTGGAACACCCTTGGCTATCTGCACAGAGACAATCGAATCGCCTTCGGCCAGTCTAGGAGAGGAGACAGTTGTCTGTCCGGGACCGAGCAGAACCTGGACTGTTTGGAGACGTCCCGCGGCCTCCGTCAGGGTCGTCGAAGGGCCACCGTAAGGCCAGCCACTGCATAGAGTAAGATCCACACGAAGTCCCAGCTTGCGGCCTTCGGTTTCTGCATAGGTTACGTCGTTCAACATCGCTGGAGAAAGAAACGGAAGATTCTCGAGTTCGCGAGCCGGGTCATCCAAAACCTGAGGATAGACGAACGCAAGCTCGACGCCCCCAATACCATCTGCTTTCATCTGCTCGAGTTCATGAAGTATTTCGGTCTTCTGGACAGCGACGCCAAACCACCACCATCGAACCATAGGGCGCGCATCGCTGGGAGGCATCATGAAGTTCTGGTATATCTTCGCCGTATTTTCGACGCCAGCGGTTGATCTTTGCTGCGATAGAGCCGACGGAATAGGCATCAGGAGCAAGCATGTCGCGGTGACGATTCGTTGCCATGCGCCAGGATGCGGCGACCTTTGCTCGCTCACTTTTGCCAACTTTGAACTCGGATTCATCAAGCGAACTCTGCAGAGATTCTGCTCATGGTGCCACATCTAAGTTCATGCTTCGGGCGACTATTCGTAAGCGCCGGAATATGCTGGGGTGTAAAGAGCGCTACGAGCCGCCTGAGCGATATAAGGGCAGCTAACGGCCGGCTTGAGCCGCTTCGCGAACTTCGAAAGCCCGAAATCATGCGACTAACTCCTGCGCGGGTAGAACTCCTGCACCTATAGACTCTACGCATCTCCCAAGATATGTCAATAGGAAAAGAATTTCCAATTGCTGTCCATCTCATGTATTATCGGATCCGTCGTCAGAATCGGGAGTTGAGCGCACATGATTAGTCATTCGACACCTACTCCCTGGGGACGCAACTTTCGGAGAGCTGCTTTGCTCAAGGCAGCCCTGTTCATTGTCTGCGCGCCCGTTGCAGCGCAGACTGGGTGGCACTTTGTTTGCGCACATGCCAAGACTAAAGGTAATGGAATCGTGCTCACTGCCTCGTCACTTTATAGCGAAAGGTCGGCCAGCGGGACAGATTCAAAGTATGGCTTCGATCTCAACACGGTTCCCTCGAACTTCGCCTCAGGGGCCTGTAGTAGCTCGAAACCATTCTTTTTCTCCATTGCGGCTCGCGACGGCAACTATCGCGTAACCCTTGACCTGGGAGGGGCTAACTCGTCGGTTACAACTGTTCGTGCGGAATCACGTCGCCTCCTCGTTGATCAGCTGCCCATCAAAGCTGGGGGTTCCCGCCAGATTGTCTTCAACGTGAACGTTCGAACCCCGGAGATCCTCACGGCTGGTCCTGCGGTTCAGGTACAGCTCAAGCCGCGAGAGATCGGCGCACTGGACTGGGACCACGAACTCACCCTAGAGTTTAACGGTGAACATCCCAGCGTGCGTTCCATCACGATTCAACCTGTCGGCAATATTCCAACCGTTTACATAGCGGGTGACTCAACCGTTGTCGATCAAACCACGGAGCCGTGGGCCGCTTGGGGCCAGATGTTGCCAGCGTTCTTCGGCACTAGGATATCCGTCGCCAACGAAGCAGAATCAGGTGAAACCATTCGCAGTTTCGTTACGGAGCATCGTCTAGCCAAGATTATGTCAACGATACGCCCTGGCGACTATCTCATGATCCAGTTCGGGCATAACGATCAAAAGCCCGGCAAAGGCTACGTTCCAGCGGCTACCGATTTTACAACCTACCTTATGCAGTACATCGCAGAGGCGCGCTCGCACGGTGCAACGCCTATACTGGTGACGCCGGTGAATCGGCGCAACTTCGACTCCGGCGGCAAGATCGTACAGACCCTTGGTGACTATCCTGAGACGGTGCGCGAGGTCGCAGAACACGAGAAAGTTCCGCTGATCGACTTGAATGCTCTGAGCAAGAAATTGTTTGAGGCTATGGGAGAAGAAGGAACGCTGCATGCCTTCGTTCATTACCCCGCGAACACCTTCCCCAGCCAACCGAATGAATTGGCAGACAATACACACTTCAACTCTTACGGAGCCTATGAGCTGGCGCGGGTCATCGTACAAAGCATTCGCGATCAGAAGCTGCAATTGACTCGATACTTGCGCTTGCCCATAGCGCAGTATGAACCCACACAGCCAGATTTATTTTCCGATTGGACATTGCCGCCGAGCCCGACGTATTCGATGGATACACCCTATGCAAGGTGACGCAGCGAAAGGAGCAACGAATAGCAGATCGGACGCAGCCCTAGCGGACGAGCCAGCCGCCATCAACATTGAGAATTGCTTCAGCGATATAGTTTGCCGCCGGTGAGGCGAGAAAGACAGCTGTTGCCGCAGTATCGTTTGGCTCACCCCAACGGGCGGCAGGGATACGCTCAAATATCTGTCGGTTTCGAGTTTCATCACTGCGAGAGCGAGCGTGTTATCGGTCGCGATGTAACCGGGTACAATCGCGTTAACCTAAATTTCTTTGGCTGCCCACTCGTTTGCAAGCGCCTTTGTAAGCGGTACCACTCCGCCCTTTGACGTCACATAGGCGTGAACTCAAATGCCCCTGAAAGGAGAGCAATGAAGCGATGTTGACAATCTTTCCCGGCGGCCCATACGCAATCAGAGACCGCCCTACACGCTGCGAAAGCTGGAAGACGGAATTAAGGTTGACCTGGATCACCTTCTGCCAGTCTTCGAATGAGGACTCGACTGCGTCATGGCGAATGATGATTCCTGCGTTATTTGCAAGAATATTCACCTTGCCATACGCCTTGAGCACGTTCTCGAAGAGTTCTTCGGCGCCAGTTGGCACTGAGAAGTCGGTGGCAAACGCCTTAGCAAAACGGTCAGCAGCTCGAATGGCCTGGGCTGTTGCTTCTGCGGGATGCGAGTTCCCATGGCACGCCACCGTTGTACCCGCCTGTGCGAGCGCCGCTGCTATCGATAAGCCAATGCCTGAAAAAGCACCCGTAACCAAGGCGATTTTGTTTTCGAGACGAAACGATTCAAGGATAGAAAGTGTAATGGTCATCGCCTCTTACGATAGCCCGCGCTTGCGCAGCAATCAATGGGCACATGCAATTCGTTAGCAGTTTGACGCAAATATTTGTCACGCTACCATGTCTTTTCTGCGACTACTTTCGTCACGATGAACAATCAGGTCGTAGATATTCCATCGCGGAAGGATGATGACGTGAAGATTGCAAAGCAGGAGTCCCTCAATTGATGCCCTGGAAATGGATGTCTCAATGTTTCACATCTTTTTTGAGTTGGCTGGTGATCGTGCTGCTCTTACCTACTGCCATGAGTTGGGGACAGTCGATTAACCTGAGTGGAATTGCTCACGTCGCATTTCGTGTTTCCGACGTCGAAAAAACCAGCCTCTTTTATCAGAAGCTCGGATTCCTTCAGGCTTTCGCGTTCAGTAACAATGGGAAAATCTCCCAGGCATTTATCAAGATCAATGACCGCCAATTCATCGAGTTGTATCCAGTGACGGGCAAGGAGCCGCAAGCGAGCTTTATGCACCTATGCTTAGAAGGGGCAGACTTGAAACAGCTTAATGCTGCGTACCGTGAGCGAGGACTGAATCCTATAGCGGTCCTAAAGGCACATGCTGGCAACCTGCTCTTCACGATGCTTGGCCCGGAACATCAGAACATTGAATACACCCAATATATGCCGGGCTCACTCCACTCAAATGATCGTTCGAAGCATCTTGGCAAACATCGCCTCTCCAAGCGACTCCTGGCCGTTGACTTAGCCATGCAGGATCCCGCCGCAGCAGAATCCTTCTACATCGACAAACTCTCGTTTCATCCACTGTCTGGAGATGATAAAAATTACCTCTCGCTTCCAGGCACATCCGGCGAAGCGGTGGAGTTCAAGTCGATGGATGACAAGACCAATCCCAACATTGTCTTGCAAGTGGGCAATCTCAAGCGGACTGCGACGGCACTACGCTCCAAAGGAATTGCTATACGGGTTGGAGAGAATGGCCTCTTCGTTCATGATCCCGACGGAATTCCGATCGAGTTCTCGCTAGGGCCACGGTAGAACGGCTGGGATTATGAAATACCTTAAGCGTGCGGGAAGGACCAGCACTGGTCGCCTTTCATTGGATATTGACGGCTACGATTATTCGCGTGGTAGAGGTAAAACCCGACCGGCAGCGGGAAGATGATGCGGGATGAACGTGGACACCCCATGCACCAGCTTTACCGCTTTCGACTCAATGGCAATCTCTGCTTGCTCGAGACCGGGTCGGCTCGCGGTAAACCGAACGATACCTGGCGACAAAGTAGAGCGCACAGCAACGCGGTTAATACCCAGCTCAGTATGCTGAGCTCAGCATATTCGAGGGGATGAAAAAAAATAACCTTGAACGCCGTCGGAGCGAGACGTTGAATCACCTTGCAAATGAGCTCGGACGCTCCCATCTGCTCCTACAACCACTGCCGATAATTTCACAACAGATGGGCTGCCGGACGCATTGTGCGCCTCGGATTCCACGGTGATGTCGACCAGACGCTTCCCGGCTATGTCGAAGTTTGCGCCTTAGATATACACGCCTGTGCTGTTGAGCCCCTCATAGAGAGGCAGGGTCTGATAGATCTTGCCTGTCGCGTATAGCCAGACACGGCGGTTGATGCCGCCGAAATCCGGGTTGAAGTCGTTTGCATTCCATTCGAACCGTGTGCCGGTCGAGCGTTCCTTGTGGTTTGTCTGGTTGTTTAGCCTGATTGCGAGTACGTTTTCCTCGCCGTCCAGGTGCATTGCATCTGTTAGATCCAGACCATAGGCCGTGATGCCGTTTTCATATAGCCCAATCTCCATGCCGTTAAGCAAGATGTCGCCAGCCTGTCGCATGGCTTCGAATTCCAGGAAGAGCATGTGGCCGGCAAGGTCGGCCGGGAATGAAAAGTGCTTGCGGTACCAAGCCACTCCCTTGTAGGTGCCAAGGTCGCCGCCGCTATGGGCGATGTGTTCGCGGAAAGAGTCCACATCGTTGAAGGAGGAGCATAAGCACCACTTCCAGTGGAGGCAAAGGCTGGGTAGCCTTACCTTAAGACGATGTGTAGCCCCCCGCGGCCATGGTTGGTTATTTTTGCCCATCCCCCGAAAAGTAAAAGTCGCGATGCCCAAAGCCTACCAGTCGAACAGAAGAGTCGTAGGTCTTTGCTATTCAATGAGATAGATGCAACCCCCTGAATCGGCATTTTCCCGCGTTCTGTTTCATGCGAGCGCAATTGCCTTGGAGCTGAGGACTGCCTGATCAGTGCCAGTTACGCGGCACAAGTACAACATATACAACAAGATACGCTCGAACATCAAATGATGTCTTCACAATGAGTAAGTAGGCGGATTTTACCTTTTCGGGGGGATGGAGAAAAATAACCTGATTGCAGCACTAAGAAACTCATGGCGCAATGCGTTCAGGGATGACATCAGTGATACTCCTCCAACTCATGAACAGGACAGAAGCATGGGAAGGGCAGATTGCCCTGGAACCAATGGCATGCATAGTAACGTTCGGTGAGATCGAATGTAAAACAAACTTCCTATTGGTATCGAGATTATGTGTGGATCTAGGATGCTCTGCCAACGTGATTGTCGTTCAGGCTCAGGTGACTGATCCGAGCTACATCTTGAGCAAATTGAGGGATATGGGGGAAACTCGCCGGCAACCACATGCCGCCCGCTGAGATGCGAATGAGAAATAGTTTCCCATTTGCACACATAAACATATATAAATTGGTCGTGCACCTGTTTCTATGGAAGGCGTAATGGCGAATGGAGAGCTATGTATGGATCCAGCTCAGTCCCGATTTAGCTTTCCACTAAGGGGAACTATGATCCGTAATCTTCGTCGATTGGTCTGCACCTCTGTACTAGCAGCCGCGGTTCTCCCGCCCGCACAGGCGCAGCAGCCGCCATCTTCATGGGTCGATAAGGACACCGGTCACCAGGTGGTCCGCCTTACCAGCGAACCGGGTTCCTCCGGTTTCTATTTCAATGTGAATGCCTATTCTCCCGATGGCCGGCTGATGGCGTATTACGCTCCTGATGGGATTCACGTACTTGACTTAAGTACGATGAAGACTCGTCTTCTGGTACCGAATCCGCCCAGGCCTGCCGGCGCCGCTCCCGATTCCCGAGCGTATTTCCGCAGCGGGATTCACGCCATCGTAGTCGGCAAAAAGACGAACAGTGTCTTCTATTCAAAGTTCGACTCCGCCACGGGACTGGAAACGATCTACAAGGCGGACATGTACAGCGGTGCGATGACCAAGCTTGTAACGCTGCCTCCGCGTGCCAGCATTGTGACCATCAACGCTGATGAAACGCTCGGAGCGGGAACCTACGAAGAACATGCAGCGGGGTTGGATCAGGAGTATGGGCACAATCGCCCAACGTCGTCAACGTCCGGCGGGTCTGACGCGGCCGCAAAGCAGTCCGGGAATCTTGTGCAGCCAGAGGGCAAAGGGGAGATGATGGAGCGCCGTCTTGCCGCGCATATTCCGCTGGTTCTGTTCACCATCAATCTCAATAGCGCCAAGGTCACACCGCTTCTTCACTCCACGGACTGGATCAATCATCTACTCTTCTCGCCCAGTGATCCAGAACTTCTGATGTATTGCCACGAAGGGCCCTGGCAGAAGGTCGATAGGATATGGATGATCCACACGGACGGGACCCACAATACCCTGGTTCACAAACGCAGCATGGCTATGGAGATTGCGGGCCACGAATTCTGGGGCCTCGGTGGCAAAACCATCTGGTATGACTGGCAGTATCCCAAGGGGCAGGTCTTCTTTCTCGCCGGCTACAACCTGGCGACGGGAGAGAGGATTGCCTACCATATGGAGCGAAATGAATGGTCCATTCATTTCAATCTCACGCAGGATGCATCCTTGTTCACCGGGGACGGTGGCGATCCAGGCCAGGTCGCAAAGGCCGCCGACGGCGAGTGGATCGAACTCTTCCATACCGAGATGATTCCTCTCAATGGAGCACTCAACACACCCGGATTCTGGCAGCCGGGCGTCTTTCACTCTGAGCACCTGGTCAATATGGCCCACCACAACTATCGTTTGGAACCAAATGTGCGTTTCTCTCCAGACAGGAAGCTGGTTATCTTCACAAGCAATATGTTTGGCCCCAGCTATGTTTTTGGGGTTGAGGTCGCCAAAGCTACCAACGTGGAATCCTCCAAAATCCACTCCACTCCGGAGCTGGCAGCTCAATTCAATTCTGTAAATCCGACCCCGGTTAATATCTACCAACCCCTTCAGTCAGCCCCTCCTGCGCATTAAATAAGTGCAAATGCAGGGAAAGGTTGCTACCAACTTAAAACCGTTCACAAGACCGTATTATTTGCAATAGAAAAACAATGTCCAATGATAATCTAGAGTGTATTGGCTGGTTCGTTGTTAAGAAATCGAGGGGGGTTAGGTCATTGCGCCGGTTTGCTCAGGTCATGCAGCTTTTGCCGGAACACGAGGCTGCTTATGTCCGATACCACGAGCAGGTGTGGCCAGCGGTGCTGCAAACCATCGCGGATTGTAATATTACGAACTACAGCATCTTTCTCCGCAACGGTACTCTCTTTTCGTATTTCGAATACCACGGCGACGATTACGCTGCGGATGTACGCAAGATGGCAGCATGCCCTATGACGGAACGGTGGTGGCGCATCATAGATCCTATGCAGATGCCTATGGACGATGCGAAGCCAGGAGAAAAATGGTCGCAGATGCAGGAGGTCTTCCACTTCGATCCTGAGATGTGATAGCTCTCAGCAGAGTTCAACAGCATGAATCCAATGGAGTGCAGTGAGCGGCGGCATAACGTTTTGGTCGACTGTTCTGATTCGCGTCCTCATTCTCTGTTGAACTTCGGAACATTCTAAGGAGAAGGTCTTTGAGCGAAACCACTCGCCGGGAATTCTTGAAGGACGCCGCCCTTACCGGCGTCGCTCTCACCACTGGCACCGTCTGTGCGAGCAATCGACTGCTCGCACAGACCCTCAGGCCGGGTTCGCCGCCCGCCGCAGCCCAGCCCACAGTCACGCTCTCCTGGTTGGGAAGAAAGCCACCCCGATTGCCCTCCGGTATCAGTTGGGGAGTGCCTTGGCAGAAGGGCGCCGTTGGACCCGGTTCAACGTTTAAGCTGAGCGCACAAGGCAACGATCTGCCCCTCCAGTCATGGCCGCTTGCGTATTGGCCGGATGGCTCCATCAAATGGAGTGGCTTTGCCACCGTCGTTGCTGCGGGCCTGTCCGGTCCCGTGACCTTGTCTGCAGGTTCGTCCGCGACTTCTGACGCCGTGGGTGTCGCAAGAGACGGCAAGTCTTTACTCATCGATACCGGGGTGCTCAAGTGTTCCATCCCCGCCACTGGCGGCGCGAACTTCGTCGACTCGATGACGGTTGAAGGACGCGTAGTTGTTGGAGCGGGGCAACTCGTCTGCATCCTGCAGAACGGCCCTGACGGAGATGCGAGCGATGTGCGTCCACGCGAAAGATTTGTCAGCTTAATCAAGAAAGTTACCGTCGAGCAATCCGGTCCGGTGCGGGCGGTAGTGAAGTTTGAAGGTGTTCACAATGGCGTGAGTTCAGGTCGAGCGTGGTTACCGTTCCACGTTAGGCTCTACTTCTATGCAGGGCAGGCGCAGGTACGCGTGGTGCATACGATCTTCTTCGATGGCGACCAGGAGAAGGACTTCATCCACGGCCTCGGAGTGACGTTCGCTGTACCACTGCGCGAGGAGACACAGAATCGTCACGTGTGCTTCTCCGGCGAAGGTGAAGGCCTATGGTCCGAACCCATCCAGCCGCTGATCGGGCGCTCTGGTCCTTCGCGCATCGTAACCGACGCCAGCGGCAACGATGTATATCCCGCGCAGTTGGAGGGTCGGCGCGTGCCCAATCGCGCAGATATGAATCAACAGGGTCGCGATATGGTCAGCCACTGGGCTGTGTGGGACGACTTCAAACTGGTACAGCTCAATCCCGGCGGCTTCACTGTCCACAAGCGCACCAACCCACAGAGCACCTGGCTATTTTCAGCAGCGGGCAAACGATCTTCGGGTATGGCGTTTGTCGGCGATGTAAGCGGCGGGTTGGGCGTGAGCGTCAAGAACTTCTGGCAGTCTTACCCGGCAGAGTTGCAAGTACAAAACGCTTCCAGCGCTGCCGCAAGACTTACTGCGTGGCTTTGGTCGCCCGAGGCCGTGCCGATGGATCTACGCCACTACGACACCCGTGCTCATGGTCTCGAAGCCGCCTATGAGGACGTGCAGAAGGGTAATAGCACACCCTTCGGCATCGCGCGCACCAGCGAACTCACTCTCTGGCCCACAGGGGATGTGCCCGCCAAGTCCGAGATCGCGTTAATGGCGGAGACCGGCGGAGACCGGCCCTTCCTCGTCGCCTCGCCTCAGTATTACCAGGGCGTTCGTGCATTCGGCCTCTGGAGCGTGCGCGATACTTCGACCCCCTTCAAGATTGCCATCGAAGATCGCCTCGACGCCACACTCAACCTTTACCTCGGTCAGGTCGACCAGCGCAAATGGTATGGGTTTTGGAACTACGGTGACGTGATGCACTCCTTCGACCGCGAGCGGCACGTATGGCACTACGACCTTGGCGGCATGGCCTGGGACAACTCCGAACTGGGGAGCGACAGCTGGCTGTGGTATTCCTTCCTGCGCACAGGACGGGCGGACATCTTTTACCTCGCCGAGGCAATGACCCGCCACACCGGCGAGGTAGACAGCTATCACTTTGGACCGATGGCTGGGCTGGGCACACGGCATGGCGTCTCGCACTGGGGCGACGGTGCAAAGGAGGCGCGCATCGGGCAGGCCGCATTCCGGCGATATTACTATTACCTCACCAGCGACGAGCGTACAGGTGACGTAATGCGCGAGGCCTTGCAGGCGGAGAAGTCCATCATCGCCTACGACCCTATGCGCGAGGCTGTCCCGCCGCTCCCGAGCGATGCAAGATTTATTGCGCGCGTGCGCTCCGGCCCCGACTGGCTCGCTATCGTGGGCAACTGGATGACCGAGTGGGAGCGTACCGGCGACACCCGATGGCGCGACAAGATCCTCGCGGGCATGCAATCCATGGAGGCAATGTCCCACGGCTTCCGCACCGGCAAAGACATGCTGATGGGCTTCGACCCCGCTACAGGCAGGCTCACCGCGCGCGACAACTCCCTCGGCAGGTACAACCTGGCCACGATTATGGGCGGAGCGGAGTTAATGTTTGAGCTCAACATGAGCATCGATGACCCCGCATGGCATAAGGTATGGACAGACTTCTGCGCTGACTCGGGTGCGGGCATCAGTCTGGGCAAGCTCCAGGCCTACGCCTATTCTGTTAATAAGGATAAGGCTCTGGCGCACAGTGCTATCGCCAGCCTGCTCGTTGCTCGCGGCTCACTTGGGGGTCGCGCTCTTCCGCCCGACTCGCTCATCCCTACGGACGACGGTACCGACACCAACGGCTCCTCGCAAAATAGTCTCAACGCCATCGCAGTGCTCGAGTTTTGCGCGGACGTCCTGCCCACCGCGGCGCCAGCTGCTGACGCTGCAGTTCGTGGACCCAATGCTCACACCGAAGGAGTTGTGCGCGCTTAATGAGGACGGGAAATATCGTTGCTTGCCTTCGAATCACGAGAGCGATTGTGTCGCAGTTGATTGCTTCGGTAGTGGCAATGTGTCTTGTGGTCGTTCCTTTGCAGAATGCGCAGGCAGTCGCTGTCAAAGATGGAGCGCAAAGGGAGTACGCCGATCTCGCGGAGTTCGATCGCAAAGCAGCCCTGTCGAAAGAACTGGGTGCAACCCACATGCTGGTCACCGAAGGTCTGCCGCTGGCCACGTGGGAGATGGATCAAGACGATCCTTATCCCATGTGGTTCGTCCATCATGCGGGTCTTCTCACCGTCTTTCCGCCTAGAAACCTCCAGCCATTTGTGGATAGGAAGTATGCTGCCGACGTTCAGGCTGCATTGAAAAATCGCTGCAGGGTCCTCGCCAAATACGGACTCAAAGGAGTGTGGAGCGCGAATGAGCCGGCGGTACTGCCGGAGGCATTCTTTACGGCACACCCTGAGCTACGTGGTCCTCGCATCGACCAGCCGAATCGCTCCCGCAAGACCTACTTTGCGCCCAACGTGGACGAGCCGGAGACCTTACGAATGTATCGCGATTCCATGCAACTCTTGCTCAAGACGTGTCCAGCAGTTGCTGAGTTCCATTGGGTCACTACCGATGCCGGCTCTGGCTTCGACTGGGCACCCTCACTCTATCCGGGCATCAACGGAAATACGAATTACAAAGATCGCCCCATGTCGAATCGCGTTGCCGGCTTCCTGATCAACGCCCAGCAGGCTGCCAAAGACGCCGGCCACGAGATTCAGATCAACCTCGTACCCATTCCAGCGCGTCAATGGATGATTCCTACGTTCTCTCCGGATGTGCTGCGTGAGATTGTGCGCCAGCTTCCACGAGGCGTGGCCATTGAAGGGAGGGAGGGCCCGGATGGTCGGCACTTCGCGGGTGTCACCACAGTTTCAAGCGGTGGAGGTGCGTTCTACCCCGTAGTTGGCATCGTCGTTCCGTCGTTCAGAGACAACGGAGAGACTGGTGGAGAAGCAGCGGGGCAAACCCCAGAGCGTCTCATGATCAATCTGGGAAACAGCACGACCGAAGACTTCAACTACCGTCTATTCAAATTCACTCTCCACGCGCCGATGCAAACATTGGTGGAGAGGGTCAATACGCTTCATGCGTTTGCCGTCAGCGAGGTGGGCGCGCAGCAGGCGGACAAACTGATGCAGATTTGGAGTGAGCTCAATGATGTAGAGAACAACCTGCAGGTTCTTAACTTCGGCGATGTGCTGCGAATAAGAGATGTGCTCAACCGCTGGATCACGCGCCCTCTGGTCCCGTTTCCGGAGGATCTGACCCCGGCCGAGAAAGAGGATTACGGTCGATTTCTTTTTCAGGCAAAGGGAGAGGCGCAGTGCGATGATTTCGTGGATATTCAGGCGACGCGGATGTATGAAGGCTGGGGTGCCAGGCTACTCTTCCAACGTGCGATCGAAATAACGCTGCCCCTATTCGCAAGGCTTTGGAACTCGTCCAGGACATTGAGAAGGCGGCGGGCGATGAGATTGCACGCAAGTATTGGGATCTCATGGGTAAGCGTTTGCAGGCCGTCATCTATTTATTGCAATCAGCCACCGATATGGTCGCCTATCAGGCGCAACTTGATCGCGTAAAAGACCTAGATGAAAAGGTCGAGGCAAATCCAGTTTTGGGGGTTCAGTCCAATTGGGCGCGTACCGACGTGATGAACACGGCGCGCCAGGAGATTGATTCGATGACCGATCTTGATCGCCTGCTCGATAGCACCAGCGAACCGATTCTGGACCTTGCTCCTACCTCCGCGCAGGAGACCATCATGCGGCTTGGCCCCAACATCACCAGCCAGGTCAAGCACAAGATCGATGTCATGAACGCACATTGGCGCGACTACGACAGACTCTTTACGTCGCCCAATCCGTGACCTCCGTCTATGCGCCCCTGACGCTCAATGCAACCTCACATACCCACTCTTTGAGAGCCGCGATTTTCATGCCGGTCCTTTTGCGATCTCCATCCGCCACGATCTCGAGCATATCGTCGCGATAACCTGGGCCTAGTTGTCTGGGACCAGCTCAAGCCGGACCACGTCGTACACAACGCCTTGGGCAATGCCCCCTTCAGGAACGGTCAGAGTAAGCGTATTTTCGCCCGCATGCATCATCGTGGCGCCGAAGTAGAGGTCCTTCTCCACCCAAGAGCCTTCAATGCCGTCGCGATTAATCGTTGCGTTGTAGACGAGGTGATTGATCTGACCGGCCGGTTGCCCGTTGACGGCGACGTCAATGCTGCGTGTACCAACTCCACTTAAGGCTAGTCGCAGAACTGCCTTGCCATCCAGCGGCGTGGAATCCGCTAGATCGAAGTGAATCCTCCACGGGGTCGCGCGGCCTCTGCTGCGACCGGTGCCGTCGTCGTTCTCTGCATGAGGTACCTGGTAGATGAACCAATCCTTGTGCCAATCGCTCTTGCCAATGGTGTAATTCACGTCATGAGGAAAGAGCGAGGCGTACTTGAGATATAAGCTCCAGTGCCAATGGTCGTTGCCCATCAGGAACTCTGACGCCGAGCGGTTGGGCAAGCCAATCTGCCACAACTGCTTCCCGAAGCGGACGGGCGTCCAGTCAAGCCGTCCGAGATCGACCTCACCGCCAGGTCCCACCACAATGTCGGTCTTCTGAAACTCTCCAAACACTCCGTCCGAGATCGCATGCAGCTCGTATCTCCCGGGACGGACCTTGGGAATCGTGAAGTGTCCATCGGGCGAACCATGCACCCAGAACTCATAGTGCTTCGCATCGTTCTGCCAGGTCAGGGGTTGAGGTACGATCCTTCGCCCCGGGCTTGCTCCCCGATCTTCGTCCTGCGTGGGCGCGGGTTGATCCGGATAGGCAATGCCCACCATCAGGTTTTGCAGTGTAGCGCCCGTAGCTTGAGGGTCTCGAAGGACGAACTGCCCCCTGACGGTGCCGCGGTTCGCAGCTTGCGGGTAGTCAGCGTGAGTAACCCAGTCGTACGGCCACTTATCCTGCTCGCGTTTTGCCTGCTCTTTCGCCTCGATGAACATCGCATCCGGGGTTGGGCCGGAGGCGAGATAAACGAAGATTGGCCCTACCACCTTATTCCAATTCTCGCTGGCTGCGACGGGTAGTTCGCTGCCGCCGTAATGTGTACCTCGCCAGTAGTCGAGCAAAGTGGGATCACCACCGTCTCCATCGTCGATGTGTCCGGTCAGTTCGAAATGAAATGGACCACTGCTGAGATACTCCATCGACGGATTGATGAAGTAGATCCCAATGTGATGTTTCGCGCTTGACCACCCAAAGGCCGGCGTCTCGAACTGGTCAGCACAGTAATCGTATTTATGCTCGGCTCGGCCCTTATAAATGCCGGTGGTCAAGCGCCTCGCCTCTTTCATATTCAGGTCGGTACCGCGATCCCAGTCGCTCCCGGTAGGCATCATTTCGTTGCGCTGCTTGTCAACTGAGAGCCAGTCGAAGATCTGCTGGTTCAGCTTCATCCCATAGCGACTCTCGCCCAGTTGGGTTGCGCCGTATGTCGGCTGGTGCGTATAGATGGCATAGGTGTAGATGCCATGGTCTTCCCGGCCAAGGGCATAGCGGATTTCCATGTCCAGTAGAAGACCGGGATCTGCTGGGCGTCCGACTGGCCGATCGCCTGTGAACGTACCGGCATCTTTCCTTCGACCGGACGACGGTGGAGGTCCGACAGTCCGGCATCCAAGCTGCGAAGCGGAGTCTTCTACTGCAGCAGCAGGGTCGCTACGTGGATGAGCCGTGAGGGATTCTCCATCCGACCATCCCTTGATGGATACCTCTGCGCGTTCACCGTCATTGGTCGCAGGATCGATAATGATCGTCGCTGTGAGCCTGGCGGCTCCGGAAGGATTTTGCTCCCAGTATCCTGCATGATGGCCAGAGACATAGCCCATCGTTTCCAGGCCCTTGTACTTGAGCGACACCATATCTCCGGTAACCTTGCTGATGGTAGCCGTTACATAATCGTTACTCAGAACGTACGCCGACCCTTGGTCAGTAACCGTGACCATGACGTGCTTAGCGGACTGCGCTCGCAGGGTGGACCCCGTGCTGCCGGTCAGAACCAACATCAGCCAACTTGCAGCTACGCATATTGCTGCTATCCAGTTCCATCTCGAAGCATCCATCACACCCTCTACGTCTCCTGACGGGCTATCTCGACACAGTGCTAATGGGAAGTCTTGCGGAGGCGGAAGTGAGGCCATCACTCGAAACTGTAACAGTGACTGTACCTGTAGTTGCAGTCGCCCGAATAATGGCAATTGCGGTTCCATGAAACGCTGCTCGATCGGGGCGTTGGAAGCCGGGGGTGTCGGCGTTATCTGCGTTATCGGTTGCCAGAATAGTGCCCGGTCCGCTGACTGCGAAGTGAAGAGTTGAGTTGGCATCAGGAATCCGAGTCCCGTATTCATCGGTCACCGTGGCTCGCAGATAGGCGACGTCATCCCATGATGTGGAGAGGCGGGAACGTTCCACGCTGAGTGTGAGCTTCGCCGGATTGCCCGCGGTGCGTAGAGTCTCAGTGGAACAGGCTGTGCCGCCGTTGCTGCCTACGGCCGTCAACGATCCTGTCTCAAAGGGTACGGACCACTTGATGGGACTGGCATCGGTGTTGCGCGGCTTGCTGCCCTGCGAGTGACCGTTGAGCGAGAGATCGACTTCGCTGCAGTTCGTGTAGACCTCGACCTGCTCTTCGTGAGGTTGCAGGTTCGACGGTGACCAGTCGGCGAAGACAACCTGTCGTGGCCGATACTGCTGTGCCTCATACCCTGGATCGGTTGGCGCAAGCGGAGTGGGTGCAACGCGCCGCACAATATGAACAACCGGAGCGTCTCCCCACCAGCTTTGGCGTTCCAAACCATCCGGTTTTGGCGAATCGGTGTGGTCGTACAAGCCGCTGGCGTCGCCGACGAAAGGCCAGTGACGCGACTCACCGAGGTAGTCCGTGCCCGACCAGATAAATTCCCCGGAGAACTCGGGGTGATCGCGCATGGCCAGCCAGGTATTGCGATCGTGGCCATCCTCGGTGCCGATAATCTTGCGAGTTGGCTTCTGTGCGTGAGCAGCGAGAAGTTCATTGGTGCGATAGTTCTGTCCGATTACATCGAGCAGGTCGGCAAGACCGTCTTCGTAGTCATGGCTTACGTTGGGTCGAAACAGCGCTTGGGTCACTGGCCGCGTTGGGTCATTCTCGTGGAATGTCTTTGCCAGTGCGGCAAGGATTGGCATGGCGACCTCTTGATGCTCCGTGTCGCGGATTTCATTGCCGGCGCTGTATAGAATGATGCTCGGATGATTGCGATCCCGGCGGACGGTATCACGGGTGTCGGTCAGATACCACTGCCGGAAGTAGAGGTGGTAATCATAGGGATTCTTGGCGACTGTCCATTGGTCGAACATCTCATCCATGACCAGAAACCCGAGGCGATCACAAAGGTCGAGAAACTCCGGAGCAACAGGATTGTGCGCCGTGCGAATTGCGTTAACTCCCATCTGCCGCATAGCAACGAGACGATGTTCCCAGGCGCCCAAAGGCGCCGCAATCCCAAGGCTTCCCACATCTGCATGCAGAGCAACGCCCTTGATCTTCAGATTGCGACCATTCAACCAGAAGCCGGTCTCCGGATCGAAATGGAATTCGCGAATGCCGAAAGTGACAGGATCGGAATCAGTGATCTTTCCATTGGAGGTTACATCCAGCTTAAGTCGATAGAGCGCAGGGTGGTCGATGTCCCAACGCTCCGGGTGAAGCACTTGTGTCGCAACCTGAAAGCTCTGCTGCTGGCCTGGTCCGACGACATAAGACGAGCTTCTGACAACACCGACTACATGGCCTTCGGGGCTAGTAAGCGTGGCGGCGATTGAAACCCGTGAAGGTGAAGCGGTGTCATTCTCAACTGCGCTCTGCACATGCACGGTGGCGGAGTCGCTTGTGATGTCCGTGCTTGAGACGAACGTGCTGAATTCAACTGTGTAGACGGGATTTTCGATGATGAGACGCACATGCCGATAGATGCCCGCCCCTTCATAGAAGCGTGATGCGGGTTGCTTGGAGTTGTCGGCTCGCACGGCGAGGACGTTGTCTGCCGTTTTCCCGTAGTGCAGATGACCCGTCAACTCATACTCGAGGCTTACATATCCTGAAGGGCGATGTCCAAGCAGGGTGCCGTTGATCCAGACATCACTATTGGACATGATGCCGTCGAATTCTACAAAGATCCGTTTGGTCGAATCGCGAGACGGCAGAGTAAAGTGTTTTCGATACCAGCCGATTCCGGCAGGTAGAAAGGCGCCAGCCCCACCCGATGAGTTGTTCTCAGCGAACGGACCAGCAATAGCCCAGTCATGCGGGAGATCAACGTGTATCAAATTCTCATCCGAAAGGGCAGGATCGGATCCCGAATGGATGTCGGATTGCTCGAATAACCAGTTGTGATCGAAGGGCTGCACCTCTCTTGTCGACTGGGCATTGAGCCAAGGAATCGAAATCGAAGCCATGACGACAAACTCAGCGGTTAACTTCCGGATGCAGCTCCAATTCATGCTTGTCACGCCTCTCTCTCGGCTGCGTTCCGGAGAGGCAGATGCCGCCGGACCGATAGGAATTTGGAGACAGAGGCAGCCTCATGCATCCTCTGTCTCCGGGAGGGTTGAATTATCCGAACGTTAGAAGGCAATCCGCCCGGAAAATTGGAAGTCACGGCTATCGGAGCTTGCAAAGTCGAGCGTGCCAAAGTTGGATGAATTAACGTTGGTTGGAATCTCCAGGTTGCCAGCATCCGATCCGAAGGTCACCGAGTTTGTCACATTCTGGACGTCAACGCCGAAGACAAACTTCACCCGTTCTGTGATATCAAAGGAGCGACGCAGACCACTCGTGAGACGGAAGCCGCCCGGACTCCGTAGGCCGAAAGCCCCCGTCCGAGGTGCATCGCCAATCATGAAGGCGCCGACGTTGCAGAACGGACCGGCGCTGCTGCCACAGGGAGCTCCAGCGCCGGTCGAAGTGACCCCATCTCCCAGCGTGGTATTTGAGACGTAGCCATTGTTGATGTGTGTCTGGGTTCCCAAATTGAGCGCTGTGACGCCTTGTTTCCAGGGGGTGCTCAGGATCTTGCCCCTGAAGTTTGGATTGACGTCTGGCATGCACTCACCTTGACCTGGCTGGTCGGTAGCAGTGCACGCAGAAGAGCTAAGAGTCAGCGGGTATCCGGAAGAGTAGGTCAGGATGTTGGAAAATTTCCATCCCCCGGCCAGAACGCGGACCAGAAAGTGGTTGCTGCCGATATTTCCTTTGCCGAAGGGCAGGTCATAGACGCCATAGGCGGCAATGCTTTGCGGTTGGTCGAGAGTGCTCAAGGACCAGTCCATACTGTGGGCCGGCTTAAATTGTCCCGTGGCGTTTTCAGCGCCCGGAACCGCAAATCCGGTTCGTATCGTACCCGCGTCGTCCATCTCCTTCGACCAGGTGTAGTTCACATTGAACGTAAGCCCGTGGGTCGGCCTGATCGCGAGCGATGCCTGTAACGAGTTATAAGCGGCATTGGCGGATTCCGAGCCCCAAGTGTCAGTTACACCCGAATACTGAGGCATCAACTTCAATCCCTGACCGATAGTTGCGAACGTAGCACCCGCTGCGGTTTCCGCCGCCGCTGTGAATCCAGGATAGGGTGCGGCGCAGCATCCTGGCATGATCGCCTCTGCTGCTGCGACATTCGCTGGCGTAGCAGCAGCCGTGAGAAGTGTTCCCAGGGGGAAATACTTCGGATTGATCTCAGAGGACTGCGGTCCACGGATATTGCTTGCGCCGGCGAGGAAGTGGCTCATGGTTCCCGCGTAGTTCATGGTCAACGTTATGTTCGGTGAAAGCGATTGCTGAAGGCCGAGATTGTAGAAATAAACCGTTGGCGTGCGGTCTCCAAAGATTGGGTCGGCATAGGCTATGCCATTCTTCGATTCAACGAATGCGCCCGCGCTATTCACAAAGTTGCCCACAAGACCGTCCGAAAGCTGTGTCGTTGCCGAGGGCGCGGGAATACCGGGGAGACTGTATCCAGGCCCACCTAAGTTGGTGTTGGAAAGCGGAAAGTTTGCGTTGTTATTAAGATAGAAGGCGGGAGCAGCCAATGGTCCGGCGGCGTTGCCCGGAAAGCTGGCCGACGTGGTAAAGCCTGTCTGTCCGGTGCCCGTTGCACCCGCTCCGCCTGTGCCTCCGTCATGCGAGTACAGGATAGCGAAGCCGCCGCGCAAGACTGTCTTAGCGTCGGCGGCATAGGCAAATCCCACACGCGGACCCCAATTTTTCCAGTACGTCTGCACGGGGGTAGTGCAGCCGCAACTGGCGCTCGGACCGCCGAAGTTTCCTGCAAACTGGAACGATCCGGGGTTGCCAGTGTATGGGTTTGTCAAAGTCGCATTAAGGAACGACCAGTGGTCGCTTGCCTCATGGAAAGGAGGCAGATAATCCCAGCGGAGCCCAAGATTCAGCGTTAACTTCTTTGTGAGCTTGTAGTCATCCTGGAAGTAGGGAGCGATCGTATGGTAGCGGCTGCCTACGTCGGCGAAAGGCTGCAGCGTAACGCCGGTGCTATCCACCGCTCCTAGCATATAGCTGGCATAGGCAAAGCCTCCTGTCGTGGTTGCATACTGGTAAACTCCCGGCGTAGAAGTCTGGGCTACATTTGACGTATCGTTGCTGCTGAACGCGAAGGTTATTGGGCTGGAAGAAGTATTAAAGCTACTCGCGTTCTCCATCAGGTCTTGAAGCTGAATTCCGAAGGTCATGGAGTGATTGCCATGTACCCAGTTCACGTTGTCGACGATGTCGAACGTGTGGGTTACCGTCTTGGATGACACATCCGGCTGAGACCATGCAGTACCCGCTTCCGTCCCCGCGAAGCTCACACCAGGAAATTCGTCCGAAGCTTGACCAGCAGGAAGTCCAGTGATTCCAGCAGTGGTTGCTTCATACTGCGCCATACCTTCCGTGTTGTTCTGGGTTGGCGGTCCACCAAAGTAGAAATAGCCAAGCGATACATCGTTGACAAGGCTTGGCGTTATGGTGAAGGTGTGTTCCAGATCGACAAGGTCTCCCACCACGGTCGACAGCGTCGCCGCCAGATATGGCACAGGTAGATTCGCCCCACCTGCCGTAAACGGTACCGCATGCCTCCGGCCATCAGCTGCTGAAAGCGATAGTCTTTGACGGGGCGAAATCACGTAGTCGATGCGGCCACCCCAAAGGTAATTGTCGTAACCGCTTGGAATCCCGCCAAGAAAGTTGCTGGTGATGTTCGTATTCGTAAGCGGAGGCAGGAACTTTTGCAGATATTGTGAAATCGGAGAAATCTCACCAGCGGGGATCACATTTACGGGTGCCCCGGTAAGACCCGGATTACCGTTAGGGCCAACAGTACCGCTTGGACCATATCCAAACTGATAGCGGCACGGGCCGGTCGTACTTTTTGCTGTGCAGGCTGCCTGGGTCGTCGGATCGTAGATCGCTAGGCCGGGACCTCCATTTGCAGCTAGCAGTTGCGAGAAATTGCCCGTCTGCATCAGTGCCGTCGGCAGAGTGTCGAATGAGAATGTCGGCGCAGAGCGGGTATGTGTCCTGTCGTAGGTCCCCTCGAAGAAGAGGTTCTTCCTGCCATTGAAGAAATGCGGAATGATGAGAGGTCCACCAAAGCTCCCCGAGAACTCATTCTGGTGGTCCACGGGTTTCGATCCGACATCCCGCTGAAAACCTGAGACTCCCCGTGCATTGGTGATCGTGGACCATGGTGCAGCGAATCCCCACGTGTCGAAGAACGTGTTGCGAATAAAGTCCGCGGCGGTGCCGTGGTAGCGATCCTCGCCGGACTTCATGGTGTAGTTCTCGAGCCCAATGCCCTGATATTCCGCCGAGAATCCGCTCGTTACGACTTGAACCTCACTAATCGACTCCAGGGGAACAACGTTGAAGATGGGGCGGTTGTCGCCCTCCTGGCTGACCGTGGTGATGGGAATGCCATTGAGATACTCTTCGCCGATTCTCTCTGCCGTCCCACCGATCACCGAAGATCGGCCGCCCGGATTCAACTGTGCGCCCGGAAGCAGGTTCGAGAACTGCGTAACGTCGCGTTGCTGATTGCCCGATACCAGCAGTGGCAGCGCCATATACTCGTTGCTTTCAATGGTGCCGCCCAGGGTTGCGTTCGTCGTATCCAATTGAGGGGGCGCCGTGCTCACTGTTACTTGTGTCGACTCTGAGCCAATCTTCAGACTAATGTTCAAGCCGGTGTTGTGCATGGCCTGGACATCCATGTTTTCCTGCTTGAATGTCTCAAATCCCTTGGCCGTAGCGGTCACCGTGTAGGTGCCAGGAATTAGAGGCGCGATGTTGAAGAGACCGTCCTCCGAAGTAGGCCGGCTCGTTTCAACTCCGGTGGCCACATTTGTGGCGGTGACGGTCACATTGGGAACGACTGCGCCGTTCTGGTCAGTTACGGTTCCTTGGATGTTTCCACCTCCTGCGGTCTGTGCAATCAACGCTTGCGGAGAAAATATGCAGAAGATGAAGGCCAACGCGCCGATCCAAAGTTGGGCTCCTCGAAAGCGGAAATTGTGGGAGTGTATGCGCTGGGTAGTCGCGTTGATGTTTTTTGCCGCCATGGTCTCTGATCGCTCCACTGAGAAACACAAACGTGCCATTCCTTCAGACAGCGAAACGATATGAGCACGGAGTTATGGATGTCAATAGAAAAATAATGTCATGTGGGAAAAAATGCGTTTTGGGTAGCCGCTAGCCGCCACCACCGCGGTTCTTAGACCGAAGTTACTGGGAAAAATTGGCCAAAAATAACGGTTAGCTGCCTTATTTTAATGGAGCTTAATTAGTTTTTCGTGCTGTCAAATGTACCCATGTAAATTGTAATTTTATGCTTGACAATATTGGTTATTTATGAAATCTATGCGAGTATTGAGCCATGTATGTCGAGTCTGTGCCCAACCGCACCTCGCCACCTGCCGTCCTGCTGCGCGAATCACGGCGCGAAGACGGCAAGATCGTAAAGCGTACCCTGGCTAACTTGAGCGACTGGCCGGCGGCGAAGATCGAATCGCTGCGTCGGTTGCTGCGCGATGAGTTGCTGGTCGATCC
>Ga0116129_1000251_pt1 | contig 37820 bp, 31 predicted proteins | sample June2015DPH_17_2_FD_89732 | JGI IMG/M metagenome (GOLD analysis project Ga0116129, IMG submission 89732) | Peatland microbial communities from SPRUCE experiment site at the Marcell Experimental Forest, Minnesota, USA - June2015DPH_17_10 | ecosystem: Environmental > Terrestrial > Soil > Wetlands...
CGCGCATCTGGCGAACACCGAAGAGACCGCCGGAGACGATGCTGGTGGTGATGAGTGCTCCGGTTTTGGCGCGATGGATGGATTCGACGAGCTCAGCGGTGGGAGCTTTGCGCGTAGTTTCTTCGGAGCTGTTGGGGCCTCCGGATAGGCGTTTGCCTTCGGATTCGATGTCGACGACCTGGCCGCCGATCATGCCTGGGGGCAGGGCGGTTTCGAGGTCGCCGACGCGGCCTACTCCGGTGCCGATGGCGAGGGAGACGTCTTTGAGGATTGCGACTACGGTTGCGGATGGGGCGGGGAGTTGCGCGATGGTCTGGAAGGCAAGGGTCTGGAGGGCGTCGCCGGCGAGGATGGCGATGGCTTCGCCGTAGACGACGTGGCAGGTAGGCTGGCCGCGGCGGAGATCGTCGTTGTCGAGGGCGGGGAGGTCGTCGTGGATGAGGGAGTAGGTGTGAATCATCTCGAGGGCTGCGCCGAGGTCGGCTGCGCCTTCGGGGATTGCTCCGGTGCCGGCGACCATCTTTGCGGCTTCCATGCAGAGGATGGGACGGAGACGCTTGCCGCCGGCGAAGACGCTGTGGCGCATGGCTCGGTGGATGGAATGAGGGAGGGTGTCGGGCGAGGGCAGGAGGCGTTCGAGGGCGCGGTCAGTGAGTTCGGCGCCGGAGTGGAGCAGGGTTTTTACGTTGGAGTCCATCTGATGTTGATGATAAATCAGCGGTGAGCGATGAGTTGTGCGCTTTGAGTTAGGAGGGGGCTGTCGTTTTCTGGCGCAGGGTGAGAAGAAGAGCGAGGAGAGCGATGGTGCTGATGATGTCGCCTGTGGTTTGGTCGAGGGTGTGGATGTAAGTGATGTCGATGGTGGAGGAGCCGGCGCGGATAGGGATGGCGATGAGGCCGTCCTCGCGCTTGAGGTGAGCGGGGTGCTCCTGGTGCATGCTGCCGGGTGCGGTGCGCGTGATCTCCCAGTTGGGGTAGTCGCGAAGATTGAGGATAAGGTCTTCGGCGTTTGGGGCGTCGAGGTCGAGGTGCATTGGGGCGGCGGCGGGTTGCGAGTTGGCTGGGGGTTTGGCGTCAGGGTCGGTGGAGAGCCACCACGGCGGATTGGTTTGGGCGAGGGAGTCGTTGTCGGCGGTGGTGGGGGTGTACTCGTCGGTGGGGTCGGAGCCTTGGTTCGAGTGGAAGAGATGGAGGCGGGCTTGGACGGTGTCTTCGGGGTCGCAGGTCTGGTGGAAGAGGGTGTATGCGGGGTAGGTCAGGGCTGCGGCTGTGGCGATGGCCAGAGTGGTTGTTGTGAGTGCGGTGAGTTTTGTTGTTTTGAGAGCGAGGGCAATTGCCAGCGCTGGAACGGCGGCGAGGATCGCGAGGAGGCGCCAGGGGAATTGCAGGAAAGCTAGTTCGGGGGCGTGAGTCCAGATGAATTGGGTGATTGGGGTCAGGAGGAGGGTGATGGCTATGGTGATCGTTGTTAGTGGAAGGAGGAGGCTGGTTGTGCGGGAGTTTTGGGTGATGCGGATGGCGATAAGAGTTGCGGCGGTGAGGACAATGAGAGTGATGGCGATGAGAGAGGCGGTGTGGAGGACCTGGTCGTGGGGAATGTCGGTTGTGTGGTGGAAGAGGAAGTTGTCCTGGATGCGGTAGAAGGGAATGATCGCCATGGCGATCTGGACGAAGCGGCGTTCGTAGGCTGCGGGGACGATGTAGAAGGCGGCGAGGGTGAGGCCGAGAGTGGTTCCGAGGAGGGTGTTTAGGGCTAGTTCGGAGCGCGTTTGAGTGGGGGCGTTGCCAGGGTTGGCATGGGCCGGTGCGGTCGCGCCTTCGGGCGATGCCCACACATCAGAATCGATGTATGGGGCACCCGGATTTGTGGGGCTCCGATCTTCTGTGGCCGGATTTGTGGCTAAGCGAATGAGCGTGAGGATGGCCAGGGCGTAGCAGCTCATAACGGCGGCGGGGGCGTTGGTGAGCCAGAGGAGTGCGATAGGGATGGCGATGCGGGGGATGGTGACTTTGTCGCGGAGGATGGCGTGGAGGAGGAGCGGGATCCAGGCGGCGGCGAGGAGTTCGGCGTAGGCGGTGCGCTCGTAGGCGGTGAAGAGCATGTACGGGTTGACCGTGTAGAGGACCGCGGCGACGGTGGCGGCTGGGGGCGGGGTGAATTCACTTGCGAGGTAATACAGAGAGAGGCCGCTGGCTGTCAAGGCTAGCCATGTGTACGCGATTGGGGTCCAGGTCCAGGGGAAGATCAGGCCGAGGATGGCTCCGATGGTCCACGAGAGCGGTGGGTAGAAGACGAAGCGGGGTTCTCCGGCGTTCCATGCGGCCGTGTAGGCCCAGTGCGGGTGGAGATTGCCGTGGGCGAATTGGCGTGCGGCCTCCATCCAATTGAGAAGGTGGAAGTCGAAGTCGTGGCCGCAGGAGCAGCCGTTGGCGAGGAGCGGAAGGATGGCGATGAGTGCGGCTACTGGGATGAGGATGTAGGGTAGCCGTTCGCGGTGCATGGAGAGAGTATCGCAGACGCGGTTTTCACACGATGGATTTGGACATCTCGTATTCGATCAGGGCGGGATCGTTGGGGTAGGGCTCGGTGTGGCCGGTTGGGGTGAAGCCCAGGCGTTGATAAAAGGAGATGGCTGCGAGGTTACCGCTCGTGACCATGAGTTGAAAGGTGTGGGCTCCGCAGCTACGGGCCCAGGACTCGATTGCATCGACCAGGAGGCGGCCTGTGCCGGTGCGGCGTTGTTCGGGGGCGACCCACATGGACCTGAGCTCGGCGTGTTGTGGGTTTTTCTCGTTGAGGAAGGAGACGGCGATGCCGCAGTAATCCTCTTCGTGTGCAAGGTAGCCGATGGAGCGCGGCGTGCAGAGATTGGCGGCGCGCTGCTGCCAGTCGGCGTCGGTGAATTGAGATTCCCGGGCATAGGTGCTGCCGAAGGCGGAGGGTGTGTCCTGGAGAGCGCGGAGGCGGACCGCTTTGTAGCTGGAGGCCAGAGGTGAAGTGATCTGGTGGAGAACAACCATGACGTGAGTTTATCGAGCAGGCTTGGGCATGGCGCAGGCGCTTGCGAAGAATGGTCGCGGTCGCTGGGGCTAATGCGCCCCGGCGGGGCCTTTGCCGGGTTTTACTTTTTTGAGGAGCCAGACGATGCCGACGCAGAAGAAACAGAGGAGGGAGAGCCAGCGGAAGACATCGACGAAGGCCCAGTTGGCGGCTTGGCGACCGAGCTGCTGGTAGAGCATCGCCTGGGCGGGGGGGAGTGAGTTTGCGGAGCCGAAGGCTCCGCTGCCAGGGCCACTGCCACCGAAGTAGCCCTGAAGGGCCTGGATCGAGTTCTGGAACTGCTGGCCGGTGCGCGGGACGGAGTTGATGATCTCGTTCTGGTGGACGGCGCTGCGGCGAGTGAGAAGCGTTTGGGCGATGGAGATGCCGATGGAGCCGCCGACGTTGCGCATGAGATTGAAGAGGCCGCTGGCGTTGCCGATCTGCTTGTTGTCGAGCGTGCCGTAGGCGGCGGCGTTGATGGGAACGAAGACGAAGCTGAGGCCGAAGCCGGTGATGAGGATGGGCAGGAGGAGGGTGGTGGGGGAGATGTCGAGGGTGACGTTGCCGAAGTAAAGAGTGGTGAGGCCGAAGGTAAGGAAGCCGAAGGTGAGAAGATAGCGCGGGTCGACCTTGTTGGAGAGGAAGCCGATGATCGGCGTGCCGCAGATGGCTCCGATGCCGCGGGGCGCGACGACGATGCCTGCAGTGAAGGCGGTGTAGCCGAGGAGCTCCTGGTAGAAGAGCGGGAGGACGGTGACGGTGGAGTAGATGCCGATGCCGAACATGAAGATGAGAACGCAGCCGAGGCGGAAGTTGCGGTTTTTAAGGACCTTCAGGTCGACGATGGTGTCTTTGTCGCGCCAGCAGTGCCAGCAGAAGTAGAGGAAGGAGATGACGAGGAAGAAGACGGCCCAGCGGATCCAGAGTGCGCCGAACCAGTCGTCCTCTTGGCCCTTGTCGAGGACTACCTGGAGGCAGCCGGTCCAGATGATGAGGGCGGCGAAGCCGTAGCGGTCGAGCGGGGCGACTTTGGCTTTGCTGATGTAGGCCGGGTCGTGGATGAAGCGGTTGATCATGAAGAGCGCGAGGATGCCGATGGGGATGTTGATGTAGAAGGCGTAGCGCCAGGAGTAGGTGTCGGTGAGCCAGCCGCCGAGGGTGGGGCCGAGGACTGGGGCGACGACGACTCCGAAGGCGAAGACGGCGAGGGCGGCACCACGCTTGGCGGGAGGGAAGGATTCGAGGAGAATGGCCTGGGATAGAGGCTGGAGCGCGCCGCCACCTGCTCCCTGGATAACTCGGGCGAGGAGGAGGAAGGCGAGGCTGGGGGCTGCTCCGCAGGCGAAGCTGGCGACGGTGAAGATGGCGACGCAGGACATGAGGAAACGCTTGCGGCCGAAACGGAGGGAGAACCAGTTGCTGGCGGGGAGGACGATGGCATTGGCGACGAGATAGCTGGTGAGGACCCAGGTGGCTTCGTCTGTGGATGCGCTGAGCGAGCCTGCGATGTAGGGGAGAGCGACGGAGGCGATGGCGGTATCGAGCACCTCCATAAAGGTGGCGAGCATGACCGATGCAGCGATCAGCCAGGGGTTGACGCCCTGGGCGGCTTCAGCGGATTGATTTGGGTGTGCGACTGCGGCTGAGGCCATGGTTTGGCGTTGATTCTTCCCGGTGGGAGTGATTGTCTCTTACTGTAGAGCCAAAAATGGGAGATGAGGATGCATTTCGGCGAAGCATTTGTTGTCTGGGCACGAAAAAAGCGGCGGCCTCTGGTTGGAGGCTGCCGCTGGTTGGATGTTTCGGGTTGGTGTGACACGGCCGAGGCCGCTGTTGCTAGGAGCGATTGGGGCTATTCGGAACAACTACCTGGGACACCGTATGCACCGAGCCGTATTGGAGGCGGCGGGCTGAAGGCGGGTGATGAAGGGCGGGAATCTGGGTGGCATCGAGGCTCAGGGGGAGCGGGGACGTTCGTAGGCTGGGGTCGGAGTTCAGGGTGTCGCTGGCGGCCTGGGGTCTGGAGGTGCGGGCTGAGGCGTTTGCTGAGTTGCAGCCGGAGAGCAGACCGGCGATGAGGCCAGCGAGGCCGAGGGAGGCTACTTTAAGCAGGCGGCGTCTGGTTCGAGAGGCGGGCAGAAAGGACATGAGCTAGGCTCCAAGGCGGTGCATTGTTACTCACGAATTGAGGCAAGCGTACCGGGGGGCATCCGAGACGACAATGACACCTTCGGGGTAGGGAGAGGGGCGGCTTTGGCGACTGGATTGCGTTTGGCTCTATTGATAACAAAGCGTTTCCGGAGGTTTTGGAGCGGTGTCCATTTTTTTGGCTTCTTCTGGAACGGTATGTGGTTCGCGGTGATTGAGTAATCGGCTTTTTTGCGAATCCCTTTAGCGACGACGAGCATCAGAATAGTTGACAGTAAGTGACTCAAGGTGAAATTCTTGAGCGGGTCAAAAAATAACTGGGGGCTGTGTGCCCGGAGGATTTACGGATGGCAAAGATTATTGGAATTGACTTGGGAACGACGAACTCATGCGTCGCGGTGATGGAAGGCGGCGAGGCGAAGGTGATTCCCAACGAAGAGGGCGGACGGACTACGCCTTCTGTGGTGGCGTTTACGAAGAGCGGCGAGCGGCTGGTTGGCCAGGTGGCCAAGCGGCAGGCGATTACGAACCCGGAGAACACGATCTATTCCATCAAGCGATTTATGGGTCGCCGGTTCAATGAAGTGAACGACGAGATGAAGATGGTGCCCTACAAGGTGAAGCAGCAGGGCGATCATATTGCGGTTGTTGCGCAGGGCAAGGAGTACACCCCGCCTGAGATCTCGGCGATGATTCTGCAGAAGCTGAAGAAGGCCGCGGAAGACTACCTTGGCACGAGCGTGACCGAGGCAGTGATTACGGTTCCGGCTTACTTCAACGATGCGCAGCGCCAGGCGACCAAAGATGCCGGCAGGATTGCGGGTCTGGATGTAAAGCGCATTGTGAACGAGCCGACCGCGGCTGCCCTGGCTTACGGCCTGGATAAGAAGAAGGACGAGACGATTGCGGTTTATGACTTCGGCGGCGGTACGTTCGATGTCTCGATTCTCGAGGTTGGCGAAGGCGTGATTGAGGTGAAGTCGACCAATGGCGATACGCACCTTGGCGGCGACAATCTCGATCAGCGGATTGTGGATTGGCTGATTGCAGAGTTCAAGAGCGAGTCGGGGCTTGACCTGACTTCGAAGGGTAACGAGATGGCGTTGCAGCGGCTGAAGGATGCCGCGGAGCGCGCGAAGATCGAGTTGTCGACGGCGCAGGAGACGGAGATCAATCTGCCGTTTATCACTGCGGATGCGAGCGGGCCGAAGCACCTGGTTCGCAAGCTGACTCGTGCGAAGCTGGAGAGCCTGGTTGACGATCTGTTGCAGAAGTCGGTTGGGCCTTGCAAGCAGGCGATGAAGGATGCGGGCGTGGACGCGAGCAAGATCGATGAGGTCGTGCTGGTTGGCGGACAGACTCGCATGCCGAAGATTCAGCAGCTGGTGAAAGAGCTGTTCGGCAAGGAGCCGCATAAGGGTGTGAACCCGGATGAGGTTGTGGCGATCGGCGCGGCGGTTCAGGCTGGCGTGTTGGCCGGCGATGTGAAGGACCTGCTGCTGCTCGACGTGACTCCGCTGACGTTGTCGATTGAGACGATGGGCGGGGTGGCGACACCGATGATCAACCGGAATACGACGATTCCGACGAAGAAGACGGAGACGTTCTCGACGGCGGCCGACTCGCAGACTGAAGTTGAGGTTCATGTGCTGCAGGGCGAGCGGCCGATGGCGGCGCAGAATAGGACGCTGGGCAAGTTCAAGCTGGCGGGAATTCCTCCTGCTCCGCGTGGCGTGCCGCAGATCGAGGTGACGTTCGATATTGACGCGAACGGGATTCTGAATGTGACGGCGAAGGACAATGCGACTGGAAAAGACCAAAAAATTACAATTACGAGTTCTTCGGGTCTGAGCAAGGAAGAGGTCGAGCGGATGGCGAAGGATGCCGAGGCTCATGCGGCTGAGGACAAAGAACAGCGCGAGGCGGTTGAGGCGCGTAATGGCCTCGATTCGATGGTTTACAACGTCGAGAAGATGCTGAAGGACGCAGGTGACAAGGTTGCGGACTCGGATAAGAGCGAGGTTGAGACTGCGTTGGCTGAGGCGAAGACTACGCTGGCTGGAACTCCGAGTGCGAGTGAGCTGAATTCTTCGCGGGATCGTCTAACGAAGGTGAGCCACAAGCTCGCCGAGGCGATGTACAAGGCGACTGCGGCTTCAGCGAGCACACCGACGGACGGCGCGGCTGCTTCTGCCGGAACCGCCGACGAGGCGAAGAAGGATGAAGGCGTAATCGATGCAGAGTATGTCGACGTGGACGAAAAGAAGTAAGAACCGAATTGTCTATTTCGACGTATTAAAGATTGAGGGGCGTTCCTGACTGGGTGCCCCTCATTTTTATAAGTTTTGACAAGGGCGATTGCGTGTAGAGTGCGACATATCGGCCAGAAAGGTGTTGAAGTGAATAGCAGTGATGGGACCGATCGATACGCGGATTTGCTTTGGCTGGAGAACCTGGAACTCAATCGACTGCTTGGAGGTAGGGCGATGACCGAGACGATGTGGAGATGCGACCAGGTACGCGCGGGACGTTTGTACAACCGGATGATGTTCGATACGCGCGAAGAGGCGGAGCAGTTTGTGCAGCGGATGCAGCAGATGGAACCAGATCAGATGTTTTCAATTGAAGCGATTGAAGCAAAGCAGGTCTGGAACTAAGGTTTCTGGTTGGGAATTAAGAACTAAATTGATTTGCAGACGGTGGCGACGGTAGTTCTGGTGTATCCAGTGCCGTCGCCATTGTTTTCTGTCTTTGAGGAGAGCCGATGCCGGAGGGCAATGAGATTCATCGATGGGCTGAACGGCATTTTGCCGCGTTTGGCGGTGAGCCTGTGCGCGTGGATGGGCCGCAGGGACGGTTTGTGGATTCGGATGTGATCGATGGTAGAAAACTGCAGCGCGTGATGGCTGTGGGGAAGCATCTTGGGTATGACTTTGGGAAGGACCGGATTCTGCATGTGCATCTCGGGCTGCAGGGAGATTTTACTGAGGGCTCCGGGCCGCTGCCGGCGGTGCGCGGCGCGTTGCGGTTGCGGATGTGGAATGCAGCGAAGGTGAAGAAGCCTGCCGGGGCGGATGCTAGTAAGCCGCATCGTTGGTACTCGGAGGATGATGGGACGGATAACATTTCACCGGAGGAGATTGCGTGGGTTGAGCTACGCGGGCCGATGGATTGCTCGATCTATTCGCAAGAGATGTGGGATGCGTTGCTGGAGCGGCTGGGGCCCGATCCGCTGAATGGCGATGGGGCAGCCCGGTTTGTTGCGAAGGTTGCGAAGAGCAGGAAGACAATTGGCGAGCTGCTGATGGATCAGTCGGTGGCGGCGGGGATTGGCAATATCTTTCGCGCGGAGCTGCTGTACCGTGCGCGGCTGAATCCGTTTTTGCCGGGGAACCAGGTAGAGGAGAGCGCGCTGCGGTCGATATGGAAGGATGCGGGTGTTTTGATGAAGGCAGCGATGGTCGACCGGAGGATTGTGACGACGAAGCCGAAGGACAGGCCGCATAAGACGGGGCCGGTCGAGAAGGAAGAGACTCACTATGTGTATCGGCGGCAGGGCAGACCTTGTTTCGTTTGCGGGGCTAAGATTTTGACCGAGGTGATGGCGGGGCGGAATCTGTTCTGGTGTCCGGTGGATCAGGCGGCGAAGTAATTTGTAGGTTTTGAGGTGCGGGAGAGCCGCGCTGGTTGCAGAATGGAAGAAGACTATGGCGACACAGACGAAGGATTATTACGGCGTACTGGGAGTGAAGAAGACGGCGACCGCGGATGAGATTCGCAAGGCGTTTCGCAAAGCCGCGCGCAAGTATCACCCGGATGTGAATCCGAATAACAAGAAGGCCGAGGAGAAGTTCAAGGAGATATCGGAAGCCAACGATGTTTTGAGCGACGAGAAGAAGCGGAAGATCTACGACCAGCTTGGGTTTTATTCGGACAATATCGATCCGGCGGCGGCGGAGGCTGCGGCTCGCGGAGGCTACGGCGGGGGGGCGGGGTCTGGCTATGCGCGGGCGCAGACTGGCGGCCGTGGCGGGCAGGAGGTCCCGTTCGATTTTGGCGGGTTTGATTTTTCGGATTTTCAGGAGTCTGGGGGCGCTCGACAGGAATCGGGTGGCGGGTTTAGTGGAAGCTTCAAGGATATTTTCAGCGGGATGTTCAATGGCGGGAAGCAGGCTGCGCGCGGACCTCAGCCAGGGACCGATCTTGAGTACCAGGTGAGCGTGGACTTCTGGACGGCGGTGCGGGGCGGGGTGGCGCGGCTGGAGATCCAGCGGCAGGAGGTGTGCCCGACCTGCAAGGGGAAGTCGACTACGGGCGGGAGTGTGGAGTGCCCGGAGTGCCATGGTTCGGGGCAGGTGACGCAGATGGGCGGGCGGATGAAGTTCAATATCCAGTGCCCGCGGTGCGCGGGGACGGGCAAGGTGCAGCATACGTGTCCGACGTGCGATGGCGAAGGCGTCGTGGTGAAGCGGGAGCCGCTGGAGTTTCGGATCAAGGCGGGGACTCGCGATGGGCAGAGGATTCGACTGGCGGGGAAGGGAAATGCCGGGACGAACGGCGGGGCGGCGGGTGATCTGTACCTGATTATCAAGGCGGGGACGCATCCCGTGTTTACGCGGACGGGGGATGATATTTATGTAACTGTTCCGGTTACAATGACGGAGGCCGCGCTGGGAGCGAAGATTGATGTGCCGACGATCGATACCCATGAAGGCGGCGGGCGGACGCAGTTGAAGATTCCGCCAGGGACGCAGACGGGGCAGAAGCTGAGGCTGCGGGAGAAGGGTGTGCCTTCGGCGTCGAAGGAAGGTGTTCGCGGGGACCAGATCGTTGAGGTGAAGATCGTGGTGCCGAAGGTGCAGGATGAGCGTTCGAAGGAAATACTCAGGGAACTGGCGAAGTTGAATCCAGAAGAGCCTCGGGAGGGGTTGTTTGCGGCGGTGTAAGTGAAAGTGACAGATTTATATAGCGAGTTCTGGACTCCAGCCTATGAGAAGCTCTTTTGGGCTCAGGCAATAGCGTCTCAATATTCTGAGAGCACCCGTAAGAAATGGTGGCAAACGGCGGACCTGAAGAAGTATCTGAGCGCAGCAGAGAGTACGTACTATCGTCGCGCCTTGGCTTACACCCTATATCTGCAAGAGGAGATGGAAAGATCTGCCGAGGCCAAGGCACACTTTGCCGTCGGGATTTTCTCTACGTCTTTAATGGAAGCTCTGCTCGTATTGTGCTTTCTTCACCGGAAGACAGATGTTTTGATCACCAAAGTTTTTGCTGAAGAATGCAGCAAATATCGAAGAAGAAAGCAGCGCAGGCCATCTTTTCTAGAATTGATTGGGAGAATGGAAGCGGAAAACTCGTACAGGCTAGCGCGGGAAATAAAACTAATAGAAACGAGGGATATACCGAAAGAATGCTTCGCTCTTGTCAAAGAAGCCCGCTATTCTGCCGATGTGGTTGGTCTATTAAAATATCTTCGGGATTGTAGAAACAACGTCCATTTTAATAATTTTGCGGGACGGATCCAAAGGGTGATTCCAAATCATGCGGTAGACCCGCGCGGGCCGCTAGATGATTATCACTACAACTTTGCATTTATAGCGATCCGTGTACGCAACATAATCGCCAAGAAATCTAACCTGAATTCTCTTAACAACGGCCTGCTCGTTCGACCATTTTGATTAGGCCAATTCCAAGGCTGTCAGGCCTGATCCGGGCTGATTTCCTGCTCGAAGATCGTGTCTGCGGCGTGGGTGGAGACTTTGAGGGTGAAGCCGAGGTTGACCTGGTTTGGGGTGGATGGGGTGGGAAGCAGCATGTGGTTGGCCAGGCTCGCGAGGTATTGGGTGGTTGCGGGGGCGATGCCTGCTGCTCGGGCTACGAGCCAGGCTTGCGGGGTGATGGTGATCTCGGCTCTGCCTGCGGCTACTGCGTTATAGATTCTGTTGGCGGCGTGACGGACTGAGGCGGTGAGGATTGGAGTTCTTGCGGCTAGAGTGAACCAGTGCTGCTCTTTTTTTGTCTGGCCGGTGTATTCGGCGTGGGCCTCGCCGCCGGTGCGCATGAGGCCCGGGCAGACGGTGGTGACGCGGACGCCTTTGTGGCGGAGCTCGGCGTGGAGGCCTTCGGAGAATCCTACGAGAGCGAATTTGCTGGCGACGTAAGGGAGCATGTGAGGCATGGCGAACTTGCCGCCGATGCTGGCGATGTTGACGATGGCTGCGTCCTGGTCTCCGGGTTTGCGGTCGAGCAGATGAGGGAGCGCGGCGTGGGTGGTGTGAAGCGCGGCGAAGAAGTTGGTGGCCATGGCTCGGCGATAGGCGGCGATGGGCTGGTTTTCTACGGGGCCGACTTCGAGGATGCCGGCGTTGTTGATGAGGACGTTGATGCGGCCGAAGTGGCTGACGGCGTGGTCGACGAGCAGGGTGGCCTGGGCGGCGTCGGTGAGGTCGGCGGGGATGAGGAGGACATCGTCGGTGGACAGGATGGCGCCGCGATCGAGGAGGGTGTGGCGGGCGGTGATGAGTTCTTCGACGTTGCGAGCGGCGAGGATGAGTTTGGCTCCGGCGCGGGCGTAGCGTTCGGCGAGGGCGAGGCCGAGGCCGCGGGAGCCTCCGGTGATGAGGACGACCTGGCCTGGACGGCTGCGCGATGTGGCGCTCGATCTGAGGACGTAGGCGGCTGCAGCGGTTGCGGCGACGATGCCGGTGAGAAGCTGCGCGGCGTGAAGTGCGGCTCTGGACTTTTTCATGGGTTGTGAGTGAGGTGCTGGATTGAGGATAGACGAGTTTGGTTGACGTGCGTAGGGAGAAAAGAGCTAGACTGCGTAAAAGTAGCTGCAATTTGCAAGAGGTTGCAACATGGCGACAAAGCGGAAGCGCAAGGGCGCGTACATGATCTCGTCGGTGGCGGAGATGTATGAGATCCATCCGCAGACGTTGCGCTTATATGAGCGGGAGGGCTTACTGCGGCCATCGCGGAGTGAGGGAAATACCCGGCTCTATACGGATGAAGACCTGGAACGGCTGGAGTTCATTTTGAATCTGGCGCGGGATCTGGGTGTGAATATCGCTGGAATTGCGATTGTGCTGCAGATGCGGGAGCGAATGGAGGAGATGAACCGGCAGATGCAGGGGTTTGTGGACTATGTTCGGACGGAGATGCTGACGCGGATGCAGCAACAACAGGGTCCGGGAACGGGATTGGTTCCGATGCGGAGACCGATGGTGGTGCCGACGGTTAGGGTGGTTTCGGGGAAGGCGGCCAGGAAGAAGTAGAGGATCCGGTGAGCTCTTTGAACTGGCGTAACGGTCGAAAGGCTTAACACGGATCTTCAGGGAATAACACGGATCAGAAACAGGCAACGGCAAAGGCAACTGCGGCCCCCCCTCAATGGGCTCTTCAACTTCTTTTTGCTCACAAAGTGCCGTGAACGTGTCATTTGCGATGACGATTGGTGAGTGGGTGGGAAACGTTTTTTGACAAGCTCTCCGTGGTGTGGTGGAGATTCGGCTGCGATAAACTGGTGTACTGCGGACTGATTGGGCTCTTGGGCTTCGCGGTGTAGGGTGAGATGAGTTTGCTGCTTGAGTTCTTGTTTTGGGTCGCGATATGCGGCACGGTTACGTCTACGATCTATTGCCTGATGGTGATAGCGGCGGCGGCGCGTTTTGGTTTGCGGAAGCGTAGGGAAGACCGGGCGGCGGCGACGTTTTTGCCGGCATTGAGCGTATTGAAGCCGTTGCATGGAATGGAGCCTGGACTGGAACGGAATATCGAGTCTTTCTTTGAGCAGGAGTATCCGGAGTTTGAGCTTCTGTTCTGCGCGCGGCATGAGACGGATCAGGGTTTGCAACTGGCGCAGCGGGTGGGTGCGCGGTATCCGCAGGTGGATGCGCGGTATGTGACGTGCGGTGAGCCAATGCCGAACTTTCATAACGCGAAGGTGTACTCGCTGGCGAAGCTGGATTCGGTGGCGAAGCATGCGCTGTTCATAACCAGCGATGCCGATGTGCGCGTGAGGAAGGATTATCTTCTGCGGATGGTGCAGAACCTGAAAGATCCGATGATTGGGTTGGCTTCGTGTGTGTATCTGGGGACGACGGATCATGGGACGAAGGCGCGGTTTTCTTCGCAACTGGATGCGGTGGGCAAGAGCGTGGAGATGACCTCGGGTGTTCTGGTTGCGGATATGCTGGAAGGAACGAAGTTTGCGCTGGGTGCCTCGATGGCCGTGCGGAAGGAGTCGTTTCGGGTGGCTGGCGGATTTGAAGAGCTGGGACAGTTTTATGCCGACGATTTTGTTCTGGGGAACCGGTTGGCGGCGCAAGGCGTGGGAGTGCGGATGGCGACCCATGTGATTCGGCTGATGGTGCAGGACACGCCTTTTGGGTTGTCGTTCCGCAATCAGTTGCGGTGGATGCAGAGCACGCGGCGGTCGCGTCCGTTGGGGCATCTTGGGTCGGGACTCACGTTTGCGGTGCCGTTTGGCCTGGTGGGGCTGTTGTGGGGGCTATTGAGCGGCCATGCGTTGCTGGGATTGGGATGCCTGTTGGGGATGATTTTTAACCGCTGGCTGCAGGCAGGGGCGATTCTGCGCGTGTTGGGGGACAAGGGTTGGCTGCGGGGTATGTTGTTGTATCCATTGCGTGATCTGCTGGGAAGCGTTCTTTGGCTGGGTAGCTATGGCGGTGACAGGTTTTATTACAGGGGGAAGATTTACCGGCTGAAGCATGGAGGCCGGGTCGAGGAGCCGCAATAACGAAAGGTTTAAATTTTAAGCGGATCGTGTGAGGCCGCGGAGGCGTCAAACATAAGAGCTTGCGGGCGATCTGTCGCGAATCGAAGCCGGATTCTTTTCATGAGCAGTGCCAGCGGCGAAACGATGTGTTTACATGAAATGGTCGCGCTGCCGGTCAGTTGGAGGCTGTTGATGTCTGCAATGCATTGGGGCCTTTTGGTGGTGGGGCTGTTTGGCCTGCTTACCTCGAGCGCCTTCCTCGTGATGGTTCTGATGGGGGCTTGGCGGTTTCGACGCGACGCCATGCGGGAGAACGTGCGCCTGGGCGAACGGCCGGAGCTTCTGCCGGCGATCAGCCTGTTCAAGCCGTTGCATGGGGATGAGGTGGGCCTCGAGTCGAATCTGCGGAGCTTCTTCGAACAGGATTATCTGCAGCATGCCGCGGCGGCGGGGATTGCGACGAGTGAGAATGGCGTGTCTCGGGTAGAGCTGCTGTTTTGCGCACGGAGCGAGTCGGATGAGGGGTTGGAGATTGCGCGGCGGGTGGCGGCGGAGTATCCGGAGATTACGGCAAGGTTTGTGACGAGCGGATCGCCGTGGGCCGCCAATGCGAAGGTGTGCTCGCTGGCGGCGATGGCGAAGGTGGCGACGCACGATCTGTGGGCGATCAGCGACAGCGATGTGCGGGTGACGCCGGATTATCTGCGGAGGATGGTGCTGCCGTTTGCCGATGAAGCGGTTGGCTGCGCAACGTGTCTGTACCGCGGCGTGGTGTTGAAGGGTGGTCTGTGGTCGCAGCTAGAGGCTGTAGGGATGACGATTGAGATGAGCTCGGGCATCTGCGCGGACAGCCTGGTGGAGCCGATTGAGTTTGCGCTTGGGCCGACGATGGTGACGCGGCGAGAGCGGGTGGAAGAGATAGGCGGGTTCGAGAGTTTGGCGGAATATTGCGCCGATGATTTTGTGCTGGGGAACCGGATCGCAAAGAATGGACACAAGGTCGTGCTGAGCGGACACGCAATCGACCATATGGTGCTGCAGGCGGACTTTGTGGAATCGATGAGGCACCAGGTGCGGTGGATGAAGAGCACGCGGTTCTCGCGGCCTAAGGGGCATCTTGGGACGGGCCTTACCTTTGGTGTGCCGTTTGGAGTGATGGCCTGGGCGGGCGCGCTGATGTTGGGGATGCCTGTGCTGGGCTGGTGTGCGTTAGTGGGGAGTGTGCTGGGGCGGATGCTGCAGGCGTTCGTGGTGGGACGGTATGTGGTGCGGGAGAGGCGCATCGGGGCGGCGATGATTTTGTTTCCTCTGCGTGACTTGATCGGTGCGCTGATCTGGGCGCTGAGTTATGCGAGCAACCGGATTCAGTGGCGCGGCGAGGTGTATGAGCTGGTGGATGGCGGGCGGATGCGCCGGACTGTCGAAGGCAGAGCTCCATTGGCGACGAATCTGTTCGCCTCGGATCATGAACGGCGATAGCTTTTTGACTTTGCCTAATAATTTGTGAGAACGGTTTTCCCTCCGGCGTTGGCGAGGGTGTGGATGGCGCCATAGGGCGCCAGATTTTTTGCGCGGGTGGTGGGGTCGTAGGTGAAGAGGAAGATGCGGCGAGGGCTGGCCCAGAGTTGTCGGAGAGAAGGTTCTGTCTCGAAGATCTGCGGCGAGTCGGGCCAGAAGCTGCCGAACCAGAGACCGTTGAGGCGGCCGTTGACGAGATGGACCTGCTGGCCAGTGTAGAAGATCAGAGTGGAGCCGGAGGTTAGTTCGCCGTCGATGACGATGAGGTCGTCTGGGCGAGAGTTGGTTTGGCGCGATTGATTGATGGCTTCGGCTAGACCTTTGGAGCCCAGGATGGGGTAGAAGCGGGCGAGGCCCTCGTGCGCGGCAAGGAGGGTGAGGGTCATGGCTGCGGCGAGGGTCAGGTTCGCTGCGTAGGTTCGTTTTTTGCGACGGAGCAAGTAGCTGACGAGGCCGATGCCCAGCATGCCAATGGCCGTGGCGGCGAGCGGGCCGCGGAAGAAGCCCATGGCGGCGCCGGTAAGGTCGGTGATGTGGCTGAGGGAGAGGTTGTAGGCCTCGGTGCTTCCGGCCATGGTGAGGAGCGAGACGATGTCTGCGCCGGGTTGCGGGTGTGGGGCGGTGAGGGCGAAGTATCCGCAGAGGATGGCGACGAGTGTAGTGAGGGGAACGAGTGCGTAGAGGTGCCAGTTCTGGACGGAGCGGTTTATCGCTCGATCGACGAAGCCGGCGCTGGTGCATTCTGCGCGGTTGAGAATGCCGCCGATCATAAGGGCAAGAGCGGGTAGGGCTGGAAGCGAATAGTACTCCTGCCGGTTGGAGATGGAGAAGAAGCCGAGGACAAGGAGCGCCCAGAGGAGAAGGGAGAGGGTCGCTTCGTGTTCGCGTGCGGTGGCTTTGGCTCCGCTCAGGAATGTGCGAATTTGTTTGGTGATCGCGGTGGGCAGGAAGATGGCCCACGGCATGATCCAGAGGACGAGGTAGAGCCAGAAGAGCCAGATGGGGGTGAGGCCGTAGTCGTGTGGGATGCGTTTGGAGAGGAAACGGGCGATGTGCTCGTTGTAGAGATAGAACCAGGTCCAGCCTGCGGTTGCGGGAAGTCCGTTGCCCGCTGGAAGCGCGATGGGTGGATTGCGTATAGCGGCGAGAATGTGCCATGGGGCCGCGATGACGAGGAAGACCGCGGAGCTGGCGAGGATGTGGAAATTGCGGAGGAGATGGAGCTGTTTTGTGATCGCGAGGTAGAGGAAGACGAAGGCTGTGGGAAAGGCCAGGCCTATGAGGCCTTTCGTCAGAACGTTGAATGCCATGACTGCGGCGAAGGCGAGACATGGTAGGAGTGCGGATTTTTGCTGAGGTATTTGGATTCGGTCCAGAGCGATGAGGAAGAGGTGGACGGCGAGGGTCATCCAGAGGGCGAGAAGGATGTCGGGGATGTAGAAGCGGGTGTAAAGGTAGGGGCCGATGCTGGTGGCTAGAGCGAGTGCGGCGTAGAAGCCGGCGCGATCGGGATTTGCGTCCGGTGAGATATGGCTAAAGAGGCGGATGCCGAGGGCATAGGTGCTGAGTAACAGCGCGAGGACCGCGAGGGCTAACGGGAGGCGAGCGGCCCAGTCGTGGACGCCGAAGAGGTGCATGGAGCCGGCGGCCATCCAGTAGAGGAGGGGTGGCTTGTCGAAGAAACGGATGCCGTTGATGTACGGGGTGACGTAGTCGTGGCGCTGCATCATCTCGCGGGCGATCTCGATGTAGACGGAGTCGACGTCGTCGAGGAGGCCAGGGGTGAAGAGGCCGCCGATCTGGAGGATGAGCCAGGTGAGGGTGAGGATGGTGATGGAGCGTGGGCTCCAGACTCGGATTGTGGTTGCGGATTGGTCTTCGGCTTTCAGGTTCGGTTCCCGGTGCTTTCTGTGTTTGTCGGTTTGCGGATTTTATTTGGTTGAGTTGTCGAGGGGGCGGTCGGTGTAGAGGACTTTGCCGGAGGTTTCTTTGATCAGGATTTTGTTGTTGCCGAGGAGGTGGTCGACTTCGTCGTGTTTTTCGATGGGGACGAAGAGGATCTTGCGGTTGCCTTTGCCCCAGGTGTTGAGGAGATCCTGCGAGGTGAGGAAGATGGGTGGAGCGTCGGCGAAGGTGCTGCCGAAGAGCATGGAGGTGGAGCGGCCTTCGACGAGAGAGACTTCGCGGCCGAGGTAGAAGGGGATCGAGGAGCCGTAGGCCTGGTCGCCGTAGAGGAGGACTTTGTTGTCGCGAGAGATGTCGCCGTTGGCTTCGAGTTGCTGGATGGTGTCGGCGAGGTTTTTGGAGGAGAGCATCGGGGCGAAGCGGGCGAAGGCGATGTGTGCGGCGATGAGGAAGACCGCGGAAGTTAGGGCGATGGTGGTTGTCGATGCCAGATGTCGTTTCTTTGAGCGGAGGAACCATGCTGTGGCAGGGCCGATGAGGAATGCTGTGGCTGCGAGGATTGCGGGCAGGCGGAGAGCGGCGAAGCTGGGGCCGGTGAGGTCGAAGAGGCTCGCCATGGAGAGGGTGTAGTTGCTGACGTTGCGGTGGGCGAGGAGATCGCCGATGTCGGGGACGAAGGGGATGTTGCGAGAGGTCCAGAGTCCGTAGGCGAGGGTGAGGGCGATGGCTATGCCGAGGATGGTGAAGGTGGCGTGAGCAACGGTGATCGAACGGCGGGAGGTTTTGTCTTCGGTGTAGGTGTTTTCGGCGCGGGTTAGAGCGGCGGCGATGAGGATCAGGAGTGGGAGATAGGCAGGGAAGGTGTAGTACTCCTGGTTGGTGGAGAGGGAGAAGAAGACCAGGACGAGGGTAGCGAAGAGGGTTAGGAGGAGGGTGGTGCGCTGAGGAAAGGTGCTGATTCGAAGTAATGATTCAGAGGGCTGCGAGTTGCGTTGGCGGCGACGGAGCGCCTGGATGAAGAAGAGGATCAACGCAACGAACACTGTGAAGAAATAAGGGAGGTGTACGGTTTCTCTGAGAGCCAGGCCGACGATGACGACAGCGAATGGCTGCCAGAAGAGCGTCTGATCTTCCGGGATGGGATTGGTCTCGTAATAGCGCTTGAAGGCGCGCCAGGCTTGCAGGATAAGTGCACCGCCGAAGAGGCTCCAAGGGAAGAGCCAGACGATGTGGAGGGTCCAGTAGAGGTAGGTTGGGAGTTTGTTGTAGTCCTTTGGGTAGCGCTTGCCGAGGAAGCGCAGGAAGTGCTCGTTGATGAAGTAGAACCAGAAGAAGCCGTGGCCGTTCATGCCTCCGGTGTTGCGGAGACCGGCGAGGATGTGCCATGGGGCGGCTATGACTAAAAAGAGCAGGGTTCCTGTGAAGGGTTTGAGTTGGCGCCATTTTTTGTATTCGCCGGTTAAGACGAGGTAGACGATGGCTGTTCCGAAGAAGAAGACGAGGGCTACCAGGCCTTTGGTTAGGACGGCCAGGGCGAGGCTCGTCCACATGAGGTAAGTGTTAGTAGCGGTGCGGTCTTCGAGGCTGTGTAGGAAGCAGTAGAGTGCGGTAGCAAGAAAGAGGGAGAGCAGGACTTCGGGGATGAAGTAGCGGGTGAAGAGGAAGATGCCTGCGGAGGTTAGGGTGGCGAGGCCAGTGTAGAAGGCGGTGCGCGGGTTGAAGGCTCGTGCGGCCCAGTGGTAGCCGAGGAAGGCAAGGAGAAGGACTGCGATGGCTTGCGGGAGGTGTGTGGCGAAGGTGTTGAAGCCGAAGATGCGGAAGCTGAGAGCGACGAGCCAGTAGGGGAGTGGGGCCTTTTCGAGGTAACGGATGCCGTCGACGCGAAGAGTGACGAGATCGCCGGTGAGGGCCATGTGGCGGGCGGCGCTGGCGTGGGTGGCGTCGGCGTCGTCGAGCAGGGGTGGGCTGAAGAGAGCGGCGAAGAAGATGATCAGCCACAGACCGACGAGGATGAGGAGTGCTTTGCGGCGTTGTGGGGTGCCGGCTTCGAATGTCGGAGGATCGACGTGGATCTTGGGGAGGGGCTGGTTGATCATGAGCTCGGTGTGCTCTTTCAGGATAAATGGCTTGTGTCATTGATTGCGGGTGGTAAGGAACGATTCCGCGAGCGGGCAGTGGGGGATGTAAGCTGCTGATGGCGGGTTTTTTTGTTTTGAGGTGATGCCAGGACGATGCCTACGTTTGCTGCGGTGGATATTGGGTCGAACTCGTGCCGTTTGAAGATCGCTTCGGTGCAGATGCATCGGCTGAAGACGCTGCACGAGGATCGCGAGGTGACTCGACTGGGCGAGAGTGTCTTTCAGACGGGGGTGATCTCGCCTGAGGCGATGGCGGCGACGATTCGCGCGCTGAAGCGGTTTCATAAAGCGGTGCAGATGCACGTGGTGGACAAGGTTCGCGTGGTGGCGACGAGCGCGATGCGGGACGCGCGGAATGCGGCGGCGTTTACGGAGTGGGTGAAGTCGACGACTGGATGGAATGTTGAGGTGATCTCGGGGCTGGAAGAGGGGCGGCTGATTCAGCTTGGCGTCGTAACGCATGAGGTTGGGGCGCGAGGGCGATGTCTGTTGATCGACCTGGGGGGTGGAAGTTGTGAGGTGACGGTCTCGGATGGCGGCCGGATCAAGACCATGGTGACGATGCCGCTGGGTGCGGTGCGGCTGCAGGAGGAGTTTCTGCAGAGTGATCCTCCGGCGAAGGAAGATGTGGCGAGGCTGAAACAGTTTATCGACCGGGAGCTGCGACGGGCCGAGAGGAAGGTAGGAACACCGCGGGTCGGGTTGGTGATTGCGACTTCGGGGACGGCGGCGGCGCTGGCAGAGGCGAGTGGTCACATTCGGAAAGGCAGGGCCGGGAAGAAGACGCTGGCCAAAAAGCGGTTGGAGCATGTGGGGATGATGACGGCGGACACGCCGGATGTACGGAAGCTGGCCGACCGTTTGGCGAAGATGAATAATGCGCAACGGGAGGCGGTGCCGGGGATTGGTCCGCGGCGGTCGGAGATCATCGTTGGCGGGGCGCTGGTGTATGCGAGTTTGCTGGAGCGGTTGGGGCTGAAGGGGTTTCGCTACTCGCCGCTGGGACTGCGGGATGGAATGCTGGCGCAGATGCTGGGCGAGGTGGATCTGCGGACCTCGGTGCACCAGAAGATGGAGAGCGAGCGCTGGGCGGGTGTGCTGGAGGTTTGCGAGCGGTACAACATCGAACAGCGCAAGGCCGAGCCGGTGCGCCAGCATGTGGTTGAACTGTTTGATGCGCTGGCGAGGGTGCATGAGCTGCCGGAGGAGTACAAGTTGTGGCTCGAGGCTGCGGCGATGATGCAGGATGTAGGGAAGTTTATGAACCACCAGGGGCATTACCGGCATACGCAGTACATCATTGCGAACTCGGAGATCTTCGGATTTTCTCCCGAGCAGCGAACGATTGTAAGCGCCATTGCGCGGTATATGGGCAAGAGCCGGCCGGAGCCGATGGATCGGCCGATGCGGTGGATTCCCGTGGAAGAACATCTGCATGTGACGCGCGCTGTGGTGTTGTTGCGGCTGGCTCTGGCGTTGAACCAGGACAGGGCGAGCGCAGTAGTGCAGATGAAGATCCACGTGTATCCGAAGCGGGTGCTGCTGGAACTGGTTCCTGGACGCGGCGGCGCGGAGCTGGAAGCGTGGTCGCTCAGGAAAGAGGCGGCTTACTTCCGCGAGATCTTCCGGCGCGAGCTCTTTGTCGAAGTAGCGTAGAGCGCGCGGACGGTGCGGGGATCGATCAGCGACTGCAGGGTGGCCGGGCCACGGGTGAGGACGACGCGGGCGAGCGAACCTTTGCGGAGGCGGACTCTCGCCTCGGGGCCGGTGGGCGGCACGAGAAGAGAGCCGAGGAAGGTGGAGAGATTGGGATTGTGGCCGACGACGAGGAGATTCTCGCTTGCCGCGTGTTCGCGCAGGAGTTTCTGGAACTCCTTGAAGGTGGCCGATGGCGCCAGAGCAGTCGATTGCAGGATCTGGGCCTCGTAGCCGGTCTCGGTGCCGATGAGCGATGCTGTCTGGAGGCAACGTTTGAGCGGGCTCGAGACGATGAGGTCGAACTGGATATCCAGTTCGTTGAGGACGTGAGCGAGCTGAAGGCACTGCCTTTTGCCCTCTTTGTCGAGGGGACGCTTGAAATCAATCAGTGGATTAGCGCGTCGCAGGCCCGCGCTTGCATGGCGAAGAATATACAAATTCATAATCTATTAACATTTTAGCGCAGGCGTGTTTCAGTGTGGCGCTTTGCGGTGAATGTGTCGTGAGTTACTGGTTTATCGCGGCGGTTTGATGGGGTCGTGGTGGAAGACGCCGGGATCCGGTTCGTCGAGAGATGGGGGCGCTGGCTCGGGGTTGGAGATGGGCTCGGGAGTGGCTGGGCGGGTTGGATTTTCGGCAGTGAGATGGATGCGGCGGCCTGGGTGGAGGGGATCGATGGGTTTGACTACGCCGGCGATGGGAAGGGTGGGCGACAGATTTGGATCTACGATGGGGTTTTGCAGGGCGAGTGAGGTCTCGACTCCTCGCTGCCAGAAGCGGGTGAGAAGCATGAGGAAGAGACCGAGTTGCGCGAGCAGGAAACCAGGCCAGACTCTGGGTTGAGCGAGCATGTGCATGGAGGTGCGGGCGGTGAGGATGACGGCGGAGGCTCCGAGGATGGCGAGGAAGAGGAAGATGAGCCATGCCTGCGAGAAGTTTGCGCGGAGGGTTCGCCAGGCGGGGGCGAGGGCGTGGCGCATGCGGCGGTCCTGTCTTGGTTGTCTGCCGAAGGGTGCGGGGCGCAGATGAAGGCCGAGCTGAACGGTGTAGACCTCGACGAGATCGAAGTAGAGGCGCAGGATGGACGCGATGAGAAAGATGATTATGTAACCGGCGAGGATACATAAGAAAGCGGGGCGTCCGACGAGGTGGTCATCGATGGAATCGGTTAATTTGTCATGGAGAATGAGGAGTGGACCGAGGACAATGGCGGAGACGAGGAAGGCCAGCAGGGTGATGCGGACGAAGCGCCAGAAGTGCAGCAGGCCTTGCTGAAGCAGGGTTCCGAGGCGTGCGGGAGTGCCGGTGAGGTAGCAGAAGAGGGTTCCGGGAACGAGGAGGAAGTAGACGACGAGATAGAGAGGGATTGAGGCGTGTTTGAAGGTGCCGCCGGCGTCTCCGACCGGGCCTTCGTGAAGGTGGAGAAAGATTTCGCCGATCGTGCCGAGGTCGAAACCGCTGGAGAGGCGCTGAGCTGCGAGGGAGTGGCTCAAGAGATGAGCAAGTTCGAGGTGGAGGCCGACCGAGAAGAGGAATGCAAGAGCGAGATTGAAGAGGTAGGCCCAGAGGAGCGCGGGAAAGCGGCGCAGGGTGAGGGTGAGACCGTGGAGGAAGATGTTGCGGCGTTCAACCATGATCTGGACTTCTCCTTGATGCAGCAGCGACGGCAGATTGATTGCAAGCTTGATTTATACGATCCAGGCGAAGAGTTGGCCTAGAAGCTGGTTGAAGCTTAGCCAGATATTGGTTAGTTTGCGCGCTGGAATTGGATTCCAGGTGGTGGTGTAGCTGTTGTTGAAGAAGTTGCTGTCGAGCGGAATGAGATGGTCGGGGTCGATCTCGGCGGAGATGATTTTGGCGTTACGGGTGTAGGTGAATTTTGTCCAGCGGTCGACGCCGTCCCAGCGCTCGCGGACATGGGTGCCGTCGTCGAAGACGATCTCGACGGTGACGGGCAGGATGAAGTCGCCTTTGCGGCGGAGGTAGACGGTGGAGAGGTACTGGATTTGTTTTTTGTCTTTGGTTTCGGGCTGCCACCATCGGACGGGATCGGAGGAGATGCCATCTACGGCATAGTCAAGGATCTGGGTTCCGTAGACCGCCTGGTTCAAGAAAGGACGGAGGCTGGAGTTGGTGGCTGGGGCGGTGGCGTAGTCGGGGTTTCCCGTGAGAGTGGATGGAGGCGAGGAGGGAAATGCGGTTGTTGGATAAGAGACCGGGATGTCGCCATTGCTGACTATGGCGAGCGGTGTTGGGTTGGGTGGACTGGTGATGGCGATGGCTTTGCCGTGGGCGATGGCGACCTGCTCGATGGTGCGGAGGAAGTCTTCGGTGGTGGGATGGGTGAAGCGATAGCGCATGAAGTAGGTGCGCATGGCTTCGTCCATGGTGTCGCGACCGATGATGTTTTCAAGGGTGCCGAGGAGTGTGGAGGACTTGCCGTAGGTGATTCCGCCATAGGAAATGCTGTCGCGGAATTTGAAGGCCCAACGGGTGACGGGGTCGTAGTCCGGGGCAAAGAGATATTGAAAACGCTGGAGCTCCGCGTCGCTGGCGTTCGCATAGGGACGATTGAAGAGTGAGGTTTGGGTGCCGAGGATGTCGGCGAGAGTTCTGACTTCGGTGTAGGAGTTGATGCCTTCGTCGAGCCATGCGTCTTCGAATTCATTGGTGGCGACCATGCCGTACCAGTACTGATGGCCAAACTCATGCTCGATGGTGATTTCAGTGTTGTAAGTCGGGTCGCTGAACCAGGTGGTGTCGCCGGTGAAGAGCGTCGGATACTCCATGCCGCCGATTTCTGAGTCCGGTTCAGGGTCGATGACGGTGATGATCTTGTAGGGGTAGGGGCCGTAGAGGCGATCGTATTGAGCGAGGGTCTTCTGCGTGATGTCGAGGTAACGCGGGCCGGCTTTGGGATGGGCGGCTAGCGCGAGGACGTGGACTTTGACGGGGCCGAGCGAGGAGAGATAAGTGCCGTCGGTGACGGTAAAGTTGGGGCTGGCGGCCCAGGCGAAGTCGCCGATGTCTTCGCCGTAGAAGCTTAGGGTCTTTGTTCCCTTAGGGGCTCCGTTGGCGTCGACGATCTCGCCTGTTGGGACGCCGCTGGCGCCGACGACGTAGCGGCGAGGGAGGGTAAGGGTGACATTGAAGGTGGCGAAGTCGGAGAAGAACTCGGTAGTGGCGTGGTAGTGGTGGCAGTTCCAGGCGCCGTGCCAGAAGACTCCGGGTTTGGGATACCACTGGCCGCCCATGATGAAGTCGCGCTTGTAGCCGTTGCGGGCGACGGAGAGAGGGAACTGGTCGTGGAAGGAGATGTGGAAGGTGATGGCGTCGTTGGGGGCGAGCGGATGGGGGAGGGCGATCTCGGTGACGGTGTGGTCCTGTATGTTGCCGTCGTCGGGCGCGATGAAGCGCATCGCGGAGGTGAGGTCGCCGTAGCTGTCGGCGTCGATGTGCGAGATGGTGATGCTGCCTAGTTTTTCGGGTGGATATTCATTGGCAGATTCGGAGTCGCGGACGCCGCCGGTGAAGTGGGTTTCGTGCGTGAAGGTGGACTCGGGACGGAAGGCGTTGAGGTAGAGATGAAACGGAATGGTGCTGAGGGTTTGGCCAGTGAGGTTCTTGTAGGTTACGGTCTCGGTGGCGTCGAGGGATTTCGCGTCGGTGTTGAGAGTGGCGTCGATGGTGTAGGTGACGACTCGGGTCGAGAGAGGCAGGCCGCCGGGTGAGTTGGTGGCGATGCTGGTTTGAGCTTGCGCGGCGATGCAGGCGAGGACGGCGGCAACGGCGGTGAAACGAAGAGAACGCAGCATAGAGCGATTGTAGGTGCTTCGGGTTTGGATGATGGAAAGGTTTATGGGGTGGGCTGGGTTTGCCAGAGTTCTGTAGTGAGGATGCCGGCGAGGCGGTACTGGTGTTCGATACGGACGAGGCCGGCCTGGGTGAGTGGGGTGGCGTGGTCGGGGAGGTGGGTCGTGCGGAGGCCAGTGAGGACGCCGAATGCGAGGTAGAGGCTGCGGACGAGGAGTCTTGCGGGCAAGCGCATTGGGCCACGCGGAATGCGGAAGTCGGAGATCAGCCAGAGGGTGCCGGGAGGGACGTTTTTTGCGATGCGGCGGATTAGATTGTTTAGTTCGGGTTGGGTGAGGCAGTCGAGGAAGAAGTGGGTGACGATCAGGTCGTAGGAGTTTTCGAGAGGGAAGGAGAGGGCGTTGGATTGGTAGGTCCGCAGGCGCGTTTTTGCGTCGGACGTTGCTGATTCGCAACGTTGGCGCAGGAGTTGAAGCATGATGGCGCTGGAGTCGACCGCGTCGGCTTGGAGCTGTGGGTTGTTCACGAGGAGTTGAGCGAGAAAACGTCCGTCTCCGTCGCCTAAGACGAGGGCTTGGCGGCGGTCAAGGAGTTGAGGGAGGTAGTGATTGCGGGTTTTTTCGAGGGCTCGAGCGAGGGTGAGGTATTCAAGCCAGCGGTAGGGACGGGCAATAGAGTCGAAGTTGGGTTCGCCTTTGCTCATTGGTGAAGGAAGGGCAGCAGAAGGAGCGGTGTTGCGAGGGCGAGGTCTGCGGCGGCGCGGAGAGTGGTTGGGGAGATAGCTCGGCGACGATAGTGCAGCAGGAGCAGGAGAGCCGCGGAGATTGCGGTGGCGCAAGGTATCGTTTGCGGAGTGTGTTGATCGAAGAGCGCGAGGGCGATGCTTACCAGAGTGAGAAGGATCGTCAGGGGTCGAAGGTTGCGTAGGGCAAGGTGGGTGATCGCGTGCGTGGGACGGCTGGTGCGGGAGACTTCGTGCTCCCACTGGTAGATGAAGAGGCAGTTCAGGCTGCAGAGGGCGGCGAAGAGAAGCGCGGTGGGAAGCAGGGAGAGGCGTAGATCCGGGCGGCGGGCGACGGTCGGGATGAAGGTTGCGGCAGCAAAGCAAAGGCCGACGGCGATCTCTTTTGGCAGGCGATGGGCGCTGCGCGTGGCGTGGATAAGGATGAAGTATCCGGAGACAAGGCCACCGAGGATGAGGTAGAGATAGATGGCTTCGGCTTCGAGGCGGGGGAGCAGGGTTGCGAGGGCAATGGAGCCGAGGAGAATTCCGGCGAGGAAGGCAGAGCGGTGACGGTGGTGGAAGTAGTGGCGGGCTTCGAGGTCTGCGTGATTGGCAGAAAGCTGCGAACGGGTCAGGTGTACGTCCATTAGACGGGCGTCCATCAGGCGGGCATCCATCAAACGATCGGCGGCGTAGAGCATCCAGACTGTGATCGTCATGGCCAGAGTGGAGGCGAGTGGAAGGCGGATGTGGTTCGCGGCGGCGATGAACCATGTCCAGACGACGGCGACTGTGGGGGCATCGAGGGAGAGAAGATGCCAGAGGGCGAGCGGATTGGTGGCGTCGCCGATTGCACGGAGCGGCGGCTTGGTTGGAGTTGCTGTGGCCACTGCGTTTAGTTTATGCCTGCCGGCGGCGTTGTTTCTTTGGCGGTTTCGTTGTTAGAGACCGAGGCTGGAGAGGCCGGGATGGCCGTCGGGCCGGCGTCCGAGCGGCCAGTGGAACTTGCGTTCGGATTCTTGGATGGGCAGGTCGTTGATGCAGGCGTAGCGATGGTGCATGACGCCATTTTCGTCGAACTCCCAGTTCTCGTTTCCGTAGGAGCGGTACCAGTTGCCGGAATCGTCGTGGCACTCGTAGGCAAAACGGACGGCGATGCGCGCTCCGTCGAAGGCCCACAGTTCCTTGATGAGGCGGTAGTCGAGTTCGCGGCGCCATTTCCTGGTCAGGAATTCAACGACCTCTTTGCGTCCGTTGACGAATTCAGCACGATTTCGCCACTTGCTGTCTACCGTGTAGGCGAGAGCAACTTTTTCGGGGTCGCGGGAGTTCCAACCGTCCTCGGCCTTGCGAACCTTGGCGGCAGCGGTTTCGCGAGTGAAGGGAGGGACGAGGATCTGGGGTTGTGTGCTCATATTTTCTCCTGTTTTCTCCTGGCTTCGTGGATATTTCGCCACGCGAACTTCGACGTTGGATGCTTCTCCGCGGACCCGAGCTGTGAATTTTTTTACCACGATTGCTCTCGTCAGTTGTCTTGCGGTCGAAGGGCAGGCCGTTACCGGAGTCTTGCGGCTGCACAGATAAACGCGGTGGGGCGGCTGTACTTGCGGCGAGGCTGTGACAGAGTTCGGTCGGGTGGACTACAATTTCCGGCGCTGAGAATATCGATTCTGCGAGGAGTGAAGTTATGGCGACGATGAGTGCGATTCAACCTGGGAGTTATGGATTTCCGGTCAATCTTCGGAAGCGGTATGACAACTTTATCGGCGGGGAGTGGGTAGCGCCACTGTCGGGGCAGTACTTTGAGAATGTGACGCCGGTGACGGGGCAGGTGATCTGCGAGATTGCGCGATCGAATGCGGCGGATGTGGATCGCGCACTGGATGCGGCCCATGCGGCGAAGAAGATGTGGGGCAAGACTTCGACGACGGAGCGGGGAAGGATTCTCGAGAAGATTGCGCAGCGCATCGAAGACAACCTGGAGATGCTGGCGACGGTGGAGACGTGGGATAACGGCAAGCCGATTCGCGAGACGATGGCCGCGGATATGCCCCTGGCGATCGATCATTTCCGTTATTTTGCGGGTGTCATCCGGGCGCAGGAAGGTTCGATCTGCGAGATCGATTCGAACACGATTGCTTACCACTACCATGAGCCGCTGGGTGTGGTGGCGCAGATCATTCCGTGGAACTTTCCGATTTTGATGGCGACGTGGAAGCTTGCGCCCGCGCTGGCGGCAGGCAACTGCGTGGTATTGAAGCCGGCGGAACAGACTCCGATGTCGATTCTGGTTTTAACGGAGTTGATTCAAGACCTGCTGCCGCCTGGCGTGTTGAATATTGTGAATGGATTCGGGTTGGAGGCGGGCAAGCCTCTCGCTTCGAGTCCGCGCGTGAACAAGGTTGCGTTTACGGGGGAGACGACGACCGGCCGCCTCATTATGCAGTATGCGTCGCAGAATCTGATTCCGGTGACGCTGGAGTTGGGCGGCAAGTCGCCGAATATCTTCTTCAAGGATGTCGCGGCCGCGGATGATGCGTTCTTCGACAAGGCTCTGGAAGGGTTTACGATGTTTGCCCTGAACCAGGGCGAGGTTTGCACTTGTCCGTCGCGGGCCCTGATTCAGGACACGCTCTATGACCAGTTCATGGAGAGGGCGCTCGGGCGGGTGAAGGCGATCAAGCAGGGCAATCCGCTGGATAAGACGACGATGATTGGAGCGCAGGCCTCGACGGAGCAGATGGAGAAGATTCTGTCGTACTTCGATATCGGCAGGCAGGAGGGTGCCGAGGTCTTGATTGGCGGCAAGCGTTCGATGCAGGCCGGCGATCTCGCCGAGGGTTTTTATATTGAGCCGACCGTCTTCAAAGGCCATAACAAGATGAGGATCTTTCAGGAGGAGATCTTCGGGCCGGTGGTCTCGGTGACGACCTTCCATGATGAAGATGAGGCGCTGGCTCTAGCGAACGACACGCTGTATGGGTTAGGCGCTGGGTTATGGACGCGAGACTTGAATCGCGCGTATCACTTTGGACGGGCGATTCAGGCTGGACGCGTCTGGACCAATTGCTATCACCTGTATCCGGCGCATGCGGCGTTTGGCGGGTACAAACAGTCGGGTATCGGACGGGAGAATCATAAGATGATGCTCGACCACTATCAGCAGACGAAGAATCAACTGGTGAGCTACAGCCCGAGTGCGCTTGGGTTCTTCTAGGCTGGATCGTTCAGACGAGGATGCGATGGTCGCTGTACCGGAACAGGTTTTGGCCACGCCTGCTGCTGAGGAGTTGATGCGCAGGCTTGAGGAAAAACATGGGGAGTTGATGTTTCATCAGTCGGGTGGCTGCTGCGACGGCAGCTCCCCTATGTGTTATCCGCGAGGGGAGTTTCTGGTAGGCGATAGCGATGTCCTGATGGCGACGCTGGGGGAGACTCCGTTTTATATGAGCAAGAGCCAGTTTGAGTACTGGAAGCATACGCAACTCATTCTGGATGTGGTGCCCGGGCGCGGGGGGATGTTTTCGCTTGAGAATGGGGAGGGTGTGCGGTTTCTGATCCGGTCGCGGGTGTTTACGGATCAGGAGATCGGGGCGCTGCGGTCGGCGGGGCGGATCTGAGGGCTGAAAGGCTTAACACCGATCTAAACGGATAACACAGATCTAAAACGATCCGGATATTGTGTTGCTGTCAATTGAAATTGGAGAGAGATTATTTTTTTGCGGCGAGACACTTTGCCATGATGGCCCCGTGGAGGCGCTCGCGAAGCTCGGTGGAGACTTCGTAGATCTCGTTGTCTTTGTAGACGGAGATGGTCTGGTGGGTCGTGTCGAGGACGACGCGGCAGTGCTGGCAATCGGCTGTGTGGGTGCGAATTTCGTCGAGCAGCCGTGGGGTGAGCTTGTCGTCGAAGTAGTCCGAGAGATGTGTCAACAGATCGGTGCAGTTCATGCAGGCTGGCCCTCCTGCTTTTTCCTGAAATAGCGGCTGAGGCGTTCGCGCAGTTGCAGGCGCGCGCGCAAGAGTCTGGATTTGACAGCGGGGACGCTCAAGCCAAGTGCCTCCGCTGTCTCTTCGGTAGAGAGATTTTCCACGTCGCGCAGGGTGAAGACGCTTCGAAAACCGGGTGGAAGGCCCTGGATGGTCTTGCGAAGGATGTCGGCGAGTTCGGCTTGGTTGTACTGCTGCTCGGGGTTGGGGCGCCACTCGGCGAAGTCTCGGGGGATGGAGCCCTCTTCGGTGTGGACGTCCTCGTCCATCGAGACGGTTTTGCTGGTTTTGCGCTTGCGGAGGCGCATGAGGCTCTCATTGACGGCGATGCGGACGAGCCAGGTAGAAAACTTGGAGTTTCCCTGGAACTGGTCCAGCTTCTCGTAAGCCTTGAGGAATGCGTCCTGCGTAATGTCTTCGGCGTCTTCACGGTTTTGGGTTATGTGCTGCGCTACCCGGAAGATCTGGCGTTCGTACTGCCGCACGAGCTGCTCAAATGCCGCCGTGTCCCCCGCCTTTGCGCGTTCAACGAGCGCTACGTCAGGGTGAATCTCTTCCGTCGCTGGGGATTGGATGGCAGGCATGAGCAAAAGGTGCGAAAAACGGACATTGGAACCTGCCCCCGAAGCTGCTGGAGCGGAACCGATGTGTTCCTAAGTGTAAATGCCAGCGCGGTGGAGAGCAAAGATTGGATTGAAGTGGATTGGGAGATCTGGAGGGACTTGCGTGGTTTTGGATGGAATGAGGTGGCCTGGATTGCCGGGGAATGCGCTACTGGACGGAGCGCATTCTCCGGCTGACCTGGCAACGTGGTTAGCGGGCAAACTTGCGGCGAACTGCGCCGGCAACGCCGAGGAGACCGGTTCCAAGCAGGGCGAAGGTGCTCGGTTCCGGGGTGGGAGCCAGGTTGCCCTTGGGGCTCGCATTGTTGAAGACGAAGGTGTCGTCGTTGTAGTCCCAGTCCGATGAGCCTTTCGGCAAGTCTTCCATGCCAACGTAGGTTCCGACGATGGTGCCAAAGGAGCCGATGGTGCCATCGAACGCAGTGATGTAGGCGTGGTTTTCGCCGTCCGTGCTGATGGCAGTGCTGGAAGAGAAGACGTCACTGGGGAACGAGGTGTTGAAGAGGTCGAAGTAGAGGGTGTCGCCGTTTTTCAGCGTGGAGCTGGTGAAGGTGACCTCGGATCCGGGGGTGCTGGGGGACTGGTTGTTGAAGACTCCCTGGGGTGAGAGGAAGGTGCCGGTCGTGGCGTCGAAGACAGAGATGGTGTCTGTATCGGCGGCGCTGACGGAGTAGAAGTAGGCGTTGATGCCCACGCCGTTGGCGCCCGTGTAAGTGACGGGGCTGGAGGTTGTGATAGGGTTGCCGACGTTGGAATAGGGCGTGAAGGAGTCAGCGAAGAGTGATGTAGTGCCCGCGGCAAGGATTGATGCAATGGCCAGCATAGAGAGACGCATTTTGAGGCTCCTGATAAAGCAAATCTTGGTCGGTCTTGCCAGAGATAAAAGCAATCGGGAGGCCAAACCTGAAAGTATGCAAATTAGTGCATTGTCAGCACTCCCTGGCGAAAGGTTGGACGAAAAGTGAAAATATTTGCACACATGTCGAAATGTTTTGCCACTTATCTTCCATTTGGATAGGTTTGGCCCAGTCTTCAGGCCTGAAATTGGGAAAAAACGGGCGGTATTGGCTTTGGGCGGGCAATTTTGGTCGCGCGGGTGCGTATCTGCGGTGGTTCCCGGCGGAATGCGGCTGACGAGCTCTGCCTGCGAAGCTTAGAGTGGATGTGTGGGCTGGAAGACGACGCAGAGAGTGATGAAGGTCCCGACGAGGTTTCTTCGGGTGGCAGGGGTTGTTGCCTTGTTGGGCGCGATGACCCTCTTGGTTTCCGGGACGGGGTTTGCCCGGGGTTCGCAGGCCCCTGCGGCGACTCCTGACGCGAAAAAAACGGAGAGCAAGAGCGGTGGGACGCCGGCAAAGACAACCAGTAAGGCGACAACGACCGGCAATAAGGGTTCGGCTTCCGGCAAGACGGCGAAGGGTACGAGTGCCACCGCCAAGAGAGCTCACCATCCAGCGACTGCTTCGCACAAGCCGACGGCGCAGACGATTCGGCTGACCAGCGCGTTTAAGGCGTCCGAGCAGCTTCGTCCGATGGCGCAGCAATTGGCGGCGACACGTTCGGCTGCGGCCTATAGCGGAGTGGAGAGCTATGCGCGGTCGCATCCTGGGGAGGGTGCGGCTGCGGCGTATCTTGCGTTGGGACATGCGTACATGCTGGACCACCGGTATGCGGATGCGGTTGGAACGTTTCGCCGGGCCAATGAGAGCGGGACGGCTCTCGACGACTATGCGGATTATCTGGGCGCGCAGGCTTCGCTGCAGGGAGGGCGCGCGGCGGATGCGTATATTCTGCTTGACCGGTTTGCAGAACGGCATCCGGATAGCATCTTCGATGCAAATGCGCCGGTGCTGTTGGCGAATGCTTATCTGCAGCAGAACGACGCGCAGGGAGCGCTGCGAGTGCTGACACCGTTGGAGGATTCGTCCCAGGCGGCCCATGCGGACTTTCGTTATGCGTTGGGCCGGGCGTATCAGATGTCGGGCGATACGACCCATGCGGCTGCGGTGTACCGGAGTTTGTATGTCAATCTGCCGTTGAGCACGGAGGCGATTGAGGCGCGCTCGCAGATGCAGGCGATGAATATGCCCCCCAGCGCGGCCGAGCGCAAGACGCATGCCGACCAGCTCTTCAATGCGAAGCGCTATGCGGAGGCGGGTGAGGAGTATCACGCGATCGAACGCGATGGTTCGGGGCGCGATGGTTCGGGGCTTAGCGCGGCAGATCATGATGCGCTGGTGATCTATGCGGCGGCCTGCGATATGCGAATGAAGCACCTGAGCCGGCGCGAGGTCGAGAAACTTCCGGCGACGACGGACGATAGTGCCGCACTGAAGCTCTATTTGTTGGCGGAGCTTTCGCGGAACGAACATGACGAGACTGCGCATGACGCGGTGATTGCCGACATGGTGCAGCGGTTTCCGGCGAGCAGGTGGTTGGAAGAGGCGCTGTACTCGGGCGGCAATATGTACCTGCTGAAGCATGATGCGAAACAGGCGACGTATCACTATTCCATGCTGGTGAAGATGTTTCCGAACAGCACGTATGCTGCGTCGGCGCATTGGCGAGCGGCGTGGATGAACTATCGGGTACACGAGTATGCCGAGGCGGCTCGGCTGATGGACGAACAGATTCAAGGGTATCCGGCGGGGATCGAAGTGCCGAGCGCGCTGTATTGGCGCGGGCGGATCTACGAGGAGCAAGAGCATAACTTCGGGCAGGCGGAGAACTACTATCGCGCGCTGACGACGTCTTATATCAACTATTACTACGCGATTCTGGCGCGGCAGAGGCTGAATGTGTTGAAGGGGCAGACGGCGCCGACGGCGCCTGCGGCTGTTCTCAGTTCAGTGCCGAAGCCGGTGGTTCCGTTTTTGACTGGGGAGCTGCCTGAGAATGAGCCCCATCTGATCAAAGCAAGATTGCTGGCCAATGCTGCGCTGAACGAATACATCGGGCCGGAGGTTCAGGCGAGCCCGACTTCGAACGAGTGGGGAGCGCTGGCGCAGGCGGAGATCTTTACTTCGTATGGCGAGACGACCAGGGCGCTGCAGGCGATGAAGCATAGCGGGATCTCCTTCTTTGCGCTGCCTCTCGATCAGGTTCCAACGGTTTACTGGAAGATCTTATTTCCGCAGCCCTACTGGAGCGATCTTGTTGCGAACTCACAGAAGAACGGGCTGGATCCTTATCTGGTCGCGTCGCTGATCCGGCAGGAGTCGGAGTTCAACGCAGGAGTGGTGAGCCATGCGAATGCGTGGGGACTGATGCAACTGCTGCCCTCGGTGGGCAAGTCGATGGCAAGGAAGGATGGAGTGAAAGGATACAGTACGAATTCACTGCTGAACCCGACGGTGAATCTGGAGCTGGGCACCACGAATCTTCGGCTCGTGCTGGATCGTTTTGGCGGACAACCGGAGTACGCTCTTGCTGCTTACAACGCCGGGGACGTGCCGGTGCGGCAGTGGATGGAGGCTGGGAGCTACAAAGATATTGCGGAGTTCGTCGAATCGATTCCGTACACGGAGACGCGCGAGTATGTGCAGGCGATTCTGCGCAACAGGGAGATATACCGCGCGTTGTATGGCACTCCTTGAAGTAGGAATCAACCTGACATTTTTTTAATGACTTGCGGGATTGACAGGGTCGGAAAATGAATTATTCTTTGCACCAGAAGTAGTGCACTCGATTTTCGAGCGCCAACTCTTCGAGGAGGTCTCTTCCGCAGTCTGAAGGCAGCAACCGGTTTGAACGCTGGTCAATGAACGAAGACAACCGTTGGGGATGAAGAGGCAAGCATGGTGGCAGAGTTGAATCTTCTGGAAGTGTGGATCCCGGAGCAGATGCAGCCGGGAACGATCTTTCTCCTTGAGCAGGCGGGTGAGCTGGGTAAGGCGGAGAACCCTTTTTGGGCAGTGCTTGCATGTCCGTCGTGCGGCTCGCTGGGGTTGATTACAAAACAGCAGTGCGCCGGGCTGGAGGCGATGATCTGCGGGTCGGATTCATGCTCGGCTGAGTATTTTCTTGAGGACCAGACGATTCGGTACCGCCTCGCAAGCTGAAGATGTCAGCAGGGAGTGCGCCTCAGCGGGACGTCCGCTATGTTATGGCCCTCGAGGCAACTTCGACGAAGATCGTGAAGGGGAAGGAGGATTATTACCGAAACCCTTTCTTGGTGGAAGCCTTAAGCGACTGATTGGATTGCCTTTGTTACCGCTCGTAATTATTTTTCGCGTTTTTGGCCCGGAAATCGCATGTCAAGTCCCTTGACCGACTAACTGGCTGAAACAAAACAACATCCACATTGCATTTTAGTTCCGCTCAAACCGCTATACTGGATATATAGATCGAAAACAAGCAAGCCCCGTGTGGGATTTGGACACCCTCCGGGGCTTATCTCTTTTATTTGCACGTATTTAGCCATAAGCCCTTTGTTATGACATTTTTACAGATCAATACCCCGCGTAAAATCATGAATACAGGGAATTTACGCCCGGGCAATAGGGGGGGTACCCCCCGGTCATCATGCGGCAGCGTCTCTATTCGTGCCGCAGAGCTTCGACCGGGTCCATGCGGGAGGCGCGCACTGCCGGCAGCAACCCGGAGACCACGCCGACGACGGCGAGGATTCCGAAGGAGACCAGCATGATAGTCGGCGAGGCGCGGAGAAGGATGTCGCCCTCGTGGTTGGCCGTCTTATAGATGTCGGAGTAGAGCGGCATCGGTGGGATGAGATAGGCAACGAGGACTGCGACCACCATTCCGATCAGGCCGGCGAGGAAGGTGAGGGTCAGGCTTTCGAGGAGGAATTGTTTAAGGATGTCTTTGCGGCGCGCGCCGAGGGCTTTGAGGAGGCCGATCTCGCGGGTGCGCTCGGTTACGGAGACGAGCATGATGTTCATGACGCCAACGCCGCCGACGCCGAGGGTCATCGCGCCGATGATTCCGAGCAGCAGATCGAGCGCTGTGCTGAACTGCATGATGTCGGCTGAGTCTGCGACCGTGTCCCACACTGGAACTGCTTTGTCGTCCTTGGGATCGAAGTGGTGCCGTTCGGCGAGGACTGCGCGGACAGCCTGAAGCGCCTTGATGTGGAGTTCCGGAGCGCTTGGCTGGAAGACGATGCTGTCGGGGTCGCGTTGATCGCGAAGCAGGCGCATCATGTCGAACGGGACGAAGGCGTTTTCGTTGTCCGGGCCGTTATTGGAGGAGTCCTGGATCTTGGTTTTCAGTACGCCGATTACCTGGAAGACATGGCCTTCGATCTCGACCGATTCGCCGACGGGAGGGTAGCCATTGAAGAGTTTTTTGGCGGCATGGGGACCGAAGATGACGACCTGCCGATGTTCGGTGAAGTCAGCGGGCTCGAAGTATCGCCCTTGATCGATGTTCAGCTTGCGCATGCTGCCGTAAGGAAATTCGATGGCTTTGCTCTGGATGTTCACGACCTTGGACCCGTACTTGAAACTGAAACCGTCATCGGTCTCAGGGCTGACTGCTTTCAGGAAAGGAACCTCGTCGCGGACGGCTTCGGCGTCTCCATCGAGAAACTTGACTCGTCTTCCGGAGCGTTCGCCTCCGGCCTGCATGCTGGTTTGCCCGCCCCAGACCATGATGACGTTGTCGCCGAGACCGAGGAAGCCGTTGAGGACGCCTTCGCCGAGACTCTTGCCGTAACTCAGCAGCAACACGACAGTGACCAGGCCCCAGATGATTCCGAGCATGGTGAGTCCGGAGCGGAGGCGGTTGCGCAGGAGCGAGTCGATGCTTTGGCGGATGATTTCAGCCAGGTTCATGGTTACTCCGCTCTGAGACATTCCATTGGGCTAAGGTCGGCGGCTCGCATGGCAGGATACATGCCGGCGAATATCGTGATGGCAGCAAGGGTGGTCAGTGAAGCCGCAACGGCCAACGGTGAGATGACCGGATGGGGAATGAAGTCGGGCAGCGGAGCGAGTTGAAGCACCAGACACAAGCCTACGCCGAGTGTGAGGCCTGCGATTCCGCTGACCAGGGTGATGATGGCTGACTCGACGAGGAACTGGCGTTTGATGTCGATTGCGGTTGCGCCCAGTGCCTTGCGGACTCCGATCTCGCGGGTACGCTCGGTAACGGCGACGAGCATGATGTTCATGACGCCGATGCCGCCGAGTGCGAGCGTCAGGAGTGCGACGGCTCCGAAGAAGAGCGTCATCACGCTGAAGATGCGCTCGGTGAACTTCGATCCGTCGAGCGTGTCCCAGATCCACAGGGCCTCTTTGTCGCTGGGATCGTAATGATGGCGTTCGGCGATGATCTTTTTGATTTGATCGACTGCTCTTTCGTGTGAGTCAGGCGATACGGGCTCGACGACGATGTTGTTGACAAAGCCACGGACTACGCCTGGCTGTTCGGGAGGAGGGAAGTCGCGCGCCATCGCGGAGTAGGTGGTAAAGATCTGTGTGTTGTCGGGGCCGCTTCCATAGCTGCCGTTCTGCTTTTTCTTTTCGAGCACGCCGATGACAGTGTATTGATAGCCGTTGACCATGAGAGGCTCGCCGATGACTTTTTTGCCGGGAAAGAGCTGGCGGTTTGCTTCTGCCCCGAGCAGAATCACACGCGCCCCTTCGGCTTCATCCTGCTCGGACATGAGACGCCCCTGTTCGACGGCGAGAGAGCGAAAGCGCTGGTACTGCGGCCAGACCCCGCGCACGGCACGGCTCGCGGAGTTCCATTGGCTTACCTCCGAGACGGTCCGGCGCAGCTCCGGGCTAACGGTTTTGACCAGCGAGGCCTGCTCCTGGATCGCGATGGCATCGTCGATGGTGAGGTGGATATCGCGACCGGCGGCGTATCCTCCGGCCTGTGCTCCGGTTTTGCCTCCGAAGATGATGGCGATATCGGTGCCGATGCTGCGAAGGCGTTCCTTCTGATCGATGTTGAATCCGATGCCGAGACCGACCAACAGGATCACGGAGGTGATACCCCAAACGATGCCGAACATGGTAAGAAAGCTGCGAAGCTTCGTTTCCCAAAGAGCGGAAAGCGTTTGCTTGAGGATCTCGTGGAACGGCATGAGCGAACTGACCCCGGGGCAGAGTATCTGACTGCCACTAGACTACGCAAGAATCGCGGCAAAGGTTCCTTAACAGATGATGTACCCCCGGCGATCAGTTAGGGATGCGTTAAGATAGAGCGGACGAGGCAGGATTGACTCGTCAAAGCCCGGATGGTGAAATCGGCAGACACAGCGGACTTAAAATCGTATAAGTTTATGGATATATTGGCAGTAAATATAAGATAAATAAAGACTTGTAACGATGATGTAGTGCCCCCATGACAGACACAACCCTTACACATTTTTTGTGATATTCAAGAAGTGTGCGGAGGTCATCGCTCATGTCCGAACGGTTCACGATCCTCGGTGGCAAGGTCCACATCTACAGGCGTCCCAATAGCTCAAGCTGGCAGTGTGCGAGCTTTCTGGCCGGGAAGAATCGAC
>Ga0116129_1000253_pt1 | contig 37736 bp, 36 predicted proteins | sample June2015DPH_17_2_FD_89732 | JGI IMG/M metagenome (GOLD analysis project Ga0116129, IMG submission 89732) | Peatland microbial communities from SPRUCE experiment site at the Marcell Experimental Forest, Minnesota, USA - June2015DPH_17_10 | ecosystem: Environmental > Terrestrial > Soil > Wetlands...
GATCGAGGCCGCCGGGTTCAGCTGATCGCGCTGTTGATCGAAATAAGCAACGCTGAGCTTGGTGCCGCGTCTGATCGCACCGGAGGTCGGTTCCAATTCCCCCACCAGCAATTTTATCAGCGTGGTCTTACCGCAACCGTTCGGGCCGATGATGCCGATGCGATCGCCGCGCTGAATGCGCACGGAGAAGTCGTGAATCACCGGCACCGCGCGCTGCGCGCTGCCGAAACTCATGCCGGCGTGCTCCGCCTCGAACACCAGTTTTCCGGAGGGCGATGCGTCCTGCGCGCGCATTTCCGCTTGGCCGATGCGCTCGCGGCGCGCGGCACGCTGTAAACGCAGCTGCTCGAGCGCGCGCACCCTGCCCTCGTTGCGCGTGCGCCGCGCCTCGACTCCCTGGCGGATCCACACTTCCTCTTGGGCAAGTTTCTTGTCGAACAGGGCCGCGTGTCTGGCCTCGGTCTGCAGAGCGGCGGCCTTGAGCTTGATGTACTCGTCATAGCCGCCGGACCAATCGCGCAACTGGCCGCGGTCCAGTTCGACGATGCGCGTGGCCACGCGCCGTACGAAGGCACGATCATGGCTGACGAACAGCAATGCCCCGGCAAAATCCGCCATCATGTTCTCGAGCCAGGTAATGGCGCCGATATCGAGGTGGTTGGTCGGCTCGTCCAACAACAGCAAATCGGGCGCGGCCATCAATGCGCGGCCGAGCATCGCGCGCCGCCGCCATCCGCCCGACAGCGCGCCCATGCGCGCATCCGGGTTCAAATCCAATCGCGACATCACTTGCTCGGCCTGCAGCTGTATCTGCCAATCCTCCGCAGGCTCATGGGCGGACGCGCCGCCCAGTACCACATCGCGCACCGAGGCGTCCGTGGCGGCGGCTACCTCTTGAGCCAGGCTCGACAGCCGTGTGCCCGGCCGCACCCAAACCTCGCCGCTGTCCGCGGCGACTTGACGCATGATCAAATGCAGCAGCGAGGATTTGCCTTCGCCGTTTCGGCCAAGCAGGCAGAGCCGTTCACCCTTGCGTATCTGCAGGGAGACGTGATCGAGCAAGGGTTTCAAACCGTAGCTCAAGGAGACGTTGTCGAGGCGTGCGATGGGCATGAGGGCGCGTTATCTTACCCTCGCCCGCAGCGCGGTGCCGTTGCAGATTTTTCAAAATTCAGCGCGCCGCTGCGTGCTGGACAGTCGCCGGCAATGCCCCGAAAATGAGCCGCGTGAGCTTGTTCAGCAACGCATTGGACGGTCTGGGACGATGGTACGTCGCCGTTCCACCCTTCCTCATCGTGCTTTTTCTGGCGGTGGTGTTCTTGATCGCCAGCGCCGGCGCAGCGCGGCTCCGCGATGCCGGCGAACGGCTCGAGGATTCCGGTGCGCGCCAGCTTCGCATAGATGATCTGGAGAGCTCGCTGATCCGATCGGTCAACTCGCAGCGCAGCTTCCTGCTGACGGGCGAGAAGGCTTACCTGAGCCGCTATGAGAAGAACCGTGCCGAAATCGAACCGCGTCTCGAGGATCTGCGGCTGGCGTACGTGGGCGCCAAGGACGGCGCTGCCGACATCCGCAATCTGCAGATACTGATCGGCAAGCGTCTGGCGGATCTCGGAATCGTTCTGGATATTCAACAAAAGCAAGGCACGGCAGCGGCAGTGGCGCTGATCGATACCAGCGTCGGTTCGGAGGTCGGTCTAGCGATTACGGACACCTTGGATCGAATGCGCAACCGCGAGATCGCCGAGCACGCCCGCGCCAGCCGCCATTGGTACGGCAGCCTGACGTTGAACCGTTGGATTACCGCGGCCTCCACGTTCGTGAACATTTTTCTGGTCGCCATCGCCACGCGCCTGGTTTATGCGGACATGCGCCGCCGCGATTTGCTGACCGCCGAACTGCGCGACCAGAAACTGCATTTGGAACAGGAGGTCGGCTCACGCACCCGCGAGCTCGTTGAACTCTCGACGCATCTGCAAAGCGTCGCGGAGCACGAAAAGGCCACCCTCGCGCGCGAGTTGCACGATGAGCTCGGCGGCCTGCTGGTCGGCGCACGCATGGACATTTCGTGGGCGGAGCAGCATCTGGCGAAAAACGATCCCGATTTGAAACACCGCCTGAACCGCGTGCAGCAGAATCTCGCCGCGGGCGTCGACCTCAAGCGCCGTATCATCGAGGAATTGCGGCCGACCCTGCTCGACAATGTCGGTCTGTTCGCCGCATTGCGTTGGCAATTGAAGGAAACCTGCGGAAATGCGGGATTGCAATGCACCGAGTCCTATCCGGACGAAGAGCCGCGCTTCATGTCGGAGGCATCGATCGCGCTGTTTCGCATCGCACAGGAGGTCTTTACCAATATCTTGAAGCATGCGTCCGCGCATAGTGTCGCGATGTCCGTAGATTTGGACGAGACCACGCTGCGGATGCGCATCGCCGATGACGGAGTCGGCATTCCGGCGGACCGTTTCTCAGCGGTCGGATCGCATGGCCTGGCCTCGATGCGGCATCGCGCGCGCGCTTTGGGCGGACAGTTGGACATTCGCGCCGCCGGCGGCGGCGGCACCGTTGTCCTGGTGCACATTCCCATCGCCAATGCGGTGCAGCAAGCGGTCGAGCACGAAACGACGTGAAGACTAGACTCGAATCGCCCCGGCAGCGATGTTCGCGAATACTGCCCCATCGAGCGGCACATACGCTTTGGCGCGGGCATCGTCGAAAAACAGAGGATCGCTGATCCGGGACGGATCGAACCCGGCTGCCGCCAGATCTTGCTTGCGCGGCTTGAAGGTTCCGGTCGCCTCGAGCGACGGTATCAACCTCAGAAACACCGGCCGCGCATAAGCCGGCAATCGTTCTGCGATGCATCGGCGGAATTCGCCGAGATCGAACTCCCTGCTCACCACCAGCGCAGCCATGCCGGCGCGGCCGTCGGCCCCCGGCACGGCGACACCGTAAACCACGCCCTCGAGCACGCCGCGCGTCGCCGTGAGCGCCGTCAAGACCTCCGCGGTCGAGACATTCTCTCCTTTCCAGCGGTAGGTTTCACCGACTCGATCCACGAAGTAAAAGAAACCGCGCTCATCGCGACGCATCAGATCGCCGGTGCGGTACCACGCATCGCCTTCCTTGAAAACATCGCGCAGCACTTTGCGGGCGGACGCCTCGGCATCCGCATAGCCTTCGAACCGGCCGCCGCGCTGCGCGCCGTCGGGAATCAGACCCACCGCCTCCCCCACTTCGTTGGGCCCGCATCGCTCGCAACGTCCCTCAGCATTGCGCGCGGGCTGCGCCGACTCGACATCGAAGCGCAGCAGCGCCACTGGCAATCGATTCGCGAGGAACGGTGGAATGCGCCCGATGGCACCGATCTGACCTTCGCAGTTGTACAGGGAAAAATTGCCTTCGGTGGATGCGTAGTACTCGAGAATTCGCGCTATGCGGAATCGATTCTGAAACGCCTCCCACACCTCGGGCCGCAATCCGTTGCCGCAAACCATGCGCAGCGTGTGCTCGGTCTCGATGGCTTGGTGCGGAGAATTGACCAAGTAGCGGCACAGCTCGCCTATATATTGAAACAGCGTACAGCGCTCCGCACGCAAGTCGCGCCAGAACTCCGTGGCCGAAAACCGCGGCCGTATCACCACCGCGCCGCCGTTCACCAAGGGCGCGAAAGTCGCGACCACGCCGCCGACGCTGTGGTACAGAGGCAGGCAGTTGTACATGCGATCCTGTGCCGTGGTTTCCAGCATGCCCGCGAACCAATAGCTCCATTGCATCAATCGGTAATGGCTAACCTTGGCTGCCTTGGAAAGGCCCGTGGTGCCCGATGTGTAGATGTAGAGTGCGATCGCATCGATCGAGGGCGGCGCGCGCTCCCCGGGTTGCAAGGGCTCGCCGGACAGCGCCGCAAGCAAGGGGGAAAGCTCAGCGAAATTCTCGATGGCGGCGCCATGCACGAAACAAGCGATGGCCGCGGGCAATCTGCCGCGCACCGCGGTCACCCGCGGCGCGAGATCGGCACCGACGATCACTGCCTTCGGATTCGCCACGTTGATCGAATGCAGCAGCGCAGCGCCCGACAGCTGCGAATTCACCAGCGCAACCACGACGCCGATGCGGGTCAGCCCCAGCCACACGGCGACATATTCGGCGCAGTTGCTCATCATCAGCGCCACCTCGTCGCCCTGCCGCAAGCCCTGCAAGAGTCCAAAGCGGGCGTATTGGTTGGCGCGAAGGCTCAAGCCGCGGAAAGTCATCTCGGTCTCGGAGTCGATCAGCGCCGGGGCGTCGCCGAAGCGTACCGCGAGACGATCGATGACGATGGGCAGCGTGTCGCCAGTTTCGGCAATCGCGGCGGTATTTGCCAGGGCTCGCAGCCACGCATCACGCGCGAATTTGGAATTGCCCTCGGCAGGCCGCGTCGAGATGTTCAATTGAACCCGTCATTGGGAAATTGGGAATTGCGAACCATAGCACGACTGTGCGGCTCGTTCGAGATACACTGCCTTGATCCTATTCACGAAATCCACAGAAAATGAAGCGGGAAACGATCGCGATTCACGGCGGCTTCGACGCCGACCCCACCACCAAGTCGGTGGCGGTGCCGATTTACCAGACCGTGGCTTATGCCTTCGACAGCGCCGAGCACGGAGCGGCACTTTTCAACCTGGAGATCCCGGGTTATCGCTATTCGCGCATCAGCAATCCGACCACCGATGTTCTCGAACAGCGCGTCACGATGCTCGAGGGCGGCGTGGCCTCGCTCAGCGTCAGCTCAGGTCAAGCTGCCATGTATTTCGCGGCCGTGGCCGCGCTGGAAATGGGCCGCAACATCGTCTCGGTGCCGCAGCTGTACGGCACGACCTATACGCTGTTCGCGCATGTCCTGCCCTCGATGGGGATCAAGGTGCGCTTCGCGAAATCCGACCGCGCCGCCGATATCGAGGCGCTGATCGATGAGGACACGCGCGCCATCTATTGCGAAACCGTCGGCAATCCGGCCGGCAATGTCTGCGACCTCGAGGCGCTCGCCGACGTCGCGCATCGGCATGCCATGCCGCTGATCGTCGATAATACCGTCCCCACGCCGATACTGCTGCGGCCGGTCGACTACGGCGCCGACATCGTCGTGCATTCGTTGACGAAGTTCATGGGCGGTCACGGCACGAGCTTGGGCGGCATCATCGTCGACTGTGGCACGTTCAAGTGGGCGGAGCATGCGGCGCGCTATCCCATGTTCACCACCCCGGATGAGTCGTACCACGGCCTGGTCTACACCGAACATTATGGCGCGGCCGCCTTCATCGGCCGCTGCCGCAGCGTCTATCAACGCACCATGGGCGCGGTGCTGTCTCCCCTCAACGCATTCCTGCTGCTGCAGGGTATCGAAACGGTGGCGCTGCGCATCGACCGGCATGTCGAGAACGCGCGCCGGGTTGCCGAATTCCTGCGCGCCGACGCGCGCGTGGAATCGGTGAATTTCGCCGGCTTCGCCGATAATCCCTATAATTCGCTGGTGAAGAAATACCTCGGCGGCCGAGCCTGTTCTCTGTTGACCTTCGAGATCCGTGGTGGCTTGGCCTCAGGCATGCGCTTCTACAACGCACTGAAATTGTTCAAGCGCCTGGTCAATCTCGGCGACTCGAAGTCGCTGGCCTGTCATCCGGCCTCGACCACGCATAGGCAGATGTCGGCGCAGGAACAACTGGCCGCGGGCGTGGGTCCGGGCAGCATTCGCTTGAGCGTCGGCATCGAGCACATCGATGACATTCTGGCCGACCTGGACCAAGCACTCGGCGCCGCCGCTTGAAGCCCGAGGCATTGCCGGATCCGGTGGCGGCGCTGTTCCCGGACGCCGCCAGCCGTGAACGAGTCGGCCGCTGGCTGACCGAGGCGCTGCAGGCGGCTCTCGAGCGCGTGCAAGCGGGACCCGTCACGCCCAGCATCGACCTGCGGAAATTTCACGCCGAACTCGAGGCCTTCGACTTCAACTCGCCGCGGCCGCTTCAGGAGGCGCTGCTCTGGGCGATCGAGCGCATGGAGCACGGCATCGTGCAGATGGCCAACCCGCGCTATTTCGGTTTGTTCAATCCTGGCGCGAACTTTCCCGCACAGTGCGCGGATCACATCGTGGCCTTGTTCAATCCGCAGCTCGCCAGCTCCGCATCGTCGCCGGTGCCGGTGGCTTTGGAGAGCCATCTGATCCGCATTATCGCGGCTCGTGCCGGTTTTGGCGGGGAGGCAACCGGGCACTTCGCCACCGGCGGCTCCGAAGCCAACTACACCGCGTTGCTTTGCGCACTGACCGCCGCCCATGCAAATTTCTCTCGCGACGGTGTGCGCGCTTTTGGTGCGCCGGTGGTGTTCTATACCTCGCGCGACTGCCATATCGCGTGGTTGAAGATTGCGCATCAGGCCGGGGTCGGGCGTGCCGCCCTGCGTCTGGTCGATACAGACGGCAAGGGCCGCATGGACGCCGGCGCCCTGTCACGCGCCATCGCGGCGGACCGTGCCGCCGGCGCCGTGCCCGTGATGCTGGTCGCGACCGCCGGTACCACGGGCGGCGGCATGATCGACCCGCTGCTCGCCTGCGCCGATATCGCGCAGCGGGAGCGGCTTTGGTTTCACGTGGACGCCGCCTGGGGCGGCGCGGCATTGGCATCGCAACGGCTGCGCGGCCTGCTGTCGGGCATCGAGCGTTCGGATTCCATCATCATCGATGCCCACAAGTGGCTCGCGACCACCATGGGCTGCGCCATCTTCATCACGCGCCATGGGCATTTGCTGTCCGAGGCGTTTCACGCCTCCACCAGCTTCATGCCCTCCAGCCTTTCGACCCTCGATCCCTATCTCAACAGCGTGCAGTGGTCGCGGCGTTTCCTCGGCCTGCGCCTTTTCATGGCGCTGGCGGCGGCAGGCTGGGAGGGACTCGGCGCGCATGTGGAGCGTGGTGTCGAGGTGGTTCGCCGGATCGAGGCACGCCTGGTCGCAACCGGGTGGACCATTGCCAACGATTCGGCATTGGCGGTACTCGATGCGATTCCGCCGCCTGCGCTCGGCGACGTGCGCGCCCTGGTGCGCCGCGTGGTCGCCTCCGGACAGGCATGGGTGGCGCCGACGCTGTTCGAAGGTCGGGACGTGGTCCGAATCTGCGCGACCAATGGGCAGACCAGCGAGAAGGACATCGAGGCGCTGATCGCGGTGTTGAACGCCCCCGGCTAGGCTAGGCGCGGCCGGCCAGGGTGCGCGCTACCAGGGCGTCGATGGTGGCCAGGGAGTGAAAGTTCTCAGGCGTGATGTCGCCTTGCGGGATGGTAATATCGAATTCCACCTCGACCGCCAGCATGAGATTGACCATCTTCAGGGAGCTGATGCCGAGATCGCTCAGCTGAGCATTCAGGGGCAGGGGGTCGGGGATCGCGGCGCCATCGCCCAAAACCTGTTTGACGAGCGCGGCCAGCCTCACGGTCACGCCCTTACTGGGCAAATCCACTCGATGACTCTCCACAAGAAAACCGCGGACCGATCATACCGCGCCATGGGCATTAAGAGGTTCTGAAGCATAATAACTTAGGCGGTGCCAGCTTTTTTACATATGTTTGCCTAAGTTGCGCTGGACGTCACTAAGCGAGAAGATTTACGTGGGGTTACCGCGGACGCTTATTGCCCGGCCACCTCCACCCCCCCATAATCGGCTGACATACCCCTTAGCAGAGTGGAATCGGGATGGCACTAGAAACGCAACGCGTCGGCACTAGCGGCCGAATCGTCAGTGTGCGGCAAAGCGATTTTACGGCACGCGCCCGCGCGGCCGCCGATGTCGCCAAAGCCAATGCTCATGCTGTTGATGCCGAGGCTCGCTTTCCCAGCGAAGCCTTTGCCGAACTGCGCAAGCAGCGGCTGCTCGGCATCCAGGTGCCCGAGGCCTTGGATGGCGAGGGAGCGAGCATCGCCGAGATCTCCGACATCTGCTACATCCTGGGTCAGGCCTGTTCATCCACCGCCCTGATCTATGCCATGCACCAGATCAAGATGGCGTGCATGGTGCGTCACTTCAAGAACGCACCGGCGCTGGAACGGGTTCTGCGCCGCATCGCCGCCGAGCAGTTGCTGATGGCCTCCTCGACCACCGAGGGCCAGGCGGGCGGCAACGTAAGGTCCAGCGAAGCGCCCGTCGTGCCCGACGGCGAGCATGTGACCTTGGAGCGCAAGGCCACCGTCATTTCGTACGCGGTCGAGGCCGACGGCATCGTCACCACGGCGCGCCGCGCCGCGGACGCCGCCGGCAATGACCAGGTTCTGCTGGTTCTGCTGAAATCGGACTACAGCCTGGAGCGGCTGCAGGTGTGGGACACATTGGGTATGCGCGGTACCCACAGCGAAGGCTTTACGCTGCGCGCCCGCGCCGTCTCCGGCCAGATCATGCCGGAGCCTTACGAGCGCATTCACTCGCAAACCATGGTGCCGTTTGCGCACCTGCTGTGGGGCTCGGTATGGGCCGGAATCGCCGCCGCCGCCACCGGAAAGGCGCAGGCGTTCATACGCCACGTCGTCAGGCAGTCGAACGGACAGATGCCGCCGGGCGCGGCGCATTTCACCCAGGCGGTCTCGACCCTGCGCACGCTGCGCGGTGTGCTGTCGGCGAATCTGCACCATTACCAGGGCATCATGTCGGACGAGAAGGCGATTGGCTCCCTGGAGTTCCAGGCCATGATCACCCTCACCAAGGTCCAGGCATCGGAACTCGCGGTCACGACGGTCTTGAGCTCGCTGCGAGCCTGCGGATTGTCCGGATACCGCAACGATACCGAATTCAGCATCGGCCGCTTGTTGCGCGACGTGTTGTCCTCGCCGATCATGATCAGCAACGACCGTATCCTCAGCAATCTGGCGACCACGTCTCTCATGACGCCGTTGCCCACATCGATCAGTGGTTAACCAAACTATGGCAGCCGACGGCGCATCCGAGTATCCCCTTGCCAATTTAAGCGACGCTCTGTTCCGCTCCATGGGCGTCGACGGTGTGTACGCGCGTACCGAGTTGTACGTTGATTTGGTCGAGCGTCTCGAAAGCTATATCACCCGGCAACGCGATCCGAGCGCCGAGATCATGCGCTTCCCGCCGGTCATGAGCCGCAAGCAGCTGGAAAAATCCGGCTACCTCAAGAGCTTCCCGAATTTGCTGGGTTGCGTGTGCGCCTTGCATGGTTCCGAGGCGTCGATCCGCGAGGCCGTCGACCGTCATGACAAGGGCGGCGATTGGACCACCTCGCTGACTTCCTCGGACTTGGTGCTGTCACCCGCGGCCTGCTATCCGGTGTATCCGATCGTCGCGGCGCGCGGCAAGCTGCCGGCCGGCGGCGTGCAGTTCGATATCGAAGCCGACGTGTTCCGCCACGAGCCCTCGATGAGCCTCGACCGGCTGCAATCGTTCCGCATGCGCGAATTCGTGCGTATCGGTTCGCCGCAGGAAATCGTGGACTTCCGCGAGAGCTGGATGGCGCGTGCGCCGAAGCTTGCCGATGACCTGGCACTGCCCTATACGCTGGATGTGGCCAACGACCCGTTTTTCGGCCGTGTCGGCCAGGTCATGGCGGTCAGCCAGCGTCAGCAGGCGCTGAAGTTCGAGTTGTTGATTCCCTATTATCCGAAGGCCAGCCCGACGGCGTGCATGAGCTTCAACTATCACCGCGAGCACTTCGGCCAGGTTTGGGGCATACGCGACGATAAGGGCGAATTGGCGCATACCAGCTGCGTCGCGTTCGGCATCGATCGGCTTGCCGTCGCCATGTTCGCCAATCATGGCGTGAACCTGAAAACCTGGCCGGCGCAGACTCGAGCGGCGCTGCAACTCTAACTCTCGCGAGAGGCTTAGGCTCGCAATGCCCCTCGATCCGCGCGTGCAGCGCTTTCTGGGTATTTTGGCGGCGGGCAATCCCCCCGATGCGCGCACCGCCACGGTTGCCCAGCGGCGCAGCGGCTTGACCGCACTCATGAATTTGGGCCGCACACATATCGCCGTCGCGCAAGTTTCGGATCGCGCGCTGCCGGGCCCTGCGGGCAGCGTGCCGGTGCGCAGCTATTCTCCCATCGACGCCTTGGATGCGCTGCCTGGCCTGGTTTATTTTCACGGCGGCGGCTTGGTGGCCGGCAGCATCGAGACGCATGACGCAATCGCCCGGGCGCTGGCGATGAGCGGCGGCTGCCGGGTGCTGTCGGTCGAATACAGGCTGGCGCCCGAGCACCCCTTTCCCGCGGCCCTGCAGGACTGCCTGGCAGCGATCCAATACATCGCTGCCAACGCGGCGGAGTTCCACCTGGATGCGGCGCGGCTCGGCATCGCCGGCGATTCGGCCGGCGCCACCTTGGCGGCGGCGACCTGTCAAACCCTGGCGCGCTTGGGCGGCCCCTCGCTCATCCTGCAGCTGTTGATTTGTCCGATTCTCGATTACAGCCGTGCCACCCCCTCGCGCCTCGAGCTGGCCAGCGGCTATCTGGTCGATCAGGCCACGCTCGACCATGACCTCATGCACTACCTGCCGCCGGGGGCGGACCCCGCGGATCCGCGCGTCTCGCCGCTGCTCGCAGCCCATCTTGGCGGCCTGCCCAAGACCATCGTCCATACCGCCGAATTCGACCCGCTGCGCGATGAAGGACGCAATTATTTCGAGCGCCTGGCGCGCGAGGGTGTCGAAGTGTCCTACACTTGCCATCCAGGTATGATTCACCTGTTCTATGGTTTGGGAGCCGTGATTCCCTATGCACGCAAAGCATTCGAGCAAATCGGCGCGCAGCTCCGCGCCGCGTGGGACAGCGATAGGGGGTAGTCGAGGTGGCTGAGCGCATCGTGGCGCAGCGACTCATCGAAAGGCTGCACGCCGCGCGCGTCGCCGGCGATCTGGCGGGAATGTGCAGTCTGTTCGCCGCTACCGGGCGGTTCGAAATCCTCGGCGCGAGCGCCGACAAGCCGATTGCCATACAGGCGGTGGACCTGGCGGGATTCAAGCCCTGGTTGGCCATGATGGTCAAGGTCTTCAAGATCAACAACTACACCGTGCTCGCGACGGTGGTCGAGTGGCCGCGGGCGACCGTCCATTGGCGTGCGGACATTCATTCCAAGGTCACCGGCATCACGGTGCGCACCGAACTGGTCGACATCGTGGAAGTCAGCGAGGATCGCATCCTCTCGTACACCGAATTCTTCGCGCCGCGCTGAAGATGCAGCAAGAGCCGCGCTGGCTGCGCATAGCCCGCGAGATGAGCGCCATGGCGCAGACCGGCCTGACTTTTTGCCAGGATCCCTTCGATCGGCAGCGTTACCAGCGCCTGCGCGAATTGTCGGCGGAGATGTTGGCGCAGGGCTCGGCGCCCGACTACGACCTCATCCTCGAATCTTTGCGCGGCGACTCAGGCTATGCGACTCCCAAGGTAGACGTGCGCGGCGCCGCATTTCGCGATGGCCGCGTGTTGCTGGTGCGGGAAATCACTGACGGCAAGTGGACCCTGCCCGGCGGCTGGGCCGACGTCAATCAAACCGCCGCGCAGTGTGTGGTGCGCGAAATCGCCGAGGAGTCCGGCTTCGAGGCGCGCGCGCTCAAGCTCGCCGCGGTACACGACTATCAACGCAGGAATCATCTGCATCACAGAGACTCGATCTACAAATTGATGTTCATATGCGAAATCATCGGTGGTGAGGCGCGGCCCAGCAACGAAACCAGCGAAGTGGGGTTCTTCTCACGCAACGATCTGCCGCCTCTGTCTATCGGCAGATCGACGGCCGCACAGATCGAACTCATGTTCCAGCATCGAAACAATCCCGCGCTCGCCACCGATTTCGACTGAGGTCCGCGCTTCAGCCTGCCGCGAAGATTTCCGCGAGAAAGGCGGCCATGCTTGCCCAGGACCGTTGATCGGCCCGTTTGTTATAAGCCAAGGCCTGCGGCAGGCCAGCCTTGTCCGCGTCCGGATTGGTGAAGCTATGCTTGGCCCCGCCATACGTATTGACCTCCCAATCGACGCCGCCCTTTTTCAAATTGTCCTGCAGAGCAACTACGGCGGAGGCGGGTATCATCGGATCTTCCGCTCCAATGCAAATGAGCAGTTTGGCCTTCGTGCGCGCCGCATCCCAATCGTTTCCCACCGGATCGAGGCCACCGTGGAAACTGGCCACGCCGCGAATATCCGCCCCCGACCGCGCATATTCCAAGACAGTGGCGCCGCCGAAGCAATAGCCGATGGCCGCCAGCCTGTTGCCATCAACTTTTGGCTGGGCCAGCAACGCTTGACGCGCTGCTTCGACGCGCCCCACCCACATCTTGCGGTCGCCGGCAAATCGGCCAATGGTTTCCATGACCTTGGGCATCTCCGTTATCTGCGCTCGCTCGCCCCACAAATCGATGGCCAGCGCCGCATAGCCCAATCCGGCGAGGCGTTCGGCGCTGGCGATGGCATGGCTACCTAACCCAAATGCCTCATGCACGACGAGCACGCCTGGCTGCCGCCCGCCCTTGGAATCGTCAGTCACAAAATGGCCCGACATCCGCGTCGAACCATGATGATATTCCAGCGCCTTGCTAGTCAGTTGAGGCATGAGTTTCTCCTATGAGTTTTGAGTTTCCGGTAAGAGCACCGCGACATGTATGACCTCCAATATTAGCTCGTTCGAAAACTTAGCTTTCATTTCTCTTCTTAGCCGACCGGTGCGCGGCCCGGCCGGCGGCGGGCTATGGACGACGAGCCCGTGTTAAGCGCAGATAATCAGCCATTAAGCGTAGGTAATCAGCCCGGCATCCGGGTGCGTGTCCAGATGCGGCAGCGCGTTGAAACTGAGCAAGTGATGCCGCCGCGGCGTCGCAACGAACTCGCTCAACGAACTGTTGCGAATTCGCAAGTTCATCTCGACGGCGGTCGCCGGCGGTGCGTTCAAGGCCGCGGCAGTCATGGCCGCGATCGGGCCTCCGGAACTAACCAGCAGCACATGGCCGCCGGGAAAGCGTGTCCGTGCCGCAACGAGCGCGGCCACCGCCGCTGCCTGGAAGTTGCCGAAAGACGGCATTCCGACCGGCTTGCTGCGATCGTCGGCCCAAGCCAGGAGCGCCTCGCGCAGCAGGCGAAAGTGGTCTCGCACCACGATGGGATCGCGCCTGGCGGCGGCCACGGCCAGCGGCGGAAGCTCCCCCAAGTGAGCGGTCAGTACGGCCTCGGGGTGGTACTCGTCGAGTCCGGGAAAGCGCTCCGGTACGAGGCCGGCGCCCAACTCCGGGTGACCTTCCAATATGCCCTGCGCCGTCTCGATGTGGCGCCGCAGAGTGCCGGTGAAGATCGCGTCGAAGCGCACGCGCCGTGCGCCGAAATGCGCGCCCAGCAGCCGCGCCTGAACGAAGCCCAGCTCCGTCAGACGATCGTAATCATCCGTTCCGAATGCCGCTTGCCCATGACGGACCACATAAATGGAGCCCACGACTTACCCTGCTCTCATTGAGCCACTGTAGCATCCGTCGCCGCGCCGCTCCACGGTAGCTCCAGGGTGACGCAGAGTCCGCCGCCGCCGCGATTCGCGAGCTGAATGCGCCCGCCGTGAGCTTCGGCAATTTCGCGCGCCAGCGCCAATCCCAAGCCCGTGCCGCTGCGCTTGGTCGAGTAGAACGGCAGCAATGCCTGCGCGAACACCGTCTGGCTCATGCCGGAACCTCGATCGCGGACCTCGAGCAGCTGATTGCCGCCGCTGCGCGTGATCGCCAGCTCAACTTCAGAGTCGGGGCCGCCAGCCTCATGGGCGTTCTTCAGCAAATTGATCAGCGCCTGTTCGACTTGTACGCGATCGAACCATCCGGGCAGCTCGGGCAGCGGCACCGCGAGATTGAAGGCTTGCTGGCCGGTCAGGTCCGCCACGAAGCTTGGCCACTGAATGCGCTCCGGCCGCGGCGCCGGCAGCTTGGCAAATGCCGAGTAGCCGCTCACGAAGTTGTGCAGATGTTCGGCACGTTCGGCGATGGCCGAAAATACCGTCGGCAGCGTCGCATAGTCGCCGCGCCGCGCGATTTCCGCACCGGAGTGCGCCAGCGACGACAACGGCCCCAGCGAGTTGTTGAGCTCGTGACTCAGGACGCGGATCAACTTCTTCCAGGTCGACACTTCCTGCCGCGACAGCTCCTTGGTCAATCCCTTGAGCAGGTACAGGCGGAAAGTGCGGCCTTGTAGGATGAAGGAGCGCTGCGACAGATGGAACGACTCCTCCACGCCGTCGATGTCCGCGGAGAACAGGCTGTCCGCGGTCTGCGCGGCGGCCGCGGCGAAGCCCGCGGGGGCGTGTCTCAGCGCCTCCTGGAAGCGCACTCCCTGCAGGCTGCGGCCTGCGCTCAGCAAGTGCCGGGCGGCGATGTTCGCAATGGCAATGCGCTCGTTGGCATCGACCAGCAGCAAGGCGACCGGTGAGTTCTGCATCACCGTATCCAGCAGCAGTTCCCTCTGCACCAGATGCGCGCGCTGCGTACGCAAGGCGCCGGCCAAATCGTTATGGGCCAGCATCAATTCACCCAGCTCATCGTCCCGCTCGGCGGCCAGCGACAGGCTGAAGTCGCCCTCCTTGTAGCTGGCCACGGTGCCGGTCAGCGCGCGCAGCAATTGCTTGATGGGCCGCATGACCCGGACCGCCAGCCACACCGAGGGCAGCAGCAGCAAACTGGCGGCGATCAGCCAGCCAAACAGGGCATCATCGAAGTATTGCGCCGCCTTGGCGCCGATGGCCGCCGCGATCATGGCCACGGCATAAAAGAGCAGCGCCAGTTTCGCGGTGAGGCTCATGTGGGCCGCAAATTGAACCGTTCCATGCGTCGGTACAAGGCTTGCCGCGAAAGCCCCAGACTCTGCGCGGCGCGGCTGACATTGCCGCCCGCCTCGCGCAACGTCGCTTCCAGCACTTCGCGGCTCAGGTGTTCGGTTTCGCGTGCCGCGCTGCGCGGCACGCTGGGCAGGTTCAAATCGGCGGCACTCACCACGTTATCGCGAGCCAGCAGCTTGGCCCGCTCGATCGAGTTGCGCAGCTCGCGCACGTTCCCCGGCCATTCGTGCGCCTGCAAGGCCGCTTGGGCATCCTCGCTCAAGGTCAGACCTAGCCCAAGAAAATACCGCGCCAGCGGCAGGATGTCGGCGCCGCGCTCGGCCAGCGGCGGCACCACGATATCGATGACATTGAGGCGATAGTACAGATCCTCACGGAAGCGCCCCTCGCGGATCAAAGCCGGCAAATCGGCATTGGTCGCGCTGACGATGCGTGTCTGCGAGGTGCGCGTGCGGCTGGATCCGAGCATCTCGAACTTGCCGGTCTCCAGCACCCTGAGCAGCTTCACCTGGCCGGCCAGCGGCAGGTCGCCGATCTCGTCCAGGAACAGCGTGCCGCCGTTCGCCGTCTCGAATCGACCGGCGCGCGCGCGGGTCGCGCCGGTGTAGGCGCCGGCCTCGGCACCGAACAACTCCGCCTCGATCAGCTCCGCCGGAATCGCCCCGCAATTGACCGCGACGAAGGGACCCGCTCGACCCGGCGAATTGGCATGCACGATTTGCGCAATGCGCTCCTTGCCCGCGCCGTTGGGCCCGCTGATGAGCACCCGTACGTCCGCGCGCGCCACCCGGCAAGCCAGCTCCACGGCCCGCTCCATGGCGTCGGAGGCAAACACGATGCCGCACAGATCGTATTGCTCGGCAAGCCGCTCGCGGCGGCGGCGCTGCTCTTCCCGCAGCCTGTGCCGCTCGCGGTTGGCCTCGCCGAGCTCCAGCAAGTTCTCGACGCTGGCGAGCAGTTTGTCGTTCTCCCAGGGTTTGCCGATGTAATCCGCAGCACCCGCCTTGACCAATTGCACCGCCGATTGCAAGTGAGTCCACGCGGTCAGCAATATCACGGGCAGGTCGGGAGATTGCGCGCGCAACGCCCGGAACAGCGCCTCGCCCTCCTCCCCGGAGGTGGTATCAGCGCTGAAATTCATGTCGGCGATCACCAGATCGACGCGTTCTCGCGCCGCGGCAGCCAGCCCCTTCTGCGGCGTCAAGGCGGTCAGCGTGCGAATATCGTGCAGGCCGAACAGTACGGTGAGCGCCTGGGCGACCGCGGGATTGTCGTCGATGACCAGTACGGTGCGCATGGCAGCGATACTAACCGCCCCGCGTTGCCAGTGCCGGCGGAATGGAGGCCGCCCGCAGCGCCGGGTACAGCACCGCCAGCTGCCCAAGCACCAGCATAACGAGCGCGCCGATGATGGCGCGGCTGCTGTCCATGCGCACCACCTCGAAACTGCGCACCATCCAAAGATTCAGCGCAATCGCGCCCACGACACCCATTGCGGCACCGGTTGCCGCGATCAGCAGATTCTCGGTTTGAAAATAGCGCAGGATGGCCTGCCGCGTGGCGCCGAGCGCGCGGCGAATGCCTATTTGCCGGCGGCGCTGCGAAACCCAGTAGCTGGTCAGGCCGACGATGCCGAATGCCGTGACGATCAGCAAAGCGCCGCAGACCGCGGCCAGCAAAATAATCAGGCCGCGATCGCCGCGATACGCCTCGGCGCGCACCTCGGTCATGGTCTTGATACGAACGGTGCGCTCGCCGTCGATCTGCAACAGCTTGGCTTCGGCGGACTTCGTGACGCGGCTGCGCTCATTCGGTTTGGCCCTGACCATGTAGCTGGTGAAATTGCTGATCAAGCGATACGGCGCGATGGTCGAATTCTCCGCGAAGGTGCTGAGTAGGCCGGTGACCCCATAGAAGGGCGTCTGCAGGCGCTCGACGATGCCGATGATGGTCGCCGGCTTCTTCTCCTCATAGATTGCCTTGCCCAGGGCGTCGCCGCCGGGAAATAACTTATCGGCCAGCGCCTTGGTGACGATCACGCCGCCGATGGAACCGATGTCGGTGTCGGTCCGATTCACGATCTCATCGGACGTGAAGTTGCGTCCGGCGATGAGCTTCAATCCCAGTGTCCCGAGCGCATGATCGTCGCCGAAGTAATAAGCGCTATAGGCCGATGGCGTCTTCTGATCCGGCTTCAGCTGCACCGAATTGGTCCACCCGCCCCCTGCCAGAGGATAGTCGTTGGTAATGTAGGCGTCGGCGACGCCGTCGAGGCTGCGCAATGCCGCAAGATCGGCGGCCTCGCGCGCGGCCCTATCCTGCGCATTGTCGATGGGCTCGGTGGCTATCACGAACAAATCAGGCTCATCGACGCCGGTGGGACGAGCGCTGTGCGCCAAGCGCTGCTCGATCAGGCTAAGCGAATTGGCGAGGAAAGCCAGCGTCACGGCCATTTGCACGGCAATGAGGATGGCGCCGAATTTGTTGCGTCGCATTGCGGACAGTATCGGGCGCAGTTCCATGGGAATCCTATTGAGCCTTAGGTTTTATTGAGCCTTGAGTTGCCACGCCGGTTGCACGTGCGCGGCGCGCCACGTGGGATATAGACCTGCGGCAATCGTCGAGCCAATCCCCAAGATGAGCGCGATGAGAATATCTGCAGCATCGAGATGCGTGACGGCCAGGAATTCGCTCGGCAGCAGCGCGCGGGCGGCCCCTAAACCCAGTGCCGTCAACACCAGACCGAACAATCCTCCCGCCAACCCCACCACTGCCGTTTCAACCAGGCACTGCGCAAAAATGGCGCCGCGGCTGGCGCCGAGCGCGCGGCGCACGCCGATGTCTGCGGCGCGGCCCATGAGCTTCGCCAGCATCAAGCCCATGGCGTTGAGCAGGCACACCAGCAAGAAGCCGAACGACACCAGGATGAGAATGCGAACCTCGCCCGGCACCACATGGTTGTACCTGAGCCAGGTCATGACATCGCGCAGCTGCGTGCGCGGCGGCCAATCGAAGCGGCCATTGCGGCGTTGTTCGGCGGCATAGTTGTCGAGGAATGTCCGATACTTCGCCACATCGGCGGCCGTTGGCAGCTCTACCCAGAAGCGCCCCCAGGTGCACTCGGAGCGCAGCAAAGCATCGAACCCCACCGGCTCGTCCTTCTCGCAATGCGTCGACCCCAGCGCGCCAAGCTGCTTGTCGATGGCATGCGTGAAGGGCATGAACACCTCGTCCTTGCCAGCGAACGGCGTGCGGCTGATGTCGTAGAACTGCGGGATCGGCTCCCAGTGGTCGAGCACGCCCGCTATGGTGTAGGTTTCGCCGCCGAGATTCAGCGTCTTGCCGACGCTGTCGGCGCCGCCGAATACTCGCTCGTTCAGCGCATGGGTGACGACGACGATGGGCGCGCGATTGTCATCGCCGGCCGCCGACCAGGCATGTCCATATTCGAACGGCACATCGAACATCGCAAAGAAATCCACGTATACCGCTCTCACCAACGTGCGGAAGGGCTTTTGCTTGGGATCGGCCGGCTTGAGCGACAGCGTCGCGGCGAAAAGCGCGGTTTGACGCGTGGCCGCGTGCGCCTTCATCAGCGCCATCGCATCGATGTACGTGAGACGGTCCTCCAAGTGATCATCGGTGGTCTCGCCGCCATTCGGCCCCTGGCTGTCGATCTGCGGCACGAACAGCTGCGCGGATTTGCGCGGAATCGGATCGCCGGACATGGCGCGAAACACCGTGAGCGCCGTCATCGAGGCACCTATACCTACGGCGATGGCGGTCACCAGCAAGATCGTGAGCACCGCATTGCGCCGCAAGCTGCGCAGTCCCAGATCGAAGTAGTAGGAAAACATGCTACAGAACCGCCGAGTGTCCGAGCAGCAACATCACGGCGGCACCGAATCCCATGCCGGCGGCGGCGATGATCAACACCGCGACTACCAACTTGCGATTGAAAATGGGCAATTGGCGACCTACGGAGTGGTAGAGCATGACCCGTCGCCGCTATGCACCGCCGCGCGTGGCGAGCGCGGGCGGAACCGACCCAGCCTTGAGCGCGGGCCACAGCACCGCCGCCTGACCCAGCAGCAGCACCACGGCGGCGCCGATGAAGGCGTAGCCGGCCTGCAGGCGCTCCATCTCGAACGCCGTGACCATCCACAAGTTCAAAGACATCGCCAGGGCGATTCCGATGGCCGCTCCCGCCACCGCGATCAGGAGATTTTCCGTCTGAAAGTAGCGCACGATGGCGCGGCGCGTGGCGCCCAGGGCGCGGCGAATTCCGATCTGGCGGCGGCGCTGCGCCACCCAATAACTGGTCAAGCCGACGATGCCGAACGCCGTGACCGCCAGCAGCGTCGCGCACACCACGCCGAGAATCACCGCCAGGCCCCGATCATTTCGGTAAGCCTCGACGCGCGCGTCTTTGAGCGAAATGGTCTTCTCCAAGACGCGCGCGCGGTTGACATGAAATAATGTCTTTGGCGCCGCTTGCATCAGCGTCGCCAACTGACCAGGCTGAGCGCGCACGATATAGACATAGAACTGCGAGACGTAACGGTACGGCATCAGCATGGAATAATCGTTGAACTTGCTGCCCCAGTTATTGGCCCCCACCCAGGGCACCTGCAGCCGGTCGACGACGCCGACGATCGGCATGGCATGCCTGTCCGCCATCGAATAGATCACCCGCCCAAGCGGGCTTTTGCCGGGAAACAGCTTTTCGGCCAGGGCCCGTGTGACGATCACGCCCGCAGCCGGCTTGCTGTCGGTGTAGCCATGCAGTTCCACCACTTCATCCGCGTTGAAATTGCGGCCGCCGATCAGCTTCAGTCCAAAAGCTTGCATCCCATGCTCGTCCACGAAATATCGCGCGGCCAATGCAGTCTCATTCTGCTGATCTGGATCCAGTTTGATACCGTCGGTCGAGCCTCCGTCGCTCATCGGGTAGGTATTGGTGGCGGTCGCATCCACGACCCCCGGAAGCGCGCGCAAAGCCGCCAGATCTGCCTGCCATTTCGCGGCAAGATCCGGCGGATTGCCAACCCACTGATTGAGGATCACGAAGGTGTTGTTCTCATCCGCGCCGGTGGGACGCTTGCTCAAGGCGACACGCTGCTCGATGATGAACAATCCATTGCATAGGATCGCGAGCGTTATCGCCATTTGCACGGCGATCAGGATGGCGCCGACCTTGTTGCGCCGCATGGCCGACAGGATGGGCTTGAGTTCCATGAACCTTACCTCCTCTATTGGGCTTTGAGTTGCCACGCAGGCTGCACATGAGCGGCTCGCCAGGTGGGATACAGTCCCGCGATCATGGTTGCGACCACCGAGACGCTGATGGCAATGGCGATGTCCGAGACGCTGAAATGCGTCAAACGGCTGATCTGCTCGGTGAGTAGTGCGCGCAACCCGATCAGTCCCAACCAGGTCAGCCCCAGACCCAAGAGGCCGCCGGCCGTCCCGACCACGCCTGCCTCGATCAGGCACTGCGCGAAAATCGCGCCGCGATTGGCGCCCAGGGCCCGCCGTACGCCGATGTCCGCCGCACGCCCCATGATCTTGGCCAGCATCAATCCCATCGCATTCAGCAAACACACCACCAGAAAGCTGAACGACACCATCACCAGGATGGTGACTTCCTGTGAGACGACATGCTGATACACCAACCACTCGCGCACGTCGCGCAAATGCGTGTGAGCCGGCCACTGGAAACGACCCGTGCGCTGTTGCTCGGCAGCGTAGTTGTTCAAGAACGCGCGATAGCGCGCGGCGGCGGCGGCGTCCGGCAGCTCTGCCCAGAATTGCAGCCACACGCATTCGGAACGCAGATGTCCCGTGAAGCCCGAGCCGCGGTCGCTTCCCGCACAATTGTCGTTGCCCCAGATGGGGAACTCGCCGTCGATGGCGCGCGTGAAGGGCAAAAGGATCTCCTCCACTTTGCCAAATTGATTGTTGTTAAGGTCGTAGAATTTCGGTATCGGTTCCCAATGCGCCAGCACGCCGACCACGCGGTAATCGCGCCCGTCCAGGTTCAGCGTCTTACCGACTGAGTTCGCGCCGCCGAACAGCTTGTCGTTGAGTTCGCGTGCGATGACCACGACGTCGGTATGATCGGCATCGTCGGTGGCGCTCCAGGGCCCGCCGTAGAGAAAGGGCACCTCGAACATCGGAAAGAAATCGGCATACGCGGCCCGCACCTGCACCTGGAAAGGACGCAGTTGCGCATCGGCGGGAGTGAGCGCGGCACCCGACACGTACGACACCGTCTGCCTCACGGCGGCGTGGGCATTCATCAAAGCCGCCGCGTCGGTGTAGGTGATTTGAGGCTGCAGGTTTTCCTCGTCGCCGATGCCGGCTATTCTCCTTTGCGGCCCCCAGCTGTCGATCTGCACCGCGAACAGCTGCTGAGATTTGTCGGGTATGGGGTCGGCGTCCATCGCGCGAAACACCGTCACAGTCGTCATCAACGCGCCTATGCCGACGCCGATGGCGGCAATCATCAACGCGGTCAGCACGATGTTGCGCTTCAGGCTGCGCAAGGCAAGGGTGATGTAGTAGCTGAACACGGGCTCATTCTCCTCAAGTGTTGGCGTAAGCGGCGGCCACCACGCGCGGCGGCGGCGCCAGATCGACCACTTGCCCATCGACGATGTGCACCTCGCGCTGCGCGCGCACGGCAAGCTCCGGATCATGAGTCACCATGACGATGGTGGCGCCGTCGCGATGCAGCTCCTCGAGCAGATCCAGCACGCCGCGGGCCATCTGAGTGTCCAGATTGCCGGTCGGTTCATCCGCCAACAGCAAGCGCGGCGAGCCCGCCAGCGCCCGCGCAATCGCGACGCGCTGCTGCTGTCCACCCGAGAGTTCCGCCGGATAGTGCCGGGAACGTGCCGATAGGCCGACCCGGCTCAACGCATCCTGAATTCTGCGGCGCCGCTCCGCGCCATTGAAGCCGCGATAGCGCAGCGGCACCTCGATGTTATCCTGCACGTTGAGATCCGCGATCAGATTGAAGGCCTGGAAAATGAAGCCGATCTTCTCGTTGCGCAGCCGCGAGCGCTGATTGTCGTTCAGACCGCGTACGTTCGCGCCGTCGAGCTGATACTCGCCGCCGGTGAATTCCTCGAGCAGGCCGGCGATGGTCAGGAACGTGGTCTTGCCCGAACCCGACGGTCCGGTGACCGCGACGAACTCGCCCTCCTGCACATGGATGGAGAAGTCCCGCAGCGCGTAGGTCTCGACGACTTCCGTGCGATAGGCTTTGGAGAGATGAGTCATTTTGAGCATGTTGGCCTCGCGGGTCTGTAGATCAGTGACTTAAGATGACGCGCTGCGCGCCGTTGAAGGCATCGGTGCCGGAGACGACGATCTGGTCGCCGGCCGATAAACCGTCGAGAATTTCCACCTTCGAGATGCTGGCGGCGCCGAGCTGCACCGGATGGCGCTCGGCCACGTTGCCGTGCACCAAATAGGCGAAGCCGCCGCCTTCCTGATCGACGAAGGCGCCGCGCTCCACCATCAACACGTTGTCGCGCCGATCGATGAAAATGCGCACCGAGAGCCGCTGGCTTTGGCGCAGTCCGGCCGGCTTTTCGTTGCCGAAGCGCAAGCGAGCCGTAACCTGGCCTGCCACCACCTCCGGGGATACGCCGCTGACGCTGCCTTGCCAGTGCTTGCCGCCGCCCTCGAGGTCCGCCGCCATGCCGGGGCGCAGATCGCGCGCCAAGCTTTCCGTGACCTTGATTTCGACTTCCAGTGCCGAGAGATCCACCACTGTCAGCAAAGGCGCATCCTTGGGCACACTGGCGCGGTCGGCGACCTGCACCTGCCCGACCTGTCCGTCCACCGGCGACCTGACGTTCAGACCGTCGACCTGGCGCTGAAGGTCCGCAACAATGTACTGCTGGCGATCGAGCAAGGCTTTCTTGGAGTCGATGTCGAAGCGGTTGGCCTTGGGCTGCGCCTGGTAATTCGTCTTCGCCTGCTCGAAGGCAAACTGCGCCTTCTCCAGCGCATCCTCGGCCTTCAGCGCCTGCAATTCCGAATAGGCACCGAGCTCATACGCCTTGCGGCTGCGATCGCGCTCGCGCTGCGCGGTCTTCTGGTCCACCTGCGCCTGATTGAAGGCATCGCGCAACTGCGTGAGCTTCTGGTCCGCATCCAGGGTCGCGCGCTGCCAGTCGACTTTCAATCCGGCCTGTGTTGCCTGCTCCTGCGACAGCTTTGCGGTGAGATCCGGGCTGTCGACCACCGCCAGCACCTGGCCCTTGGTCACCGCATCGCCGGCATGCACCTTGAGCGTGACGGTACCTAGGGCGTTCGCGTACAGGGTTGGACTGACGGCGGCAACCACCTGCCCATCGGCGGCGATGTCGCGCACGAAGCTGCCCCGCTCCACGGTGGCGATCGACAAGCGCGCGCGGTCGACCGAGACGCCGGCGCCGGCGTAGCGCATCAGATACAGACCTAAGAAAATCAGCGCCACGATCACGGCCGCCGCACCAATGAGAATCTTGGCATGGCGCCGCCAAATGTTCGGGCGCTCGATCACTCGATCCTGACCTGAGGTGTCACGCAACATGACGGGTTCCTTTGGCAAGAGGCGCAGGCTCACGGACCGCTCGCAATGAGAAGATCGTCGATGGCGACGAGGTCCTGCTCGGTCAATCGACCCGCCTGCTGCTTGAGCGTCAGCACGTTGGTCAGGTAATCGTAGCGCGCCTGCGCATAAGCACGAACCGCGTTGTAGTAGTTCGTCTGCGCATCCAGCAGCTCGAATTCCGTGCCCGTGCCGAATTCGACGTTGCGATGCATGGCTTCCACGGCCAGCTTGCCGGAGTCCACCGCACGATGTGCGGCACGGATGCGTTGAATGCCCGTGACGATATTGCGAAACGCCGCGCGCGTCTGTCGTTCGGCGTCGCGCTGCGCCGCTTCGTAGTTGGCCCGCGCCTCACGGAACTGCGCCCGCGATTGACGCACGGCCGAGGCCACCGCGCCGCCCTGGAACAGCGGCCAGGTGAACTGAACGCCCACGGTGTCCAGGGTCTGATCGCCGCCGAGCACCTGATCTTGCGTGATTTTCGAGGCCGAACCGACCAGCGCCAAGGTCGGCAGGGCGCGGCCCCGCTGCACGCCGATGTCGCGCGACGCCGCCTCCATGGTGAGTTCCGCGGTGCGCACGCTGAAGTTATCAGCCTTGGCCGAGCTCACCCATTCGTCCGCCGAGTCGGGCTCCGGCGACAGCAGCGGGATGTCATCGCGCAGCGCCACCACCGAGGCGATGTGTTCGCCGACGATTTCGCTCAAAGCAAGATAGGCATCGTCCAGTGCGTTCTGCGCGTCGATGACGGTCTGTTCGGTGGCATCATAGAACGCCTGCGCCTGCTCGACGTCGCTGCGCGGGCCGACACCGGTCTGCTCGCGTGCCTTGGCCTGATTGAGCAAGGCCGCGAAGGCGTCGCGCTCGCTGCGGTTGGCGGCGAGCTGATCCGCGGCCGACAAAATCCCGAAGTAGGCCTGCGCGACGCGCAGCAGCAGGCTTTGTTGCGCGTCGCGGAAGGTGCTCTCGGCGGCCGCCACCTGGAAGTTGGCCTCCTTCAGCAAGCTGAAGGACTGAAAGCTCCACAGCGTCTGCGACAAGTTGACGCCGAGGGTGCGGGCGGTGCCATAGCAATGCTGCGCGTCGACCGTGGAGGAAATGGCGCAGTCGTTCGCCGCGTAGCCAAGCGAAGGCCCGGTCTGGTAGCCAAGCCGCTCGTGCACCGCCGAGGCGGATCCGGCCACCTGCGGCAGCCATTGGGCAATGGCTTGAGGGCGCGCCTCCACCAGGGCGTCGCGCTGATACTGGGCCGCCTGCAGGGTCGTATCCCGTGTCTGCGCCAGCTCGTACAGGCGCAGCAAATCGTTGGCGCCGGCCTGCTGCACCGCTGCCACCAGCACCATCGCCGCCGCCACTCTCAGCATCGCGGTTGCCCATGTGTCCTTCATACAGGTCACACGAGCAATCCGCGTGCCAACCCTAGCGAGAAGTTAAGTAACTGTAAACACTCGAATTATTTTCTATGGCCTCATCTTGGGTGTCCGCGGACAGTGTCCGCGGACGCGGACGGACAGTTAGCAGGTAATCGGGTCAACGATTGACATCCACCACCACACGGCCTCGAACCTGGCCCTGCAGCAGCAGGGCTGCCCGTTCCACGGCCTGCGCCAAGCCAATCTCCTCGGTGAGCAAGTCGAGCTTTTCGACATCTAGATCGCGCGCCAGCCGATTCCACGCCTCGATGCGGTCTGCCTTGGGCCGCATGACGCTATCGACGCCCGCCAGGGTCACGCCGCGCAATATGAAGGGCGCCACACTGGCGGGGAAGTCCATGCCGCCGGCCAAGCCGCAGGCCGCGACGGCGCCGCCGTAGCGCACCGATGCGCACACGTTGGCCAAGGTGTGGCTGCCCACCACGTCGATGGCACCGGCCCAACGCTCCTTCGCCAACGGCTTGCCGGGGCTCGCGAATTGCGCGCGCTCCAGGATCTCGGCCGCGCCCAGGCGCTTGAGGAAATCCGCCTCGGCCGCGCGGCCGGTAACCGCAACGACTTTGAACCCCAGCTTGGACAGCACCGCAACCGCGACGCTGCCGACGCCCCCGGCCGCGCCGGTGACCAGGACCTCGCCGCTGCCCGGCTTGAGACCATGCCGTTCGAGCGCCATCACGCACAGCATGGCGGTATAGCCCGCCGTACCGATGGCCATGGCCTGGCGCGGCGTGAAGGCCGCCGGCAGGGGTATCAGCCAATCGGCCTTGAGGCGCGCCAGCTGCGCAAGACCGCCCCAGTGGCTCTCGCCCACGCCCCAGCCGTTCAGGACCACTTTCTGTCCCACGGCGATGCTGGCATTGCTGGATTGCTCCACGGTACCGGCCAGATCGATCCCCGGCACCAGGGGGAATTGCCGCACCACCGGCCCCTTGCCCGTGATGGCCAGCGCATCCTTGTAGTTCAAGGTCGAGTACGCCACCCGCACGGTGACCTCATTGGCCGGCAATTGCGCCTCTTCCAGCGACTTGACCTCTGCCCGATACGGCGCCGGCTCGCGCTCCACCAGAATTGCTTTGAACATTGACTACCCTCGTTGCTTAATTCGTCATTTGACCTCTAAACATACTACGATTCGTACCCATGAACCTAGGACGCTTCCCGCGAGTTCGCTTCGCCCATTTGCCGACACCGCTCGAGCACCTGGCCAATTTGAGCCGTTCCCTCGGCGGTCCGGAGATCTGGATCAAGCGCGATGACTGCACCGGCATGTCCAGCGGCGGCAACAAGACCCGCAAGCTCGAGTTCCTGATGGCCGAGGCACGCGCCCAGGGCGCCGATATCGTGCTGACCCAGGGGGCTACGCAATCGAACCACGCGCGCCAGACCGCCGCCTGCGCCGCCAAGATGGGCATCGATTGCCACCTGCTGCTCGAGGACCGGACCGGCAAGACCGACCACGACTACACCAAGAGCGGCAACGTATTGCTGGACCGATTGCACGGCGCCAGCGTGGAGCTGCGCCCGGCCAGCGCGGACATGAATGCGGAACTCGCCCAGGTTGCCGCGCGCATGCGAAGCGACGGCCGCCGCCCCTACGCCATTCCCGGGGGCGGCTCCAATCCTACCGGAGCGCTGGGTTACGTGAATGCGGCCATCGAGCTCGTCACTCAGGCCAACGACCTCGGCCTGCGTATCGATCATGTAGTGCACGCCACCGGCAGCGCCGGCACCCAGGGCGGTTTGATCGCAGGGCTGGCCGGTATACGTTCGGGTGTGCCCCTGCTCGGCATCGGCGTGCGCGCCCCGCGCGAAAAGCAGGAAGAGAACGTTTTCAAGCTCGCCACCGCCACCGCGGCGCTGTGCGGCTGCGAGGGAGCGGTCAAGCGCGAGGACGTGGTCGCCAATTGCGATTACGTGGGCTCAGGCTACGGCATCTCCACGCCGGCGGCGCTGGACGCCATCAAAACGCTGGCGCGCCTCGAGGGCATACTTCTCGATCCGGTTTACACGGGCAAGGGCATGGCGGGATTCTTGGACTTGGTGCGCAAGGGCATGTTCAAAAAAGGGCAGAATGTGGTGTTCATCCACACCGGCGGCAGCGTTGGGTTATTCGGCTATGTCGATGACTTTGGATTCTAGGACGGCGCACCGCGTCATCGGCATCATCGGCGGCATGGGACCGGAGGCCACGGTCGATCGCATGCGGCGTGTGATCGTCAATACCCCCGCCCGCGACGATCAGGACCACGTGCACCTCATCGTCGAAAGCAACCCAAAGATTTCCTCGCGCATTGCCCACCTCATCGAAGGCACCGGCGCCGATCCCACGCCCGAACTGGTACGCATCGCGCAAAATCTCCAGCGCGCCGGCGCTCAGGCTCTGGCCATACCCTGCAATACCGCTTACGCCTACGCCGAAGCGATTCGCCACGCAGTCAGCATTCCGCTGCTCGACATGGTGGCACTGACCGTGGAGCGCATTGCGGCGTTGCACCCCGGTGCGCGCGTGGGGGTGCTCGCCTCGAGCGCCGTGCTCAAGATCGGCCTGTATGCGAAGGCCTTGACGGCGGCCGGCCTGACCTCGCTCACCCCGCCGCGCCAGGCGGAGGTCATGGATCTCATCAAGGCCGTCAAGCGCGGCGACACGAGCAGCGCGGCCCAAGGACGCCTCGCCGAGCTGGCGCTCGATCTCGCCAACCGCACCGACGTCATACTCATCGCCTGCAGCGAATTGTCCGTCATATCGGGCGCGGTTACGGTGCCGTACGTCGACTCGCTCGACCTGCTGGCCGCCGACATCATCAGGTTCGCGGCCTGATCCAGGTTCGCCGCTCAAAGGAACTGCCTTCATGTGCCGCAACATCAGAACCCTGTTCAATTTCGATCCCCCCGCCACCGAGGATGAGGTCAGAGCCTCCTCGCTGCAGTTCGTACGCAAGCTGAGCGGCTTCACCAACCCGTCCAAGGCCAATCAAGCCGCATTCGATCGCGCCGTCGCGGAAGTGAGCGCCGCCGCGCGCCTGCTGATCGACTCGCTCGTAACCACCGCCGACCCGCGCGATCGGCAAATCGAGGCCGCGCGCGCCAAGGCGAAATCGGCGTTGCGCTTTACGGCTGTGAACCGGACGTCTTTCACTTGAAAGGGACTGTATGACACATCAGCTATGGATAACTTCCTTATGAAGTGGCCCTTCTCCAAAGAGGCAGCTCAAACGCCGGAAAGACCTGTCGAGGCGGTGAAAACGCTCAAGCTGGACTTGGGATGCGGTAAGTCGAAGAGGGAGGGATTTCTCGGCATCGACCGGCGCAAGTTCGACGGCGTCGACGGCGTGACAGATTTGACGAAGAAAAGCTGGATCTTTGAGCAATCGGAATTGGGTCAGTTGAAGTTGCTGCAAGTAAACACCGATGTCGGTACGGGCTTCGTCTTACCCGATCGCAGCGTTTCCGAAGTGCACTGTTCTCATTTTTTGGAACATCTGGAACACAATCAGCGGCAACCAGAGCGCGTGCGTTTTATGAACGAGCTTTGGCGCGTGCTCATTCCGGGCGGCGCAGCCACGATCATTACTCCGCATTGGGCATCCAACCGGGCTTACGGCGACTTCACGCATGCGGACAAACCGGTAGCGGAGATGTTCTATATGTACCTAAACAGGGACTGGCGTGAAGATAACGCGCCGGACAATGACATCGAGTTCAACCCCGATGGCTATAACTGCGATTTCGACCACGAGTTGGGCTATGCTTTGCATCCTGATATTGCGCAGCGGCCCAAGGAAGAACATAACTTCGCATTGCAATGGTACAAAGAGGCAGCCTTGGATTTATTCGCGCGCTTGACCGCAAAAAAGTAGGGCGAATTTAGCAAATGCACCATCGGAGCCTAACCTGGCTTGCTGCAGATCATATTGAGGCTGATCGCGACGCCTTTGAAGGCCATACAGCTGGTATCCCTGAACAGTCCGAAATCGGCAACTTTGCGCGCACCTATGAATCCCGCAGCGCGCAGCGCATCCGCCAGAAACTCATCATTCAGGCCGACGAGATGATAATCATGCTTGTCGATGTGGCCGCCAAAGATCATGCGCATGACCATGAAGCGATCTTGAAAAGACAGAGTAGCGCGATCGAGAAAAAGCCTCGCGAGAACGTCCAAATCGGGCACGCTCACATAGAGAACTCCGCCGGGCATCAAGACCCGCCGCCATTCCTTTAGGGTAGCCACCAACTCACTCTTGTAGTCAAAGTGTTCGACAACATGCGAAGCGTAAATTTCGGCGAACGTATCGTCGGTGAAACGCTGTAAATCACCCGCATTACAGACGTGATTCACGGCGGGCCCGGGATTAACGTCGAGCACTTCCCAACCCTTGGCCTCCGATTGTCCCCCAATGTGAAGTTTGCGTGTCACGACGCTTAATCTAATCCATAAGCAAGTTCTGTGCTATCACATGTATGGTTCGCAGGCCAGCCGGCGAGGGCTGGCAGCGGGTTTCATCGCCTCAGGACAATGTCGTCACGAACTCCCGACCGGCGCGAGCACCGTCTCACTCGGAATTTCTCATGCGACCTTTAAGGTTGAGGTATGTCAAAGTTTCACCTTCTGCCCTGCGTGCCGGACCCGAGGATGCATGGCCCGAATGGCTACCGGGAAATCATCGAATCAGTACAGTGGGGACTCGAGCAATTGGGACACGAAGTCACGTATTCCCTCAACGCATATTATCCCGCGAGTACTAACATCGTATTCGGGGCTCAGATGCTGCCGCTCGAAGTGCTCAAACAACTGCGCGGGGATACGATCGTATACAACTTCGAACAGGGAGGTGCGGCCGGAGGTTTTCTTCATAGCCGAGAACTTTTCCATCTGGGACTACACGACCGCCAACGTGGACATGTGGAAATCGCTCGGCACGAATCGACCAAGCTCGTGCCGGTCGGCTACGCTCCCGTACTATCGCAGATCCCGAAGGCGCAGGATCAAGATATCGAGATTTTCTTCTACGGAACGCCGGGTCAGAAGCGCCTGAACGCCTTTCATCAGCTTTTCGCACGAAGGTTATCGGGTGCTGTTTGCCAGCAGTCTTTACGGCAGCGCGAAAGACTCGCTAATTGCAAGGTCGAAGATCTTTTAGAATGTAAACTTCGTGGATCGCTCTCGAATATTCGAGGTAGTGCGTGTGTCTTATCTGCTCGCCAACCGGAAAGCCGTGGTTGCCGTACTAGATCCGGACACGGCAATCGAGTCCGACCTGACCCGATGCATCAGGTCGACCAACGCGGCAGACCTCGTTGCGGCCTGCGAACAACTTCTATTGAATGACACGCAGAGGGCCCAACTCGAAGACTTAGGTTACGAGATATTCGCCCAACGCGACATAACGAAAATACTCGACCAGGCGCTATCCTGATTGCCTGCAGGTCGCGAAGATTGGTCGCTTCGATGGTTGTTCGATCATGACTGCCATTTCTCGATGCAGCGGGAATAGCCGTCCCACCACGCCGGGCTACCGAACGGTGCGTTCCTGGTATGCACCAGGGCTATGCTCCAGGTTCCCATCCGCAGATTCGCGCGTTCCGCCTGACACCACGCCGGCTGACCGGGAATCCGGCGCTTGTTGCCGGCAAGACCGATCACATCGAAGGACTTCAGCCCCTCGAGGACATGGTAGGGCCAGAAGAAGTCCAGTAACTCCACATCGTCGTGGATGAATATCGGAATTGCCGGATCCTTCTTTGCCTCCCCAATGGCAATATTGTAGACGTGCGGTAGATCCAAGGTATTTTCCGGGAAAAGCCGCAGCTCAATGCGCGGGTATGGGCACATTCGCAGTGATTTTCCCAGCGACGTGATAAATTGGCGCGCGCACAGACAGCATATAGGGGACATCAGGCATGACCGATTCGGCGATCTTTCCCATCACCCCTGGAACGTTAAGCGCAGTCGAGATCAGGCAGTGTGTCGGCAAGGATGACCCTATCATCATCGAAGTAGGTGCCAATTGCGGACAGACCACGATCGAGATGCTGAGCGCGATGCCGCGTGCAACGATTCATGCCTTCGAGCCCGATCCGCGTGCGATCGCCAAGTTTTGCGCCGCGGTCACACACCCAAGCGTACACCTATACGAATGCGCGATCGGGGCGATAAACGGCTCCATTAGCTTTCACCAGAGTTCCGGCGCCGAGCATCTGGCCGACTACAGCAAGGGCTGGGATCAGTCCGGGTCGATCCGCCGCCCTAATAGCCATCTCAAGGTGTGGCCTTGGGTCAAGTTTGAGAAGCAGATTACCGTGCCGATCATGACCCTAGATACCTGGAGTGAGCTGCATCAGGTCGCGGAAGCTGATTTCATCTGGGCCGACGTGCAGGGAGCGGAGAGCGATCTCGTCGAGGGAGCCGCGCGATTCCTGCGCTCATCGCGGTACTTCTATACGGAATACAGCAACGAGGAATGGTACGAAGGCCAGATCACTTTAGCCGGACTGCTAGAGAAACTGCCTGACTTCGATCTCGTTAAGCGCTACCCGATGGACGCGCTCTTTCAGAACAGGCACGACCGCCACGAGCCAGTATTGCCAACCCGCTAATCGGATTCTGGCGGTTTGACTCCCTCAGGCTTTTCTTTCGCAAATTGCGCGATCGTGCCCGGACTCAATTGCCACTTTCGCCTATCGCTTGATAGCGCGCCGGGACGGATTCGAACTCCCGGCCTCCTAGTTCGTAGGGAGAGGCTCTCGCGGCCGCGCACGCCGCTGCGGCGCATGTGGAATACCTATCAGTTATCGATCGGTTCTGCGATCCGCGCGGTTGTCTCGTTTTAGGGACCCGAACCCTGCACAACCGGACCTTCTCTATCGAGATCAGGATCCCCTGACACCAAGTGGATCGCGCCTTCTAATGAACACCGCTGCGCCCCAGATCAAGACTGGTGCTGGCGTGCCGGTCGAGTGGAGCGACTTAGCCGTGAGGGTGTTCCCTCCGACAGCATTGCTCCATAGGCCAGGTTCTGCCACCCTTGCCCTGCAATACGTCGTAGTTATGCCGCCCCGCAGAATCCTCAAGGACGAACCGAAGACTTCATGTTTTCACTTTCCGAAGCCTGCCGAGGCCCCAAAATATCGGCACGTCAATCAAGGCTGGTACCCAAGCATGCAAATCAGTGATCGTTATCTTGGATTGCTAAAGAACGCTCTTCTAAATGAGATATACATAGAAAACGATGTTCGATTGCTTTACGTTTTTGCCACGTTACACACCGGCCAAAATATCGATTTGGAGGTATTCCGAAATGTGGCTAGCCGACTCCCAGAATTGGTCACCAGAGTAAAAGCGGCACGGCAGGAAGGTCGAATATGGTGGCTGGTTGACTTCAAGAATCCTGACGGAAACAACGGAACACTTGACTTGCGCAACGTGTGTGAATTCTCACACACGATGGTGGGACGCAAACGGTTGGACAATATAGAAAATTGCCTGGCCACAATAAGAAAGGACAACGTCCCGGGCGACGTCGCAGAAACCGGAGCATGGCGGGGTGGGGCGGCGATTTTCATGAAGGGTTGTCTGACCGCTTGGGGCATGCAGGATCGCACCGTATGGGTCGCCGACAGTTTTGAAGGTCTACCCATCCCCTCGTTGCCCGAGGATGCTGGCTATGATTTTAGCGCCACAAAGGTGCCGATTCTTGCCGTCGGTCTCGAAGAGGTGCAGGAAAACTTTCGTCGTTACGATTTATTGGACGACAAGGTGAAGTTTCTTAAGGGATGGTTCAGAGACACTTTGCATGTCGCGCCGATTCGGGAATTAGCGCTGCTACGTTTGGATGGCGATCTCTACGAATCAACCATGGATTCACTGAAAGCCTTGTATGACAAGGTCTCTCCGGGGGGATTCATCATTGTCGATGATTTTAACGATTTTGAGCCTTGCCGCCGTGCCGTTCTGGAATTTCGCCAGCTACACGGCATCAAGGATCCGATTGAGGCAGTCGATTGGACGGGCGTGTTTTGGCGCAAGTCTGGCAAACGAAGATGGCGCTGGTAAATGGGTTTGCAATGTAATTCGAACTCCCAGCCAAAGGCGAGGGAGATCGGGTTCGTTCCGGACCTGTGCCAGAATAGTTGTCGTCTGTCACCCTTCTGGTTTTAGGGCGGGGTGTCAGCGGCGACTTGATTACCGTTTAATTCCGGCGGTTTGAAGTTTGAACGCCGAGGTTTTCTTCGTCCATTTTCTTCGGGCGAGATTTTTTTAACCGTCTTATTCCGCATCGATTTTCGCGCCGCCGGTGTTGGCACATCGGGCGCGTCCACGGCTGGATGGTGGTGGGCGAAGATGGATCCTCAAACAACGAGGGATCCTGGCGAACAAAGTACAAAGCAAGTGCCTGGGCTGCGGCGATATTTTCACAGTGGATGTGCGCAATCGGGGACGTCAAAAGTACTGCCCGAAGCAAGCCCGTCGAGCGGCCGGCAAGGCGGCGCGTCAGCGCCGCTGGCTCCTAGTTCGTAGCTCGATGGGGCGGAAAATGGGAAAATGGACATTTTTGACGATTGTAACTGATTGAATTCATTAACCTCGCTCGCGGGATGTCCGTTGCAAATCGACCCCGGAGCAGGACAGAGCACGACCAAGCACAACCGACTCCCGCAAAAGTCCCGCAACCTCCTGGCCTCTGCTTGTTCCCGTCGGACCCACGGGCTACTCTACTGGTATGACGTGGCAGGGCACCATTACCTTAGAGTCGGGCAAGCGTGGCGGTAGGCCCTGCGTTCGACATATGCGTATTGCCGTAGCGGATGTCCTCGGCTGGCTCGCGGCCGGAATGTCGCACCAGGAAATCCTTAGTGACTACCCGGAACTCACAGAGGCGGACATCCGTGCGTGCCTGTCCTACGCGGCCGATCGGGAGCGCGGTGTCCTGACCGCCGCATGAAGCTGTTGTTCGACCAAAATCTTAGCTTCAGACTCTGCACGCTGCTCTCCGATCTCTTCCCCGACTCCAAATCGGTTCGGGAGCTTGGCCTCGATCGATCCGACGATCGCATCGTCTGGCAGCATGCCAAGGACAACGGATTTGCGCTCGTCTCGCAGGATTCGGATTTTGCGGACATGGCCGCCCATTACGGTCATCCGCCCAAAGTAATATGGCTACGATGCGGAAACCAGCGAGTAGTCACAGTTGAAGCGCTATTGCGCCGTCACGCCAAAGGCATCGCAGAATTTGATCAGAACATTACTGTCGCCTGCCTGGAAATACTTTGATCCGCACTCGGCCGATCCGATCGATCGACGACAAAAGACCTCCCCTCGAGGCGCTTTACGGATAGGAAGTAAACGCCTTCTACCCCGGGTGCCTGGGGGTTCTGGTGCAACTGCGGTCATACAAAGCGATCGGAATCTCGTCACCGCGATCAATTGCCTTACGCGAGCGCGCGATCCCATAGGGCCGATAACGTAAAATTTATTTCGCACATTTCGAGACGGTGGCCTCGATTAAAGGGGCTGCATTCGATTCTGCGGACTCTCGTGCATCATTTTGCCCACTGCCGATCCAGTGAACGTAACGCCAGCGCTTCGGAGATGTGCGCCACTTCGATCCGCGGCTGGCCACTCATATCGGCGATGGTGCGCGCCACCCTTAAAACGCGGTGGTAGCCCCGAGCTGACAACCCCAGTCGCTCCATTGCCCGTTCTAGGAGGTCCAAGCCGGCCGCATCCGGTGTGCAATAATGCTCCACAGCTGCATTGTCCAGATGGGCGTTACAGCTCCCCTGGCGCTGCACCTGTAACCCTCGCGTCCGCATGACGCGAGCAGCTACCTCCGCACTGGCTTCGCCACCGCCGCTTTGACCGCGCAGGCTCTTGAACTCTACTCGCGGAACGTGCACGTGCAGGTCTAGTCGATCTAGCAGCGGACCCGAAATGCGTGTGCGATAGCGCAGCACTTGATCAGCAGTGCAGTGGCAGCTACCAGTCGCGTCGCCGAGATAGCCACAGGGACAGGGGTTCATCGCCGCGATCAGCTGGAAGCGCGCCGGAAACTCCGCTTGGCGGCCCGCGCGCGAGATCGTAATAGCACCGTTTTCCAGCGGTTCGCGAAGCACTTCCAGGACGTGCCTCTGGAATTCCGGGAGTTCATCCAGAAACAGTACGCCGTTGTGGGCTAGAGAAATCTCCCCCGGTCTCGGATGCACACCCCCACCCACAAGGGCCGCCGCCGAGGCCGTATGGTGCGGACTGCGAAATGGCCGCACGCGCCATTCGCTCGGCTTCAGCGGACGGCCCGCAATTGACCGCAGCGCCGCCACCTCTATGGCTTCCGCGTCGTTCATCGGCGGCACGATGCCGGGCAGCCGCTTCGCGAGCATGCTCTTCCCCGCTCCCGGCGATCCTATCAACAACAGGCTATGCTGACCGGCGGCAGCGATTTCCAACGCTCGCCTAGCATGCGGCTGGCCGCGCACATCACACAAATCGGGCAGCGCTGTCGGTGCTGCGGAAGGCGGCTCTGCTCGATATAGCCCTAGCTGATCTTCACCGCCTATATGAGCGCAAACCTCCAGAATGTGCCGGGCCGCGATTACCTCGCAATCCCTGACGAGCGCAGCCTCAGCGGCGTTGATGTGGGGCACGATCACTGGGTGTCGTGCAACGGAAGCAGCGAGAGCCGCCGGCAGGACTGCCTTCATCGATCGCAATTCGCCGCTCAGCGAGAGCTCACCGTAGACTTCACATCCTGTCAGCTCGGAACGGACGTCGGCCAGTTGACCGGACGCAACGAGGAGCCCAATGGCGATGGGGAGGTCGAAGCGACCGCCTTCCTTGGGCAGGTCGGCGGGCGCCAGGTTGACCGTGATGCGCCCCACGGGAAATTGGAAATCGGAGTTGGTGAGTGCCGCCCGCACACGATCCTTGCTCTCCTTCACCACCGCTTCGGGCAAACCGACGATGTTGAAGGTCGGGAGTCCGGAACCGATGTCGACTTCGACTCGCACCTGAGGTGCATCGATTCCGCGTTGCTCTCGGCTGAGTACGGTGGCGATGGCCATCCTTTGCCTCTTGATTGGTTGGTTGTGTTTCCTCTAACCGCCGCTGCTCTCCATTCGGGACTTCATGTTCGACGTGCATATGCACGTGCGCGAGATGCACCTGTTCGTCGAGAAGTGCCCGGCGACTGGAGGAATCCGAGCGCTCATAATGTTACGCTGGACCAGGAACTCGCGAGCTGTCGGTCGCCTACGCAAATATCGATTTATTAGTCCGTTCGGTGCCCGCTGGAGATTCCCCACAACCCAACATCACTGTACGTATATACAGTATATATGCGTATAATGCCGATCCATGGCTGAGGACCTCTTTTCACAGGCTGCCGATTCTGCGGACTTTGCTGAACGCGCCGTTTCACCGATGCGTGAGCTCGGCGCGTACGAGGCGCTTTGGGCGCGAGAGGGCGCGTGGTTCAAATCAATCGCTGAGGGTTTTCGCGAGCACGAGGGCGCAATTCCGTCCGACTTCGTCTCGAAAGCTGACATCGAGAAATATTCTCGCCTGGCGCTTGGCACGATTTGCAGTGCCGGGATCAAGCATTTTGGGATACGCATTCACGGCGCCGGTGATTACGCGCAGACTCTGCGAGATGCGGATCACTCGGTCGATCTGCCAGCTGATCTCTAACCTGAAGATCAAGCCGAGTCAGATCGGCGTCAACCCACGCCGCGACCGCCACAAACATCGGGCGATCAGCCACTCCGCCGCAGCCAAACATCGCGATAGTCGACGACGTGCTGAACAGCGGCAAGCACTTCAAGGTTGCCCAGGAACTGCTATCCCGGCGCTTTCCTGGCATACCCATGATCGGAATTTTTGTTGCAAGATGCATCCGCAATAATCCGTTCGCCGACTTTCCTGTTATTGCCGACTGCTCGCGGGCGGCGTGAACTTGGTTAGAGAACCACGCAACGGTAGAAACTTCGAATACCTGGGCGAGGATCCGCTGCTCGCCGGCACATTAGCCGGATACACCACGATTGATGTTCTCAACCGGACATTGAATTCTTGCTTTTTCTCGGCTTTTAGGCATTTCGCCGAGCACATGGCTATTTTCCAGATACTCGATTTTTGCTAATCCTTTGAGGACGTCAAAACTCCAACTCATTGATCAAGAAAAATAATTTTGGTGCGCCCGGAGAGATTCGAACTCCCGATTAAGTATCTGTTTTATATGAATAAATATTCTATAAACCCCCTGCACATCGCCTGCACAGATATGTAGAATCAAGAGGTTGGCGGCCAGATCTGCACAGATCCTGCACAGAAACGGAGTTCGACATGGCATTCCTCACCGATGTCACGAAGCTCAAAGACGACCTGATCCTCTTCCGGCGCAGCGACGTCCAGCACAGCAAATGGTATTGCCGTATGAAGGTCCCCGGGGTGGACCGCTACAAGACGGTCGCTCTGAAAATCGAGAGCCTGCGAGAAGCACAAGACAAGGCGTTCGAACACTATGCCGACCTGCGCTTCCGCCTGAAGCACAACGTTCCGATCTTCGGGAAGACCTTCGAAGAGGTCGCGCTCAAATATTCCGACGAGCTCAAGACAGGGATCGAACTCGGACGCATTACGGCCCCCTACTGGAAAGTGGTCGATGCGTACATCCGCAATCATCTCATCGAGTATTGCGGCAAGATCCAGATTGCCCAGATGGGTGAGGAGAAGTGGAAGGAATACCCCCTCTGGCGCAAGCGCACCGGCAAAGGTGTCCGGGGCGAACCGGTTCAGGACGGCACCATCCGTCATGAACTGATCACCTTCCGCGCCATTCTGCGCTATGCAGCCGACAAACAC
>Ga0116129_1000254_pt1 | contig 37721 bp, 34 predicted proteins | sample June2015DPH_17_2_FD_89732 | JGI IMG/M metagenome (GOLD analysis project Ga0116129, IMG submission 89732) | Peatland microbial communities from SPRUCE experiment site at the Marcell Experimental Forest, Minnesota, USA - June2015DPH_17_10 | ecosystem: Environmental > Terrestrial > Soil > Wetlands...
GCCCGCTCGACTTGCATGTGTTAAGCCTGCCGCCAGCGTTCGCTCTGAGCCAGGATCAAACTCTCAAGTTGGACTTGAAACTTCAAACCGGCTGATCACAACGTTTGACGAGGTCCCACCATTCTTTGTCAGCCGAAGCCAACAAGCCGCCTGCGATTCACATCGCGGGCAACGATGGTGTAACCTTTAAAACGTGTACCGCCGAAGTCTTTCGTCCGATCCCGAAAGAAGAAAGCCGAAGCCTTCAAACATTCCGAGATCCGCAAGGACTCCGCCGTCCACGTTTCTCTTTCTTCATCTTCACTTGTCAAACAGCCCGGGTCCGAAAACCCATCTCCCTTTAATTCGGGAGCCTTCCGTTCGAAACCTTCCGAAGAAGCGTTTCGAGCATCCTCACTCGACGACAAATGACAACCGGCTACTACCGGCTGTTGATTCACTCATCTCAGTGAGGAGCTACAGAGGCACGAGTATCTGCTTTGGCCGTGGGCCAATGCAGCGCCGCGCTCAGTGGGCGGTTTATAGTCCCGCCCAATCGGCGTTGTCAACGCCTGATGTCAAGAAATCGTCGCATCGCGTCGAGAATTTTGAGTCGGCCGCAAACCCCGGCTTTTAAAGGCAAAACGCCGTACTTGAGCCACAATCCTCCGCCGTTCTGGCATACGTGGGTATTGAATCGCCTGATGTCGGTGGGGTCGGCGGGCGGTGAGAGTGCCAGGAAAAGGCGAAGATCATCCATGAGACTGTCGCCTCTTCAAGCGGACGGATAATTTCGAAGAGATTTGCACACTATAAGCATTCGTGATTTCGGCCGCGCTTTTGGCTTCTGTCGCGAATATTCGGTGCGGTACGCCGCGCTCCCGTTCCTTAACGATAAGGTACGGGTTCAGGAACGGCGCAGGATCTCGTCGAATGCGGATGGAATTTCGGGGGATGGCGGTTTGAGCCACAGGACGTCACGTGGGGGCGGATACGGGCGCGACACCGGGGTCATCGACCTCGGTCACGAGCCCCCGCTTTCCGTCGACGGCACTGAGGCCGCGGTGATCGACCGCCGCCGCATCTCGGTCCAGTGGTTTAGTGGTACCATTCTGACGGGTCTTTGCGGCGCAGCTCTGATCGGCGGCGCCGTTTTTGCGTCGCTCGACGGCGAGATGACGTTCGCCAAGCTTCCGGAGCGGGTCGAAGGCGCATTACGCGGCGCGTTCAGCGCCAACGATCGCAGCACCTTGCACAAGAGCGACCGCCTGCCGCCGCCGGGCGACGCGAGTGCGGCGCGTAACGTGATGCGGGTTTCGACGGTCACCCGCGTGGGCAACCACGATGTCATGCGGGTACGGCCGTTCATCCGTATCTCCGGCAACCTGTCGATGACCACCAGCGACCTTTCCGCGAAGATCCCGCCGTTCAACGCCCAGCGCATGCTGGCCGATGTCGGCACCAGCGCGCCGGCGGCCTCCGATGACCCGAACAATTCCGACGCCGCCGAACCCGATGCCGAGGTTTCCTTCGTCACCAAGGATCTCGCGCCGATCCTGCCCAAGGCCAAGATCGCCGCGGTGATCGCGCTCGACGAGATCATGCTGCGGGTGCGCGACGCTTCGAACTGGCATGGCAATGGCGGCGGCGTGAAATACGCCTCGCTCGCCAATGCGACCGCTGATGTCGGCGGCGCGCAAGGCGGCCTCAAATTGGCCTATGCCACGGAAGGCAACGTATCCGACCCCTATGCCGGTTTTGAGACCCGGGTCGTCCCTGAAAACGTGACCCTGCTGCCCAAGACCAAGGATCAGGTCACCGGCGGCAACCCGACCGGCGAGCGCGTCCATGTCGTCAAGAAGGGCGACACCGTCACCTCGATCCTGCGCGATCAGGGCGCAACGCCGGAAGAAGCCAAGGCGATCGCCACCACGCTCGGCCCCCGCGGCCGTGACGGCGCCCTGAAGGACGGCGAGAAGGTGCGCATCCTGATGTCGCCCTCCAGCCCCGGACCCGGCCAGCGACTACAGCCCTACCGCGTCATCGTGGCCAACGATTCCTCCGTCGAGGCGGTCGCAGCACTTTCCGATCTCGGCAAATATGTTGCCGTCGATGTGCAAAGCTTGAACACCGCCACCGATACCGCCGACAACACAAGCAATGCCGACGACGATGACGATGACGGGACCGGGGTTCGCCTCTATCAAAGCATTTACGAGACCGCGCTGCGCAACAAGGTGCCGCAGAATGTCATCGAGGACATGATCCGCATCTATTCCTACGACGTCGACTTCCAGCGCAAGGTGCAGCCCGGAGACTCCTTCGACGTCTTCTTTGCCGGCGAAGACGAAGGTTCCGCCAACAGCGAAAAAACGGAAGTGCTTTTCGCTTCTCTGACGGTCGGTGGCGAAACCAAGAAGTACTACCGTTTCCAGACCCCGGACGATGCGGTGGTCGATTTCTATGACGAGACCGGCAAGAGCGCGAAGAAGTTCCTGGTCCGCAAGCCCGTCAACAACGCCATCATGCGCTCCGGCTTCGGCAGCCGCCGCCATCCGATCCTCGGCTACGTCAAGATGCACACCGGCGTCGACTGGGCGACCGCCTATGGCACGCCGATTTTCGCATCAGGCAATGGCGTGGTCGAAGTGGCGGGATGGGAAGGCGGCTACGGCAAATACGTCAAGCTCAAGCACAATAACGGCTACGAGACCGCCTACGGCCACATGTCGGCCTTCGCCAAGGGCCTGGAAGTAGGCAAGCGGGTCCGCCAGGGCCAGGTGATCGGTTTCGTCGGCTCGACCGGACAATCGACCGGCTCCCATGTCCATTACGAAATCCTCGTCAACGGCCGCTTCGTCGACCCCATGCGCGTGAAACTGCCGCGCGGCCGTTCGCTGGAAGGAACGATGATGACGAGCTTCGAGAAAGAACGCGACCGGCTGGACACGATGATGACCGGACGCGGCGCGCGCATTTCCGACGCCAGCGGCGGCCCCGTGCAGCTCACCACGCGCTAGTCTTACTGCGTATAACCCACCCATTTCTCCTCATCCTGAAGGTGCGCGCCTCCTGGCGCTCCTCGAAGCGGCATCCTGAGAGTCTGTGAATCTATTCGACTTTCGCGGATTTCGAGCGTCCTAAGTCCTTGACTTGACTCGCGTCGAGTTCCGCCAAATCGAAAGATTCACAGACTCTGAGGTGCGCGCCCTTAGGCGCGCCTCGAAGGATGCGCGGCAGGCAGAGGGGCCGTCTCCTTCGAGGCTCGCATTCGCTCGCGCCTTCAGGATGACGGGTATACACAGGGCGAATGAACGCCACACTAAAGCATGATCCGGAAAAAGCCTGCCCCGCACTTGATGCGGGGTGTGCAGCGGTTTTCCCTCGCGACAAACGCCAAAGGCGTTTGCGCGGAGATCATGCTCAATCAAAGAGCTAAAGCGCGATGACGATTCAACCAAATCTCATCGCGATTTAGTTCAGTTTCCGCTTCGGCACCGGCGTTTCGAATTGCGCGATCTCCGCGGTCTGGCGCGTCTTGCCATTGAACGTCAGCACATTGCCCTCGCTGGAGATAGCGACGTGATCGCCATCCCGCACGTCGCCGGCCAGAATCATCTCCGCGAGCGGATCCTGCAAATTGCGCTGGATCACCCGCTTCAGCGGGCGGGCGCCATAGGCCGGGTCCCAGCCCTTGGCGGCGAGCCAGTCGCGCGCCGCCGCATCGAGCGTCAGCGTGATCTTGCGATCTTCCAGAAGCTTCGACAGCCGGGCGAACTGGATTTCCACGATCCGTCCCATCTCGCTCTTTTGCAGCCGATGGAACAGGATGATCTCATCGACACGGTTGAGAAACTCGGGGCGGAAATGCACACGTACCGCGCCCATCACCAGTTCGCGGACGGCTGAGGTGTCTTCGCCTTCCGGCTGATTGACCAGGAATTCCGAACCGAGATTCGAGGTCATGATGATCAGCGTGTTGCGGAAATCCACGGTGCGACCCTGACCATCGGTCAGGCGGCCGTCGTCGAGCACCTGCAACAACACATTGAACACATCCGGATGGGCTTTTTCGATCTCGTCGAACAGCACGACCTGATAGGGCCGGCGGCGCACAGCTTCGGTCAGCGCGCCGCCCTCGTCATAGCCGACATAGCCGGGAGGCGCGCCGATCAGCCGGGACACGGAGTGCTTCTCCATGTATTCGGACATGTCGAGGCGCACCATCGCGGTCTCGTCGTTGAAGAGATATTCCGCCAGCGCCTTTGTCAGTTCGGTCTTGCCGACGCCTGTGGGACCCAAGAACATGAACGAGCCCATCGGCCGGTTCGGATCCTGAAGACCGGCGCGCGACCGGCGCACGGCGGTCGCTACCGCATGCACGGCTTCAGCCTGGCCGACCACGCGCTGGCCGAGGCTCGCCTCCATCTTCAGGAGCTTGTCCTTTTCGCCTTCCAGCATCTTGTCGACGGGAACACCGGTCCAGCGCGAGACCACCTGCGCGATGTGGTTGGCGGTGACCGCCTCCTCCATCATCTCGCCGGGATTCTCCTTGGCCTCGATCGCAGCGAGCTTTTTCTCGAGCTCGGGAATCCGGCCATAGGCCAGTTCGCCGGCGCGCTGGAATTCGCCGCGGCGCTGGGCGTTGGCAAGCTCGATCCGAAGCGCATCAAGCTCGCTCTTGAGCTTCTGCGCATTCGACAGCTTGTTCTTCTCGGCGCTCCAGCGCGACGTCAGCGCCGCCGACTTTTCCTCAAGCTCGGCAAGCTCCTTGTCCAGCGCTTTCAGGCGGCTCCTGGAACCGGCATCGTTCTCCTTTTTCAAGGCTTCCTGCTCGATCTTGAGCCGGATGATTTCCCGGTCCATCGAATCCAGCTCTTCGGGCTTGGAATCGACCTGCATCTTCAGCCGCGCGGCCGCCTCGTCCATCAGGTCGATGGCCTTGTCGGGCAGGAAGCGATCGGTGATGTAGCGGTTCGACAGCGTGGCGGCAGCCACCAGCGCCGAATCGGTGATGCGCACGCCATGGTGCTGTTCGTATTTGTCCTTCAGGCCGCGCAGGATCGAGATCGTGTCCTCGACGGTAGGCTCGGAAACGAAGATCGGCTGGAACCGCCGCGCCAGCGCCGCGTCCTTCTCGACATGCTTGCGATATTCGTCGAGCGTGGTCGCGCCGATGCAATGCAGTTCACCCCGCGCCAGCGCGGGTTTCAGGAGATTGGACGCATCCATGGCGCCGTCGGCCTTGCCCGCACCGATCAGCGTATGCATTTCGTCGATGAACAGGATGATCGAGCCCTCGGCCGAGGTGACCTCGGACAACACGGCCTTCAGCCGCTCCTCGAACTCGCCGCGGTATTTCGCACCCGCAATCAGCGCGCCCATGTCGAGCGACAACAGCCGCTTGTCCTTCAGGCTCTCCGGCACGTCGCCGTTGAGAATTCGCAGCGCCAGACCCTCGACGATCGCGGTTTTGCCGACGCCGGGCTCGCCGATCAGGACAGGGTTGTTCTTGGTGCGGCGGGAAAGCACCTGGATGGTGCGGCGGATTTCCTCGTCGCGCCCGATCACGGGGTCGAGCTTGCCCTCGCGCGCGGCCTGCGTGAGATCGCGTGCATATTTCTTCAACGCATCATAGCCGTTCTCGGCCGTCGCGCTGTCGGCGGTGCGGCCCTTGCGCAAGGATTCGATCGCGGCATTGAGATTTTGCGGCGTGATACCGCCTTTGCGCAGGATGCTGCCCGCCTCGCCGTCCTTGGTGAGTGCGAGCCCGAGCAACAGCCGCTCCACGGTGACAAAGCTGTCACCGGCTTTCTCGGCGGCCTTCTCGGCCGCATCGAAGGCGCGTGCGAGATCGGGCGCAAGGTAGACCTGCCCGGCGCCGCTGCCCGAGACCTTCGGCAATTTGCCGAGAGCCTCTTCGGTCGCTTTCAGGATGGCGCGGGAGTTGCCCCCGGCGCGGTCGATCAAACCGCTGGCCAGACCTTCATTGTCGTCCAGCAGCACCTTGAGCGTATGCAGCGACGAAAACTGCTGATGCCCCTCGCGCAGCGCCAGCGATTGCGCCGACTGGACAAAGCCTCTCGCGCGCTCGGTATATTTTTCGATGTTCATGTCATTCCCTCGGCCTACCCCACCCACCCGGGGCGCGATCAGCAAAAGTGGGCCCCCGGTTTTGCGTCCGATCGCGCCCCAAAATTATGTTGGGCGCGTGACCTTGACGCGAAACCGCACGCACTTTCGCGGGTCACGCGCGTAGCATGATTGCGGCATCTTCATTGGGTTCCGCGCGCCGCGTTGACATTCCTCAACCAGGCACGCGCCATCACCAGCGCTCGCGGACGCACGCGCCGGCTTGAGGCAGATGTGGGAAGGGGTATCCGGAAACGGAAGAGGCAATTTCACAAATTCGTGTGCGGGCCATGAAGGTGACCGCCGTACGGGCCAAGCAGCTCCCCCACGAGAGCGGCTTGGCGTATAGTGGCGCATCTTTCTTATCCCTCCCCCGCGAAAGCGTGGGGAGGGTACATAGGCGACCTTCGGTCGCCGTTCTTAAATATAGAACGCCGATGCTTTGCATCGGCTATGCGCGAAGCGATGGTCGGGTGGGGCTGCCGACGTTACTGAAAAGCGCATTGGTGGTGCTTTCGAAAACCCCCATCCCGGCTCGCTCTCGCTCGCCGACCTCGATAGCGAGCTTCGCTCGCCTCGGACCCCACAAGGGGGAGGGAGAAGGCGCGTCAATTCGGCATCACGTAAGCATAAATCCGGCCGCGCGAGATTGGCGCTTCGCGAACGCGGTTGCCGTTATTGCCGGAGATCATGATCGGATTGCCTGACGCGTCGATGCCGGTGATGATACCGACGTGCCCGCCGCCGCGCCGGCCCATCACGGCAATCGCGCCGACTTCCGGTCCCGACACGCGCTGACCGTAGCGGGCGAACGAACTCGCCATGTCCGAGCCTGTCCCGCGATGACCGGTGCGCTCCAGCACCATGTTCATGAAACGCGCGCACCACAGGCTGCCGCGGCTGGTCGGATTGCCGCCGAGATAACGGCGCGCCTCTCCGACCAGATCGGATGAGCCTGAACCGCCCGACATTGCAGCCGTGCTTGAGAACGTATCCGGCGGCACGCTCGCATAGACGTTCCTGAGGCTACGCGTCCTCAGTGCGGCAACGCTGGCATCCCATCGCGACTGACGCGCCATGCGGCGGACGCGGTGATAGGCGTAATGCCGCCTCGCGTGGTGGCCGATCTCATGCGCCTGTCGCCGCGAGCCATGGTGCGATCGCGCCGCAGCCGGCGTAACTGAAAAAGCGAAAGCCGTCGAACACAACGCCAGCGCAACCAGTGACCGGCGGAACGTGAATGAGTGAAGCATACGCAACTGATCCCTTTTATTTTTAACACCCCCCATTTCCCCGCCGGCCATGACGGCCGACATCCGGGCGCGGTATGAAAATCGCGGTGTGGCGACAGCAAGACGCGATGTGGCGGTGAGCGATCGGCTCGAAGGTGATTCCGGGCGGATTCCATGGCTAAAAACAAACGGCAGTTGCCTCATTGCAGCCATGAGCATTAACTGCGAATTTCGGACCGCGAAAAGGTCCGCGGCCATAGCGTTTTCGAGCGAAGCATGCCCTCGGACTTGATCCGGGGGTGGAAACCGGTTCGCATAGCAATCAAGTTTACGCAGATTGCGTAGGCTTATCTGCGGTAGAAAACGCGTAAAAACAAAGAAGCCTGCGCTAGAACAAACAGGAGAAGGAAGGAATGCCCTACGCCATCGCCAACGACAAAACCCGCCTTTATTTCGAAGAAGCGGGCAGCGGCACGCCCATCCTCTTCCTGCACGAGTTTGCGGCCGATCACACGAATTGGGAGCCGCAGATGCGCTACTTCTCGCGCGGCCACCGCTGCATCGCCTATTCGGCGCGCGGCTATACGCCTTCCGATGTGCCGCCGTCAGCGGAGGACTACAGCTACGAGCATTTCTATACCGATGCGCTGGCGGTGCTCGACCATCTCAACATCGCGAAAGCGCATTTCGTTGGGCTCTCGATGGGCTCCTATTCCTCGCTGCAAGTCGCGCTGAACAAGCCCGAACGCATGCTATCCATGACGCTGGCCGGCGTCGGCTCAGGCTCGAGCCTCGAAAATCTCGACGCCTTCCGAAAAACCTGCCGCGAGACTGCCGATGAATTCGAAAAGATCGGATCAGCTGATGTGGCCAAGGTGACCCGCGAGGCGCCGGGCCGGATTCCCTTCCTCGTGAAGGACCCGCGCGGACATGCGGACTTTTACGCCGCGCTCGCCCGGCACGATTCCAAAGGTTCGGCCAACACCATGCGTGGCTTCCAGGGCGGCCGTCCCTCGATCTACACCATGGCGGAAGAGATCAGAAAAACGACAACGCCGGCGCTGATCATCTGCGGCGACGAGGACGATGCCTGCGTCGAACCAAGTTTGTTCCTGAAGAAACATCTTCCCGCATCGGGCCTGACCTTCTTTCCCAAATCAGGCCATGTGCTCAATCTCGAAGAGCCGGCGCTGTTCAACGAAATGGTCGAGCGCTTCCTCGCGCTGGTCGAAGCCAACCGCTGGGGCGCGCGCGATCCGAGGTCGGTGGTGGTCTGAGCGTCATTCCGGGGCGAGAGAAGCCTCGAACCCGGAATCTCGCGGGACGATTCGTTGAGGGTCTTTGTCATGGGCCTAAAGCAGGTGCTTAATTTAAAAACCGGAGGTCTTAGCCGGGTTTTCGCTTTGTCAGCATGGCCTCGTACTGAGCTTTGACAATTGGCTCGTCGGCGTCACCCAGAACCTCGTTGAGATCTGCGCCCTGCACGCTTCCATCCAATCCGGGCGCCTGCACAACCGCAGTAGCGAGGTGTTCGTGAGAGACAGCATCGCGCATGAGTGACTTCAGGTAAGCATCGAGATGGCCCTTGGAAGGGTTTTCGATTTCTTTGGTTAGCGCGTCGAGATAGGCGTCCTTCTTCGTGACCGACCAGTCGATGCTAAAGCCAGCTCGCTGCGCCAGCACGGAATGAACGGTCATGATGGTGCGGCCGTTACCGTCAAGGAATGGATGCGCGTAGGCGAGATAGCCCATGATCTCGCCAGGTCTGGCCTTCATATAGTCCTTGTCTTGTCCCTTGCGTAAGGCGAACTCAACTGCGGCGATGATCTCCGACGCATTCGCAAAAATAACGGCACCTTTCTTGATGGTGAGTTTCGGTGCGGTCCGGGTTCGGTTTTGCCCGGCCCAGGGATAGACAGCGCCAAACAGAATGCCGTGAACTTTGAGCACGTCGTCGTAGGCGAGTACCTTTGACTTGGCGAGATGCGCAAAAGCCTCATCTAGACCCGTCACGAACGACGCGTGCTCCGCTCGCTTGATGATCGCGAGGTTCTTCTCTTTTTCAAAGTTACGCAAATAGCCTTCGGTGGCGAATCGCCGAACGGATCGAAGGTCACTGCTTGGCTTCGCGCAGGTATTGCACTTGTAGATGGACGAGCTGCTGGCGGCTTAGATGGCCGGCCCGCTGCAAAGCAAATAGCAGGCCTTCGATCTCATCGGGCCGGATTGCGTCATCTGCAAGCCGCGTCATGTGCAAGGCAAGCTGATCTGAAGAAGTCTGAACGTAGGTGACGCGATGCTGCGCCGCGAGCCCACGGATATAGGCGGCGGTGGAGCTCTGCGTCAGTGTCGGCGGGCGCTTGGTCATGGCTTGTCCTTACCCCGAAATATAACATTCCCTGCCCTGAAAATCCATTTAACCGCGGCCTTGTCGTTGGAAAAGAATCCCTAAATTTCAGTTCTTAAGTAACGCGCGTGAAGCATACAGGAATTTATCACTGTCATTCCAGGCTGGTGCGTTAGCACCAGACCCGGAATCTCGAGATTCCGGGTTCGATGCTTAGCATCGCCCCGGAATGACGGCGCAGAAAGAATCTCCACGCCGATTAGCACTGGTCCCTTTGCGCCAAACGGCGAATTTTTCGAACCCGATCAGGCTGATGCTACCTGTCCAGTCGTCGCTGCAAAAATAAATCCCTTCGCGTTTTGCCCAAATCAAATCCATAAACCCGGCCGTCCCGTGCCCACAACGAGGGGCGTTTCGCGATCGTCACGAACGTTGGCGCGGGATGCGGTGGACGCAGGCTGCCTGAAAAGACGAACGGTGCAGCCCGCGGACGGCGAAGTCGTGTGGTCCTGACGCCCCGACGCTGGCGTCAACTCGGCGATGAAGCTCACGCTTCACGCCGGGGATGGTGACAAGAAAGCCCGGTCACCAAGGAGAGCACGAAGGAAACCGTTAAAACCATTCGCGTGCGGGAATGCCGGGTGAAACCGGCGCGACCGTGGTGACTAACTCGCGTGTTTTCTATTTTCCACGCGAGGCCGCGGGTGCGCTGAAGCACCCGGCATTCCCCACGCCCTCTTTGGGGCGAAGCATACATGTACAACTCGGGCGCAATGCGTCGCGGGGATGTGAGGGCGTGTGTCTCGACGTCATTGCGAGGAGCGAAGCGACGAAGCAATCCATGCCACTTTCTTTGCGGCCACGTGGATTGCTTCGCTTCGCTCGCAATGACGGTTACAGGACTTGTCGTGGCTGTTTGACAGGTGAAGCAGAAGCAAGCTTCGAGGCCGTGGCGACGGCGGCTGGGTAAGCAAATCGTCATTCCGGGATGCGCCGATAGGCGCAGACCCGGAATCCATCCATCCGCATGGTCCGCTGCTCAATGGATTCCGGGCTCGCGCTGCGCGCGCCCCGGAATGACGCCGAAGCGTCACTTCTTCCCCGCCCGGCTCAGCAGGAACACGCCCTGCTCACCGAACATGTTCCAGAACCACCAGGGCAAGTTCACCCGCAGCGGCCGGCCATAAAGATCGAGCGCGACCGCACGCTCCATCTTGACGTTGATCTCGTCGCAGAGCTGCACGAAATCCTTGATGGTGCAGAAATGAATGTTCGGCGTGTCGTACCACGTCGCCGGCAAATTCTCCGTGCGCGGCATATGGCCGCCGATCAAAAGCTGCAAGCGCATCCGCCAGAAGCCGAAATTCGGAAACGACACGATGGCGCGGCGGCCGATCCGCAGCAGGTTTTCCAGCACGACTTTCGGCTGCCGCGTCGCCTGCAAGGTCTGCGACAGGATCACATAGTCGAAGGCATCGTCCGGGTAATTGACGAGGTCGGTGTCGGCGTCGCCCTGCACGACCGCCAGCCCCTTGGCGACGCAGCGGTTGACGCCCTCGCGCGACAATTCGATGCCGCGGCCGTCGATCCCCCGGCTCTCAAGCAGTTGCAGCAGATCGCCATCGCCGCAGCCGACATCGAGCACTTTTGAGCCGGGCGCGACCATTTCTGCGACCAGCAAGTGGTCGCCACGGTGAGTTGCGCCATCGCGTCTGGTTGCCGGGTTCAGCGGCAGGACCTGCTGTTGGAGGGTCATGCGTCGCCCGCATCCGTTAGTCCGCGCGCTTTCGCCGCCGATTGCAGGAAGGCGCGGGAGATGTCGAAGAATTCCGGGACGTCGAGCAGGAAAGCATCGTGCCCGCGGTCGGTCTCGATTTCCGCGAACGACACCCGCGCGCTGGAAGCATTGAGCGCGTGGACGAGCGCGCGCGACTCCGAGGTCGGAAACAGCCAGTCGCTGGTAAACGACACCACGCAAAAACGCGTCTGGATGCCGCGGAACGCCCGCGCCAGCACGCCGTCATGATCGGCGGCGATATCGAAATAATCCATCGCGCGGGTCAGATAGAGATAGCTGTTGGCGTCGAACCGCTCGACAAAGGACGAGCCCTGATAGCGCAGATAACTTTCGACCTGAAAGTCCGCGTCAAAGGAGAAGGTCGGCAGATCGCGGTCCTGCATCCGCCGGCCGAACTTGCGGTGCAGGGCGGCGTCCGACAGGTAGGTGATGTGCGCGGCCATCCGCGCCACGCCGAGGCCACGGTGCGGCTGGGTGCCCTTCTCGAAATAACGTCCGTTGTGCCATTCCGGATCGGCCATCACGGCCTGGCGGCCGAGTTCATGGAAGGCGATGTTCTGTGCCGAATGCCGCGTCGAGCAGGCAATCGCCAGCGTCGAGAACACGCGGCTGGGAAAGGCCACCGTCCATTGCAGGACCTGCATGCCGCCCATCGAGCCGCCGACCACGCAAAACAGCGTGTCGATGCCAAGGCGATCGAGCAGCATCGCCTGCGCACGCACCATGTCGGGAATGGTAACGACGGGGAAATCGAGCCCCCATACCTTACCGGTCGCGGGATTGATCGAGGCCGGCCCTGTCGAGCCCATGCAGCCGCCGATCACATTGGCGCAGATGATGAAGTAGCGGTCGATATCAAGCGGGAGCCCGCGGCCGACCAGGGTTTCCCACCAGCCGGGCTTGCCGGTCACCGGATGCACGTTGGCGACATGCTGATCGCCGGTCAGCGCGTGGCAAACCAGAATGGCGTTGGAGCGCTCGGCGTTGAGTTCGCCATAGGTCTGATAGGCGATCTGAAACGGCGCGAGATCGATGCCGCAATCAAGCCGCAGAGGCTGGTCGATGCCGAACTGCGCGACTTTGGAGCTCGGATGATCCGCCTCCTGCGAGCGCTCCTCGGCGTGGATCACAGCACTTGGTACTGACTGTACTTTCACCATCGTGATACCGATCCCTCGGGAGGTTTTGAAAAACCGCCCCGGAAATCAGGCCATAAAAAATCCGGCCTGAACGGAAGTTCGGCCGGGATCATCTTTGTCCCCGGCCTGTTTAGCGAGTTGTTTAACGTGGCTGCAAGCCGGCCGGCTCAAATGACCACGGAACGACATAAAATTAGTCGCTTGCCGCCGCATCGTCAAGGCAAGGGCCATGTGGTTAATGGGGACCAGAGGGGGTCCTCATGGTGAGGAGGCGCCCTTGCGCCGTCTCGAACCATGAGAGAGAACGGGGGCTGCATCCCTCGATACGCGCTTTCGCGCTCCCAAGGGATGAGGAACGATATTTTCGCCGGATTTCCAACATGTCCAAGCCACCGCCCTCGCCGCCTTCGTTGGCCGAACTGCGCCAGGAGATCGATACGATCGATGCGCAGGTTCACACCCTGTTGATGCAGCGCGGCGATATCATCGATCGCCTGATCCGGGTCAAGCAGACCCAGGAAGTCGGCTCGGCCTTCCGGCCCGCGCGCGAAGCCGACATGATGCGCCGCCTGGTGCAACGCCATCGCGGCATCCTGCCGCTCGACACCGTCGAGAGCATCTGGCGCGTCATTATCTCGACGTTCACCTACGTCCAGGCGCCATTCTCGGTGCATGCGGACATTTCGGTCGGCGAATCCCTGATGCGGGATTCGGCGCGGTTTCATTTCGGCTTCACCGTTCCCTACATCTCGCATTTCAGCGCGTCCGCCGCTGTCGAGGCGGTCGCCAAATCCAAAGGCGATCTGGCGCTGGTGTCGGCGACGTCCAGCCGCACGCCGTGGTGGATCGCGCTGGAGGCGCAAGGCGCGCCCAAGATCATCGCGCGGCTCCCCTTCGTCGAGCGCGCCGACCATCCGGCTGCGCTGCCGGTTTTTGTGGTGTCGCGTGTCGCCGACAGCGCCATGGTGACCGAAGTCGAGATGTGGAGCGTGCGCGTCTCTGGCTGGAACGCCGACATCGCCCGCGCGCTGTCGCCACTGGCCGAAATCGTCGCGGTGCCTGACACGGCTTTCGACGGCGCGGCCCTGCTCGTGTCGGTCGCCGGCGGAAACCTTGAAAAGATCAAGGTCGCCCTGATCGAGGCCGGCGCATCCGTGCGCTCATCGGCCCTCGTCGGCAGCCACGCAACGCGCTATACGGTGCCGAACGGAGCGGCTAAATAGCCGCTTCTGTTTTCCGGAGTTGAAGATGTCACGCCCCGTGCCGAATCCCGGCATTCTCGATATTGCGCCCTACACGCCCGGCAAAAGCCCGAAGGCGGAACCGGGTCGCAAGGTGTTCAAGCTGTCGGCCAACGAGACGCCGTTCGGTCCCTCGCCGAAGGCGATCGAAGCCTACAGGAACGCCGCAGCACATCTGGAGGACTATCCGGAAGGCACCTCGCGTATCCTGCGCGAGGCGATCGGGCGCGCGTTCGGGCTCGATCCCGACCGCATCATCTGCGGCGCGGGCTCCGATGAAATCCTCAACCTTTTGGCGCACGCCTATCTTTCGCATGGTGACGAGGCGATTTCCACGACCCACGGCTTTCTGGTTTACCCGATCGCGACGATGGCGAACGGCGCCGTCAACGTGGTCGCGCCCGAGACCGAGTTCACCGCCGATGTCGATGCGATCCTCAAGCTCGTCACTCCGCGTACCAAGCTCGTCTGGCTCGCCAACCCGAACAACCCGACCGGAACCTACCTGCCGTTCGACGAGGTGAAGCGGCTGCGCGCCGGATTGCCCTCGCATGTGCTGCTGGTGCTGGACGCGGCCTATTCGGACTATGTGTCGCGCAACGATTACGAGATGGGCATCGAACTGGTGGCAACCACCGAAAACACGGTGATGACCCACACGTTCTCGAAGATCCACGGCCTTGCGGCGCTACGCGTGGGGTGGATGTTCGGACCGGCCCATATCGTGGATGCCATCAATCGCATCCGCGGGCCATTCAACGTCTCGACGCCGGCGATGCTCGCCGCCATCGCGGCGATCGAAGACACCGCGCATCAAGAGATGTCGAAGGCGCACACCGAGAAGTGGCGCAACTGGCTGACCGAAGAATTGACCAAACTCGGCCTCAAGGTCACGCCGAGCGTCGCCAATTTCGTGCTGATCCATTTCCCGCTTCAACAGGGCAAGACGGCGGTCGACGCCGACGCGTTCCTCACCCAGCGCGGCCTCGTACTGCGGGGCTTGAAAAACTATCACTTGCCGCATGCCCTGCGGCTCACGATCGGCACCGAAGAAGCCAACCGGCTGGTGGCCAACGGCTTGCGCGATTTCATGGAGTTGAAGTGAGCAGGCCCGCACAATTCGATCGCATCGCGCTGATCGGCTTCGGGCTGATCGGCGGCTCGATCGCACGCGCAGCGCGCGCGCAGGGACTGGCGAAAGAAATCGTCACCACCGCGCGCTCGGCGAAGACCCGCGCCCGCGTCATGGAACTTGGCATCGTCGACCGCGTGGTCGAGACCAATGCGCAAGCCGCTCGAGGCGCCGACCTCGTGATCCTCTGCATCCCCGTCGGCGCCTGCGGCGCGGTCGCGGCCGAGATCGCGGACCATCTCAAGCCGGGCGCAATCATCTCCGATGTTGGCTCGGTAAAGAACGCTGTGATCAAGGAAATGGCGCCCCATCTGCCGGCTGGCGTGCATTTCGTCCCGGCGCACCCCGTGGCGGGCACCGAACATTCCGGCCCGGATTCAGGCTTCGCCGAACTCTTCATCAACCGCTGGTGCATCCTCACCCCGCCGGAAGGTACCGACGAGAACGCGACCGAGAAGCTGCGCGCCTTCTGGACCGGCATCGGCGCCAGGGTCGAGATCATGACGCCGGAGCATCATGACCTTGTGCTTGCGATCACGAGCCATTTGCCGCATCTGATCGCCTACACGATTGTCGGCACCGCCGACGAACTGGCGCAGGTGACTTCATCCGAGGTGATCAAGTTTTCGGCCGGCGGCTTTCGCGATTTCACCCGCATCGCGGCTTCCGATCCGACCATGTGGCGCGACGTGTTCCTCGCCAACAAGGATGCCGTGCTGGAAATGCTTGGCACCTTCAACGAGGACCTCTCGAAACTCACCCGCGCGATCCGGCGCGGCGACGGCGAGGCGCTGTTCGAGCATTTCACCCGCACCCGCGCGATCCGGCGCGGCATTGTCGAAATCGGACAGGACTCGGCCGCGGCCGATTTCGGCCGCCCGCACGAACAACTGGCGAAGAAGTAGCGCATAGTTTTATTTGAGCATGATCTCCGCGCAAACGCTGGCGCGTTTGTCGCGAGGAAAACCGGTTCCCACTTTTCCGGATCATGCTCTAGAACAGCGGCGGGACCTGGCCGACCTTCAGCGGGCCGAGATAGACGGCACCATCGGCAAAGCGCAGCGGGAAGGTGCGCGCCGGCTTGCCTTCCAGCGTTGCTTCCTTGCCGAGCGCATTGATGCCGGCGGCGACGCCGACATTGGCGTTCTGCTTGACCACCTTGCCGAGACCGGGGATTGCCTTGTCGAGCGCCCCGAGCAGATTGGTGACATCCTGCGACTTGACGCCTGGCGCGACGCGGTCGAGCGCGGCCTGCGGCACGCCATCTTCCAGCATCTTCTCGATGCCGAGCGCGGGAATGACCTTCTCGATACCGGCGACCGTCATTTGTAGCTCGCCCTCGATATGGCCCTGCGCATCAAGCTGAAGGGTGCCCGCGGCCACCCCGACCAGATCGTCCTGTTGAATGCGCGATTGGACAATCTCGACATGGCCGCCATTGGCCTGAAGCTCGCGAAGCCGTTGCGGCCAGGGCTTCGGCACCAGATCCTTCAGACCGCTCAGCCTGGCGTGGATGTCGGCAGCGAAAGGCCGCGCCAGCAGGGGATGAACGTCCTGCACGCTGCCGGCTTCGATCCGCAACACGCTTTCGATAACGGGATCCTTGGACGTAGAGCCTTCGGCAAGCCGGCCATGCAGTTCGACATGCTTGGCGCGCGCCGCCGGGACTTGCACCGAAGAAGGATTAACGCGGTCGATCGCGACGTCGTCGAACACCATCGAGGCGCGCTGCGGAATGGCAGGTAATCCCACCACGCTCGCCCGCGCCGTGCTCCAGTTCACCTGCATCGCAGGTGCGTTTTGCGACTCGGAAATCGTTGCAGGTGCGTGGAATTCCGCGATCAGCAATTTCGGATCGTAGATCTGTGCGACCGCCAGGATCTCGCCAAGATTGATCGTGACGGGCTGTGCTGTGCCCGCCGTCTGCGATGTCAACGTGACGCGCGCGTCTTCGCAACGCACCTCCAGGCGGAACGGAAAACCGCCGACTGACTGCTTCGCGCAGTCATAGCTTCGCCCCGATCTGGCCTCCTGCGCACGCCAGGCATCGGCCTTCACTTCGGCCTGCGAGACGGCATAAAACCAGAACGCACTCCATGCCGCGGCGGCGATCAGGAGCAGGGCCGGAATCAGAAAAAGTGGCCACAGCGGGCGGTGGCGCGGAGTATCTGAGGGGAGGGTCATGGTGGTCATAGACCGACCATTGGCCGGCAATTTTGTCAAATATAAGCAGCTACTTGCCGGGCAATACATTAGGTATTTCCACTTCGTTTCGCTTTTATGTTCTGATAGCCCTGAAGCAGATGCCCGCCGAAACGCCTTCCAGACCTGTTCCCTCCCACGAAGACCTGTGGGTCTTTGGCTATGGCTCGCTGATGTGGCGGCCGGGATTCGAATTTCTCGAGCAGGTCCCCGCACGGCTGATCGGCGAGCACCGCGCCTTGTGCGTCTATTCATTCGACCACCGCGGCACGCCGGAGAAACCTGGCCTGGTGCTGGGCCTTGACCGCGGCGGCGCCTGCCGCGGCATTGCATTTCGTGTTGCGGCAAAGCGGCGCAACGAGGTCATCGGCTATCTACGCGGCCGCGAACAGACCACGCATGTCTATCGCGAAGTCACGCGCTCGGTCTGGCTGGAAAACGATGCCCGCGAACGGGTCGCCGCGCTCGCTTATGTCGTCGACCGTGGCCATGTTCAATATGCCGGACGGCTTTCGCTGCATGAGCAATTGCGTTACGTGCGGCAAGGCCACGGCCGCTCGGGTAACAACCGCGATTACGTGCTGGAGACCGTGAGGTCCATCGAAGCGCAGGGGTTTCGCGATTCCCAACTGCACCAGCTTGCGCTTCTGCTGCGCGACGAGACGCCGCTGAGCGGGCGTCTTACGCCTTTGCGGACGCCGAATTTTCCGCGCGATTGAACAGTTGCGCCTGCTCCCGCCGCCCCGCTTCGACCAGTCGTGCCGTCGCATCCTCGATTGTGGTGGCAATACGCGCCAGGAATTCGTCGCGCGGCAGCCCCGGCGGCACCGGGTCGAGAAACTCCACCACCAGCGTACCGGGATAACGCATGAAGGTCCGGCGCGGCCAAAATAATCCCGAATTGAGCGCGACCGGCAGACAGCTTACGCGGCAGCTCGCATAAAGCTGGGCAACGCCGGGCTTGTACGCCGGCGGGGCCGACCGGCCTGCGGGTGCCTTCGGGAAAGATGATCAGCTGACGGCCACCAACCCGTACTTCCTCGCTGGCCTGCCGCACCATCTTCAGAAGCGCGCGACCGCCGGCACGGCGGTCGACGGCGATCATGCCGGCCTTGATCAAATACCAGCCAAAAAACGGAATCCGCGTCAGCTCACGCTTGAGAATGTAAAGCGGCTGATCGAAGCGTTGCAGCAGCGCGAAGGTTTCCCACATCGACTGATGCTTGGAGGCGACGAGCAAAGGTCCTTCCGGGATTTTCTCGACGCCGCGATATTCCACCTTCACGTTGCATATGACACGCAACAACCAGGTGTTTTGGCGCGACCAAAGTTGGGCCACCGTCACGATCCCCGAACGCGGCATCAGGAAGGTGGGAATCGCAACGATCAGCCAGCATATCAACAGCAGATAGAACAGCACGTTGTAGATCAGCGAGCGCAAAAAAATGGAGACCATCGACAGCCCAATCAGTTCGCTAGTGTCCCGGTTCTGACATTCGTATGATATCGCGGCAGGCACTCTTACGAATGTCAGAACCAAAGGGACACTAGCAACCATAAGTTTCTAGTGTGGCTTTGACTCTGACGTTCCTCCGAAGAACTCGCGGCCACACTGAAAGGAACGTCAGAGTCGCCACACTAGCGCTGTTGCCGGCCGGTGCGGCGCGGCGGCGGGAGAGTCGGTGGCCTCGCCCATCACGTCGAGGCCTGCGTCCGCCAGACGCACCCGCACCTCGGCGGCAACGTATTTGACGTACTCCGATAGCAGGAGCCGGACCGTCGCGCCATTGCTCCACCAGGGTTCCTCGCGCCATTTGTCGCCAACCACCGCGAATGGAATGAGGGTGATATCGGGCATGGCGTGGGACAATTCGACGATGGCCCGCGGCATGTGGTAATTCGACGTCACGACGATCAGCGACTTGAAACCCCGCTCATGCGCCCAGCGCCGGGTTTCGGCCGCGTTGCTGCGGGTATTCACCGCTGAACGGTCAAGATCGACGCAGCAATTCAGCAGGGATTGATTGTCGGGCAGCGAACGCGAAATATCGCTGGCGCCGCTGGCCGGGTGCACGCCGGAAATCAGAAGCCGCCGGCCATAGCCATCCGCCAACAGCTCCATCGCGTCGGACACACGCGACGACCCACCGGTCAGTACCACAATGCCATCGGCCGTGCGCGACGGCTTGGCTTCGGTGCCGCGCAATTGCGAAAGAAATCCAGCGAAGCCGGCTGCGGTCGCGACAAAAGTTACGGCGAGCAGGCCGACGATCGCAGCACCCCACATCTTCCGCGGCGCGGCGGAAGCCAGGGCGTTTGGTTGATCGGCAGATGGCCGGTTCATGACAATCAGGCGAACCCTCTTCTAGTGGTCCGGGCTGGTTGGGTAGCGAATGTCAAATCCACTCCACTAGCCCAATTCTAGGGCATGATCCGGAAAAACCGGAACCGGTTTTCGCCCCTCGACACCGGTCCGCCCCTCATTCGATCTCGTTGAGCGTTGCAAACAACGTCCGCCGCGACGCCCAGGCCGTGATCGCGGCGATCAGCACCGCCTGCACCGCGAGCATCAGGTAGCCGGACGGGCGCAGCGAAAACGTTCCCAACAAAGCGGCGAACTGGTCCCCGACCGGCGTGCCAGAAAACCAGTTCGCAATCGATTCCGAGAAGCCGAACACGAGCATTGCTATGCCGCCCCCGATGATCCCGCCTTCAAGACCAAGCCTGAGAAAATGCCGCAGGAAGCGATTGGCGATGTAGCGGTCGCCCGCGCCCACAAAATGCAGGACTTCCACGATCGGACGGTTCGCGGCCATCGCACCGCGGGTGGCGAACGACACCGAGATGATAGTGGCGACGATCACCAAAGCCAGAATACCGATACCCGCCACCACGGTGGCGCCGGTCATCGAACGCATCCGCTCGATCCAGGCCCGGTGGTCATCGACGCTTGCGGTCGGCGCCGCCTGCGTCACCCGGCGGCGCAACGCTTCGAGATCGACCGCCGATCCGGGCTGGACGCGGGCGACAAGCACGCGCGGCACAGGCAGTTCGTCGAGCGAGAGGCCGCTGCCGAGCCACGGCTCCAGCAATTTGGCGGACTCCTCCCGGGAGAACGGCCTGACCTCCAAGATGCCGGGCTGCGCCCGTACCGCATCAGCCACCGCCGCCGCATCGCGATCAAGATCACGGCCGGGCGCGGGACGGACCTGAATGGTCATTTCGCTTGAGACCTCCGATTGCCATTCGGCCGCGGACGCACTCACCAGCAGCACCGTGCCGGTCGTGATCGACGCCAGGAAGGTCATGATGGCGACGACCGCCACCAGCGCGCTGCCGACGATCGAGCCGCGGGGCACGATCGGCGACATGTTGCGCGCGCGCGCCGGAACCTGCGGGCGTTCGCGTCCGAGATCAAGCAAAGGTTCGAGCTGTTGATCGGTTCTACTCATAGATGTGCAGCCGTCCCTGATGCAGCACCAGCCGCCTGGCATCGTACTGATCCATCAAGGTCATATCATGGGTTGCGATCACGACCGCAGTCCCCGACTTGTTCAATTCGATGAACAGCCGCAGCAAACGGCGTCCAAGCGTGGGATCCACGTTGCCGGTCGGCTCGTCCGCCAGCAACAATTGCGGCCGCGAGATGACTGCGCGCGCGATCGCCGCCCGTTGCTTTTCGCCCCCTGAGAGAACGGGCGGCAGCGCGTCCATGCGCTCGCCGAGACCGACCCATTTGAGAAGGTCGATCACTTCCTTGCGATAGCTCGACTCGTCCCGGCCCATCACGCGGAACGGCAAGGCGACGTTTTCGTATGTCGTCATGTGATCCAGCAGGCGGAAATCCTGCAACACGATTCCGATCCGCTTGCGCAAATCTGCGACCTGTTCCTTGCCGAGAAGCGAGACGTCGTGGCCGAACAGATTGACCAGGCCGCGGGTCGGCCGCAGCGACAGGAACAACAGCTTCAACAGCGAGGTCTTGCCGGCGCCTGAGGGACCAGTGAGAAACTGGAAGGAATGGGCGGGAATCAGGAAACTGAGGTCGCGCAAAATCTCCGGGCCGAGCCCGTAGCGCAATCCGACATTTTCGAACCGAACCAAGTTCAGCTCCGTTCGATGGAGAGCGGCCGGGAACTCAAAGTCGTCGGCCCGCAGGCTTTGCCCGCCGCCGGGAACCAACCTGCGAAGGTTTTGCGTCGGTTATGGTTTCCGATTCGTTAACAGTCGCCTTGTAGCATTCTGGGGTCCCGCTTCCGAAGTCAATTGCCCTTGGGCCACCTTCCTTGAGGCACGAATCTTGGAAACGAGGGCACCGGCAACGCCGGCTAGTGGACTGGATTTGACATTCGCTACCCTGTAGCCGCGCATTCGCTATGCGAATGTCAAATCCAAAACTCCACTAGAAACCTATATTTGCCAGTGGTCCGTTGATTCTAACATTTGCAAAAGAGCCTGCCGCACCGGGATGCAAATGTTAGAATCGGACCACTAGCGTCCTTGCGAAGAGCGACCCATGCAGATCGTTTGTCCTCATTGTTCAACATCCTATGGCATTGATCCGACCAAGCTCGGCGAGGCCGGCCGTGCCGTGCGCTGTTCCCGCTGCAAGGAGGTCTGGCTGGCCCGGCCCGAAGATGCGGTCGAATTCGTCCGCCAGACGCCGGCCATGGCCGGGGCCAACCAGCAAGGCGCCGAACAGGATGCCGCCGCCGAGTGGGAGGCGATGGCTCGCGAGGAAGGCGAAGCGACCAACGACGCCCCGCATGTCGAAAGCCCCTCCATTGCCGGCGATTGGCAGGGTTCCTCCGACTGGCAGGCCGAGGCGAGAAACGACCAGCACGACGCGGAAGGCCGCTGGCCCGAACGCTTCCCATGGCTCAACAAACTCATAAAGCTGAAGGCTATCCGCCCCGCGCTTCATCGCAAGGCGCCCTTCAGCCTTGCCACCGCATGTGCTGCCATGGGGGCATTGGTGCTGGCGGTTGTGATCTGGCGCGCCGACATGGTGCGGCTGCTGCCGCAAACGGCCGCTTTCTACAAATTGGCGGGCCTCGACGTTAATTTGCGCGGGCTGCGATTCAGGGATGTCAGGGTCACCTCTGAGACGGTGGAAGGTACGCCGATGCTGGTGATCGAGGGCGCCATCACGGACGACTCGAACAAGCCCGTCGAACTACCGCGGCTGCGCTTCAGCATACGCGACGCGCAGGGAGCGGAGATCTACGCCTGGAACACGCTGCTGGAACAGTCGTTCCTCCGACCGGGCGAGAAGGCCGAGTTCAAGTCACGGCTTGCCTCGCCGCCACCCGGCGGCCGCAATGTCGACGTCCGCTTTTTCAACAAGCTGGACCTGACCGGCGGCCATGTATGAAACGAGCCGCCCGAACGCTTTCGTAAATCCGGTGCCTCAATGTCACGCGTGCTGATCGTCGACGACGAGGAATCGATGCGCCTTCTGCTCGCGCGCGCTATCGCGATGGACGGCCACCATATCACCACCGCCACAGACGGCGCCGAGGCGCTCGACATCTTAGGGAATACGGACGGCCCCTTCGACCTGATGTTGACCGACATCCAGATGCCGATCATGGACGGGATTGCGCTGGCGCTCACGGCGGCGCGCGATTTTCCCGAGCTGACGATTTTGCTGATGACCGGCTATGCCGCTCAGCGCGAACGCGCCTCCGGCCTCAGCGCGATCGCCTACGACGTCATCAGCAAACCGTTTTCGGTGGCGGATATCCGCACCGCGGTTGCGGATGCGCTGGCGTCCCGCTCCTGACATTCGTGCGGTGCCTCGGAGGGTTCGGTTACGAATGTCAGGACCGAAGGACGCCAGCAAATAAAGTTTCCGGTGCGGTTTGGATTTGACATTCGCTTTGAGAACTCGCGGCAATACCGAAGCGAATGTCAAATCCACCGCACTGGCGTCCCGGCTTCAATAGTCCTTGAGCAGCCGCTCGATGTAGTCGAGCTCGATCTGGGGACGCTGCGGATCGGCCAGACGCCGGCGCAGCTCTTCGAGAATCCGGCGCACCCGTTGCACATCGATCTCGCCGGGAATCTTCACCGTCAGATCGTCGCCGAAATCCCGCCCGTGCAAGGGTCGGCCCAGCGGATCGCTCGGGCTGTTGTTGCCTTGCTGCCGGCCGGCGCGGGTGCCGCCAGGGCCGTTGCCCTGACCTTCGCCATCGCCCTGCATCGCGTCGGCCAGGCTCTGGGCGCCCTTGCGCAAGGCATCCAGCGCCTGGCCTTGCGAATCCACGGCGCCTTCGGCATTGCCCTCGCCCAGCTTGCCGCTGGCATCGCCCATCGCGTTATCGGCTGCACCGAGACCGTCTTCGTCATCGCCGGCCTGCGGGTCGCCATCCTGGCCCGGTTGCTGGCCTTGTTGACCCTGCTGACCGCGCTGGCTCGGCCCCATCCCGCGCTTGGCCAGTTCCTCCTGCAACTTTTTCAGCCGGTCGCGCAGGCCCTGCTGATCCTGCTGAAGGTCGCCCATGGCCTGATCGCCCTGCTTGCCGCGCTGGCGGTCACGCCGCGAATCCTGGCCCTGCTTGAACGTCTTGTCGCGCAATTGCTGCTGCTTGCGGATCATGTCGCCGAGTTCGTTCAGCGCCTGCTCCATGTCGCTGTCGCCGGACTGGCCGGGCTGGGCGAGTTGCAGGCCCTCCAGCATCTGTTGCAACTGGTCGAGCAATTGCTTTGCCGCATCCTTGTCGCCGGAGCGCGATAGCCGCTCCAGGCGATCGATCATGTTGTTGAGATCTTGCTGGCGCATGACCCTGGCATTGGGGTCGAGCGGCCGCGCCAGGGCTTGCGGGTTGTTGCGAAGCTGTTCGGCGAGCTGACGCACGAAATTATCGAGCGCCGCGCGCAGATCCTGCGTGAGTTTCCTGATCTCTTCGTCGCTGGCGCCCCGTTCCAGGGCCTCCTTGAGGGCGTCCTGTGCGGCACGAAGGGCCTTATCGACGTCGGTGATGTCGCCATCCTCGATCGTAACCGCGAGCGCCCACATGCTCGCCACAACCTCGCGCAGCGCATCATCGGTCCGCGCCATCTCGAGTTCCCGCGCGACGCTGCGCAGACCGAGATAGTGACCCGTCTGTTCCGCCATGAACAATTCCGGCGCGATCAACAGCGCCTCCAGCGCATCGTTGACCTGATAACGCTGGTTGGCATCGAGCGCGAGAGTTCGGCGCTGCTCGATCAGCGCGCGCGCCACGGGCTTGGTGAACAGCCGCTCCGGCAGGCGCATATCGAACGGCTCGCTGCGTCCCTCATTGCCGGCTTGGTCCTTGGCCGTCAGCGTGAGCGTGACGTCGGCACCGGCATAGGGATCATCGCTGAGGTCCTTGACGGTCTGACCGACGCCGTTGCGCGTGCGGACGTTCGGCAGCACCAGCGAAAATTGCGGCGGGTCGAACAGCGGCCGTACCTCACCCCTGCCGGCTGCATTTCGGCCCGCAAACTGCGCATGCGCTTCGGTGACGCCGTAGTCGTCCTCGACCTTGTACGAAAGCTGCAACGCACCCCGTGCCTGACGCTCCGGATCCTTGGCGAGGGCAATGGTCGGGGGATGATCGGGCAAGGCGCTGAAGCGCCATTGCGGCTGGCTGGACGGCGCGCGGACGTGAGCGGTGCCGTCGCCAGTGATCGTGAAATGCTTTTCAATGGTGCCCTTGGGCGCTTGTTCGGCCGGCGCCGTCTCGGCGACCCCGCCGCCCACCACAACGTCGAGGGTGCCGCCGCTCGAGCGTACGATCAGCGTACTGCCGGCCGGCACCGCCAGCGGACCCGAAGCCGGGAGCGCAGCCTCCTTGTTCGCCGCCGACAGGATGACCGGCGGCCTTCCGGTATAGAGCGGCGGCGTCACCCACGCATCGACCCTGACACTGTCTGCGGCAAACACCCCGTTCCAGTCGAAGGCAGCGGCAACGCGAATCCTTCTTTCATCGCCTGCCGCGATATAGGTCGCGGCCATCAGGACAACGATCAGCGCGCGGAGCGCCCAGGGATCGTGAATGGCCAGCCGGGGCGATGGCAGGCCGGCGCGGATGCGCTTGATCGAAGCCAGGGTGCGATGGCGCTGTGCCTGCCACAGCGCCAGGGCAACCGGGTCCTGCGTCGTCAGGGTGTCGGTGAGGGTTGTCGCCGGGCGGTGGCGGATGCCGGTGCCACGATCGAGCCGTCCCAGCGCCTCCTGGCGGCTCGGCCAGCGAAACCACAACAAGGGCGAAAGCGCCGCAAGCACCAGCACCAGGAAGATACCAAGCCCCAGGGCGCGTGCGACAAAGGGCAGAATCAACCACAGGCCGGCCCAGGACAGCACCAGGAACAGCCCGGCAACCGTCAAAAACCGCGCCAGATGCGGCCAGCTTCGTTCCCAGACAATCGCGAATTCAGCCCGACGCAGGGCTTGCGCGATCCGCAGCCGCGACACCGCATCGGTGCTGCGTTCCGGCTCCGGTGAATCGGGGGTGGCTCCGCTCAACAATCTCTCCAGGTTGCCCCGCAGGCAATCCTAACACAACGGCAACCGTGAGGCACCCACGCAAGCCGGGTATCCCACACCGGGAACGCATAACACGGAAGCGTGACTAGTGCTCCGATTCCGAAGTTCGTGCCCGCCGCAGCACCCCACCTTCTATGAACCTCGAAAAGTCATGGGCACCGGCGAATTACGCATGCTTGTGCCGCTTTCCATTTGAAATTCCTGTATAGAATTTGCCGCTCGTGCTGCAGGAATTTCAAACGGGCGGCACAAAGGCGGCCGAGACCTCCTAACGTCACTTCCGGAACCACCCAAATCTTATCAGGAAACGCTATGGACAAGACGACACACGACAAGGGACTTGAGATCAGAAAAGCCGTGCTCGGCGAGGCTTACGTCGCCAACGCGCTGAAAAATTCCGACGACTTCAACAAGCCGTTTCAGGAACTGGTCACCGAATATTGCTGGGGTGCGATCTGGGGCCGCGAGGAACTGCCGCACAAGACCCGCAGCATGCTCAATCTCGCGATGATCTCGATCTTGAACCGGCCGCATGAATTGCGGGCCCACATCAAGGGCGCGCTGACCAACGGCGTCAGTCGCACCGAAATCCGCGAAGTCTTCATGCAGGTCGCGATCTATGCCGGCATCCCCTGCGGCGTCGACAGCTTCCGTATCGCGCGCGAAGTTTTTGCTGAACTCGACAAAGCTTAACCCACTCAGCGCTGCTTCGTCATTGCGAGCGAAGCGAAGCAATCCAGCATCTTTCCACGAAAACTCTGGATTGCTTCGTCGCTTTCGCTCCTCGCAATGACGCGGAGAGGAGAAAGACGTCATGGACATCGGATTCATCGGCCTTGGTAACATGGGCTTCCCCATGGCGCGGCGCCTGATCGAGGCCAAACATCAGCTTTTCGTTTTCGATCAGCGCAAGGAGGTTATGGACAAACTGGTGGCTGCGGGCGCGAAGGCGGCATCCTCGCCGAAGGATGTCGCCGATCACGCCGAGACCGTGATGGCGAGCCTGCCCTCGCTTCAGGCTTCCTTGGAGGTCGCGACCGGAAAGGACGGCGTGATCGAAGGCAGCCGCGTGAAGCGTTTTGTCGATCTCTCTACCGTGGGCTCGCAAATGGCGGTACGGATTCACGACATTCTGGCCAGGCGCAACCTGGTCCAGATCGACAGCCCCGTCTCCGGCGGCGTCGGCGGCGCCGAGAAGGGCACGCTGGCGGTCATGGTGTCGGGTCCCCGCGCCGAGTTCGACGCGATCAAACCGGCGCTCGACGTGATCGGCAAGGTGTTCTTCATCGGCGAAAAGCCGGGCTCCGCGCAGACCATGAAGCTCGCCAACAACCTGTTGTCGGGAACTGCCATCGTGGCGACGTCTGAGGCCGTCGTGATGGGGGTGAAAGCGGGACTGGATCCCGCGGTCATGATCGACGTGATCAATGCCGGTTCCGGCATGAACACGGCAAGCCGCGACAAATTTCCCCGCTCGGTCTTGCCGCGCAGTTTCGATTTCGGCTTTGCTACCGGCTTGATGGTCAAGGACGTGCGGCTGGCGCTCGAAGAAATGAAGTCGCTCGGCCTGTCGATGGAAGTCGCCGAAGCCGTCGGTCGGTTGTGGGAGGTGGTGATTCGCGAAACCGGCGCGGACTCCGACTTCACCGCTGCGATCCAGCCGATCGAAAAGAAGGCCGGCGTGGTGGTCGGCGGGCCCAAGGGCGGATTGTCGGGGAAGTGACTTGGGGTTCCCCGGACGCAGCGCAGCGCTTTTAGCGGTGCGCTGCAGATCCGGGGCCCAACCACATCCGAGATGTATCTGGGTCCCGGACCTGCGTCGCGTCATTTCATGCCGCGCCGCGTCCGGGACACGAGAGTCACAGCCACAGCTCAGGGGTCCCCGCGTTCGCGGGACGACAACTACTTTTGGGCATCACAGCCACGGCGCAGGCCGATCCATCGCAATCAACGCATCGACGTCGACGCGCGGGCGCACCACCGCGTATTGATCGTCCTTGACGAGCACTTCCGGCACCAGCGCGCGGGTGTTGTAGGTGCCGGACTGCACCGCGCCATAGGCGCCGGCGGTCATGATGGCCAGAAGATCTCCCGCCTTCGGCTCGGGCATGCTGCGACCAAGCGCGAGGTAGTCGCCGCTTTCGCACACCGGGCCGACCACGTCGGCGGTGATCACCAGCGCGCCCGCCGGCGCCGCGCGCACCGGCAGGATGTCGTGGTGCGCTTCGTACAAAGTGGGACGGATCAGATCGTTCATCGCGGCATCGATGATCACGAATTTCTTGGCTTCGCTTTGCTTCACATAGATCACGCGCGCGACCAGGATTCCGGCATTGCCGACGATCATCCGACCCGGCTCGAACAACAGCGTACAGCCGAGATTGTGGGTCACCCGCTTGACCATGGCGGCATAGGCGGAAGGCAAGGGCGGCGCCTCGCGGTCCATATGATAGGGAATGCCGAGACCGCCGCCGAAATCGACATGGGAAATGGTGTGGCCGTCGGCGCGCAGCGTTTGCACGAATTCGGCGAGCAGCCGGAACGCGGCTTCGAGCGGCACCAGATCGGTGATCTGGCTGCCTATATGCACATCGGTGCCGGTCACGCGGATGCCAGGCAGCTTCGCCGCGCGTGCATAGACCTCGCGCGCCCGCGCCAGCGGAATGCCGAACTTGTTTTCGGACTTGCCGGTCGAGATTTTCGCATGCGAACCGGAATCGACGTCCGGATTGACCCGAACCGAAATCCGCGCCGTCTTCCCCTGCTCGCTCGCGAGAGCCGACAGCAGTTCCAGTTCGGGTTCCGACTCGACATTGATGCAGAGGATGTCGGCGGCGAGTGCGGCGCGCAATTCGGCTGCGGTCTTGCCGACGCCGGAAAACACGATCCGCTCGGGCGGAATGCCGGCGGCAAGCGCCCGCTTGAGCTCACCGGCCGAAACCACATCGGCGCCGGCGCCGAGCCTGGCCAGCGTGCGCAGCACCGACTGGTTGGAATTCGCCTTCATGGCATAACAGATGAGCGCCTTCTCGCCGGCAAAGGCCTCGCTGAATACCCGGTAATGGCGTTCCAGCGTCGCGGTCGAATAGCAATAGAACGGGGTGCCGACGGCGTCGGCGAGTGCCACCAGACTAACCGCCTCGGCGTGAAGCACGCCGTTGCGATAATCGAAGTGATTCATGGTTGTTGGTCCGGTTGGAGACTTGGAGAACGATAACGAAAATCAGGTCCGCCGCGTCAAGCTCAATTACTGTTCAAAAGCGGATCGAGAGTGAACGGCCGTTTTGGACCTCTGCCTGCGGTCGGCAGCGTGCCGGCGCCATTATTGTTCGGATCGAACAGGTTCGCACTGCTGGTTTGCGGGGGAGCCGTTGGATCCGGCTGAACGGCGGCAGTGGCAGTCGGCTGCTGCCCCGAGGCGGTCGGCGGCAGATCGAGCGGCCCCTTGCGGCCGCAACCGGAAAGCAGGAGCGCAGCGGTACCCACCAGGATGATGGCCCATCGTTGATGGTTTCGGCTGATATCGCGAGTCACGTCAAAATCCCCAATGCGGGCCGCACCATACAAAGATTGACCTGTTCTGGCCACACCAGGAAGCGGTCAATTTAGCGAAAAGGAATCGGTACTCAGCCCAACTTTCGCTCTTTTTCCAGCCGTTTGAGCCAGGCCTTGGCCTGCGCCGCCACATTCTTCGGTGCAGTTCCGCCGAAGCTCGTCCGGCTTTTCACCGAGGCCTCGACGGACAACACGGAAAGCGCATCCTTGGTGATCTTGGGCTCGATCGCCTGCATCGCCTTCAGCGGCAGTTCGTGCAAGGCAATACCATCGGCTGAGGCCTTGGCCACGATCCGCCCGGTGACATGGTGGGCGTCGCGGAACGGCATTTTCAACGCCCGCACCAACCAGTCAGCGAGATCCGTGGCGGTGGCGTAGCCCTCGCCGGCGGCAAGCTTCATGCGCGCCTCATCCGGCACCATGTCGAGCACCATACCGGTCATCGCGCGGATCGCCAGCGACAGCGCGCCGAACGCCTCCATCGCGCCCTGCTTGTCTTCCTGCATGTCCTTTTGGTAGGCGAGCGGCAACCCCTTCATCACGATCAACAGCGCATTGAGCGCGCCGATTACCCGGCCGGTTTTGGCCCGCACCAGTTCGGCCGCATCGGGGTTGCGCTTCTGCGGCATGATCGAGGAGCCGGTGGTGAACTTGTCGGAAAGCCGCACCAGCCCCACCAGCGGCGAGGTCCAGATCACGATCTCCTCGGCAAAGCGCGACAGATGCACCGAAGTGAGCGCCGCCGCCGACAGCGTCTCGATGACGAAGTCGCGGTCGGACACCGCGTCGAGCGAATTGGCCATCGGCCGGTCGAAGCCAAGCGCTTTGGCGGTCGCCGTGCGATCAATCGGAAACGAGGTGCCGGCGAGCGCCGCTGCACCCAGCGGCGATTCATTCAGACGCTTGCGCGCATCGGCAAAGCGGCTGCGATCGCGCGCCGCCATCTCGACATAGGCGAGCAGATGGTGCCCGAAGGTGACGGGCTGGGCGGTTTGCAAATGGGTAAAACCGGGCATGACGGTTGCGGCATGTTCCAGCGCCCGCTCGGCCAGCGCCTGCTGGAACCGCGCCAGCGCGGAATCCGTCTCGTCGATGGTGTCGCGGACGAACAGGCGAAAATCGGTTGCCACCTGGTCGTTGCGCGAACGCGCGGTGTGCAGCCGCCCGGCGGCTGGCCCGATCAACTCAACAAGCCTGCTCTCGACATTCATATGAATATCTTCGAGCGCGCGCTTGAAATCGAACGATCCCTTGCCGATTTCTGACAAAATCGTGTCTAGACCCTTGGCGATATTTTTCGCATCGTTTGCCGTAATGATCCCCTGCGCCGACAGCATGGCGGCATGGGCCTTGGACGCGGCGATGTCCTGGGCGTACATGTGACGGTCGACATCGATGGAGACGTTGATTTCCTCCATGATCGCGTCGGGACGTTCGGTGAACCGGCCGCCCCACATCTTGTTGCTCATGACCCTCTACTCATCTTCGCCGCTGTTGTTGCGTCCACGGCTTGTTGCGCAAAAGCCGTGACGGGTGCAACCGAAGCCTTCCAATAGCCGTATCTGGAGCATGATGACAAACGATATGCCCGAAAGCCCCTCACCAGCGCCAGCTCCGACGCGCCGCATTCCCTATGTGGTCGGGGCGGTGCTGATCGGGGCCGTGATCGGATTTGCCGGGGTATACGGGCTTGGCGGGCTCAGGCGCAATGCGTCGGGGGATGTTGCCTGTGCCTCTGCGGTGAGCCTTTCGCAAAAGATCGCGCCGCTCGCCCATGGAGAAGTGGCCGCATTGACCATGGCGACCGCTCCCTTAAGGCTGCCCGACCTCACTTTTGAGGACGCCGACGGCAACCAGAAGAAGCTGTCGGACTGGCGCGGGCACACGGTGCTGGTGAACCTTTGGGCCACTTGGTGCGTGCCCTGCCGCAAGGAAATGCCGGCGCTGGATCGCCTGCAAACCAAGCTCGGCGGCAAGGATTTCCAGGTGGTGGCGATCAATATCGATACCCGAGACCCCGAAAAGCCGAAGAATTTCCTGAAAGAAGCCAAGCTGACCCGGCTTGACTATTTTAGCGACGACAAAGCCAAGGTTTTTCAGGAGCTTAAAGCCATAGGCCGGGCGCTCGGCATGCCGACCTCCGTGCTTGTCGATGGCCAGGGCTGCGAGATCGGGACCATTGCCGGACCCGCCGAATGGGACAGCGATGATGCGGTCAAGCTGATCACGGCGGCGACGACGACACCGCCGCGATCCTGACCCTTAGGTCTCGTCAGCGACGACGTTGCGCAGAAGGCCGATGCGGTCGATTTCGACTTCGACGACATCGCCCGACTTCATCCATACCGGGGGTGTGCGCCTGGAGCCGACGCCGCCCGGCGTACCGGTCACGATCACGTCGCCGGGTTCGAGCCGGGTGAAGGCCGAGCAATATTCGATCTGGCGCGGAATATCGAAGATCATCTGGCTAATGGTCGTATCCTGCATGACCTCGCCGTTGAGCCGGGTTTGCAGCCTCAAGGGGCCGAGATCACCGGCCTCGTCCGGCGTCACCATCCAGGGGCCGAATGCCCCGGTATTGGGAAAATTCTTGCCGGGCGTGAATTGAGAGGTGTGGCGCTGATAATCGCGGACACTGCCTTCATTGTAACAGGCATATCCGGCGATGTGCCCCCACGCATCCTTGCGCGAAATGTAGCGGCCCGGCTTGCCGATGATAAGGGCTAGCTCGCCCTCGTAATCGAGGTGGGACGACACGCGCGGCCGGATCATGTTGGCGAGATGCCCGGTCTGGCTGTTGGCAAAACGCCCGAACACGGTCGGGTTTTCGACTTCTTCGCGGCCGGTCTCTTTGCGATGGTTTTCGTAGTTGAGACCGATGCAGAGGATCTTGTCGGGGTTCGGAACCACAGGCAGCCAAGTGATGTCGGCGAGCGGATGGCGCGCGGCCTTGGCATCGGCGCCGGCTGCTTCCTTGAGGGCGTCCGCAGCAATCGCGGATTTCAAATCGACAAACCGGTCGCGCAAGACGGCGCCGAGATCGACCGCTTCGTTACCGTCGATAAGGCCCCAGCTCGTGGCGCCGTTGATCTTAAAGCTTGCGAACTTCATCTGATGGCCCTTTGCCTGAAAGAGCCTTTTCGCTATCGCATGCGGCGACGCCGGGCAATGCCCGCTCGTGAAGAGAGCGGTTTAGGCCGACGCGTTGACGTTGCCGCCAACCCCGGGGCCGACATTGGCGAGTGACGGCGGCGTTCCCGCCCCTAAAATCGTGAGGACGGAGGACTTCTCGGCATCGATGTTCGATTTCAGGACAGTCGTCGCGATCTGCGACTGTATCCGGCCCGACTGGGCGGCAAGCGCCGCCATTACCAAACTCATATCCATACGCTTATCCTCGCTCGGCCCAAGCTAGCCGGGAGGCGTTAACGAATACTGGATACTGCGCCGGAAAAAATCGGGAATTAGCGCGTCGGAACCGGCTTGTCGCCGCGATAGTCGTAGAAGCCGCGTTGGGTTTTGCGGCCAAGCCAGCCGGCCTCGACATATTTTACCAGCAGCGGACACGGGCGGTATTTGGAGTCGGCCAGGCCTTCATGCAGCACCTGCATGATCGACAGACAGGTATCCAGCCCAATGAAATCGGCGAGCTCGAGCGGCCCCATCGGATGATGGGCGCCTAGCTTCATCGCCGCATCGATCGCCTCGACATTGCCGACGCCTTCATAGAGCGTATAGATCGCCTCATTGATCATCGGCAGCAGAATGCGATTGACGATGAAGGCGGGAAAATCCTCCGACACCGCGATCTGCTTGCCGAGCTTGGCGACGAATTCCTTGGCCGCGTCGAAGGTCGCATCATCGGTGGCGATGCCGCGGATCAGTTCGACCAATTCCATCAGCGGCACCGGATTCATGAAATGAATGCCGATAAACCGTTCGGGCCGGTCGGTCGACGCGGCAAGCCGGGTGATCGAAATCGATGATGTGTTGGAGGCGACAATCGCGCTCGGTTTCAGGAGCGCGCAGACTTCATGAAAGATCTTGCGCTTGACGTCTTCCTTCTCGACGGCGCTCTCGATCACCAGATCGCAGTCGGCGAGACCATCCATGGAATCGGCGAGTACGATCCGCGCCACGGCCTGTTTGCGCGCTTCATCGGTGATGACGTTCTTGGCGACCTGCCGTGACAGGTTGCCATTGATGGTCGCCATGCCGGACTTCAGGCGGTCGGCGGTGACGTCATTGAGCACCACATCAAAGCCGGCCAGTGCAGAGACGTGAGCGATGCCATTGCCCATCTGGCCCGAACCGATCACGCCGACTTTCTTTATCATGACCGCCATCTCGTCATTTTACTAGTGGAGTGGATTTGACATTCGTAAACGAACTCGTCGCAATAGGATACGAATGTCAGAACCGGGACACTAGAGTGACACTCTATTTTCCGAGCTTTCCGATTGCCTCGGTCAATTCCGGAACCACCTGGTACAAATCCGCGACCAGGCCATAATCCGCGACCTGGAAGATCGGGGCATCCTCGTCCTTGTTGATGGCGACGATGACCTTGGAATCCTTCATGCCGGCGAGATGCTGGATGGCGCCTGAAATGCCGATCGCGACATAAAGCTCCGGCGCCACCACCTTGCCGGTCTGGCCGACCTGCCAGTCGTTCGGCGCATAGCCGGCGTCGACCGCGGCGCGCGAGGCGCCGACGGCTGCTCCCAGCTTGTCGGCAAGCGGCTCGATATATTTGGCGAAATTCTCGCGGCTTTGCATCGCCCGGCCGCCGGACACGATGATCCTGGCCGAGGTCAGTTCGGGTCGATCGCTCTTGGCGACTTCCTCGCCGACAAAGCTGGAAAGACCGGGATCGGCCGCCGCCGCAGCATTCTCGACTGCCGCGCTGCCGCCGTCGCCCGCGGCCGCAAAGGTCGAGGTCCGCACCGTGATGACCTTCTTGGCGTCCTTTGACTTGACGGTCTGAATGGCGTTGCCGGCATAGATCGGCCGCTCGAACGTGTCGGGCGCCACCACCTTGATGATTTCCGATACCTGCATCACGTCGAGCAGCGCGGCCACGCGCGGCATCACGTTCTTGAAGCGCGAGGTCGCAGGCGCAACGAACGCGTCGTACCCTCCGGCGAGCCCGACGATCAGAGCCGCGAGCGGCTCGGCCAGGTCATGCGCATAGGCGGCGTTGTCGGCAAGCAGGACCTTCTTGACGCCCGCAAGCTTCGCCGCTGCGTCTGCCGCGGCCTTGGCGTTTTCGCCGGCCACCAGCACGTGCACATCGCCGCCGAGGGCTGTGGCCGCCGTCAGGGCCTTGTTGGTCGCATCCTTGATCGATGCGTTGTCGTGTTCAGCAATGAGGAGCGTGGCCATCTCAGAGAACCCCCGCCTCGTTCTTGAGCTTCGATACCAGTTCGGCGACGTCCTTGACCTTGACGCCTCCCTTGCGGCCCGGAGGTTCGGAAGTCTTGAGAATCTCGAGGTGCGGCGTCAGATCGACGCCGTAATCGGACGCGCCCTTTTCGGCGATCGGCTTCTTCTTGGCCTTCATGATGTTCGGCAAGCTCGCATAGCGCGGCTCGTTCAACCGCAGGTCGGTGGTAACGATGGCCGGGCCCTTTAGTTTCACGGTCTGCAACCCGCCATCGACCTCGCGCGTCACCTTGAAATCGGATCCGTCGACCTCGAGCTTGGAGGCAAAGGTCGCCTGCGACCAGCCGAGCAGGGCCGCCAGCATCTGTCCGGTCTGGTTTGAGTCGTCGTCGATCGCCTGCTTGCCGAGAATCACGAGACCCGGCTTCTCTTCGTCGGCCACCGCCTTGAGGATCTTGGCCACCGCCAGCGGTTCGACGTTGCCCTCGGCCTTGACCAGGATGCCGCGGTCGGCGCCCATGGCGAGACCTGTCCGGATGGTTTCGGACGCCTGTGCCGGTCCGATCGAAACCACCACGACTTCGGTAGCCTTGCCGGCCTCTTTCAGGCGCAGGGCCTCTTCCACGGCGATTTCGTCGAACGGATTCATCGACATTTTCACGTTGGACAGTTCAACGCCGGTTCCATCGCTCTTGACGCGGACCTTGACGTTGTAATCGACCACTCGTTTTACCGGCACCAGGACCTTCATCGCCCCTCTTTCGCTAGACGTTATGGTTTGGCGCGGAACCTAAAGCGCCGGTCCACCCCGGTCAACGCTAGTGGGATGCGAATGTTGGAATCGGACCACTAGAGCTCCGATTCCGAAGTTCGCATGATATCGCAGCAACCTCTGATGCGAACTTCGGAATCAAAGGAGCTCTAGCAACTTATTGATTCTAGTGCGGCTTTGAATTTGAAGTTCCTATAATGAACTTGTCGCAACACTGATAGGAACTTCAAATTCGCCGCACTAGGGGGCCAAAAATCGCCCTTCGGATGCTATTAGCGGTTTTGGCCGGGTACCCACAACACATCCCCGGCGCCATTGTGATTGGCCGTGCGGCTGGCGATGAACAGAAAGTCCGACAGCCGGTTCATATATTGAATGGCTGCTTCGCCGACGGACTCGTCCGGCTGGGCCGCCAGTTCCACCATGATCCGTTCCGCCCTGCGACATATGGTGCGCGCCAGATGCAGATAGGCGGCGGCCGGCGTGCCGCCTGGCAACACAAAGGAGTTCAAGGGCTCAAGCGCTACGTTCAAGTGATCGATGTTGCGCTCGAGACGTTCGACCTGGCTCGCGAGGACGCGCAGGCGCTCCGCCTTGCCTTCGCGCTGGGGCACCGCGAGATCGGCGCCGAGATCGAACAGGTCGTTTTGAATCGGCCCCAGCATCGCATCGAGCTCGGGCATCTCCGCCAGATGAAGCCGGACGACGCCGATGGCGGCATTGGTCTCGTCGACGGTACCGTAGGCTGCGATACGCAAATCGTATTTCGGGCGCCGCTCGCCGCTGCCGAGCGCGGTGGTGCCGTCATCGCCGGTTCGCGTATAGATACGGTTGAGGACGACCATGGCTAGAGCTCCGATTCCGAAGTTCGCAAGCTATTGCGGCAACCTCTGACGCGAACTTCGGAATCAAAGGAGCTCCAGATAATATAGCTGGAAGTGCGGCTTTTGAATTTGAAGTTCCTGTAATCGGACCCGCGGCGAAGCTGATAGGTACTTCAAATTCGCCGCACTTGTCTCCTTGAGGAGTGGATCTAGCGGCCCGAGATCCAGACGGTGAGCATGATGACGACGATGGCGACGAACTGAAGCAGCACGCGCAACCGCATCAGTTTCTGCGAGCGGTTCGGAGAACCGCCCCGCATCATATTGACAAGACCAAGCAGCAGCACCAACGCGACCGCAGCCACGGCTATCGGAACAATGAACGTACTGAGAAACGAGCCCATTTAAAATCCATAACACCGCAGAGGTCGATCCGCCATCGTTCACCATCAACATCATCGTGCAGCAACGATCTGGCTTTTGACGGCATAATATCAGAAGGTAGGCTCTATCCGAAGGTAGCCTCGCCTAAGCTCCATATTCAGGGTCCGCTGTGCGGCAGATTCGCTACATCTTTCACGTCGGCCTCGATGCCTTCTATACGTTTCTGGCCGATGACGGCTGGGCGATCGCCAGCCATATCGCGCTGTCGACCTTGATGGCGCTGTTTCCGTTTCTGATCGTGCTGACCTCGCTCGCCGGCTTCTTCGGCTCAAAGGAACTCGCCGACCAGGCCGCGGGACTTCTGCTCCAGGTCTGGCCGAAGCAGGTCGCCGATTCGCTGTCGGGCCAAATCCACGATGTCCTGACCACGACTCGCGGAGACATCCTGACCATCGGTGCTGTGCTCGCGGTTTATTTCGCCTCGAACGGCGTCGAAGCGCTTCGGGTCGCGCTTAACCGCGCCTATGCGGTGATCGAGCCGCGCCGATGGTATTGGCTGCGGCTGGAGTCGATCGGCTACACGCTCGTCGCCGCCTTCACCTCGCTGGCGATGGCTTTCCTGATCGTGCTCGGCCCGCTGATGCTTGAAGCGGCCCGGCGTCACATTCCGATCATTGTCGAAACCAACGAAAACCTCCTCAACATCGCCCGCTACAGCATCACGATCCTGGCGCTGGTGGTTGCGCTGTTTGTCCTGCATGCGTGGCTTCCCTCCGGCCGACGGTCGTTCTCGCAGATCCTGCCGGGCATCGTCTTCACTTTGGTCGCTTCGATGATATCGGGCACCGTGTTCGGACAATATCTGGCGCGTTTCGCCAACAATTACGTCACGATGTATGCCGGCCTCGCGTCGGTCATCATCGCGCTGGTATTTTTGTATTTTCTCGCCGCGATCTTCGTCTATGGCGGGGAGCTCAACGCCGCGATCATCAAGTCGCGTTTGCCGAACGGCGTGTCACTTCAAGCAGCGCAGTCGCTAAAGCCCGCGGAGACACAGGCTTGACCAGGAAGGCGTCCGCGC
>Ga0116129_1000255_pt1 | contig 37639 bp, 25 predicted proteins | sample June2015DPH_17_2_FD_89732 | JGI IMG/M metagenome (GOLD analysis project Ga0116129, IMG submission 89732) | Peatland microbial communities from SPRUCE experiment site at the Marcell Experimental Forest, Minnesota, USA - June2015DPH_17_10 | ecosystem: Environmental > Terrestrial > Soil > Wetlands...
AATGACTGTGAAGCGATGCGTCGGCTCCAGCACGTGATTTCGCCCAGCCCTTTCATGACACTTTCAATGCCACCGAAAACCGCTGGAACGCCTGTTTCAGACATGATGTCACGGCTCTTTTGAGTCAGCGGCCGGAATGCTTGATTAAGCATCACGCCGGGCTTCGACATGGCGGACAGTGCTTTGCCGATCGCTTCGATCTGAGGCACCTTGTGCCACTTTTCATTCCAGGGCATTTCGTAAACTGCAGCTACGAGACCAACCCGCGGATCGTCGCTGACCGCACGCAATGCCCGGTCGAACAGCGACGGGTCGCGCATCGCGACGCCCGTGATGTCGAACGGATTTATCGGCTCTTCCGCCGACGGCAGCATGGCGCGCAGCTCATGCTTTGTATGCTCGGCGAAGGCGGGAAGATCCACGTTGTACAATTCCGCGCGATCGGCGATCAGCGTGCACGCGCCCCCGGAGATGGAGACGACGCCAATTCCCGGCGGATCAATCGGGCCGGTGTAGGCGAGCAGCGCTGCAGTGGTGACTAGATCCTCGAGCGAATGGACCCGGATGATTCCCAACTGTCGGCAGGCCGCATCGAAGACCTGATCATCGCCAACCAGCGACCCTGTATGGGCCGCGGCAACGAGCGCCGTCAATTCGCTGGTGCCGACTTTGAGCATCACAATGGCCTTGCGTTTGGCGAGCGCACGACGCGCTGCTGCGGAAAATGTCGCCGTGTCCTTGATGCTCTCCGCGAACACCATGATCACTTGGGTATGTGCGTCATCGACCAGGAAGTCGACGCATGCCGCGATGTCCAGCATCGCCTCGTTGCCGGTTGCAATGTAGATCGATATGCCGGCGTTCAAATCGTGGGTGAGGTCGGCGATCTGTGCGTTGGTCGCTCCGCTTTGCGATACCAGGCCGATCTTTGCCGGTAATAAAGGCAGAAAATTCGGCGCCGGCGTGAGCGATGCCTTGATGGTCAGATTCGCGAAACCAAGACAATTGGGACCCAGAAACGTGGCGCCTGCCGCTTGGGCCATTTGTACCAGTGATGCCTGGAGAGCTGCGCCCTGTTCCCCGGCTTCCGCAAAGCCGGAAGTCAGAATCACAATTGCCTTGATGCCGGCCGCCAGCACGTCGGTGAACGCCTCCACGATAGCCTCAACCGGCACAAACAAATAGGCGATGTCGACCGCTTCAGGTAGCGACACGCAAGACGTGTAGCCCGGATATCCATGCGCGCTCAAGCCACCTTTGTTGATCGAATACACCTTGCCTTCATAGCCGAGGCGCTCGAGATTGGCGTGAATCATGTGGGACCAAGGAGATCGCTCCGACGCCCCCACGAGCGCAACCGAGCGAGGATAGAAAAGGCTTTGCAAACGGATATCCGTCGATGAAGTGGCATGCACGGCGAGGGTCTCCAAGAAAGCGATCAGGTATTGGGGCGAATCAGTAGTTGTCGTTGGAAACTTGCATCGATGCGCGTCATTGCCCCTTCCAGACGGGGGGGCGCTTCTCCAGAAACGCGCGTATTCCCTCCTTGGCATCATCGCCGCTCATGAGTCCGCCGATTGCCTGGAGGCTGCGATCGCCCAGCGTCGCATCAGACTCATCAAACGTGGCAGCGGCCAAAACGCGCGACTCAGCCACGGCTCGAGGCGCGTTTTCGGCGATGGTGCGAGCCAAGGCAATGGCCTCTTCAAGCACCGTCGCAGGGGAGGTGACGCGATTGACCAATTGCAACTCAGCGGCCTCTCGAGCCGTTAGGCTCGCGCCGGTCAAAATCAACTCCATGGCCCTGCGTGGCGCCATGGCTCGTGCCAGGCGGTAGGCGCCGCCAGCCGCGGCAATCAAGCCGCGCTTGATCTCCGGTAGTCCGAAGGTTGCCGTGTCGCCGGCGACGATGAGGTCACACGCAAGCGCCAGTTCGGTCCCGCCGCCGACCGCAAAGCCCCGAACGGCCGCGATCCAAGGCTTGCGCCGATGTGCGTTGACGAAACCCGCAAACCCGTTGCCGGTCGCCATCAAATCCGCACTATGGCCCGCGGCAACTTCTGCAAGGTCGGCGCCGCCGCAAAACGACTCATCTCCGGTTGCTGTGAGGATCGCTACTCGAATTTCCGGGTCGGCTTCGATCTGCTCGAGATACTCGACCATCAAGCGCGTCACGGCCCCATTGATGGTGTTACGTTTCGTGGGGCGATTCAAAGTTACCAGGGCGATGTGCGGTGTCAGTTTCTCGAACAACAGGGCCGTTTCGCGAATCGCCTCGCTCGGTTTCAGGCTGAAGTAGGTCAGCCCATCTTTGCCGTCGAAGGCATAACCGACCTGCCCGATAGGCTCGCACTGCCCATCGATGAAGAATGATAGCGTCTGCGGGTCGGCGCTGGTGACCCGCGCGAGAAAACGCGAGCCCGTCGGAGTACGCGCGATGATAGTGCCGCGATCCGCGGTGCCTTTCACCGAATAGTTGACGGTGTAAGTCTCGATTGTACATGGACCCTCGTAGTGCTCCTCCAGGGGAGGAACCGCGCCGTAGCTGGAATCGACCTCGGTTTGCAGCGTGTCGTTTCGAATGGGCAGTGCCGGTGCGAAGGTGCTTAAGACCGCCGCATGATGCTTGGTGAGGAATTCACCATTACCGTACAGCAACCCACGTTGGCCCGCCTTCTGCCGCAAGGCGCGTACCATCGCTGTAATGGCGTGAGTCATGTAATTGTTGCCAGGTCCACCGAAGAACGTCAGTCCGCCTGCGACGGACAGCGCGCGGCTCGCTGCGAGCCCCAACGTGCGCCGTGCGAGTTTTGGCACGCAGGGGAAGCAGCTATAAAGCTCGACAAGATCCACATCGCCAGCGCTAAGCCCGTTTAGGTCTAGCGTGCGCCGCAATATCCGGTCCATGGCCAGGGAATGGTCGTATCGATCACGACGCAGAAAGTCCTGGGGTTCGTGCGCACCCGCTCCAGAACCCACGTAGATGAGCCGGCTCTCGGGAATGCCGAGGGCGCGCGCATGATCCACATTCGTGAGCAGGACGGCAGCTCCCTGATTGACGCCCATCTGCGCCACCATGAACTTTTGATAGGGGTACGCAATCGAGCGATTTTTGTCACTGGGCGCGATGATCTCGTCGGCGCTCAGCGGCTTGCCGCTCCAAGCGTATGGATTGGCAGCGGCGGCGCGCGACATATCTGCCCAAATGACGCCGGATTCGCGCTGTGCCTCGGCGTGGCTCTGATGCCAAGCCGCGCGCGATGCATTCTCGTAGAGCGGATAAACGTCAACCGGATTGATCAATCCATAGCGGGCGGCATAACGACTGACGTAGTCCTCCGCCACCGGTAGTTTGGCTCCCGAATCCTCATCGCTCCAAGGTGGCTTCTTACCCGCCATGCGGAGCGATATGGCCGCCTTCAACGCCTCGGCGCCGCAGACCATGGCCGTCTGCGATTCGCCGGCCGCAATGTCCATGGCCGCATCGAGCAGCATACGCACGGGTGACTCCCCGCCTACCGGACCGTAGATCGTCTCGGCACCGCGCAGACGCAGGCGTTTCGCCAGCAGCGCGGGCAAGTCCCGGTAGCTCCACGAGATCTGATTGACCACTCGCAGCGTATCGACCTGCCGCAGGCAGCGATGGCCAACGTCCTCTTCGGCACGGTGCGCTGCGCGCACCAGCAGTTCGAACGGTTCGAGTGCGTCGCCGGGCGCGGCTGCCTTATCGATGATCTCGCCGACGCCGATGATGACCGGGATGGGGGATGTCACGGGAAACTCCTCATTCGAACCCTTCATCGCGGCATGAGGTTTGAAGCAGTCGGAGTTCGCCTGATGTTCGCGACAAACTCATCGATGGCACGGTCGACCGGAATACATGCGGATGGCACGGCGCGACGCATGGTGGCGATGCCGTGTACGTGGCCGCGAGCTTCGGAAAAGGTGACATCAACGCCCGCCAGAGCAAGTCGCGCTGCGAAGGCGCGACCCTCGTCGCGCAAGACGTCGAGACCGCAGGTCAGCAGGGTGGTTTGGGGCAGCGCGGCAAGATTGGTGGCCAGAAGCGGGGAGGCGCGAGAGTCTGTGCGTGTGGCGATGCCGGGCGCGTAGGAATCCACAAAATAGCGCATATCGTCCGCTTCGAGGACATACCCTTCGGCAAATAAATCATAAGAGGCGGTGGTCCGCGAAATATCGGTCACGGGATACAACATCAACAGCGCCAGCAAGGGTGCGGCAGCGTCGTAGGAGAGTGCGGCTACGGCGCTCAAGGTAGCGCCGGCGCTGTCACCGGCCAAAGCAATACCGGTTACAGGATGTTCTAGGACGGCTGGTGAGCTCGCCACCCAAGATGCGGCGGTCTGCACGTCCTCGATTGCCGCAGGAAAGGGATGCTCCGGCGCCAGTCGATAGGCGGGCGACAAGACCCGGTAGCCTGATCGAGTAGCGATATGGCGGCAGAGGGGGTCGCAGATGTCGAGATCACCCAGCACCCAGCCGCCGCCATGCACGTAAATGATCACCGGGCCGAGGCTTCCGCGGGTGGGCGTGTACAGCCTGGCGGAGATGGCGCCGACCATCAGGGAGGTGACCGAACAGGGTGCCGAGCAGGGAAGATCCAGCTGTTGGGTCATGAAAACCGCTGCCGACCTTGCATCCGCGAGCGGGAGCTTGGACAACTTGCCACCGCCCATGGCCTTTAGGCTCGCGAGCAACTGGGCCGTGTCAGGGTGTACATAGGGTTCTTGCATGCCGTGAAGTCTACGCCGGCAGCTGTGTTGCGCTACCTTTCGAAAGATAGGTTTGCCCAGCCGGATCGGCACTAAGATGCACTCGGGAGATCCAAGTACAACGCAGGCGACGCCCCGCCGTGCGGGAATCAGAGTCGATGAATTCAGAGCGTACACAACCAGCCAAGCCGGTCCGGGCGCCCTCCAGTAGCGATGTGGTGGTTGTCGGCGCCGGGTTCGCCGGCTTGTATATGTTGTATCGCTTGCGCGAGCTTGGCATACAAGCGATCGTCTTTGAAGCCGCGGACGATGTGGGCGGTACGTGGTACCACAATCGGTATCCGGGTTGCCGCTGCGACGTCGAAAGCCTGCAATATTCCTATTCGTTTTCGCGCGAGCTGCAACAGGAGTGGAAGTGGACCGAGCGCTACGCGACGCAGCCTGAGATTTTGCGATATGTTCAGCATGTTGCGAATCGTTTCGATCTGCGCCGCGATATCCGCTTTGGCACGAGAGTCAGGGCCGCCGTGTACGACGAGAGCCGCAATCGCTGGAGAATCACCACGGATCGAGGCGACACGGTTGACGCGCGGTTCTGTGTCATGGCCTCCGGATGCCTGTCGGTGCCGCGTAAACCGCAGATTCCCGGAGTCGATTCGTTCGCGGGGGAGTGGTATCACACGGGCGAGTGGCCCGTCAGCGGTGTGGATGTGACCGGTAAGCGGGTGGGCGTCATCGGTACCGGATCGACAGGGCTGCAGCTGATACCCCAGCTCGCTCAGCAGGCAAGACATCTCTACGTCTTCCAACGCACGCCGGCCTACAGCCTCCCCGGCAAGAACCGGCGAATCAGCGCTGAGGAAGAAGCCCAATTCAAAGTCTCTCATGAGAGCTTGCGCGAGAAAATGCGTAGCTCCTCGACGGGTACTTTGCATGTCATGACGGACCAATCTCCTCTGTCGCTGACGCCTGAAGAACGGCAACGAACATTCGAGAAACTGTGGGATGAGGGCGGTGCCGGGTTGATGTACCACTTCAACGATTTAGTGGTGAGACCCGACGCGAATGAATTGGTTGCCGAGTTCGTGCGCCAAAAAATCCGGGAGACCGTCAAGAATCCGGCGACTGCCGAGGCTCTGACACCGCGGCAATATCCCATCGGCACCAAACGCATTTGTATCGACATCGATTACTTCGAAACCTACAACCGCGACAACGTGACGCTGGTTCCCTTGAGTGATGATCCTATCGAGGAAATCACCGCGAGCGGCGTTCGCACCGCCAAGGCCACGGTTGAGCTTGACTGTCTGGTGTTCGCAACCGGCTATGACGCCCTTACAGGCGCCGTGCTGCAAATTGATATACGCGGCGTCGGAGGCCAGAGTCTCAAAAAGAAATGGGAGGCGGGCCCGCGTACTTATCTGGGGCTGGCGAGCGCGGGGTTTCCGAATTTATTCATGGTCACGGGTCCAGGCAGTCCGTCGGTACTCAGTAACATGCTGGTCTCGATCGAGCAGCACGTTGATTGGATCGCCGAGTGCCTGAAAGCGCTGCGCGACAAGGGCCTGAATCGTATCGTGCCGGCGCTGGAGTTTGAGGACAACTGGGTGGCCCATGTGAGCGAGCTCGCGAATTACACACTCTTTGTGCGTGCCGCTTCGTGGTACATGGGTGCCAATATTCCAGGCAAGCCACGGGTTTTCATGCCGTACATTGGCGGCGTCGGCGTGTATCGCCAAAAGTGTGCACAAGTGGCGGCGGACGGTTATCAGGGATTTGAATTGTCGAGTGTCCACTGATGTCACAGCATTACCTTCTTGGCTCTCGACTCATGCTTCCGATGCTCGCTATCGCGGGAACGTTCTTACATGCCGGGCGCGTGGGCGCGGCCGAAGTCGACTGGCCGACCTATGGAGGCACGGCGCTGGAACAGCGTTTTTCGACGCTCAACGAGATCAATCAGGACACACTGGAGCAGCTGGGATTGCAGTGGTACGTCGATTTCGACACCAACCGCGGACAGGAGTCGACCCCGCTCGTGGTGGACGGGAAGATGTTCGTCACGACCGCTTGGAGCAAGGTCATGGCGTTGGACGCCGCGACGGGACGGCGGCTATGGGCCTATGACCCCAAGGTGCCGGGGGAAACCGGTTTCTCTGCGTGCTGCGACGTCGTCAATCGTGGCGCCGCGTATTTCGAAGGCAGGGTGTATGTGGGCACTCTCGACGGCCGTCTGATCGCGTTGAGCGCGGCAACCGGCAAGCTGTTGTGGAGCAAGGTCACATTCGACCCTGGCAGGCCTTATACGATTACCGGTGCTCCGCGGGTCGTACGCGGCAAAGTGATCATCGGCAACGGCGGTGCGGAGTATGGCGTACGCGGTTTTGTTACGGCCTATGACGCCAAGAGTGGCGCCAAGGTTTGGCGCTTCTACACGGTGCCTGGCAATCCCAACGTTAAGCCCGACAACGAGGTCTCGGATGGGGTCTTGAAGAGTCGAGCCGCAGCGACATGGTTCGGCGACTTTTGGAAGTTGGGCGGCGGTGGTACCGTTTACGACGCCATTGTCTACGATCCAGAACTCAATCAGCTCTATATCGGTGTGGGCAATGGATCCCCATGGAATCAGCGCATTCGCTCGGCCGGGAAGGGCGACAATCTATTCCTCTCTTCCATCGTAGCCCTTGACCCGGATACGGGCCGTTATCTTTGGCACTACCAAGAGACGCCCGGGGAAACCTGGGATTTCACGGCGACGCAGCCCATCATCCTTGCCGATTTGACGATCGAGGGTAAACGTCGCAAGGTATTGATGCAGGCTCCGAAGAACGGTTTCTTCTATGTGATCGATCGGACCGATGGACAATTGATTTCGGCGCAAAAATTCGTCCCGGTTAACTGGGCAAGCGGTATCGACCCGAAGTCGGGACGGCCGATCGAGGCACCGGAGGCCCGCTTCGCGAATGCGCCATTTGTCGCAAGCCCGGGAAGCGCCGGTGCACACAACTGGCAGCCCATGTCGTTCAGCCCAGAAACCCGGCTCGTGTACATTCCCGCACAGGAGTTGCCGTTTCTCTATGCGAATGACCAGAAGTTCCAGATTCGCCCCGGAGCATGGAATACGGGCGTTGATCTGCTGGCGGCGATTCCACCCGATTCGCCGGAGGTGCAGGCTGCCATCAAAGCGTCGTTGAAGGGGCGGCTACTGGCATGGGATCCGGTGCAGCAAAAACCGGTGTGGCAGGTCGAGTATCCGGGTCCTTGGAACGGGGGCGTGTTATCCACCGCCGGCAACCTCGTGTTCCAGGGTACAGCGGACGGCCAATTCGATGCCTATGACGCGCGCAACGGTCATCTCCTGTGGAAATTCGCGACGCAGACCGGCGTCATGGCGGGTCCGATCAGCTATTCGGTGGGCGGGCGACAGTATGTGGCAGTCGTCGCCGGCTTCGGCGGTGCGATACCGCTCGCGCTTCCAGCTTTTGATGGTTCGAAGCCCCGACCGAACGGCCGCGTTCTGGTATTTGCCTTGGACGGCCATGCCGAGTTGCCGCCATTCACAGGCGTTCTGGCGGCGGCCAGTCCCGGCACCGAAACATGGCCCGCAGGGATTGTTGCGCGGGGCCGGAATTTGTATGGCGTCAACTGCATCGGATGCCATGGCATGGCGACGATGTCGGCCGGCGTTCTTCCGGACCTGCGCCGTTCGGGCGCTCTTGCCAACCGTGACGCCTGGAACAGCATCGTGATTGGCGGCGCGCTGACCGATGCCGGCATGGTGAGCTTCAGCAAATATCTGAACGCCGACGATGCGGAGGCGATTCGTGCCTACGTCGCCAGCGAGGCGCGAATCAAGAAACCGGCGCGCACGCAAGCGGTCAAGCCATGATTTGCATCATCACAGGTGCGGCGAGCGGCATCGGCAGGGCGGTGGCGCAGCGGATGGCGCGCGACGGCGCTTCGCCCGAGGCTACACCAGCGCAGTTGCTGCTGACCGATATCGACGCGAAAGGGCTTGAGGACGTTGCTGCATTGTTGCAGATCCAAGGCGCTGAGGTAGAAACGGTCACCGCGGACATCGCGGATACGGACTCGCCAGCTCACATTGTCGACATGGCAATCGAGCGCTTCGGCGGACTCGATGTGCTCATCAGCAACGCCGGCATCATCAAGCGCGCGAGTCTTCTGGATATGTCCCCCACAGATTACGATCGATCCTTTGCAATCAATGTCAGGGCGACCTGGCTGTTGGCAAAGTGCGCACATCCTCATCTTTCCCGTTCGCGAGGTTGCATCGTTGCAACCGCCTCCATTTCTGCTCATGAACCCACCCCTCCGCTCGGCGCCTATAGCGCCAGCAAGGCGGCATTATTGATGTTGGTCCGGCAGATGGCGTGCGAGTGGGGACCCGACGGCATTCGCTGCAACACGGTATCACCGGGTTCGACCCACACCGGTATGACCAATGCTCGCTATTCCGTTCCAGCACTGCGGGAGAGCGCAGCGCAGCGTAATCCATTGCACATGATTGGATCGCCGGAGAATCAGGCGGCTGCGATTGCCTTTCTCGCGAGCCGGGATGCCGCCTACATCACCGGCGCGGATCTAGTCGTTGATGGCGGCCTTCGCACCATGTTGATGACGGCTTCCGCGATGGGCGATCCGTGGACGCGATGATGAACTCACCTGATTTGCCACCGCCGCCGAACGTCTCCGGGATCTCCTTGTCCGGGACGACGCCCTATGTGATCACGGCGAATGAGAATCGAGAGCTCTGTGCAACGCTGGGGGCGCCAGTTGCCGCGAATGGTACGGCGCACCCTATTTATTTTTTTATCGCCACTCAGGTCGGCATGGGAAAATCGGTCGCGGGATTGTGTGCGGCATGCGACTTCGATGTCGAGGATGGCCCCATGATTGCCTCGTCGAAGGTGACTTTCAGCCATGCGCTCATGACCGAGCAATCCTACTGGATCACGGGTGAGATCAGGGGGTTGACCCGAAAACGCAGCCGTACTCTTGGCGTCATGGACTTGTTGGAATACGTGCTGCGGCTCGCCTTACCGGACGGCACACCGGTTCTGGAAACCACGAATGTCTGGGTGCTCCCACGGAGAAATCTCGCATGAGCGCCGGCGCCGGTACAACAGTCAATGGCATCGCGGTTGGGGCGGAACTGCCCACGTACACCCTCGGCGTGGTCGAGCCGCAAAGCATGCGGCTCTGGGCCGGCTTTCTGCGCGATCCCAACCCCATTCATCTGGATCCCCAGGCTGTTCGGGCCAAGGGTCTCGGCGATCGAGTCATCAACCAGGGTCCCGCTAATCTTGCCTACGTCATCACCATGCTGCAGCGAGCCTTTCCGGGCTCGAGCCTCGATTGGCTGGAGGTTCGCTATGCCGGGAGCGTCTTCGGCGGCGATGCCGTGGAGGCGGGTGGCCGCGTCGGGAACGTCGCTGCGGAGGAAAGTTCAACAAAAGTCACCTGTGAAGTGTGGCTGCGGGCAAATGCACGCGATATCGTGATCTCCGGAACCGCCGTTCTATCCCTCCCTCCCGCGGACGAACCTACATTTACTTAAGGAGGCTGCCATGCCCAGCGGACCCTTTGCTCACGTGTGTTTTATCGTCAAGGACTTAGAGAAGGCCGTGGAGGATTGGACCAAGATCCTCAGCGTTCTCGATCCTGCCCAGCTCGAGGAACCGATCGTCAAATATGACGACTTCTCCAGCGGTGCGGATCAGGGCATGCGTTGGGCGACTTTCGTCGCTCGCCATGGCTGCGAAATTCAATTGATTCAGCCGAGTCCCACAACGCCGCTTGGCGAGCGGCTCGAGAAAGTGGGCGAGCACGTGCATCATCTTTGTTTCACTACGCCCGATGTGCCCGGCGCACTGCGACAGTTAGCCGCCAGCGGAATCCAGTTGGCATCCGGAGGCAAGACCTTTCAGGACGAGAACATGGCCTGGCAACGGTGGGGGTGGGTTTCGCACAAGAGTGCGCATGGGGTGCTCCTGGAGGTCGCGTCTCCCTACGAGTCCCATCGGGACGGGCGGTGGCATCCGGTCGCCGACGCAGAGGCTGCTGAAGAGGATGAAACGTGTCCGAAGCGCTGATCTACGACCACGTGCGTACGCCGCGCGGTCGCGGCCGACCCGATGGTTCTCTGCACGAGGTCTCATCCGTGGAGCTGGGTGCTCAAGTGCTGCGCGCACTCGCCCGCCGGAGCTCGCTCGACACTGCGCTCATTGACGATGTCGTTTTCGGTTGCGCCCAGCCTGTGGGTGAGCAGGGCGGTAACATTGCTCGGGCCGCTGTGCTGCTTGCTGGCTATGCGCAGAGCGTCGCCGGCCAGCAGGTGCATCGCTTCTGCGCGTCGGCACTCGAAGCTGTGAACGCTGCAGCCGCGCAAATTATGACAGGTCAGTCGCAGGCTGCCATTGGCGGCGGCGTCGAATCCATGTCTCGCACCGTCATGGGAGCCGACAGCGGCGCATGGTCGGCCGATCCCTGGGTGGCCTACCAGAACTATTTCACGCCGCAAGGCATTGGTGCTGATCTCATCGCAACGTTGGAGGGATTCACGCGGGGCGACGTCGACGAATTTGCGGTTGAAAGCCAGCGCCGTGCCGCGCGGGCGTGGGCCAGCGGCTATTTTACCTCGTCCGTCGAACCCGTACGCGATGTCCTCGGCGAAGTACTGCTGGATCGTGACGAATTCATGCGGCCGGGTACGACATTGGAAGCGCTGGCCAATTTGAAACCCTCTTTCATCGGACTGGGTCAAGCCGGCTTTGACGCCATTGCTCTGCAACGCTATCCGCAAGTGGAATCCATAGAACACGTGCACACCGGTGGTAATTCGAGCGGCATCGTCGACGGCTCGGCAGCGGTGTTGCTGGGCAATCGAGAGTTCGGCACTGCCATCGGCCGCCCGCCGCGTGCACGAATCAGGGCGTTCGCCTCGATCGGCAGTGACCCGACCATCATGCTGACGGCTCCCGGACCTGTAACTCGCAAGTTGCTCAAGCGCTGCGGCATGTCGGTCTCCGATATCGACTTGTTCGAAATCAACGAGGCGTTCGCCGCGGTGGTCATGCGCTACGTCCGTGAGATGGGCCTGGACCCGCAACGTGTCAACGTCAACGGGGGAGCGATCGCGATGGGCCATCCGCTGGGTGCCACCGGTGCGATGATTTTGGGGACGGTACTCGATGAGCTCGAGCGTCGAGGCCTCGGGACCGCGCTCATCGCCTTGTGTGCGGGCAACGGCCTGGGCACCGCCACTATCATTGAACGCATATGAACGCCAAAACGCTACGCCTGGAGGTGGATCCTGACGGGATTGCGGTCATCACCCTGGACGATCCCTCGCGATCCATGAATGTGGTAACCCCCGAGTTCATCACCGATATGATTGCCGCGATCGAACGGGTTGCGGCCGATCCGACCATTCGGGGTGCCATCATCACCTCAGCGAAGCCCGGGTTCATGGCGGGCGCCGACTTAAAATTCATCGCCCCCTTAGCCGGTGGTGGGATCTCGCTCGCCGACGCCGTCGAGTTCAGTCAGAGGCCCTCGGTCGCGATGCATCGGCGGATGGAGACCTGTGGCAAACCTTTTGCCGCCGCCATCAATGGAGTGGCTCTCGGCGGCGGTTATGAGCTCTGCCTCGCTTGTCACCACCGGGTGATGGTCGACGACCCCAAAGTGACGGTGGGCTTGCCCGAAGTGAGCGTGGGACTTCTTCCCGGATCCGGCGGAACGCAACGCTTGCCCCGTATGATTGGTTTGGAAGCGTCGATGCCGCTGCTGCTTGAAGGAAAGCTTGCAGGACCAGCCCAGGCCCTCGAAATAGGTCTCGTCGATGCGGTGGTGCCGGCGGCGAATCTTATGCGCGCGGCGAAAGAATGGTTGTTGAAGACCCCTGACGCGGTGCGTGCGTGGGACAAGAAGGGTTATCGATTTGACGGCGGTTTATTGAGTCCTGCGGTTGCCACGTTGATGTCGATGCGCGGAGCGGCTGTCGCCGCCCAAACAAACCACAATTATCCAGCGCCCATTACCATTCTCGATTGCGTATTCGAGGGCACGTTGATGCCGTTCGACAAGGCGCTGCGCTTGGAGTCGAAGCATTTTGCAAAGCTGCTCTGCAGTCCGGTGGCGCGCAACCTCATTCGTACCACATTCCTGAATAAGGCCGAGGCGGCCAAGCTCGCTCGCCGGCCGGCCGGTGTTCCCACCCTGCAGGTGAGGAAGCTCGGCGTACTCGGAGCCGGCATGATGGGGGCCAGCATCGCCTATGTGGCCGCCGCGGCGGGCGTCGAGGTGATGTTGCTGGACCGGGAAATGTCGTTGGCAGAGAAGGGTCGGGGCTATTCGGCCGATGTGTTGGCCAAAGACGTGCAGCGCGGCAAGAAAACGCAGGAGCAAGCCGATAGGATCATCGAGCGCATCGCGGCGACCGTCGATTACGCCGAGCTCAAAGCCTGTGATCTGGTCGTCGAAGCGGTTTTCGAGGATGTCGCTGTAAAAGCCGATACGACGCACAAGGCGGAGGCGGTCATCCCGGCCGATTCGATTTTCGCCAGCAATACGTCGACGCTGCCCATCAGTGAATTAGCTGTCGCGTCGACTCGCCCCGCTCAATTCATTGGTCTGCATTTCTTCTCTCCGGTCGAACGCATGCCGCTGGTGGAAGTGATCGTCGGCAAAGCGACCAGCCAGGCAACGCTGGCGCGGGCGCTCGATTTCGTCGCGCAACTCAAGATGATCCCGATCGTCGTCAACGACAGCCGCGGGTTTTATACCAGCCGGGTGTTCCAGACCTTCATTCATGAAGGCCTGTTGCTGTTGGAGGAGGGCGTCGAGCCGGCGCTCATCGAAAATGCAGCGAAAATGGCTGGCTTTCCGGTCGGGCCTCTTGCCTTATTGGACGAAGTCACCATCGAGCTGCCTTGGAAGATCATCAAGGAGTCCGAGACCGCTCTGGGTGCGAGCTATAAAAGGCCGCCCGCGTACGCGGTGATGCGCCGCATGCTCGAAGATTTGCAGCGGCCTGGAAAGCGTTACGGTAAGGGGTTTTACGAGTATCCGCCGGGCGTCAAGAAGCGCCTTTGGAAGGGGCTCGCGGAGGCCTTCCCCGTGGCGCGGCAGCAGCCGAGTCTGGATGAGGTGAAAGTCCGGCTCTTGTATATTCAAGCTTTGGAGACGGCGCGGTGTCTCGAGGAGGGTGTCCTCACTCATCCTGCCGATGGGGACGTTGGTTCCTTGCTGGCCTGGGGGTTCCCGTCTTGGACGGGAGGCACGCTGTCGCTGATCGAGACGGTGGGCATTGATAAGTTCGTGGCCGAGTGCGAGCGGCTCGCGACGGTCGTCGGGCCGCGCTACACGCCGTCGAACTGGCTCAAGGAAAGGGCTAGTCGCGGTGTTCGGTTTTATGGCGTCGAACACTCCCAGGCCCTTACCTGATGAATACGCCTTGCGTCGCCTGATATTCGAAGCGGAGCACGAGGAGTTCCGCAGCTCCGTGCGTCGCTTCTTCCAGAAGGAAATCGCGCCGCATGGCGCGCGCTGGCGCGCACAAGGATTCGTCGACCGCTGGGCATTTGCCAAGGCCGGGGAACAGGGCTATCTGCTCATGTGGGCACCGGAGGAATTCGGCGGCAGCGCGGTCGATGATTTTCGCTATGAGCAAATCGTGTACGAGGAAAACATTCGGCATGGCGAGCCCGGCTTTTACCTGCAGCTGCATTCCGGTCTCGTAGCACCCTACATCCGCGATCTGGGCACGGCGGCTCAAAAGGCGAAGTGGTTGCCCGATTGCGTCAGCGGGCAGAAGATTCTGGCGATCGCCATGACAGAACCCGGCTCGGGCAGTGACTTGGCCGGCCTTCGAAGTACCGCCGAGGACCGCGGCGACCACTGGTTGCTGAACGGTGCGAAGACGTATATCTCGAACGGACAGCTAGCAGACCTGATCGTCGTGGCGGCACGCACCGTCCCCGATCAGCGCTACGGTATCGGACTTTTTGTGGTCGAAGCGCAGATGCCGGGATTTCGTCGCGGCCAACGGCTTCAGAAAATGGGCTTGCATGCGCAGGACACTTCGGAGCTTTTCTTCGACGACGTACGGGTTCCCAAGGACAACGTGCTGGGAGACCCCACTCAAGGATTCGGCTACCTCAGCCAGTTCTTGGGTGGCGAGCGGCTGGTCTCGGCCATCGATGCCATCACGCTCGCGGACACGGCCTTTGAAGTGACGCTGGAGTTCGTGCAACAGCGGCGCGCCTTCGGCCGGCCCATCGGCGCATTTCAGCATAGCCGGTTCGTGCTGGCCGATCTTCGGGCCAACATCGATGCGATCCAGACCTTCGTTGATCAATTGGTTGTCGAATACAACCACGGTCGTTTGACTGCATCGCTTGCTGCCGAAGCGAAGCTGTTGGCTACCGAGTTGGCCGGCCGCGTCGTCGACGCCTGTGTGCAGCTGCACGGAGGTGCCGGCTATATGGAAGAATATCGCATCTCGCGGTTGTATACGGATGCTCGCGTCATGCGGATTTTTGCAGGGACGTCGGAAATCATGAAGGAGATCATCGGCCGGAGTCTCGGGCTGGATGAGCGGAAGCTGAAGTGAGCGGGCCTCTCGCAGGCGTGAAAGTGATCGAAGTCGCCGGGCTGGGCGGCGCTCCCTATGCATGCATGATGCTGGCGGACATGGGCGCGGAGGTGATTCGTGTCGACCGGCTGGGCGGCGACAAGGATACCCCCACGACCTCGCCACTGCTGCGCAGCCGGCAATCCATCGCGCTGAATCTGAAACAGCCGGCCGGCCGCGATGTGTTGCTGGCGTTGGTATGCGGGGCGGATGTACTCATCGAGGCATTTAGGCCGGGCGTGGCAGAGCGGCTGGGCATGGGTCCCGAGCCCTGCATGGCGCGCAATCAGCGACTCGTCTACGGACGTTTGACCGGGTGGGGGCAAACCGGCCCTCTCGCGCCGATGGCCGGACACGATCTCAATTACATCAGCCTCTCCGGAGTTCTGCATCAGATTGGTCCGACTGGTCAATGTCCGGTCGTGCCCCTCAATGTCATCGGTGATTTTGGCGGCGGCGGACTGTTACTTGCGTATGGCATCGCCTGCGCCTTGTTCGAAGCACGCCAGTCGGGGCGTGGCCAGATTGTCGACGCAGCGATGCTGGATGGCGCGCTGTCGTTTATGGCGATGTTCTTCGGCTACAAAGCGGCCGATCAGTTCAACGACCGCACCGGCGGCCACCTGTTGGGCGGCGGCGCGCATTACTACAACGTCTACGAAACCCAGGACGGGAAAAGTCTGGCGGTGGCACCCATTGAGCCGCAGTTCTATGTGCCTTTCCTGGGCAAACTCGGACTGACCGACGACACATGGCTGAGTGCCGGCTATCCCGCGCACGACCGGGCAACGATTGAGGAGGTTTGGCCTGAATTAAAGGCACGGCTGGCGAATATTTTTCGCTCTCGGCCGCGTGATTATTGGTGCGATCTATTCAGGGACAGCGACGTGTGCGTCACGCCGGTACTCACGCTGCAAGAGGCCGCGGATCATCCACACAACCAAGCGCGCCGGGCAGTGATCGAGGTCGGCGGCGTTGTGCAAAATGCCCCGGCGCCGAGGTTTTCGCGGACGCCGTCCGGCACACCGCGCGCGCCGCGCCGCGCGGGCGCCGACACGGATGCCATCCTTGCCCGGTGGCTCGTCGACGAAACCCTGGTCGCGCGCGCCCGCGACGAGGGTGCGCTGGGTTGAGAGTCATCCTGGCACCTCGTCAGAAACACGCGTGCGTCCCTGGCTCAAGAATACACAGCGACCGCTGGCGATCAATCGCTCCTCGGCGTCGCGAACGAACACTTCGACTGTGCAGATCGTCGAGCCGATACGCAACGGCTTGGCCAACGTATAGAGTGTGCCGTTCGCCATGCTGCGGTGATAGTCCACGCGCATATCGATGGTCGGGCCGGCGCCGCCCTTTGCCGCCATCAATGCCATGTAAGCACTCAAGTCGACGATCCCAGCGAGAATGCCTCCGTGGGTCATTCCAGGGACGCCGCCGAACTCAACTCGCCAAGGGATGCGCAGTCGTACGCCCTCATCGCCTGCTGACAGCACCTCCGCTCCCAGCCACGAGTTGAACGGAATGGTCGCATTGTGCGCGTTCATGTCCTTGACGCTGGGCGGTAGTGCCCGAAGCGGTCGACGTTCAGATCCCGACTGTGTCATATCTCCCTCCCATCGATGCAGGCTACTCGCCAGCTCGATTCATGCGGACTATCTTAGGATAGTCCGCGGCGTCTCTATCTTTAGGTAGGTGCTTACTCTCGCGACCACGTCGATGCTGGAAGTCTAGCAGTAACGTTGCGTGGAGCGTCCCCGATGGATTTTGAGTTGCCCGAGGATCATCGAGCTTTCAAGGAGTCGGTGGACAAATGGGTAGACAAGGAGGTTCCCAAGAGCTGGGCTCGCGAGCTTGAGCGAGATGAGCATAATTACCCTTTCGCCTTATGGGACAAATTCACCGAGGCCGGCTTTCACGGCATCGGTATCGAGGACAAGTACGGCGGCCAGGGCGGCGATGTGTTGATGCAGATGATCCTGGGAAGAGCCTTGGCGCGTTCCCTAGCGGGCCTGGCTTGGATCTGGGGCATTACGTCGTTCGCTGGCACCAAGTCGATTGGTTTGTATGGGTCCGACGCGCAGAAGGAAAAGTTCTTGCCGCAGATGGCTGCAGGCAGGCTGCGTGCCGCCATTTCCTTTACCGAGCCCGGTGGAGGAACCGATGTGCTGGGCGCACTGCGCACCGAGGCTCATCGTGGTGACGGCGGATGGATCGTCAGCGGCGAGAAGATCTGGAGTTCGTCCGCACACGTTGCCGACTATTTGTTGCTGCTCGCGCGTACCGAGAAAGACGTCAAGAAGAAGCATCAGGGGGTCACTCTCTTCTGGATACCCACAAAGTCTCCTGGCATCAAAATCACGCCATTGCCCAAGCTCGGCATGCGCTCCATGGGCTCTTGCATCGTTCATCTCGATCAGGTGTTCGTGCCCGACGAGCTCGTATTGGGCGAGCCGGGAAGAGCATGGTACATGCTACTGCCGACGCTCAACAATGAGCGCATTATGGTTGCGGCCTTCTGCACCGGCGTGCTCGATGGTGTCTTGGAGGATGCACTCGCGTATATGCAGCAACGCAAGGCGTTCGGCAAGTTCATCGGTGAATTTCAATCATTACAGCACTACATTGCTGATATCGCGACCTGGCGCCAGTCGGCCGAACTGATGCTTTACTACTGCGCGGATTTGCAGTCTAAAGGTAAGGCCTGTCATCAGGAATCCAGCATGTTAAAAATCATGGCGTCGGAATATGCCGTTCAGGCGGCCGATCTCGGAATTCAAATACTCGGCGGCATGGGCTATTCGGCTGAAACCGATATGCAACGCTACTGGCGCGACGCCCGCCTGTGGCGCATCGGACCGATAACGAACGAGATGGCGCGCAATGGGATTGCCGAAGGGCTGGGGTTGCCCCGCTCCTTTTGAGCACCATGAAAGCCCTATTGCTCACGAGTGCCGACGGCCCGCAAAGCCCGCGTTTGTCGGACGTCGATGTGCCGGAACCGAACGCCGGCGAAGTGCGCGTCAAAATCGCCGCGTCGGCGCTCAATCATCGAGAGTTATGGATCACACATGGACAGTACCCGGGAATGCGCCTGCCCTGCACTTTAGGGTGCGACGGCGCAGGTGTGGTCGACTCTGTCGGCCCGGCAGTGAGTGGCGTCAAGGTGGGGGACGAAGTCGCGTTGTATCCCGGTTTGAATTGGGGCGCAAATCCGAACCTGCCGGCGGCTGATTTTGGCTTGCTCGGCATGCCCGGCCCGGGAACCGTCGCGGAATACATTTGTGTACCAGCAGAAAATGCCATTTCGAAGCCCGCGTCGTTGAGTTTCGAGGAAGCGGCGGCGACGGGCCTTGGCGGACTCACGGCATGGCGCGGCTTGGTGACCAAGGCTCGCCTCAACCCTGGCGAACGAGTGCTCATCACGGGCATCGGCGGCGGAGTTGCTACTTTTGCGCTGCTTTTTGCGGTGGCGCTGGGAGCCACAGTGTTCGTCACCAGTGGCTCTGCGGAAACGCTCGAGCGCGCTCGAGCGCTGGGAGCGGCCGGCGGATTCAACTACAAGGATCCCGACTGGCGAAAGTTAGTGCCTAAAGCCACCGGCGGCATCGATGTGGTCTTCGACGGTGCTCCGGCTGGCTCCTACGCGAACTACGTGCGTACCTTGAACGCGGGTGCTCGAGTGGTTCTGTATGGGTCCACGGGTGGTCCGCAATTGACGCTCAATGCGCCCGAACTCTTTTTGAAGAACATCGCAATCCTTGGGACAAATGTCGGCAATCTGGTCGAGTATCGATCCATGCTCGACTACGTCGAGACGCACGGCTTAAGGCCCGCCATAGATCGTCGGTTCCTTTTGGCCGACGCGACCGCGGCGTTGCAATACCTGGCTGACGAGCACCAGTTTGGAAAGGTCACCATCGTCCCATAGCCTTACGGCGGCGGTCTCTACGGCTGTTGGGGATCACGCGATCAGGCCAAACTGCCGGGCGCGCTCCACCGCTTGAAACCGTCGCCTGGTCCCGATTTTGTCGTACACCTGCTGCATGTACCATTTCACCGAGCCCTCGGTCATACCGAGCTTTTGCGCCACTTCTCGGTTGCGCATCCCGGAACTCACCAAACCCAGCACCTCGCGTTCTTTGGCACTTAATTTGCCGAACAACCCCTCTTGTGTAGCGGGGCTGGTGGCAGAGCGAGTACCGCCGGACGGCTTTTTTCCAGCGTTGTCGAAAATTTCCAGCAATTCGGCTGCAAAAGCGTCAGACGGATGAAGAACCTCAAGATCGCCTTCGTAAATGCTGGCGAGCATGGTCCTTACCACCGGACCCTCGTCGATAAAGCTACGAACCAAGCGGCTCGCCGCTCCGTTCGTGATGGCTTCGCGAAGCGCGCGCTGTGCGGCTCGCTGATCGCCCCGCAGGAACAAAGCCTGCCCCAACAGGAGGTCCCAGCGTACCAATGAGCGAACCGCGCCACGAGCCGTGCAATGACGCCGCCACAGCTTGCCCAAGCTTAGGGCTTCCTGCATGTCACCGTTGCTGAGAGCCACGCGACACCAAGTGAGGGCACGCAGTTCGTCGATCGTCGTGATCCCGCGATTGGGCTGAAGCGCCTCCATGTCCTGCGGAATCCCTGCGGCTTTCGCTATCCGCGCCGCATCCTCGGACTGACCGTCGCGCAGCAACATATGCACCCGCTCCGCCGTGATCGCCCATCGTAGCCGTTCGAGGCCGCGCTCGACGGCGATGGTCATGCCATCCTCGAGGGCCTGAAGCGCCGCGGTGAGATTGCCATGGGCATGACGGAGACGTGCATGAGTAATGTAGCCCGGCATCAATTGATCGACGAATCCCAGTTCCGTAGCGTAAGGCAAAGCACATTCAATGAGCTGCTCCGCGCGCAATAGATCGTTGCTCTCGTAAAGAATCTCGCTCAGAGGCAACGCCGGGAGAGCTGCGAGGGGCGTCTTATAGCCACCGAAACGCACCGCCTCCGCAAGACCCTGTTCAAGAGCTCGCAAGGCGGCATCCGATCGCCCGGCAAAAAATAAGGATGGCCCTATGCTGGCCTGCAACGCGATTGTGGCGAAGGTAAAAGAGGAACGTGCAAGTATTCCCTGGGCGGTAGCCGTCAAACGGTCCAGATCGCCCAACAGATATTGTTCGCGCTGTGCGTAGAGCAGCTGAGCGTAAATCGTGCCGGCAAGATAGGGGTGACATTCGCCCCGCATGCCCTCGATCAGGTCCAAGCACTGCCGCTCCACTCGCGGTGCATCATCGTGAGCGGCCGCCAGCATCATTTCTCGATGCAGCAACAGATATCGCAGGCGCTTCAACTCCTTTGCCGGCGTCTGTGCTTCGCTTTCCAGGTTGCCTATCACCTCGGCAGCGACGGCAAGGAGTTTTGCGGTTTCCTCGAAGCGCAAATTGCGCGTGAACTGCCAGGCAATGCTGAGCAGCAGCCTAGGGCAGCGGTGCAGGATCTCCTCCGGGATACGCGAGGCAAATTGCATGACGATCTGCAATTGCCCCATGTAGGTCATGTCCTGGCATCGAAGTTCCAACAGTTCGGCGGCTCGTGCCGGATCCTGGCCTTTGAGCGCATACTCGATCGCCTCGACGTGATAGCCGTTCGTCCATGACCAACGGCTGGCGCGCAACCGCAGTTCAGGCTCCGCGTTGCCGTGCTCTTCTGCCAGACGTCGCTTCAGAAACTCTGCAAATAAGTGGTGATAGCGATACCAGTTACGATCGTCGTCCAACCGGAGCAAGAACAGACCCGATTCTTCGATGGCACTCAACATTTGTCGCCCGCGGTCATTGCCGGTGACCGCATTGCAAAGTGCCGGGCTTAATCGGTCCAGCACCGAGGTCTTGAGCAAAAATTCGCGGATTTCCTCTGGCTGCGAGGCGAGGACTTCCTCGGCAAAGAAGTCGGAGACTGATCGCTTGCTGCCGGTGAAGGAAGCCAACATCGTCATGGGAGCCAAACCTTGTCGTAAGGCCAGCCGCGCCAGCTTGATCCCCGCAATCCAACCTTCGGTGCGCTCCTCCAGCATGGCAAGTTCGGGGCCGGCCAAGGCCGGATCGCTGGCGACCGACAGGAAGCTATATGTTTCCTGATTGGTGAATTTGAGATCATCGACATGCAGTTCCAACAGCCTGCCGCGGGCGCGGAGGCGCGCGAGGTGCATGGCGGGGATGATTCGCGAAGCCAGCACAAAGTGCGCGGTACTGGGGCTTAAGTCAATGAGGCGACAGAGCATCGTGAGCGGGGCGGCTTCGAGCAGGTGCACGTCGTCGAGAAAAACGAACAGCGGCTCGCGGCTCTGCTCCATTGCGTTCACAATGGCCACGAGAAGCGGTTCGGGCTTTACGAAAAAGTTGGCTGCGGCGATGCGTTCCACGGACGGTTCGAAATGCACCCCCGCGCGCGCCACCGCGGCAGCAATGTAAGTCATCAATCCGATGGGGTCGGCAGAGTCGGAGGCGTCGATCGAGAGCCAGCTTACCCGCCGCTGCGATTTGCGCAGCGCGTGAAACCACTGCGACAGCAGGCTGGTCTTACCGTAGCCCGCGGGAGTCTGGACCAATGTGAGCGCCACCTTGGCGGCCTCGTCCAACCGTTGTTGAAGGCGCGGTCGCTCGATCAGGTCCCCGAGTTCAACCGGCGGATCGAATTTTGTTTGCAACAATTCCACTTTCCACCTCCCCTAGAGGTCCAGCGCTGGTAGATTTTGTGCCGAACTCGCGGCCTTGTTTGGCCGGTGTTCAATCTTAAGTCGACGCATCAATCACCGTCGGCTTTCATAGTAGTCTTTTTCGTCGCGGGCATGTTCCACTGAGATTGATCTCGACGACCCGGCGGAATGACTCTAGCGACGACGCTTGGCCGTCAGCCGTCAGCATGGGTGTCCCCTCGACAGTGCCCGCGCAGTTCAAACAAACGTGGATCGCGCCGAAATGCTGGGCGGCGCCGTCGATGGCGGCTTTCACGGACTTATCGTCCGTCACATCAGCAACGAGCGACCGAAATGCTTTCATCGGGGCGTTAAAGTCAGGGCAGGGCACGATGTCGAGCGCCGCAACCCGAGCGCCCCGGCGCAAGAGTTCTTCTGCAACGGCCCGTCCCAGTCCGGAGGACGCGCCCGTTACAACGCATACCGCGCTCGCGCAATTCATTCTAGACCAACCCCCACCATGACGGAAGCCAGAATGCGAGGATGTGCAGCCGAGCGGTTCCTATCCTTAGATAGGGGAACGGGATAGCGAGGGGGAGTTTAGCGCGCGTATCTAACATAATGCAGATTGCGGCTTTGAGCTACGCCCTTAAACTACGGCCGGCGCATTCTTACCATCCAAAGATAGGGTTGCCCCGCGCCCGACTTCTGTACATTGCAAGTGGAACCATAGTCTGCGTTCGCGGCGTTGGGTGACATCAAGGCGAGACGGGGGGATATTTGTCGGAATCTTCAACCGAGTCGGCGGCGTTACCGACGCTTTCAGTACTGCTCGCGCGCCAGGCGGCAGCTTTACCGCAACAATTGTTTGCCGTCTTTCCGGACGTGTCGATCACGTATGCCGATATCTATCGACGCGCTTCTGAGCTCGCGAAGGGCCTCATCGCACGGGGCATGCAATCCGGAGCGCGAGTCGCTATTTTCATGCCGAACTGCTTGGAATTTCTGCTTGCTCACTACGCCGTACAGATGGCAGGCGGCGTCGGTATCCTGCTCAATGCCCGCTACAAGCAGTATGAATTGCTGCAGGTGATCGCGCACAGCGATGCGCAGATTCTCATCACCACGGATGTCATCGACGAACACGTTAATCTGACTGAAGTGCTTTGCGGCACCTATCCTGAATTGCGCGGCGCGACACGCGATGAGCCGTTGCAACTCGCCTCGGCACCTCTGTTGAAGCAATTCGTCCTATTCGGTCGCAAGCAGATGGCGGTCGCGGTATCCGCCGATGACCTGCTGGCGGCGGTCGGAGCGGTGTCCGACGAGACGCTGGAACGGCGCCGCATCGGTCAGGATGCAGAAGCCACCGCAGTCATTATCTACACCTCGGGTACGACGTCTGCGCCAAAAGGGTGCGAGTTGAGTCATGCGGGCCTGCAGCGAAGCTGGTCCATTTTCTCTCGGGCCGTGGGGTTGGCCACGGGGGAGAAAGTTTGGGATCCGATGCCATTCTTTCATTCTGGTGGCGTCGGCCTCATGACGGGCATCATGGCTAGTGGCGCCACGATTGTAAGTTCAGCGTACTTCGACGCCGAGGTGGTCGTCGATCTGATTCGCAGCTACCGAGTAGAACATTTGTATCCCGGATTTCACCTCATTGCGCTGCCGGTGGTGACATCCAGCCGGTACCACGCCTCTGTCTTCGAATTTGTCCGTTCAATGGTGGTCATAGGCCCATTGGGAACATTGCAGAAGATTCAGAGGCTGTTGCCTGCGCATGCCACCGTGATGAATCTGTTCGGTATGTCCGAGGCTTCAGGGCTCGTTACCCTCACACCGCCGGAGGCCGGCGAGGAACGCCGGCTGACGACGAACGGAATCGCGCTTCCGGGAATTGAGGTTCGTATCGCCGATCCAGACTCGAACCTGCCGGTCGCCGCAGACGTTCTCGGGGAGATACAGTTCCGCGGCGGGGGTGCGTTTCGCTGCTATTACAAAGACCCGATCTCCACCCGCAACACGATCTTGAGCGATGGATGGGTGCGCACGGGCGACATGGGCAAGCTCGATCGCGACGGGTGGCTGCACTACGAGGGTCGCTACAAAGAGGTACTGCGAGTCGGCGGCGAGAACTTTGCAGCCGTCGAAATCGAATCCTTTTTGAGCGCTCACCCCGCGGTGAAGTATGTGCAGGTGGTGGGCAAGCCCGACGAGCGCTTGGGCGAGGTGCCGGTCGCCTTCATCGAATGCAACGAACAAGTCGCCACGACACAGGCGGAAATCATTGATTACTGTGTCGGCAAGGTGGCGAAATTCAAGATTCCACGGCAGGTAGTCTTCATGACGTCGTCACAATGGCCGATGTCGGCCACCAAGATCCAGAAATTCAAACTAATCGAGATGATCCCGACCGTTTAGCCTGGCGACAGGAGCGATTGCCTTCGCAATGCGCAAGCAATGGCCCGGAGAATGTGAAATGTCCACCGAATCGATTCAAGGCGCGGTATCTGGCGGACCCCAAAAGTGTCCCTTCACGCCACTGCAAGAACTTGTGGACCGCGATCCGTTTCCTCAATACGAGGCAATGCGCTCCAACGGGCCGGTCATCTGGGATACGTCGATGAATGCGTGGTTGGTGCTCGACTTCAAACTCTGCCGATACGTCGAGCTGCATGAAGAGGATCAGTTTCGTTCAATGTACGCGGACGCTGATCCATTGGTCGTGGAAATTAAGGGCGGTAAGAGCAACATTACGATAAGCCAGGGAGAACAGCACCAGCGTCTGCGACGATTTCATCTGAGCCTGTTGTCGTTCAAAGCGCTGGAATCGTACAAGCGAGTTATCGTTGAGCCGATCATTGAACATTCAATAGCGCAGGTGGCCAGCAGGGCAGGTGACGCCGATCTTGCCAGGAATTTCGGTGACGGCATTCCACCTCGCGTGATCTGTGCGCTTTTGGGGATGCCGTGGCAGGATGAAGGACTTATCGATAAGACGCTTCACTTGCACGAAGAAATCATGCAGTGGATTGGCCGTGGCTATCGGGATCCAGAGAGCATCGCGAGTGCGCGGGCTGCGTCGAACGCGATCAATGAATTGTTGCTTCCCTTTATTCGCGAGCGCCGTCTTCACCCACAAGACGACTTTATAAGCCGCGTTTGGCAGCAAGCACCCTCGGAGTACGGCGATTTGAGCGAGGAAGATGCGCTGTCGATCTGCCGTGAACTGTATCTTGGAGGTGCGGATACCACCGTGCACGGTATAGCCAATTCCTTGTACTTAATGCTTTGGAATGCTGAAGCGCGACAAGCCGTCGCTGCCGACAGGACCAAGATCAATAACGTCGTCGAGGAGGCGCAGCGTTTATACGGCTCGCCGCAGTATCGCTATCGGCGGGCCAACGCCGACTGCGAATTAGGCGGGGTGGCGATAAGGAAAAATGATGTCGTGATCCTTTTGCATGGCGCCGCAAACCGCGATCCGGAGCGTTTCGGCACGTGTCCCGCCGCCGTGAATCTCAATCGCGAAAAGCCTGGCGATCATCTCACCTTCAACTTCGGTCCGAGAAGCTGCGTCGGTGCGGGACTAGCGCGCATGGAGATGCATGCAGCGCTCAATGCGGTGCTCGATCGACTACCTAACGTGAGGCCGGACCCTTCGGCGGAACAGCCGCGCTTTGCCAGCCTGTTTATGCGGTCCTTCCGACCGTTAAACGTTTTATTTGACCAATGAGTACGGGAACCCGATTTCGCCAGCCGCTCATGGGCTCTTGGGGGCGGGCTCCGACCACCGGGATATCTGGCCGTTTGGCGAGATGCGTTTGATAATAAGCCGTGGCCAGCGAGATTAATCCATCCTACGTCCGAGTTCGATGAAATCTGGCCGGGCCGCCCTGTACCGTGATATACAGGAAAATGGCGCTCGCTTAGCACCTAGCCCGCTCCTGGCCTCCATCCGCCGAACAATGCCGGGCCGGTTCGCTGGCCTGAGTAAATGTCGTTGGGATACAGGAGCTTCGATGAAATTATTGAATCGTGCCGCCTCGGCGGCCGTGCTTGCGTTGAGTATTTGCGCGCCGGTGCACAGCGCACCTGCGCCGGGTAATGCGCCCACCTGGACCGAGGGCGTGAATTATTTCTTGATCAGCCCGGTGCGCCCGACCTCACTCCCTCCGGGTAAAGTGGAGGTCACCGAAGTGTTTTCGTACGCCTGTCCGGCCTGCAATTTGTTCCAGTCCACCATGCATAAGCTGAAGGCGAGCCTGCCGCCGAACGCCGTGCTCGACTACATCCCGGCGTCCTTCAACCCAGCCGAGGACTGGCCCATGTTCCAGCTCGCGTACTTCACGGCCCAAACGCTCGGTGTCGCCGACCAGACCCATGATGCCATGTTCAACGCCGTCTGGCAGGGGGGCGGTTTGGCCATCCTGGAGCCTGGGACCCAGGGCATCAAGAGCCACCTGCCGACCATCGAGGACGCGGCGACGTTCTACAAGGCGCAAGCCGGCGTGCCCATCGACAAATTTCTCGCGACAGCGAAGTCGTTCACGGTGGACAGCAAGGTGCGCGCCGCGGAGGAGATGATTCAGAGGTATAAAGTCGACCGCACGCCCACCCTCATCGTGAACGGCAAGTACCGGGTGAACACGGAGTCCGCCGGCGGCGCTGATCAGGCGGTGGATCTCGTGAAGTGGCTGGTCGCGAAAGAGAGCAAGTAGCACAATAGAAAACTTCTCGATCGCATGACATTTCTTTTCGATAGTGGAATTTCTTTGCGTGCCCCGCTCGCAAAGTGCCCCGCTACCCCCTGTCTTCGCGACAGGGCGCATGGAATCATTACTTGATGGAACCAGAAAACACTTCCGGCGCGGATTCATGGCCGAACCCTGAGCCGCCCGCCGGGGGAACGCGGACGCTGCGGCGAACGCTGCGCTGGGTCGTTATCGGCGTCGTCGCCCTGCTGATCGTCGCCGGCATCGTCTATCAGATCCACACCTTCGTTTCGCAGCCGCAACAGCGGCGCGGGCGCTTTACGGACGGAGGTAATCAGCCGGTTGACGTGGCGCGGATCCAGCGGGGGGACATTCGCTTGACCTTGCGCGCGCTGGGGGCGGTCACGCCGCTGACGACCGTCACCGTGAACACGCAGATCAGCGGGCTGCTGATGTCGGTTGGCTTCAAGGAGGGTCAATTGGTGCGCAAGGGCCAGTTCCTCGCGCAGATCGATCCGCGGCCCTACGAGGCCGCGCTGGAGCAGGATGTGGCGCAGCTGGCCCGCGATGACGCCACGCTCAAACAGGCACAGATGGATCTGGCACGATACAAAACGCTGGCCGACCAAGTGTCCATCCCCCGACAGACCTATGAGGATCAGGTGTGGATCGTCAAGCAGGACCAGGGTGCCGTCGATATGGACAAGGCGCAAATCAAGGCGCAGCAGCTCAACCTTGAGTACTGCCACATCATCGCGCCCTCGGACGGACGGCTGGGATTGCGTCTCGTGGACCCTGGTAATTACGTGCAGATCGGCTCGAGCACGGGCCTGGTGGTGCTCACGCGGCTCAAACCGACCACGGTCGAATATGCCGTACCGGAGGACAACCTGCCGCAGATCATGGCGCGCGTGCATTCGGGCGCAAAACTGCCGGTCACCGCCTTCGACCGGGCCAATGTGACGCAACTGGCCACCGGTGAATTCGCTTCGATCGACACCCAGGTCAACACGACCACCGGAACGGTGATGCTGCGGGCCAACTTCGACAATCAGGATGAAAGTCTTTACCCCAGCCAGTTCGTCAACATCGTGATGTTGTTGGACACGCTGAAGGACACCGTTACTGTGCCGGTCTCCGCCGTGCAGCGCGGTGCCCCGGGGACCTATGTGTACCTGGTCAATGAGGACAGCACCGTGTCGGTGCACGCGATCAAGCTCGGCCCGCAGGACGGGGACTTTTATGCCGTCGAATCCGGGTTGTCGCCTGGCGACAGGGTCGTCACCGGCGGTGCCGATCGGCTTCGGGACGGGACAAAAGTCACCCTGCCGAGCAATACGCCTACTGAAGCAACGGACGGCGGCAAAGGGCAGCGCGGCGGTAAAGGGCAGGGCGCATGGAAAGGGATGCATGGCGGCGACTCCGGTTCCGCCGATCAGCCCAATCGGCAGCACCACCACCGGCCTCAGCAGGGCACGTCGCCGCAGCCGGACGGGTCACAGCAACAGGGGGCGTCATCCCAACAGGGGGCGTCGCAGGCGCAACCGGCGCCACAGCGGCAAACGCAGCAGGATAGTTCGCAGTGAACTTGGGTCACGGCGCCGCAAAGGGCCTGACTTGGCACCTACTGGGTAAATGATCGGCATGAATCCGTCCCGGCTGTTCATCAATCTGCCGGTCGCGACCTCGTTATTGATGGCGGCGATCCTGCTCAGCGGCCTGTTCGCTTTCAAATTCCTGCCGTTGTCGTCGCTGCCGGAAGTCGATTACCCGACCATCCAAGTCCAGACGTTCTATCCCGGCGCCAGCCCGGAGGTCATGACGTCCTCGGTCACGGCGCCGCTGGAGCGGCAGTTCGGGCAAATGCCCGGCCTCAATCAAATGACCTCCGCCAGTTCGGGGGGCGCCTCGGTCATCACGCTGCAGTTCAGCCTCGATCTGGGCCTGGATGTGGCAGAACAGGAAGTGCAGGCGGCGATCAATGCGGCCGGCAGTGTGCTGCCCAACGACCTGCCCACGCCGCCGACCTACGCCAAATTCAACCCCGCCGACGCGCCGATCATGACGCTCGCGGTTACCTCGAAAACGCTCAAGTTGACGGATGTGGAGGACCTCAGTTTCACGCGGTTGGCGCAAAAGATTTCCCAGCTGCCGGGAGTGGGTGTGGTCAGCATCTCCGGCGGGCAACGGCCGGCGGTCCGCATTCAGTTCAATCCGCGGGCACTGGCCAAGTACGGACTCAACATCGACGATCTGCGCACGACCATCGGCAATGCGAACAGCAATTCTCCCAAGGGGAGCTTCGACGGTCCCTCGCAAGCTTCCTCGATCAACGCGAACGATCAAATCACCGAGATCGACGGCTACCGGGATATCACCGTGGCCTATCTCAACGGAACCCCGGTCCATCTCTCCGACGTCGCCAACATCGTCGTGGCGCCCGAGAACACCAAGCTCGCGGCCTGGGCCAACGGCACTCCGTCGCTGATCCTGAACATCCAGCGGCAGCCCGGCGCCAACGTGATTCAGGTGGCCAACGCAGTCAAGAAGCTGCTGCCCAAAGTCGTCGCCGACATGCCGCCGGCGCTGGAGATCAGCGTCCTGAGCGACCGCACGCAGACCATTCGCGCTTCCGTGTCCGATGTGGAATTCGAGTTGATTCTGGCGGTGGTGCTGGTCGTGCTGGTGATCTTCGTATTCCTGCGCAATTTGCCGGCGACAATCATTCCGAGTCTGTCCGTGCCGCTGTCGCTGGTCGGCACCTTCGGCGTCATGTACTTGCTGAATTACAGTTTGGACAACCTGTCGCTGATGGCGCTGACCATCTCCACGGGTTTCGTGGTGGACGATGCCATCGTCATGATCGAGAACATCGCGCGCTACATCGAGGCCGGCGAGAAGCCGATGGCGGCCGCGCTCAAGGGCTCGCAGCAGATCGGCTTTACCATCATTTCACTCACCGTGTCGTTGATCGCTGCGTTGATTCCCCTGCTGTTCATGGGGGAAGTCGTGGGCCGCCTTTTCCACGAGTTTGCCATTACGCTGGCTGTGACGATCGTGATTTCCGCCGCAGTCTCGCTGACGCTCGTGCCGATGCTGTGCGCCCGCCTGCTGCGTCACCGCACGGATGCGAGCCGCAGCGAGTGGGATTTGAAGGCCGAACGCGGCTTCCAATGGATCATAGGTCAATACAGCCGCGCTCTGCGGTGGGTGCTCGACCGTCAGGGCCTTACCTTGATCGTCGCCGGCATCACTCTGGTGGTGACCTTGCTGCTGTATGTTTTGATCCCGAAGGGATTCTTTCCGGTGCAGGACACCGGGGAAATCCAGGGCATCTCTCAAGCGGCGCAGACCATCTCGTACGCGGCCATGGCGGACCGCCAGCAGGCGCTCGCGGCAGCCATCTTGAAGGATCCCGATGTGGTCTCCTTGAGCTCGTTCATCGGCGTCGACGGCGCCAATACGACCCTCAACAGCGGGCGCTTTCTGATCAATCTCAAGCCGCATGCCGAGCGCAGCTTGACGGCGAGCCAGATCATCCGGAGGCTGCAGCAGGAAACTGCCGGCGTGATCGGCATTACCCTGTACATGCAGCCGATGCAGGACATCACCATCGATTCTGCCGTCAGCCGCACGCAGTACCAGTTCGTCGTCGAGAGCACGGACAACAATGACTTTGCGCTGTGGATCCCGCGCCTGATGCAGAAACTATCGCAGCTGCCGCAGCTCGCCGATGTGGCGAGCGATATGCAACAGCAGGGGATGGCCACCGACCTCGTGATCGACCGGGCTACCGCCGCGCGATTCGGCATCACACCGGCCACCGTCGACAATGTGTTGTACGATTCCTTCGGCCAGCGCATCGTCTCGACCATTTATTCCCAGTCCAACCAGTACCGGGTCATTCTCGAGGCGGATCCGTCGATTCAACTGTCGCTGGCCGGGTTGTCGGAACTGTACCTGCCATCCTCCACCTCGAACACCAACGGCCAGGTGCCGCTATCGGCGATCGTGCAGATCAACCAGCGCGCCGGCCCCCTGCAGATCACTCATCTGGGCCAGTTTCCGGCGACGACGATTTCATTCAATCTTTCGCCCGGTTCTTCGTTGGGCGCCGCCGTCGAGGCGATTCGCCAGGCCGAGAAGGATATTCAGCTGCCGGGCAAGTTCGTTACGGCGTTCCAGGGGACCGCTGCCGCATTTCAGAACGTTTTGACCAACCAGGCGCTGCTGCTGCTGGCGTCCATCGTCACCATGTACATCGTGCTCGGGGTGCTCTACGAAAGCTTCATTCACCCCGTCACGATTCTCTCCACCCTGCCCTCGGCCGGCATCGGCGCCATGCTGGCATTGATGATCGCGGGCCACGATCTCGATGTGCTCGGCATCATCGGCATCATCTTGTTGATCGGCATCGTGAAGAAGAACGCCATCATGATGATCGATTTCGCCCTGGACGCGCAGCGCAACGGCGGCCTGGCTCCGCGTGAGGCCATCTACCAGGCCTCGCTGCTGCGGTTCAGGCCCATTCTGATGACCACCATGGCGGCTCTGCTCGGCGCGCTGCCGCTGATGCTCAGTTTCGGCGCGGGCTCGGAGCTGCGCCGGCCGCTGGGTGTGGCCATCGTCGGAGGCCTGATCGTGAGCCAGCTGCTGACGCTGTTCACGACGCCGGTCATCTATCTGGCCTTCGACCGGGTGGCGATGCGCTGGCGCCGCCCCCGGCGCGATCCCGATACGGCGACGGTATGAATCTGTCCCATCCATTCATCGAACGTCCGGTCGCCACGACCTTGCTGACGCTGGGTGTGGCTCTCGCCGGCGCATTGGCCTATTGCTATCTGCCCGTGTCGCCGCTTCCCCAAGTGGACTATCCAACGATCTCGGTGTCCGCCTCTCTGCCCGGCGCCGACCCCGAAACCGTGTCGACCAGCGTGGCGGAGCCCCTGGAACGCTATCTCGGGCAGATTGCCGATGTGACGGAAATCACCTCCAGCAGCACCACGGGCAGCACCCGCATCACGCTGCAGTTCGATCTTGACCGCGACATCGACGGCGCGGCGCGCGATGTGCAAGCCGCGATCAACGCCGCCGCCGCCGACGTGTCCACCAGCCTGTCGAGCAACCCGACGTATCGGAAGGTGAATCCGGCCGACGCGCCGTTGATGATTCTGGCGCTGACCTCGAAAACGCTGACGCGCGGCCAGTTGTACGACGCCGCCAGTAATGTCCTGCAGCAGCGCCTGTCCCAGCTGGACGGCATCGGCCAGGTCTCCATCGGCGGCGCCACATTGCCCGCCGTCCGGGTCGAACTGAATCCGACGGCGATGTTCAAGTACGGCATCGGCTTGGAGGACGTGCGGGCGGCGCTGGCCTCGGCCAACGCCAATAGTCCCAAGGGAGCTATCGAGGAGGGGGATCACCGCTTCCAGCTCTATACGAACGACCAGGCACGTCAGGCCAGCGACTACCGGCCGTTGATCATTGCGTACCGCAACGGTTCCCCGGTACGGCTGACCGATGTGGCCGATGTCGAGGACTCGGTGCAGGACTTGCGCAATGAGGGCCGCGCCAATGGCGTGCCCTCGGTGCTCGTGATTCTGTCGCGTCAGCCGGGTGCCAATATCATCGACACGGTCGATCAGGTGAAGGCGGAGCTGCCGCAGCTGCAGGCGGCGCTGCCCAGCGACGTGAATCTCACCATCGTCTCCGATCGCAGCGCAACGATCCGCGCCTCGCTGCAGGATACCAAGTGGACGCTCATGCTGGCGGTCGCGCTGGTCACGTTCGTGGTGTTTCTGACGCTCGGCGACGTTCGCGCCGCCCTGGTGCCCGCGGTGGTCGTGCCGGTGTCCATCATCGGCACGTTCAGCGGCATGTACCTGCTCGGTTTCAGCCTGGATAACCTGTCGTTGATGGCCCTCACCATTGCGACCGGCTTCGTGGTCGATGACGCCATCGTCGTGCTCGAGAATATCTCCCGCCATGTCGAGAACGGCGTGCCGCGGCGCGAAGCGGCGCTGCGCGGCGCGAAGGAAGTGGGATTCACCGTGGTATCGATCAGTATTTCGCTGATCGCCGTGTTCATTCCCATATTGCTCATGGGGGGCATCGTCGGCCGCTTGTTCCGCGAGTTCACCGCGACGATATCGCTGGCGATCATGATCTCCATGGTGATCTCGCTGACCACGACGCCGATGATGTGCGCGCTGTTGTTGCGACGACCCCGGCACCCGCCGGGGCGGCCCGCGCGGCGCACGCTGTTCGACCGCTCCCTCGCCGCATACGAGCGCACTCTGAGCTGGTCGCTGCGCCACGGCCGGCTGGTGATGCTCGCATTGGCCGTTACGATCGCTCTGAACGTGCTGCTGTTCACGATCATACCCAAGGGGTTTTTCCCACAAGAAGATACCGGGCTCATCACCGGAGGCATCGTCGCCGATCAAAGCATCTCCTTTCAGTTGATGAAGGACAAGCTCGTGCAGCTGATGGATGTCGTGCAGGCGGACCCGGCGGTGGAGAGCGTCGCCGGATACACGGGAGCCGGCAGCGGCGGCGGCAGCTCGCAGACCAATACCGGCTCGGTGTACGTGCTGCTCAAGCCGCTGTCGGTGCGCAAAATATCCTCCGACGAGGTGATCGCCCGCTTGCGCACCAAACTCTCGCAAGTAGCGGGCGGCCGCCTGTTTCTCCAGACGGTTCAGGACATTCGCATCGGCGCACGTCAGTCCAATGCCGAGTTCCAATTCACGCTACAGGCGGACAATGTCAATGACCTTGCCGAATGGGGACCGAAGCTGACGGCCGCTCTGCAACGCAGCCCGGTGGTTGCGGACGTGAGTTCCGACCAACAGCAAAAAGGACTGGAAACCGAAGTGAATTATGACCGCAGCACCGCGGCGCGGCTGGGTTTGACGGTCGCACAGATCGACAGCACGCTGTACGACGCCTTCGGCCAGCGCCAGGTCTCGACGATTTTCAACGCCCTGAATCAGTACCACGTCATCATGGAGGTCGCGCCGCGCTACTGGCAAAGCCCGTCCACGCTCAGCGACATCTACGTCAGCACGGCGGCCGGTGCGGCCAGCGGCACGCAAACCACCAACTTGTCCGCTTCGAGCGCGGGCACGGCCGGCCCCACCGGCACGGCCGGCACCGGCGCGGTGGCCGGCGTCACCGGCACGATCGCCACGACGAGCTCGACGACTCCGGCGAGTGCCGCGAGCCCGACCGGCGCGACCAATTCGCCGACGGCCGCGGGCACGCCCACCGCATCGACCACGACGGCCGCGGGTGCGAGCAATTCGTTCCAAAACGCCCTGACCAACGCCATCGCCAACACGGGCCGGGGCGCCGCGTCCAATGGCGCCGCCGTCAGCGCCAGCGTCGAAACCATGGTGCCGTTGTCCGCGGTGAGCAAGTATTACTACGGCACGACGCGCCTGGCGGTGAATCATCATGGACTGTTCGCATCGACCACGATTTCGTTCAATCTTCAGCCCGACATGTCCCTGAGCGATGCAACCGCGGCCGTCACGCAAGCAATGGAGGAAATCCATATGCCCACCTCCGTCCACGGCATATTTGCCGGTACGGCGGGCACATTCCAGCAATCCTTGACGAACGAACCGCTGCTGATCGCGGCAGCTCTGATCGCGGTGTACATCGTACTCGGCGTGCTCTACGAGAGTTACATTCATCCCATCACCATCATTTCGACTCTGCCCTCGGCCGGCGTCGGCGCCGTGCTCGCGCTGATGGTCTGGCATACGGAATTCAGCATCATCGCTTTGATCGGTGTCATTCTGCTGATCGGCATCGTGAAGAAGAATGCGATCATGATGATCGATTTCGCCATTCATGCCGAAGTCACCCAGGGAATTGCGCCGCGCGAGGCGATTCATCAAGCCTGCCTGCTGCGATTCCGCCCGATCATGATGACCACGCTGGCGGCCTTGTTGGGCGCGCTGCCTCTGGCGTTCAGTTACGGGAATGGCGGCGAGCTTCGCAGGCCGTTGGGAATTTCCATCGTGGGCGGCCTGATCGTCAGCCAGATGCTGACGCTCTATACGACGCCCGTGATGTATGTCTATCTTGATGGTCTGCAGAGCTGGGTAAAGCGTCACTGGCCGCGGCGGTGGTCGGACGGCGGAGCGGCGGAGGCGAGCGTATGATCACTGGGAAGTTGTTGCGCGCGGCCCGCTTGAGCGGCTTGATCGCCGCGTCTATCGCCTTGTCTGCCTGCAAAGTCGGGCCCAATTACCACAAACCGGATGCGCCGGTTCCGGTTGCCTACAAGGAACTGCCCACCGATGCTCCCGTCTGGAAACCGAGTACCCCGCAGGACGACAAGGACCGGGGAATTTGGTGGTCCATATACAACGACCCGGAGCTCGACAAGCTCGAGCGCGAGGTCAATATTTCCAATCAGAACGTCAAGGAATTCGAGGCTGAGTATCGCGACGCCGTGGCGCTGCTGAACGAAGCCAAGGCTTCGCTGTATCCGACCGTTTCCATCAGCGGCGGCGTACAGCGCGGCGGCGGCGGCGGCGGCACCTCGGCCGTTTCGAGCGCGGTCGGCAGCGGCGCGGGCGGAAGTACTCATACCGAATTCACGCTCGAGCCCAATATATCCTGGCAGCCCGACCTCTGGGGAACCATCCGGCGCCAGGTCGAAAGCCGCAAGGCGGGCGTGCAGATGAGCGAGGCAAATCTGGCCAACGCGCTATTATCGGCCCAGGCGACCCTTGCAGCGGATTACTTCGATCTGCGGGCCTCCGACTCGCTGCGCACATTGCTGGCGCAATCCCTGGATCTCGACCGGCGAGTCGTCGAAATCACCGAGAATGAAATGAAGTCCGGAACGGCGAGCAGCGGCGATTTGGCCAGCGCACAGTCACAGCTGCAGGCGGCCGAGGCCCAGCTGATCGCGGTCGATCAAACGCGCGGAACCTTCGAGCATGCCATCGCGGTCCTGACCGGCCATCTGCCGTCGCAGCTGACGATTCCGCAGGCGCCGCTGGCGGCCACCGTGCCGGAGATTCCCGTAGCCGTTCCCTCCACTCTTCTGGAGCGCAATCCGAGTATTGCCGCCGCGGAGCGGCAGATGCAGCAGGAGAGTGCGCTCATCGGGGCAACGATCGGTTCTTATTTCCCGACGCTCAGTCTGAGCGCCATCGGAGGCTATGCAGGCAGTCCGCTGTCCTCGCTATTCAACGTTGGAAACCGCATTTGGTCCCTCGGAGCGTCGGCGAGCGACACGCTGTTCCAGGGCGGCTATCAAGTCGCGGCGGTGGCGGCCGCTCGCGCGAACTACGACCAATTCGTGGCCACTTACCGTCAGACGGTGCTCTCGTCCTTCCAGCAAGTGGAAGACGAGCTGCTGGCATTACGCGTTCTGCAGCACGAGGACGAATTCCAGACACAGGCGGTCAAATCCGCACAGGTGGCGGCGGACGTGGCATTGAACGAGTTCAATGCCGGCACCGTTGCTTACACGACCGTCGCCACCGCCGTCCAGACTCTGCTGGCGAATCAGCAAACCGCCCTGACGATCCAGCAGAACCGATTGGTCGCGAGTGTGACGCTGATCGAAGCACTCGGCGGCGGTTGGGAAACATCGCAGCTGTCCAAATGAACAAGCTGCTGGGCTATCACCCGAGATTCTGGATCGCCGTGGTCACCGGCATCGCGGTTTATTTTCCTCTTCCCAGCCATTGGTCGGTGTTGAGCCGTGTGCTGGTCGGCTGGAACTGCGGAGTCGATTTATTCCTGATCCTGATCTTCGTTTGGATGTCGCGCCTGACCGCGCAGCAGATCTGCTTGCGATACATCGAAGAAGACGAGTCGGCATCCATCATCCTCGCCGTCGTCATCGTCGCGGCGTTGCTGAGTCTGGTCGCCATCGTCCAGCCCTTGGCCACCCTCAAGCAGGCCGCCGGCGTCGATCGGATCGCTCACTTCTCGCTTGCGGCCCTCACCCTGATCAACTCTTGGGTGCTGGTCCCCACGATGTTTACCACGCATTACGCGGACCGGTTCTACAGCGCGAGCGAGAATGACCGGCCGCTGCATTTTCCACAGACGCCGATGCCGGTATTCTGGGATTTCGCGTATTTTTCCTTTACGATCGCCGCCGCCTGCCAAACCGCGGATGTGTCGACGACCCAGGCCTCGATCCGCAAGGTGGTCATCGCCCATACGATCATTTCGTTCTTGTTCAACGCGTCGATACTGGGCTTCGCGATCAACGTGACCGCGGGGCTCATCGGCGGCGGCTGAGGCGCCCCATTGGTCACAATGGGTCATAATGCGGATGCCGCGGGTTCGACGACCGGCGTCAGTGCATTGAGGCGCGGCGGCTCGGCGTCGCGCACCGTCGCGAATGCGACGATGTGTTCCAATATGTGTTGCACGTAGCTGCGAGTTTCGCTGTACGGTATGTTTTCGATCCACACGTCGGCGTCCATGGATTTGGGCGGGAGCCAGCGCGCCACCGATGCCGGGCCCGCGTTGTAGGCGGCAAGGCTCAAGTCGAGCCGGCCGTCATAGCGGTTGAGCAGTTCGCGCAGGTAGGCGGCGCCGAGCGGCACGGCCACGGAAGGATCGAACAAACCGTCCCTGCTCGGCGGCGGCAGGTGCCAGCGCCGAGCGACGGCGGCGGCGGTGGCCGGCAGCATCTGCATGAGTCCGCGCGCGTCCGCGCGCGACACCGCATCCCTGCGATACAGGCTCTCCTGACGCATGACGCCCAGTATCCAGTCGGCGGGCACGTCCGCGAGCGCGCTGCCAGCGGCGACGGCATCCGGGTAAGGGCGCGGATAACGCAGCCGAACATCGTCCCATTCGCCCG